>Ga0210378_10002089_pt1 | contig 10246 bp, 7 predicted proteins | sample PLM1_60_b1redo_FD_155465 | JGI IMG/M metagenome (GOLD analysis project Ga0210378, IMG submission 155465) | Groundwater sediment microbial communities from an aquifer in East River, Colorado, USA - PLM1_60_b1 redo | ecosystem: Environmental > Terrestrial > Soil > Riparian zone | place: USA: East... | reverse complement strand
GATTACAGCATGGCTGGCGGGCACGGAGATCGGCCGACCAAGCAATCGCCGACATCCCTGACGGCGATCGTTTCGCTTGGTTGGACGCATCCTGAAAACGGCTTTGGCGGCCGCCGAATCCGGCGCGTGCGCGAGGCAAAGCAATCGGCCCCGGGCCAGGACCGCCGAAGGCGCCCCCTCCTTACTCCAGGTAATCCTTCAGCTTGCGCGAGCGCGACGGGTGGCGCAGCTTCCGAAGAGCCTTCGCCTCGATCTGGCGGATGCGTTCGCGGGTGACGTTGAACTCCTTGCCGACCTCCTCGAGCGTTCGGGCGCGACCGTCCTCGAGGCCGAAGCGGAGCTGGAGGACGCGCCGCTCGCGGCCGGTCAGGGAGTCGAGAACCGCCTCAACCTGCTCCTTGAGGAGCTGATGCGATGCCGCCTCGGCCGGTGCGAGCGCCCCGCGGTCCTCGATGAAGTCGCCGAGGTGGGAGTCCTCCTCCTCACCGATCGGTGTCTCGAGGGACACGGGCTCCTGCGAGACCTTGATGATCTCGCGGACCTTCTCGGGCGTGACCTGGACCTCCTGGCCCTTCGACATCGCCTCCGCGATCTCCTCGACCGTCGGCTCTCGTCCCAGCTCCTGGAGGAGCTGCCGCGAGACGCGGATCAGGCGGTTGATCGTCTCGACCATGTGGACCGGGATCCGAATGGTCCGGGCCTGGTCGGCGATCGCACGGGTGATCGCCTGGCGGATCCACCACGTCGCGTAGGTCGAGAACTTGAAGCCCTTCTCGTAGTCGAACTTCTCGACCGCCCGGATGAGGCCAATGTTGCCCTCCTGGATGAGATCGAGGAACGACATCCCGCGGCCGATGTACTTCTTCGCGATCGACACGACGAGCCGCAGGTTCGCAGAGGTCAGCTGCTCCCGCGCGTCGCGCCCGATCCGGACGAGCTCGCCCTTGCGATGCGCCAGCTTCGTGTTGAGTGGCACCTCGGGGTCGAACCCGAGCCGCTTCATCAGCTCGGCATCCTTGCCGGACGTGATCCAGCGCTCGAGCGCCGGATAGGCAACCTCGTCGCGTGACCAGGTGTGGATCGCCTGCAGGCCGACGTTGTCGCGCGAGTCGAGATCGCCGTTGTGGACCGCGAAGTAGGCCCAGTCGAGCAGGGCCAGGAACGAGTCCGGATCGAGCTTCTCGTTGTACGTGTGGACGACCTTCTTGGCTTCCTTGAGAAGCTCCTTGGTGCCATCCGACTGAGCGTCCCTGCCGGCCCGAATGAGATGGAAGTCGGCGGTCGGAACGAGCAGATCCTTGGCACCCTTGTCGGAGATCGCGTCGCGGATCAGCGTGTGCGCCTCTTCGCCGAACGGCAGTCTGTGCTGCTGCTTGAGTGTCCGGGTCTTGCGCTCCGTGTCGTGGAGCGTCCACTCGTGGAGCGAGACCATGCCCTTCCACGGCGCCTCGACGAGCTGCTCGCCAAGCTCGATCGCCTTCGCCAGCACGACCTCCTCCTCGGCCGTCAGAAGGGCGACCTTGCCGATCTCCTTGAGGTACATCCGGACGGGGTCGTCGATCCCGATCATGTCGGCGGAGATCGCGTCGAGCTCCTCCGCCGTCGGCTCCTCGACCTCGGCCGGGTCGAGCTTGGCCGGTGCATCGACCGGCAGCTTGTTGTCGACGGCCTCGCCGTTCTCGCCGACGACCTCAACAGCAACGTCGCCGCCGTCCGAGTCGTCGCTGCCGAGAACGAGATCGTCGTCCTCGTCGTCCTCGTCGTCGTCGACCTTCGGCAGGACGACCTTGGCCGCGCGAAGGCCGCGTGTGGCGAGCTTGGCTTCTTCAACGTCCGCCCGGGCGCGCCGGGGACGAGTGAGAACGGCTTCTACGAGCTGCTTGTCAAGGGGATCAGGCACGGGTACCTCCGGTTAGGGACTGTCGCGCCGGAACGACGCTGGGCGCGTTGCCGCCTTCCCAGCCTCGCCCCCGCGCGACGAACGCAGCACGGGCTTCGACTCGATATCTCGGATTCATGCACGGACCAAGACTGTTGCTTGTTCGATTTGCCGATCTACGGATCGACGGGCTTCGTTGTTCTGCTGTTGAAGGGTTACGAGCTGGCCGACGAGCTCCCTGTCTCCGCGCGATTCCGCGGCGAGGAGCTCGCCACCGACCCAGTCGGCGCGCTCGTCGAGCTTGATTCGCTCCAGCTGGAGCAGGCAGCGATCGACGGCGTAGATGATTCGCTCCGACGCGACGAGCGCGAGGTCGGGCGACGGCTTGGCGAGGATCGCCTGGGCGGTCGCTCGCGTTTCATCGTCGAGTCCCGCCATGAGCGCCGACATCGAGAACGGCGGCCGGACACCGTGATCGTCGGGCGCTCGTTGGAGGACGATAGCCCGGAACAACTCGCGGGCCGGTGTCGACGGCAGCTGGTCGGGCCCGATCTCGTCGGCCGCGCGGGCCTGCTGATCCGGGGCGAGGAGCAGGAGACGGAGCAGCTCTTCCTCGACCGGCGTGATCGCCCGGAGAATCTGGTCGACTGGCAGGGCGTCGGCGGAGGCAAGGACCGCGTCCGCGGTGATCCGACCCTCCGCGGATGCGCCGCCCGGCGCCGGTCGCCGATGCAGAACTTCGAGCACCGACCGCTCCTCAACTCCGGACACGTTGTGGATCTTCTGGAGGTAGGCGTCGCGCATCACGGGATTAGGGATCGCGCGAAGGGTCGGGGCGATTGCGTCGACGAATCGGGCCTTGCCACCAGGGGTCTTGAGGTCGACCTGGCGGGCGTGGAAGTCGATGAGGTAATCGACGATCGGCTGGGCCGTCCGGACCTCCTCGCGCCAGCGGTCGGGCGCCTCGCGGACGACCTCGTCGGGGTCCTTGCCGTCGGGCAGGCGGACGACCCTGACCTCGTCGAGCTCGACCCCGGTGTCGGCCGCCGCCAGCTGACCGATCAGCGACTCGAGCGCCTGGGCCCCAAAGGTTCCGGCCTTTTCACCGGCGGCATCGACGTCGTAGGCAAGGGCGATCTTCTTGGCATAACGGGTTAGGAGGCCGATCTGACCCGGGGTGAGCGCCGTCCCGAGCGAGGCAACGACGTTGTCGAAGCCCGCCTGGTGGGCCATCAGCGCGTCCGTGTAGCCCTCGACGATGACCGCCTGGCTCGACTTGCGGATCGGCCCCTTCGCCTTGTCGATGAGATAGAGCGTCCGGCTCTTGTCGAACAGCGGCGTCGCCGGGGAGTTGAGGTACTTGGGGCCGTGATCCCCGCCATCTTCCGCAGCGGACGCGAGAATTCGGCCGCCCAGCCCAACCGGCGACCCGTTCGCATCGCGGATCGGGAAGATGACCCGCTCGCGGAAGCGGTCGTAGACGCCGCCCCTACCCGACTGCCGCGGCTGGGCGAGCCCGACCTCGACGAGCTCGTCGGCGCGGACGTTGCGCTTGGCCGCGAGCTGCCGCGTCAGCGTGTCCCAGCCGCCGGGCGCGTAGCCGAGCTGGTATTTGGCGATCGCCTCGTCGGTGAAGCCGCGGCCCCGCAGATACTCGAGCGCCGGCTCACCCGTCTTGGAGCCGGTCAGAACTGCGTGGTAGAAGGCGATCGCGCTCTCGAGGACGTCGCGGAGGCGTTTCTTGTGGGCATCCTCCCGTGACGTCCGCTCGTCGAGCTCGACGCCGGCCTTCGTCGCGAGGACCTTGAGTGCCTCGGGGAATGTCAGGCCGTCGCGCTTCATGACGAAGCTGAAGATGTCGCCGCCCTCGCCGCAGCCGAAGCACTTCCAGGAATCGCGGGCAGGGGTGACCGTGAACGACGGTGTCTTCTCGCCGTGGAAGGGGCACAGGCCCTTGTAGGTGGTCCCGGCCTTCTTCAGCGGGACCGACTCACCGACGACGTCGACGACGCTGAGCTTGTTCTTGACTTCGGCTGCAACGCCGACCGCCAAACCGACCTCCTGGCCCGTGGGGTGCTCGTTCCGCCGCGACCACCCGGACATGGATAGGGGCTTGTCAAGTCTTGACAAGCCGTTCGTGGCCAGTTTACCACCCCTGTGTCAAGACTCCAGGGGGGTATTGACAAGCCGATCCGCACTCGCTGTCGAGCGCCCGACGAGCACGAGGGCGATCGCACACGCGAGCGCGAGGACCGCGTTGCCCAGCATCGCGACGGTCAGCCCGATCGTGACCGACAGGAAGCCCATGATCGCGGGATAGACAATCGAGCCGACGACCCCGGTCCCGCCGAGGAATCCGCTGACAGCGGTCGATCGGTCGCGATAGCGCTCGCCGCCGATCGCGATGATCATCGGGAAGATCGGCCCTGACGCGACGCCGGCGAGGGCGAACAAGCCGATCGACACCGGGAGCGACGGGATGAGGATCGCGCCGACGAGCACGACGGTCAGGCTGGCGGCGCAAGCCAACGTGAAACGGCGGTGATCGAAGCGGTCGGCAAGCAGTGAGGAGATGAGCCGGCCGACGGCGATGCCTGCCCAGTACAGCGTCAGCGTTAGGGTCGCGACGCTGAGCGGCGCGGGTTCGAGGTAGCGCACGAGCCAGCTCGAGACGCCGACCTCGGATGCGACGTAGCACGCGATCGCGAACGCCAACAGCAGGAGCGGCGCGGCCAGGCGTGGTCGGCGGGCCCGCAAGGCCGACCCATCGGGCGGTTCGGGTGCCTCCGTCCCCGCTCGCCGGCCACCGGGCATCCGGACGATCCCGAACAGGACCGACACGGGAACGGCAGCCAGACCGGTCGCCACGAGGATTGACCGCCACTCGAGCCCGTTCTCCACGAGCACACCGACCGTCACCGGAGCCGTGAGCGCGCCGATGCTGAAGAACAGGTGGAGAAGATTGAGGGCCCGACCGCGGGCCAACGGGTAGAGGTCGAGAAACAGCCCGTTGCCGCCGCCGTCGATGATGCCCGCTCCGAGTCCACTCGGCAGGGCCGCGACCAGGAAGGTGGCCCAGCTCGGCGCCACCCCCAGTCCGATCAGCCCAACCGCGATGAGCGCAGCGGCAAGCGTCAGGACCCTCCGGCGACCGAGCCGCTCGGTCACGAGCCCGCCACCGAACGCGCCGGCCGCCCAGGCTCCGGAAAACAGCAAGTAGAACAAGCCGATCCCCGCGTCGGACTGGTCGAACGACTCCTTCACCGAGCGAATGAGCGACGGGACGAGCAGTCCGCTCCAGCCGATGAGCAGGAAGGCGATGACGCCGAGGACGCCGGCGGCCAGGGGTCTACGCATCGGCCAATGATCGCCCGCCGACGAGCCGCGCGGGGCTCCATGACGCGAGCACCGTCTCGTGCCGCGGCGCGTGTGTAGAGTGAGCGGCATGCCAGCGGTTGTGGGCTTTGTTGTCGCGGCATCCGTCGCTATCGCCGCAGCCCTGGTGGTCGCCGGTCCCCACCACGTCGTACGGCGCGACCCGACATTCGAGATCGGGGATGTGGCGGCCCGGCAGGTGGGCATCATGAGCGCCCTCGCGGGTTTCGCCGTGACCGCGCTCGTCTTTCTCGTCACCCAGTCGCGCAACGTCCCCGATCCGTCCGGCACGTCGTTCACGACCGTCCTCGCGATGATTGTCGTCGCATATATGGGCTACTTCTCGTCCGGCCTCCTCTTCGCCAACGTTTCCCACCGCGCCGAGGAGTCGGTCTTCGACCTCGCCGCAGCCCAGTACGCCGGCGCGTCGATCAGCCTGTTCTCGGTGTTCCTCGGGTGGTTCGCGTTGCGACCGCTGTTCGAGACGTTCGGTCTGACGGCCATCGCGGACCTGGTGGGCTGGCTGCTGATCGGCGCGCTCGTCGTCGGCTATGGCCTGCTGGCGAGCGCGCTCCACCGGAGCGGCTATGCAACCACCCGGGTGACCGTCCTTCTGCCGCTGATCGCAGTGGCCCTGGTCGCCGCCTACGGAGTCGTCGTGGCCGTCCTCGCTCCGTCGGCCCGATCGCCCGAGGCAACCCTCTACCTCACGATCGTCGCGTTCGTCGCCGGCGTGCCCGCCTACACCGCCATGACGCTCCTCCCGATCGCCGCCACGCGGCCGGGCCTGGCACCGATCCTCGCCGACCGTTGGCACCTCGCCGTCATCGCCTACGCCGAGGGCGCGATGGTCCTCGTCGGGTTCCTGTTGCTGGCGGTGCTCGGGTTGGCCTGACTCAGTGACTGGCGGGACGGACGGGACCGGCCCTACGGCTCGACCACCGTCACGTTGAACTGGACGTCGCTGTCCGGGGCGATGGCCAGGATCGTCGCCGAATGGGCGCCATTTGGCTCGGGCTCGATCGCGAGGGCGTACACCCTGCCGTCCGGACCGGCGACGATCGACCAGAACGCTGAGCCCGGGCGCCGAAGCTGGACGGGCCAGCCGTCGACGGCTCGACCGTCCGGACCGATCGCGACGATGCGTCCTCCGGCGGCAGGTGTCGCGGCCTCTTGGAGGAGGTACAGCACGTTGTCGGGGCCAACGGTCGGGGCGGCCCGAAACCCCCCGCATCCCGTGTCCTGCGGCGGACAGAAGCCCGTGCCCTCGAGGCCCAGGTCCGATCGGTACGGCCAGCCCGCCATGACCCGACCCGATGGGTCGAGGCCCATGACGACCGTCCCCCCGCTCTCGCCGACGACGAACGACGTGCCATCGGCGCCGACGATCGGCGCCCCCGGAATGTCGGCCCCGGCACCTCTCCATTCGCTCGTCGCGGCGATGTTCATGTCGCCCGAATCGACCTCCAGCGCTCGGCTTTCCGGGTCGAAGACGAGCGTCCTCGCCGGGAGCTCGTCCGGCGAACCGAGGGTCAGGTAGATGCGGCCGGCGGCGTCGAATGCCGGCTTCGACGCGTTGCCCTCAATCTGGAGCGGGTAGCCCTCCGGGATGCCGCCGAGGCCCACTGCGGCCAGCCCGGTGATGGCCGCCCCGGTCGACGGGTAGTGATCTGTTCCGTAGGCAATCCCGTTTGGCCCGATTGTCCAGTTGTCGAGGCAGCAATCGAGGATGAATGGGACCGCAGCGCCGTTGCGAACGGTTCCATCCGCGGCAACCGCGACGACCCAGCTCTGTCCTGCCTGTTGGCCAGGTTCGTAGACGTCGCCGCCGGGATGCCGCGTGTAGAGCGTCAATTCGTCGCCGATCATGCGGCCGGTGAAGCAGCACGGAAGCTCGACTGGCCACCCGGCCAGCGGCCTGCCGCGGGCGTCCAGCGCGAACGCTCGCACGTTCGGATTGCCGAGCTCCGAGACGAGGTCGTCGGCAGAGCACACGACACGGAGCGAGCCGTCCTCGACGGGAAGCAGCAGTCCGCATGGCGAGGCACCGCGGAGGAAGACCGGCCAGCCCGGCGCCGGTTTGCCGCGGTCATCCAGCCGTCCCACAACCGTGCCGTCTGAAGCCGGGATCGAAACGTAAAAGTCTCCCTCGGGGCCGGGCGCCATCTGGATCAGCGTTCCGAGCTCCTGCCCGTCGCCGCGGACCTGAACGGCACCAGCGGTCGGGGATCCCACCGGGCGCGGCGTCGTGGCCGGCCGCTGCGTGGCTCCGGCCGAGGCCGTCGGCTGAGCGCTGGCACCGATCGACGGGGCCTGGGCGGATGAATCGCCGGGCCTCGGCGTGACCACGGCGACGAGCTGGTCCTTCGGCGACCTGATGATCCCCAGCCCCACCGCCAGGAGTCCCCCGCCCACGAGCGCGACCAGCGCGGCGACGGCGAGGAGGCGAACCGGTGGCGGGCTCTTCGGCGGCCGAAGCGCCGCCGCAAGGATCGCAACCGACTGCCCGGGCGCCAGGCGCGGCGCAGGCCCGTAGGCAATCGTGGCCGCATCCTCGCGGAACGCCTCGACCGTTCGGCGGCAGGAGTCGCATCCGGCGAGATGCTGGTCCGACGCAGCGCGCTCATCCGGGTCGAGCTCGAAGTCGATCGCCGCGGCCGCGAGGTCAAGAAATTCCTCGTGGGTCGTCACTGAGGCTCCGCCGCGAACAGCTCGCGTCGGATGCGGACCCGAGCTCGCGCGCGAGACAGCAGCGTGCGGGTCGCGGCGGCGGATCGACCGATCGTCGCTGCGATCTCCTCGCCGCCGAATCCCTCCCCCGAAAGCAGCAGCGCGAGCCGCGCGTCGGCGCTGAGTCCCTCGAGCACCCGTTCCATCTCCGCGACGCCCTCCCGCCTCTCGACACGGGCCTCCGGCGATGGCGCGGTCATGGGATCGCCTCTCTGCCCGGAACCGCCCGGCCAGCGACGCGCAGTGGTCTGCCGCCGGGCGCGGCTGATGACGAGGCTCGACGCGACGCGATAGAGCCAGGCCCGAACCTGGAGCGGCGCTTGCCCGGCCCGTGCCACCTGCGTCAACCGCAGGTACGTCTCCTGCAACAGGTCCTCGGCGGCGGACACGTCGCGGGTCGCGCGGGCGAGAAACCCGTAAATCTCCGCGTAGTGCGCTTCGTAGGCGCCCACGACGAACCCATCCACGCCCATGCCGGCGCCCGCACGGACAGGGGATGGATCGACATCATGGATGGCCGTCGGCGGGGGCTCCACGTCGGGTGAAACGTTCGACGAGCCCGAATGTTTCATTCCACCGCCGAACTCATGCCGCGGACGTCGAGAGACGCCTCCGTCGGATCCTCGGCGACGATCGTCTCAACGACGTCTACAGCTGATCGGGCCGGCGACACGCCAGGCACCGATCCCGAGAATGGCCAGGATCGCGAGGACCAGGAGCAGCGCAGTTTCGGGGCCGTTCGCCGCGACCGGCACGTTACGCGGCGCCGCCGTGGCGATGAGCCCTGAACTGCCCGCCGCCGCGACTGCGATCGCCGCAGGTGAGGCGCTCGGCGCCGGCGTTGGCGAGAGATTCGGAGTCGGGCTGCGTGACGGGCTCGGGCTGGGCGTCGGGGCGGGCGTTGCGGGAACGGCGGCAGGCTTAGGGGACGCAACCGGGGCAGCCTTCGCCGGGATCGGCTGGATCGAGACATACAGCCCGTCCCAGATCATCGGCTTGGGATCGTAGTGCCAGGCCGTGAAGAAGCCGCGGAACTGGGCCGTCGTCAACTTCGTGTTCGGTCGCATGTCGTAGCCGTTCTTGCTCTGGAGGCCGAACAGCGGCCCGACCACCCGGACGCTCGTCACCTTGAAAGAGCTGGTCCGGAGCGGGTCGGCCGTCGCGGTGAACCCAGTCAGCACCCAGCCGTGATTGCCATGGGCCACCGCCACCGCGACGGGGAGGTTCGTTCGCCGCAGGTTCGTGACGGCCGAAACGAGCGCCGAGTCGAACGATTTGCTTGCCACGAGCCGGTACCGATCGTCGACGAAGTGGCGGAGGCCCGCCGTCCAGCCTTGCGGGTCCACCCCGGCCGACAACGGCAGCGCGTACTTGTTGTGGTCCCGCATCCACTCGAAATAGCGCCGCTGGCCGGAAGTCGTGTGATCGTTCGCGCCTTCGACGACGTTGTGAATGATCTGGACGTCGGCCGCCGTGCACCAGAGCCACGACTTCTGGGTCGTGAACGTGCCGTCGCGGTAGAGGTTGATGCCACCGGTCCAGGCCGGCAGCTTCGCATCCGCGGCGCGGGCGGGCGAGGTGCCGAAAGCGGCCATCGAGCCAGCGCCCAGGCTGAGCGCGACGATGAGCGCGACGAGCGGCCCCGAGCGCCTGTTCGGGCGGGCCATGCCGTCATCCTGCCCGCATTTCGCGGAACGCGCACGATCGCGGCGATGGCCGCGGTGCCGGGGCGCCGTGGGGAGTGCGGCTGGCGTCAGCCGCGCTCGCGCCTGACCGGCAACTTCCGGCCCCTGATCGTGGCTCCTCGGAGGGCGTGCGCAACCGCCTCCGCGACGGGTGTCCGAACGTCGACGAGGGCGAAGTCATCGGCGATCTGGATGGCGCCGACGACAGAGCCGGGCACGCCTGCCTCGTTCGTGATCGCGCCGACCAGGTCGCCCGGCCGGATCCCCGCTCGCCGTCCGCCGCCGATGAAGAGCTGGACCCACTCCCCGCCCGCGGACGACGCGTCGCCGGCGCGGCCCGCGGCTCGCGCCGCCCGCCCGCCGGGGCGAGGGCCGGCTGGGCCGCGAGGCGGCGGGCCCGGACGCCGTGGCATCTGACCGCCCGCGCGGCGCGGCGGAGGTCCGACTTGCTGGAGCGAGGCGGGTGCGAGCTCGACATCATCGTCCTCGCGTGCACCGGCGCCCTCGATCAGGCTGACCGCCGCGAGGGCGATGTCGACGAGGTCGAACTCTTCGGACAACGGCTCAACCACGCCAC
>Ga0210378_10002088_pt1 | contig 10246 bp, 9 predicted proteins | sample PLM1_60_b1redo_FD_155465 | JGI IMG/M metagenome (GOLD analysis project Ga0210378, IMG submission 155465) | Groundwater sediment microbial communities from an aquifer in East River, Colorado, USA - PLM1_60_b1 redo | ecosystem: Environmental > Terrestrial > Soil > Riparian zone | place: USA: East... | reverse complement strand
GCGGCCAAGGTGACCGATCGGATCCTGGCCAATCCCGGCTGCTATCCACCCGGGGCGGCCGCGGCCTACGCGGAAGGACAGGCGGATATCTACCTCAGTGCCGGTCGGCTGGTCGACGAGCTCGGCGACCGCCGCCTGGCGCGCCGTTACTACCTGCAGGCCTGGCGGCTCGGTGGAGGGCTTCGTCCCCTCTTGCTGACCGGGCTGAGCTCTGTTCCGGCGATGACTCGTCTCGCTCGCGCGGCGAAGCAAGTGATTACCCGCAGCGACAAGACTCGTGCGGACCGAGCTCGTTCGTGATGCGATCCGCGCGGATTGATCCCGGGAGGCTACTAGAATGGATCGCTGCACGTGTCCCTCGCCTGCCGACGCCGTCATGATTCCCTCCGAGAAGCGGCCGAATCGTTTGCGTGATCATCCCGACCCACAATCGCGGCCTCCTTCTTGTGTCGCGCCATCGATTCGGTTCTCTCGCAGGAGGGAATCGGTGAGCAGTTCGACATCGAGGTGCTCGTCATCGACGATGGATCCACCGACGAGATCCCGAACGTAGTTCGGCGATATCCCGGCCTGCACTACATCCGCCGCCCCGAGAACCACGGGACGTTGGCCGCCAGGAACGCCGGCCTCAAGGAGGCGAAGGACCGGTACGTGGGCTTCCTCGACGACGACATCTGGCTCCCCTGGAAGCGGCGGAGACAGGTACAGATCCTCGAAGCGCGCCCCGAGATCGGGGTCGTCTACGGTCAGGAGATCAAGCGCTCCACTCAGGATGTGTTCGTCTGGCCAGGTGACCGCGAAGCTCCCTCCGGCTGGATCGTGCGTTCGCTCTTGAGCAACCGCCCGGTCAACACCTCGAGCGTGTTGATCCGCCAGTCCGCCATCGAACGGATCGGCCCCTTCGACGAGAGCCTGCGGTGCGGGGAGGACTACGACTTCTGGCTCCAGCTCGCCTGCACCGAGCAGTTTCAGTTCTTGCCGGGGCCTGCCGTGATCTACCAGATCTCCAGCTCGGGAAGGTTCCCGAGCTCGGTCGTGAGCGGTGAGACGCTGACGAGGGGACTGTCGGCCACTCAGCTCCCCGTCTCAGCGGTCTTCCGATAGTCCTCGCCCAGCTCCACCGCGTGCGGGGAGGCCGCCGTCTTGTACATGGTGAAGTGCGGGTCGGTGATCTCATCCACGTCACGGTGAGTCGTGTAGTAGTAGAGATTCAGCGCCTTGCGGTAGACGCCGGGCGGGCACGCGAGCGGCTTCGGCTGGCCGTGGTTCGAGCCATCCGCGACCTTGAAGGCGACCATCCGGTTGAAGAACGGCGCGAAGGACTGCTCGCAGCGAGTCATCGCGCCGTCCCACAGCTCCAGATGTCCGCCCCATTCCTCCTGCCAGCCGGGGTTCATGTAGATCAGTACGTTCACCCGCCGGTGGGCCTGGAGCTTGTGATGCCAGTTGAAGTCCGCGTGGATGTTGAGGAAGTCGCCCGGGCCGGCGAGGTGCGGACCGCCCCCGATGAAGTAGGGGTCGGGCAGGAGGTTGTCGATCCCGGTCAGGGTCTCCACGAACAGCAGGAACTGCCGCGAGTTCAGCTCGCGCAGAGTATGACGCATCAGCAGGCTGAGCTTCGTCTCGTCGTGCTGGAAGCGGCGGATGTTGTTCTTGTTCTCGCGCAGCACCCACTCCACGTCGTCCTGGAGCGGGAAGTCGCGCTCCACCGCGGCCGCGATGTCCTCGTCCAGGAAATTATCGATCACGACGTGCGGAAACGGCCTGGCGGTCCGCCACGCCTCCGCGTGCTCGAGGGCGAGTTTCGCGAATCGAGGATTGTCGAACATCCCGAGCGGTGTCACCTCCACCGGCGCGGTTCGGTTTCCCATGGGGCGGTCTCCTCTCACCGAGCGGACTGAAGAATCTGGATCAGCATCCTGCACACGTAGTCGACTTTCTCCGCGGTCATGCTCATGCCGCAGGGCAGGTTCACGCCGAGCGGGCTCAAGCGGTAGCTCACCACGTTCCGCCGCCGAGCCGCGGTCGCCTGCGGGAGCCCTTCGTAGGCGGGCAACGAGCTCAGGGGATGAAAGACGGGCCGGCACGAGGCGTTCCGCGCCTCCATGAGCGGGATCAGGCGGTCCTTCGTCAAGCCGAGCGCGGGATCGAGGATCGCGGTGACCATCCAGTAGGAGTTCTTGGTGCCGGGGGGCTCCTCGTTCAGGGTGAGCCCTTCGAGACCGGCCAGGCGCTCTTGGTACCAGGAGAAGATCTGGCGCTTGCGGCTCACCAGCTCCTCGATCCGCTCGAGCTGGGCGAGGCCCAGGGCCGCCTGCATGCTGCTCATCTTGTACTTGTAGGCGATCTCGTGGTTCCAGAAGTTCCCGCGCTCGGTGGGCCGCCGGCCGTGGTCGCCCAGCACGAGCGCCCGCTCGTAGAGATCCGAGCGATCGGAGACGAGCATGCCGCCTTCGCCGGTGGTCATGGTCTTCGAGCCGTGGAAACTGAAGATGGCCATGTCGCCGAAGGTGCCCGCTTTCCGCCCCTTGGCCTCGGAGCCGATCGCCTCCGCCGCGTCCTCGATGACCGCGATGCGGTTTTTGGTCGCGATGGCCTGGATGGCCTCGTAGTCGGCGAGGCTGCCGTACAGATCGACCGGGATCACCGCCTTCGTGCGCGAGGTGATACAGGCCTCGAAGGAGCTTGCCGACAAGCACCAGGTGTCCGGCTCGACGTCGGCGAAGACGGTGGTCGCCCCGACGTAGCTGATGGGAGCCGACGACCCGATCCAGGTCAGGTCGGGCACGATCACCTCGTCGCCGGGGCCGATGCCCAGCGCGAGGAGCGCGAGGTGCACGGCGGAAGTGCCGGACGGAAGCGGGAGGGCGTGGCGACAGCCGAGATACTCGCAGAATGCCTTCTGGAAGCGGTCGTGGTACGCGTTGGCGTTCTCGTACCAGCACGTGGCGACCGCGTCGGTGACGTAGCTGATTTCCTTCTCGGTGATCCAGGGGCCGGAGATTGAGATGCGGTCCATAGGGGCCTCAGACGACCCGGCACTCGGGGATCGGGATGATGAAGCGACCGCCCTGGTCGCGGAAGGTCTGCTGCTGAGCCAGGATCTCGTCCGCGAAGTTCCAGGTCAGCAGGAGGAGATAGTCCGGCCGAAGCTCCAGGACTCTCTCGGGCGCGAGGATCGGTAAGTGGGTGCCGGGAGTGTAGCGGCCCTGCTTCACGGTGCTGCGGTCCACGACGAACTCCAGCGTGTCGGCGCCGATTCCGAAGAAGTTGAGGAGGGTGCTCCCCTTCGCGGACGCCCCGTATGCCGCGATGCGTCGGCCCTGTGCCTTGAGTCCGCCCAGAAGCTCGAGAAGCGACGCGCGGAGCCGCTCGACCTTGGCCCCGAAGCCGCGGTAGAACTCCTCCCGATCGACACCCCAGGCGGCTTCCTCCGCGAGCAGGCTCTTGACCGCCTCACCGGGAATCGCCCACTCCGCGCGCGAGGCGAAGATCCGCAGCGTGCCCCCGTGGATGGGGATACGCTCCACGTCCCGGATCACGAGCCGGTGGCGCCGGAAGAGCCGGTCCAGCGCGGTCAGCGAGAAGTAGCAGAGATGCTCATGATAGATCGTGTCGAACTCGCAATGGTCGATCAGGTCCTTGACGTAGGGAACCTCGATTACCGCCACTCCGCGAGGCTTGAGCACGGTCGCGATGCCACGGACCACGCCGTTCAGGTCGGCCACGTGGGCGAGCACGTTGTTGGCGTGCACGACGTCGGCGGCCCGGCCGCCGGCCACCAGCTCCGCGGCCAGCTCCGCGCCGAAGAATTCGCACACGGTCGGAATCCCGCGCTCGGCACGGGCCACCCGCGCGATATTGGCGGCCGGCTCGATGCCGAGGACCGGGATACCCTTGTGATGGTAGTGCTGGAGGAGATAGCCGTCGTTGCTGGCGATCTCGACCGCGAGACTCTCGGATCCCAGTCCCTCGAGGCCGATCAGGCGACGGACGATTCCTTCCGCGTTCTGCACGACCGTGTCCGAGAAGGAGGAGAGATAGGCGTACTCGCGGAAGAGCACCTCCGGAGGCACCGTCTCGGTGATCTGCACGAGCGCGCACGCGGGACAGAAGACGAGGTCCAGAGGAAAGGTGGCTTCCGGCTCGCGCAGCTGCTCGGCCGTCAACAGTGCGTTGGCCAGGGGTGTGCGACCCAGGGAGAGGATTGGGCGCAGGTCCCCATGCTCACACGAGCGGCATCGGGGACCGGTGACGTTAACCACGCGCCGCCGCCGGCTCCGGGACCCACCGGAGCGTGCCGTCGATGCGGCCGCTGTCGAGTAGATGCTTGAACTGGGTCAGTCGGATGTACTTACGCCCCTGGAACTGCTCGAGGGTCAGGCCCACCTCCTGGAAGGCGGAGTAGAGCTCTTTGGCGCCGAACGACGCGTTCCACTCGGGCTTGAAGTCGGGGAGGACGCGGTTGAGCTTGCCGAAATCGACCCGATAGCTCCGGGGGTCCGGCCCTCCCCCGACCGCGTACTCGACCGTGCAGCCGGGCACGGTGGACCGGACGATCTCGGCCAGCTCCGACACCTGGTAGTTCTCCTCGTTGGAGCCCACGTTGAAGGCCTCGTTGTGAATCGCCGCGCGCGGCGCCACCAGGGCGACCGCGAACGCCCGGGAGATGTCTTGGACGTGGACGATGGGACGCCAGGGCGTGCCGTCGCTCATGATCCGGATGCGACCCGTCGTCTGGGCCCAGCACACCAAGTTGTTCAGGACGACGTCGGCCCGCAGCCGTGGAGACATGCCGTACGCGGTGGCGTTCCGCATGAACACCGGGCTGAAGCTCGAGTCGGCCAGCTTGGCCACGTCTTCCTCGGTTCGGACCTTGGAGACCGCATAGGGGGTCAGAGGCCGCAAGGGCGCCTCTTCGCTGAGGATGTCCTCGCCGGCTGCGCCATACATGCTGCACGACGACGCGTACAGGAAGCGCCCCACTCCGGCCTGGCGAGCTACCCGCGCCAGGTGGACCGACGCGTGATGGTTGATGTCGTAGGTCCAATCGGGATTCAGATCGCCGAGCGGGTCGTTGCAAAGAGCGGCGAGATGGACGATTGCGTCGAAGCCGCTGAGATCCGCTACGGTGACATCGCGAATATCTCGCCGGATCGTCGGCACGTGTCCACCATCCTCGCCCAGCACGCAATCCTCGAAGAAGAAGGTGTCCAGGCCGACCACCTCGTGCCCCGCCGCACGGAGGAAGGCGACCATCACCGATCCGATATAGCCGTTGTGTCCAGTCACGACGACACGCATGCTGCCTCTCCTGTGGGTGGACGCATTGGCGAGGGTCATCGCCGCGAGCTCGCCGCCGCGGGACTCTGCTGCCACGTCGTCCAGGGCGCGTTTCCACTCTGCCAAAGGGTCTCGAGGGTACGGACATCCCGGAGGGTGTCCATGCACTGCCAGAAGCTCTCATGACGGTACGCGGCGAGCTGACCGTCCGCGGCCAAGCGCTCGAGCGCCTGGACCTCGAGATGGCCGTCGCCACCGCTCAGATAGTCGAAGACGGCGGGCTCGAAGACCATGAAGCCGCCGTTGATCCAGCCTTCCCCGATCTGTGACTTTTCCTTGAACTCCCGGACCAGGGCGCCCTCGAAGTCGAGCCCGCCGAACCGGGCCGGGGGGCGCACCGCCGTGATGGTGGCGATCTTCCCGCACGAGCGGTGGAACGCAAGGAGCTGGCGGAGATCCACGTCGCTGACGCCGTCTCCGTAGGTCAGCATGAACGGCTCGTCCTTGAGCCAGGGCTCCAGCCGCTTGAGGCGTCCACCGGTCAGCGTATTCTGCCCGGTGTCGACGAGATGGACGGTCCAGTTCTCGATCTCCTTGTTGTGCTGGGTGACTTCGCCGCTGGCGAAGTCGATGGAGATGCCCCCGCTCAGCATCTGGTAGTCGAGGAAGTACCGCTTGACGCTCTCGCCCTTGTAGCCGAGAGCGCAGATGAATTCGGTGAACCCGTGGTGCTGGTAGTGCTTCATGATGTGCCAGAGAATCGGCTGGCCGCCGATCTCGACCATCGGCTTCGGCCGGAGCGCCGTCTCCTCGGAGAGCCGCGTGCCCAGTCCACCCGCGAGAATCACGATCTTCATCGTCGATGAGCCCTCTGTCAGAATCAGGTGCACCGCGTGGTCCGTGAGAGAAAACCGCGTGTTGTCGACCGAGAGAAGCTAGCAATACGAGTGCCACGGGGAAGCCAGGCCGGTACGCCTAAGATATTGATTTAGCTAATGTAAAGCTGCGCCAGTTATGGAAACCGGTTCCTCTGATTGGGTAAGACCCTACCCCATCCCATGAAATCTGCATTGCCGTCGAGCGAAGGGAGACGTGTGGCGGCGTGTAACCGGAAGGAAAGTCGTGGCAAATCCCGTCGAGGAGCAGCAGGACGGCGGGCGCCGCATCCTGCAACCTTTGCACGCATCACCGACTGGCTGCCAGCCAGCCAGTAGAGCCCTCGATCTTCCGACCAAAGGGAGGGTCCGACCGGATCGCGAATCGAGGAATTAGAGGAGCAACTCGGCAGCGGTCCAGAGCCGCGCCCAAGGGCTTAGCTTCGCGCAGCCGGGAGAGCACGGAGGCGATCTCTGCCGGCACCCTCGCAAGGTCGGCCGGGCCGGCCGCGGCGTCCACCGCGAGCGACGAACAAGACTCCGAGCCCAGGATCGCGATCTTCCAAGTGCAGCAGTATCTCGTCGTGAAGAGGGGCTGGTGCGGGACCGAGCCACAGGTAGCTGTAAGCTAGTGCAGGTCGCCCCGGGCGGCCGTGCGAGGATCGGTGGAAGGCGACGATTCTCAACTTTGTTACCGTATTTGAGTATTGCCTTTCATATTGAGTTGGGCAACAGTGGAAAATATGGCGAAGCGATACGCTTCTGGCAGGGCAGATCTCACGCTCCGTGAGTGCGTGCCAGCCGCGACAACACGTCGGTGAACTGAGCGAGACCAGCAGGCTTCAGGATGACTTCCGACGCTCCGAGGGCCATGGCCTGGCGGCCTTCTTCGTCACCAGCGTGAGCCGAAAGGATGACGACGGGAACGTGAGGATAGCCACGCCTGATCTGCGCCAGAACCGCCAGCCCGCCCTGCCCCGGCATGACGAGGTCGAGGAAGACGCCTTGAACGGCCGTGGATTCCAGAAGGCGCAGACCCTCCATGCCGTCGAGCGCGACCAGCGCCTCGTGGCCGACGCTGCGAACGGCTTCCGCGATCATCTCGGCCACCGACGGGTCGTCGTCCACCACCAGGATTCTCATGGGTTGCGCCGGGTGCCAGTATCAGGAGCCGCCGGGGCTTCGTCAAGCCCCGGCCTCGGCGGCCCAGCCTTCCGGCTCTCATGACCCCGGGCTCCGTTCTGATCGTCGATGGCCGCCCGGAGGGCCGGGCTGCTCTGGCCCGGACGGTCAAGGAGGCCGGTTACGGGGTGCTCGAGGCGGGGACCGCCGCCGAGGGATTGGCCCTCCTCTCGAGTCTGCACCCTCTCCTGGTCCTCATCGACATCGATCAGCTCGACGGCCCGCCCCTCGATCTGCCGCGGCAGATCAAGCTCGAGAACGCGGACGTTCCCGTGATCATCCTTTCCGGATCTGGGGATACCGACCTCGTGGTCAAGGGCATGCGAACCGGAGCCTACGACTTCGTGGTGAAGCCCGTCGCGGCGATGGCCCTCAAAGAGGTGATGAAGGCTGCCCTCGCCCAACTGGATGGCCCGACGTCGATGACGCCGCAGCCCGGCAGTGGCTCGTTGACCGGCCCGTTGCCGGTCGACGTGGACCTGCTGTTCCGGAACAGCGAACGGATGCGGGCGGTCGAGGACATCGTCCGACGGGCGGCCGACACGAATGCCACGATCCTGCTGCAGGGGGAGAGCGGGACCGGCAAGGAGATGGTGGCCCGAGCGATCCACTACATCTCCGATCGCCGGGAGAAGCCCTTCCTGAAGGTCAACTGCGCGTCCCTGCCGGGTGACCTGCTCGAGTCCGAGCTCTTCGGCCACGAGAAAGGCTCGTTCACCGGAGCCCATCGGCGCAAGCCGGGGAAGTTCGAGCTGGCCCACCGCGGCACGTTCCTGCTCGACGAAATCGGCGAAATGCCGCTGGGGCTGCAGGCCAAGCTGCTCCATGTCCTGCAGGACGGCCAGTTCTTCCGCGTCGGGGGCAGCGAGGTTATCACGTCCGACGCCCGGCTCATTGCCGCGACCAACCGGAACCTGGCTTCGCTCATGGCCACCGGCCTTTTCCGCGAAGACCTCTACTACCGGCTGAACGTCGTGGCCATCTCCATTCCGCCGCTGCGGGAACGGCGTGAGGAGATTTCGATGCTCGTGGACTACTTCATGAGCCGATTCTGCCGCCAGTACAACCGCGACGCCCTGAAGATCTCCGCGGCCACCATGCGCCTGCTCCAGGACTACTCGTGGCCGGGCAACGTGCGCGAGCTCGAGAACATGATCAAGCGGGCGGTCGTGCTCCAGACGGAAGCCCTCGTCCAGCAGGAGATTGCCCTCCGAAGCGAGAAGGCATGGGCCCCCAAGCCCGAGACCGGGACACCGTCCCCCGCCGCGCAGGTGGCAATACCCGCGGTGGAGCTGGAAATGGGCCTCAAGGATATCGCCCGCCGGGCCGCGATGGCCGCGGAGAAGGCGGTGATCAAGGAGGTCCTCGAGAAGGTGCGCTGGAACCGCGCCGAAGCGGCGCGCATCCTCAAGATCAGCTACAAGGCCATGCTCTACAAGATCAAGCAAGTCGGCCTGGATGACCGCCCGGAGCGCGGTAGGAAATGATTTGCTGCGTTTATCCCGCAGCCTACCTAAGTCTATTCACCCGCTCTTGTCCAAGTAACTCTTAGCTGTCCCGTCCTTTCCTTCGGGGGCGACCTGCGGGTGCCTGCGGTAAGCACCTGTAATGCCTACGCTCTTCCCGATCGGCTCGAGCACTCCCCCGACCCCGAGGTCATCATGGCGCAAAACTTGCCTTCCAGATGGACATTCTGCGTAAGGAAGGGAGGACTTCGTGAGCGAGTTCATGGATGCCCAGACCGGGGTATTTCATGAGGAGGCGTTCCGGCACCTGTTGATTCGGGAGGCCGGCCGCGCAACGCGATACCAGGACTTCTTCTCGGTCTGTGTCCTCCGACCCGACGGCGAGGGGGACCAGCGCCGACTGGGAGAGGACATGGAGCGGGCGATCTCGGAGAAGATCCCCGAGTTTGTTCGCGCCACCGACTTCGTCGGCCAGCTCTCTTCGGCGATAGCGGTCATCCTCCTTCATACCGCGGGTGCGGATGCGCTCCGCGTGGCCGAGCGGATCCGCGCGAGTATCGAGCAGGTGGCCTTCCGCGAAGGACCGGAGGGGCGGCCACAGCGGCTGACGGTCAGCGTGGGGAACGTCTCCTTTCCACGCGATGGGCACACCGACGCCATCCTCCTGTCACAGGCGATGGCCTACCTGGAGCAAGCCGTGGAGCGTGGCGGCAACCGGGTCACTCACGGCAGCGAGGACCCCGCCTAGGGGCTTGAGAGGAACCCGTAACGTGAATCTCCTGGTGCTCGACGAATCTCTCGAGCTGGCAGTCTTGCTCGGACGCCGTGCTCCCGTCCGGGGCTGGGAGCCGCACTTCATCGGCTCTCTGCATGAGTTGGAGATGGCGGTTCAGTCGCATGGCCGGCCCGCGGCCGTCGTGGTGAATCTTCGGGCGCCGCTGACCGCCTGGGAGCTGGGCCAGCGGCTGCGGGGGCTGCGATTGGACAGCCCGGTGGTCGTACTGGGCCCGGCGGGGAGCGCGGACGCGGCGCCGGCCCTGCAGGGGGTGCAGTGGGTGGACCGGCCAGCTGAGGAGTCGGAGCTGACCGCGGCGCTGGAGCGGGTCCTGAGCCGCCTGGGGCTGGGGAGCCTGGGTGCGGCGGCCGGCGGGGGGCCGACGGCGCACGGGCTGATCGGGCAGTCGCCGCAGCTGGCGGAGGTACTGGCGAAGATCGAGAAGGTGGCGGCGGGGGATGCGAACGTGTGCATCTCGGGGGAGTCGGGGACGGGCAAGGAGCTGATCGCGCGGGCGATTCACGAGCAGAGCCCGGGGGGGGACCGGCCGCTGGTGACGCTGGACTGCACGGCGATTCCGGAGGGGCTGATGGAGAGCCATCTCTTCGGGCACGTGCGGGGGAGCTTCACGGGGGCGGTGGAGCATCGGACGGGGTTCTTCGCGC
>Ga0210378_10002087_pt1 | contig 10251 bp, 8 predicted proteins | sample PLM1_60_b1redo_FD_155465 | JGI IMG/M metagenome (GOLD analysis project Ga0210378, IMG submission 155465) | Groundwater sediment microbial communities from an aquifer in East River, Colorado, USA - PLM1_60_b1 redo | ecosystem: Environmental > Terrestrial > Soil > Riparian zone | place: USA: East... | reverse complement strand
GACGAGCACACCGGCGGCGGCGCGGCTGGCGGCCAGCACGCTCTTGGCGGCACCGCCGCTGCCGCCGGTGAACGTGAACAGCGCGCTGCCCGGAGCCCCGCCGTCGCGCAGCGCCAGCCCCGGCGGCTCGTGGTAGCAGTCGAACGAGGCGACCGTGCGTGGCGCGGCGTGCGGGGTCTCCGACACTCCCAACCGCCGGCCGGCGTACGCCACCACCTGCTCGGCCAGTACCTGGTCCGGCACCGCGGCCGACGGGGCCGACGGGTCGACGTCCCACCGCGGCGACGGCAGGCCGAGCAGGAAGGAGAAGTCGTCGGCCGGCCGGCCGTAGAAGCCGGTGCTGTCCTCGACGAACGCGCCGAGCCCGGACAGGCGTACGGCGTGCACCGAGTACTGGATGTGCTTGGTGCGCAGCCCCCCGCTGGCCAGGCCGCTGTCGGCGAGCAGGCGCGGCGTCCACGCGCCGGCCGCGACTACCACGATGTCGTAGCCGAGCACGGAGCCGTCGGCGAGCCGGACGGCGGGCGCGGGGGTCACCGAGGCCGCCGGCCGCCGGTGCACCGTGCAGCCGCCGGCGACCAGCTCGGCGAGCACCGCGGAGCGCAGCCGCGCCGGCGAGAGGTAGCCGGCGTGCCGCTCGACCACGCCGGTGGTGCCGGCCGGCAGCCCGCGGAACGGGTACCTCGCGGCCAGCCGTGCCGCGGAGAGCACGGTGGCCGAGCCGGGCAGCACGGCGTCCAGCACCCGCACCGAGCCGGCCGGGTCGGCGCCCGGCGGCAGCAGGTACACCGCACCGACCTCGCGGTAGCCGGCCCATGCGCGCAGCGTGGCGCTGCCGCGCAGCTCGGCCAGGCTCTCGGCGGCGGCCAGGCACGCCGCCGGCGAGGTCTCGAACCCGCGGACTAGGCCACCGGAGGCCGCCGTCGCGTCAGCGTCCGCGCGGCGGCCACCCGTGAAGACGTCCACCGTCAGCCGCGGCCCGCCACCGACCCCGGCCGCGGGACCGAAGCCGGCACCGGCACCGAAGCCGGCGGCGGGACCCCGCGATGTCCGTGAACTCGACGGCACGGGGTTTCTGGCGTGCTCGACCCCCGCTGGTGTCGAGTTCGTGGACACCGGGGACACCGGCGACGCGGCGAGCAGCCGCCAGGCGAGCAGCACACCGGCGATGCCGCCGCCGACCACCGCGATCCGTACGCCTTCCGAAGGCACCATGAGGATCAGCCGGCGGCCGCGGCGCGAGCCTCGACCACGCGGCGCAGGTCGTCGGTGAAGTCCACCACCCGCCGCCGCAGCGGCAGCGGGACGTCATCGCGGGCGAGCAGCTTGTCCGCGAACTCCAGCGTGGCCGTGCTGGCCGCGTACCGCGGGTAGAGGAAGCGGACCAGCCAGTCCAGCACGGTGTCGCCGCGCAGCGTCGCGGCGTCCGGCATCTCGGTGAAGAACCGCTCGACGTATGGCGCCGTCAGCTCCGCCTGCTCCGGCTGCCAGAAGCCCTCGGCGAGCGCCCACAGGCCGTAGTTGGACCGCCCGGTGTCGGTCATGATCGCGTCCCAGTACGCCCGCTTGGCCGCCGGGTCTGGCCGTGCCGCGCGGCACCTGGTGGCGAACTGCTCGCCCTGCGAGCTGGGGTCGGCGTCCAGGGCCGCGGTGATCTCGGCCTCGGTCAGCTCGCCGAGCACGGCGAGGCGGTACCTGGCGCGCCAGCCGAGGTCCGTGTCCATGGCCAGGCCCGCCGGCGGCGGCACGCCGTCCAGCCAGCCGCGCAGCTCGGCCACGTCGGAGCTGAACTCGATCAGCGACCGGAACAGGCTGATGCCCAGCTCGTCTTCGGGCGCGGTGCCGGCCAGCCGCGCCCGAAGGGCGTCCGCGATCCGAGCCATCGCGGCCGGCCGCAGCGCCGGGTCGAGGAACCGGTCGGCGACGTCGTTGCGGGCCTGCTCGAGCACCTCCACGACGATGGACAGCTCGGTCTCGACGCCGATCATGCCCGTCACCAGGTCGAGGTGCTCGGCCGCCGGGTACCCGCCGTCCTGCACGGCCAGCAGCAGCTGGCACCACACCATGCCGCGGTTCAGCGGCGGCAGCCCGCCGAGCAGGCCGGGCAGCGCCGCCGCCGACGCCGGGTCGAACCGCACCTTGGCATAGGTCAGGTCGCCGTCGTTGAGCAGCACGAGGCTCGGCGCCGGCCGCCCGACCAGCTCCGGCAGCTCGGTGCGCGCCCCGTCGACGCGCACCCGCACCTTCTCGCTCGCACCCGGCCCGCCCAGCACGCCGGGCCCGCCCGGCCCGGCAGGCCCAGCCCGGTACAGCCCGACGTCCATGGTGTGCGGCCGCAGCACCGGGTGCGTGTCCGGCGCGGTCTGCCGGATCACCGCCGCCGAGATCCGGCCGTCGGCCACCGACAGCTCCGCCCGCAGCGTGTTGACGTTCGCGGTCTTGAACCAGGTGTCGGTCCACCCGGTCATGTCCGTGCCGGCGGCCTCGCTGATCGCGGCGACGAAGTCGGCGAGCGTCGCCGAGCCGTACGCGTGCCGGCCGAAGAAGATCCGCAGCCCGTCCCGCAGCTTGTCATCGCCCATGTGCGTGGCGAGCTGGCGAAGCGAGGACGAGCCCTTGAAGTAGGAGATGCGATCGAGGTCGAGCAGCGCGGTCAGCGCGTCCGGCCCCTCGATGCAGATCGGGTGCGTCGACGGCCGCTGGTCGGCGACGTAGGCCTGCCCCTTGCGCCTTGCCGCGAAGGTGGTCAGCGGCCCGGTGAACTCGGTCACCTGACTGGTCACCCGGTGCGCCAGGTAGTCGGCGAACGCCTGGCCGAGCCACAGGTCGTTCCACCAGCGGTTGGTGACCAGCCCGGCGAGCCACATCAGGGACAGTCCGTGCGCGATGACGACGGCCCTGGTCTCGTGCTCGCTGCGCGGCGCCGGTGAGCGGAACAGGTACAGCTCCCTGATCAGCACGCAGCCGGGGTGGTCGAGCGAGAGATAGCTGAACTCCGGCACGAAGACCTGGTCGAACGTGCCGAACGGGTAGCGGACGCCGAAGAGGCGGTGGAACTCCTCCAGGCACTGCCCGGTGATCGTGAACACCTCGTCGACGTCCACCGCGAGCGCGTCGGCCAGCGAGGCGCGGCAGTGCAGCCGCAGCGGCACGCCGTCGTGCTCGGCGTTGAACGTCCGGTAGGGGCCGGCCACCACGGTGGTGAGGTAGGTGGACTGCGGCACGGCCTGCACGACCTGCCAGCGTCCCGGCGCCACCCTGGTGGCCTCGCCGGTGCCGAACACCTGCCACTCGTCCTCGTCCGGCCACGCGTCGTCGTGCGGCACCGTGATGTCGAGGGTGAACGGCGCCTTGAGGTCCGGCTGGTCGAAGCACGCGAAGATCCGCGGCGCGTGGTCGAGGAACACCGAGCCGTACAGGTAGGTGCGGCCGTCGGCCGGGTCGACGTGCCGGTGCAGCCCCTGGCAGTCCTTCGAGTAAGCCATGTCCGCGACCACGACGAGCTCGTTGCCGGCCGCCGCCAGGCCGGGCAGCGGGAACCGCCCGTCGGCCAGCGCGGCCACGTCCAGCGCCGTGCCGTTCAGCGTCACCGAATGCAGCACACTCGGCTTGACGTCTAGGAAAGTATCCGAATTGGGTCGGGCCGCATCGAACGCAATCGTCGTCGTCGACCGGAACGTGTCAGGCCGCGTCAAATCGAGTTCGACGCGATATGACCGGGTGCTCAACAATTCCGTGCGCTCGGCAGCCTCGACACGAGTCAAGCTGGGCATTCGCCGCCCCTCCTCGTGAACGAGTAGTTCGACTGTACCGCCGGAATACCGGTCAGGTCAAGCCCGGCAAAGCCTTTGCGTGGGTATTCCTGAATGCGTATGATCGCTACACTTCGTGACCATCAGTTGATATTGGTTGGCGGCGTTCTCCGATTGACATCGTGGGTACCGCGTGCTGTACTCGGCAACGTGAGCGACGCCGAATCTGGCCTGTTGGAGATGCGTCTGTTCAAGTTGCACCCCGGCACCCGCGCCGAGTTCGACAGGATCAGCCGGGACGGCACAATACCGATGATGCGCAGATACGGCATCACCGTTCTCGGCTACGGTCCGACACTGAACGACGACGACGGTTACCTTCTGTTGCGTGCGTTTCCCTCCGAGGACCAGCGGGTCGCGGTGGCCCAGGAGTTCTATGCCAGCGACGAGTGGCAGGCGAACTTCGAGACGCCGGTGATGGCCATGATCGCCGATTATCACACCGCGGTCATACCGGCCACCCATGCCATGATGGCGCAACTCACCGGGACGCCCGACCGACAGTAGAATCGGCGCATGACGACGAACCTCGAACGGCTCGCGACCATCGGAAACATCCCGGCCGAGTACCGCCACTACCAGAAGCTGATCACGCCGGCCGAGCACCTCGTCCTGCCGAACGCCCAGCTCAAGTGGTACGACGTTCGCCGGACAAACGCGTCCATCTCCGACCAGGCCGGTGACCTTGCCCGCGACTTCGTCACCGCGGAAGCCGACCGGGGGCACCTCGAGGTCGACGGTGAGCTCGGGTTCGTCATTCACCACCTGTGCGGCGAGTCGTTCTTCTTTCTCCTCGTCTGCACCTGGCGCAACGTCAACGAGATGTGGGAGACGGTGTACGCCCGTGACGACTCAGGCGGCGGGCCTTTCGAGCTGGTCCCGCAGGGCACCCACCTCGAGGTCATCTGCGTATGGGAGCTCGGCGCGGTATTGCACGAGCAGCGGGCGTGGACCCGTTACCTGTATTCGGCCCGCGACGAGCAGGCGAAGCTGGACTACCTAGCCGACGCCTTCACCGGCATCGTCTGAGACGCGGCTGAATTCCATGACCCAGTTGGTTTCCCACCTCTGTCCGCCGTCGGTGGAAAATGCCTGTTCCCAGCGGGCGGCTGTCGGCGTCATTCCGGACCAGATGTAGCGGACGCGTACCGGAGTGCCGTCGTGGGCGTCGTCGCCGTAGAACCGGCCAAGCGTTGCGTCGAAATGACCCACGACCGGCGGCAGCAGGGTGCCGGTCTCGCTGCTCGACCAGTTGAGCGACCATTCCTTGGTTGCCGGGTCCAGCAGCCGAAGGGTCAGCCCGTTGGTGCCGTCAGGAAAGGAGAACTCGTCGATATTCGCGGCCCCGCCGAAAAGATTCCAGCATCGCGAAGTCGAGGTGAACTCCTCCCATTCCGTGCAGCCGGCGAGCCGCTGCTTCAGCCGGCGATTCGCCACGGTCCAGGTCCCGACCAGAAAGTCGAAATCACCCACGGCCGGACCGGACCAGGCTGCGCACCCGCCTGATGCTCTGGCCGAGCGCTGCCATGTGCGGGCGCTGCACATAGGTCGACGTGAAGCCGTACCGCTCGCGGTTCTCGATCAGCTGCCTGGCGATCTCGTCCTGCGTGCCGAACAGCAGGAACGGCGACTCCAGCGCCTCGTCGACGGTGGTGTACGGCGCGTACTCCGCGGCGACCCGCTCGGCCGCGGCGCGCCTGTCGTCGGTCACCTCGACGTCGAGGACGAAGGCGTTCCACTCGACGTCCTCGGCGCGGGAGCCGGCCGCGGCGCGGAAGAACTCCACCCGCTGCTCGGTCTCGGCCGCGGTGACGATGCGCAACGTCCCCGGTGGCTCGCCGGGCACCTGCATGCGGCCGCCGAAGCTGACGATGTCGGCGCGCTCGGCGGCCAGCCGCAGCGTCCGCTCGCTGAACCCGCCGATGAGCAGCGGCGGTCGCGGCAGGTTCTCCTCGGCGGCCAGCAGCTCGTCGAGCTCGTCGACCGTCGCGGCCAGCTTGTCGACCCGCTCCTGGAACGGGTGCCACGGGATCCGCGCCGCGTCGAACTGCGGCTTCACCACCCCGGTGCCGAGCCCGAGCTCGAAGCGCCCGCCGGTCAGCCGCACGGTCGTGGTGACCTCACGGGCCAGCACCCATGGGTTCCAGAAGCCGCAGTTGATCACATACGTGCCGACCTGCAGCCGCTCGGTGGCGTACGCCGCCGCCAGCGCCGACTGGAACGGCGACGCCCGCCCCGGCCCGAGGTGGTCAACCGCGACCGCCACGTCGAACCCGTACGCCTCGGCCGTCCGGCACGTCTGCGCCAACTCCCGCTGCGAGTTGTGGGTAGCAAGGCTGAACCCGAACCGAAAATCCCGCATGATCCCTCGTCTCTGGTCATGGCGAGGATGTGACATCGTGCTCCCTAGAGTGGGGAGATTCCACATCCTCGAGCCGGGCCGGCTCGGGCCCGGCATCCTCGGAGGACCGGGCCGGCTCGGGCCGGGCCGGTGTGCGGACCCCCGAGGCTCCGAGCGCGGCGGCGACCAGGCCGGCCACCGCCATGATGGGCCAGACCCGGTGCCCGACCTGCACGAACAGCGCGCCGCCGATCATCGGGCCGATCGCGGCGCCCAGCGCGTACATGAACTGGAAGCTACCGATGTAGTGGCTGCGTAGCCGCGGCGGGCCGGCCATGCCGGGGTAGGCCCACACCCTGGGCGCGCCGATGATCTCGCCGACGGTCCAGATCAGGGTGGCGCTGACGATCACGGCCGGCCCGAGCGGCAGCCCGTAGAACGCCACGCCGACGCCGATCAGGCCGTAGGCCAGCGCCACCGTCACCCTGGCCGGCCAGTGCTGCGAGACCTTCGTCAGCGGCAGCTCGAAGACGATCACGATGAAGCCGTTGAGCGACACCGCGACGGTGTACCAGAAGATCGCCACGCCGGACGCCTTCACGTCCAGCGGCAGGGTGGACAGGTACTGCACGTAGACGATGCCGTTGAACAGCGACCCGAACAGGTACAGCACGTACCGCCGGTCCTGCAGCACCGCGCGGTAACCGCCCCTGCCGCCGTCAGCCGCCTCGCCGGCCTCCGCGGAACCGGAGCCGGCCCCGGAACCGGAGCCCGAGCCGGCAGCGGACCCGGCATCCGACGCCGGCACGGCGCGGCCGGGCAGCGCGACCTGCGCCAGCGCGGCGTAGCCGAGCGCGATCAGCGCCTCGCCCCAGAACAGCAGGTCGTAGTTCTGGTGGTCCAGGTTGTACAGCGCGAAGCCGATCAGCGGCGCCGCCGTGGTGCCGAGGTTCAGCCCGAACCGGTACATGGCGAAGACCATCACCTGGCGGGGCTGCGGCGTCAGCTCGGCCAGCAGCGCGGCGGACGCCGGGCGGTAGATCTGCCCGATCGCGCCGACCAGCGCGACCGCGCCGAGGATCAGCAGGTAGCTGGGCAGGTACAGCAGCGACGCGGTGAGCACGGCCGTGCTGACCATGCTGATCACGGTGGCGTTGCGCGGCCCGAGCCGGTCGGACATCGCCCCGCCGACCAGGACGCCGACCACGAAGCCCGCCCCGTAGACGCCGAGGGAGGTCGCCGCCTGCGCGGCCGAGTAGCCCTGCGAGGTCACGAACAGCACGAGGAAGATGTTGAGGAAGCCACCGATCTTGTTGATCACCACGCCGCCGAGGACCGCCTTCACGGCCAGCGGCGACTCGCGGAACGTTGCCCAGATACCGGCGGCCTCGGGCGCCTGCCCGGTTTCGGTCGACATGTGAAACCCCTCTGTGAGCAGGAATCAGTGCCAGCACACTGCTACGTACTCACGACCCTCAGCGCGGCCTCGGCAGCGTCCAGCGCATGCCTGCACTCCCCGACCGAGTCCCCGACCGCGATCGAAAAAGCAATCCGACCCCAGACCGTACCTCTGGGCGGCGGCGACACGACAGCGCCCGGTTGGGCCACCGGCACGGCGCAATCGAGGGCCGGCGGCAGGGCCGTTTGGTCGAACGACACCGACCCGATCGTCGTGTCGTCTTGCTCGGCGTAGAAGAAGCGCACCCCGGTGACCCTGCTGCGGGTCGGTGTGAGGTCCGGCCGCATGCCGCAGGCGGCCGCGGCGGCGACCAGGCCGGGGTCGACGCCGGTCGCCAGCAGGCCGAGGTAGGGGATCATGTCGCCGCCCAGCCGGCCGTTCACCTCGATGAGCTTCGGGCCGGCGTCGGTGAGCATGTACTCGGTGTGCGTCCAGCCGTCGAGGAAGCCAACCGCCGAGTGGGTGTCCTGCAGGGTGCGCCGCAGCACCGGGTCGCGCAGCAGCGGGTCGGCGGCGTCGACGTAGTGGCCGATCTCCTCGGCGTACGGCGGGTAGCCGACCACCTTGCGGGCCAGGTAGAGCGGCGTGACCACGCCGTCCTGGACCACCGAGTCGATGCTGATCTCCTCACCGGTCACGCACTCCTCGACCAGCATCGGAAAGTCGGAGTTGAACACCACCGGGTCGGGCAGCGTGGTGTTCCTGGTGAAGGAGAACCGGTCCCGCAGCTCGTCGGCGCTGTCGACCCGGACGACGCCGACGCTCGCGCCGTACCCCCGCGGCTTGAGCACCGCGGGGTAGCCGACCACCTCGGCGGCGGCGAGCGCCTGCTCGAGGGTCTTGACCGGCACCGACCGCGGTTGCGGCAGGCCGGCGGCGTCCATCGCGACGCGGGTCTGCCCCTTGTCCCGCAGCCGCCAGATCATCATCGGGTCGCCGCCACGCAGCCCGAGCGCCTCCGCGACGTAGGCGGTGGCGTGGATGCGCCCCTCGTCCCAGCACAGCACGCCGTCGACCTGCTCGGTCTTGTTCAGCTCCATGGCCGCATCCGCCATCGCCAGCCCGTCCCAGGTGTCCGGCAGCACCGTCGCGCCGGTGAGGTACTGCGTCTCCCACGACGGCTCGGCGATGTGGAACAGGTGAATCCGGAACCGGGTGCTGATCGACCGCAGCAGGTACTGGCGGTAGGGCCGCATGCCGGTCGCGATCACGAGCAGCAGCGGCAGCTCCTGCGACGAGGAAGTCATGTGAACACCTTTTCTCGCTCGATTTCCTCGCTGGTCACTGCGATCCGCCGCACCGCGTAGCGCAGCGTCGGCGCAGCCATCAGGGAGGTGACGACGGAGACCAGCACGATGATCGTGTACGTTGCCGTGCTCAGGACGCCCAGCCGCAGGCCCACCATGGCGACGATCACCTCGATGATCCCGCGGGCGTTCAGGCCGGCACCGACGGCCAGCCCGTCCCAGTGCCCGAGCCGGCCCATCCTCGCCCCGAGGTACGCGCCGGCGAACTTGCCGCCGATGGCGATCGCCAGCACGACCACCGCGGACGCCAGGACGGCCGGCCGGCCCAGCGCGGTGAGGTCCATCCGCAGCCCCGCGGTGGCGAAGAAGATCGGCGCGAGCACGGCCATCACGAACGTGCGCAGTGGCACCAGGGCCGCCCTGTCCAGCCGGCCGGACGAGCCGATCAGGATGCCGCACAGGAACGTGCCGAGGATCGGCTCCATGCCAAGCGCCTGGGTGCCGGCCGCGGAGAACAGCAGCATCACCACGATGGCGGCCACGGTGACACCCGGATCCGGCGAGCGGGACGCCATGGCGAGCACCCGCCGCACCACCGGCCGCGCCACGAGCACCGCGAACGCGATCACGGCTGCGAGGTTGCCGATCGAGATCGCCACCCTCCCGGCGTGCAGCCCGCCGGCGGCCAGCGCCGAGATCACCGAGAGCATCAGCCAGCCGACGATGTCGTCCACCGCGGCCGCGCTGATGATGAGCTGCCCGATGTTGCGGTGCAGCAGCCGCATCTCGTACAGCGTCTTGGCGATCACCGGAATCGCGCTCACGCACATCGCGACGCCGAGGAACAGGGCCAGCACCTCCCGCTGCGAGCCCTCGGCGACCAGCGAGGACGGCAGCAGGAAGCCGAGCCAGATGCCGAGCACGAGCGGCACGAGCAGCCCGCCGGCGCTCACCCACAGCGCGGTGGCGCCCTTGCGGCGCACCAGGTCGAGGTCGATGTGCATGCCGGTGAAGCCGACCAGCAGCAGCACGCCAAGCTGGCCGATCGCGTCGAGCAGGTGCAGCTGCGCAGGGTCCGCCGGCAGCAGCCAGGCGGACACGCCCGGCGCCGCGTGCGCGAGCAACGACGGGCCGAGCAGCACGCCGGCGGTCAGCTCGCCGACCACGGCCGGCATCCGCAACCGCAGCGCCAGCCTGCCCAGCAGCAGCGCAACGCCGAGCAGCAGCCCGAGCTGCAGCAGGAATATCAGGGCCTGGTTGGCGCCGATCGGTGCGATCGGCGCGGCCGCGATCGTCATGCGCAATTCACTAGTCATCGACGTAGTACCAGTTCTCCGGGCTGATCATGCCGAACGGGTTGACCGGCTCGAACCCACGAAGGTTGTTCGCCAC
>Ga0210378_10002084_pt1 | contig 10258 bp, 8 predicted proteins | sample PLM1_60_b1redo_FD_155465 | JGI IMG/M metagenome (GOLD analysis project Ga0210378, IMG submission 155465) | Groundwater sediment microbial communities from an aquifer in East River, Colorado, USA - PLM1_60_b1 redo | ecosystem: Environmental > Terrestrial > Soil > Riparian zone | place: USA: East... | reverse complement strand
TGGGCGAACGCTTTGTCCTGCTTGATCTCCACCAGCGTGACGGGGCGGGCCAGAAGCCCCCTCGCCTTCAGCTTCGGTGGATCACCGGCCGTCACGACGGTCGCGGTCCCGATGACGGACTTCTCCTTGCCGGTGTGATAGACCAGGACCTCGTCCCCCGGCTGCATCGCGCGCAGGTGCTTCATCGCGACCGGATTCTTCACGCCGTCCCACGTCGCGACGCCCTCGCGTTTCAGGTCGTCGAAGCTGTAGGTGGTCGGCTCGGTCTTCACCAGCCAGTAGTTAGGCATGCTAACCCCGGGGCATGGCCCCGGGGTTAGCCACCCACGAGGCAATCGTGTCCGCTAGCTCGGCCAACGCTTCCGTGTCGGTGCGACCCGAGCGTTTGAGCACCTTGAACGAATGGTCGCCGCCCTCGATGACGTGCAGCGTCGCGCGGTCACGGAGTCGCTTTACGACGGGCTTGAGCAAGTCGAGGCCCGCGAACTCGTCACGAGACCCTTGCAGGAATAGCATCGGAATCAGCACGTCATCCAAATGATCCCCGCGGCTCGTGGCGGGGCGCCCCGGTGGATGCAGCGGGAACCCGAGAAACACGAGGCCGTGGACTCCGGGCAACGGCTCTCCCGCCTGCGCCTGCGACGTCATCCTGCCGCCGAACGACTTGCCGCCCGCAACGAGCGGCAAGCCCGGCGCGACACGCGCGGCGTCGATCACCGCGTCACGCACCCGAGCTTCCGCCACGACAGGGGAATCGGGGCGGCCGGCGCGCTTCTCCATATAGAGGAACTCGTACCGGTACGTCGCGACCGCCCGCTCGCCCAACGCTTCCGCCATCCGTTCGAGAAACGGATGGCGCATCCCCGCCCCCGCACCGTGCGCCAGCACGAGCAGCGCCTTGGACCCTGGTGGAGCGACGAGGACGTGATTCACCCCTATCGGATTCTCCCCAGACGGTCTGGCGCTAACTCCGTCACGACGAATCGCTGCTGCAGTTTCCGCTTGCCCAGCGTGACCCGGACGACGTACTCGCCCGGCGCAGCAAGGCGCAGCTCCTCGGTGGAGGTCGGGTCCCCCAACCCGCGCGGCCGCGGCTTGTCGCGGTTCAGGTCCCACGTGGCACGCTGCAGACCTGGGAATCCGGGGCCGGTCAGCGTGCGCACCGTGTCACCCGCGGCGGTCGTGATCACGAGCTTCACGCCCTCCGGCTGCATGTCCTTGAGATAGTACGCGATCACCGCCCCGCGCGGTGGATTCGGCGCGACATAGCGATGGCTCCCGAACGAAGGGTGCGTGCGCCGCTCACGGTACTGGTAGGCGGGCGCCACCTCGAACAGGCGAATCGAATCGGCCAGCACCGAGTCGCTGAATTCTTCGACGGGCCCGACACCCACCACGTAGAGACCGCGGCCGTGCGTCGAGACGACGAGCTCGCGCTGCCGGAACGACATCGCCATGCGCTCGACCATGACGTGCGGGAAGTTCTTCCCGAACCGCCGCCAGCGCTGGCCGCCGTCCACGGTGACGTACACGCCGTCCGACGTGCCGACCCAGAGGACGCGCGGATTGCGCGGGCTCTCGAACACGGTCGCACTGCCGCGGTCGGCCGGGAGACCGTTCACGAGCTCGGTCCACGTGCGGCCGTAGTCGGTCGTGCGCCACACGTGCGGGCGGTAGTCGTCGCGGAAGTGGCAGTCGTAGGTGACCCACGCCGTGCCCGCGGCATGGTAGGACGCGGCGATGGTCGAGACCCAGCAGGTCGTGGCCGCGCCGCGGGGGAAGTTGTTCGTGACGTTGGTCCAGGTGCGGCCCGTATCCTGCGACACCCAGATGAAGCCGTCGTCGGTGCCGGTCCAGAGCACCGCCGGCGTCTTGGGACTCTCGGCGATCGAGAAGATCGCGTGATAGCTCGTGTGCCCCGCCTCGGGCGTCGGATTCTGCCGCGGCGTGCGCGTCATGTCCGGGCCCAGGGTGTCGTAGTCCCTGCCGTGCTGACGCAGCCGGAACAGACGGTTGGCTCCCAAATACACGGTGGTTGAATCGAATGCGGAGATGAGGATCGGCGCCGTCCAGTCCCACGTGTAGTCGTAGCCGCTCTCCGTCCCCGCGTCGAGCGCCGCAGGCTGAATGTCGTCCCGCTTCCACGTGCGCAGGTCGAGCGCCGACACGACCCCGAACTGCGAGCCCGAATAGATGGTCCACGGATCGTTGGGGGGGATCTGCACCCACATCCCATCGCCGCCGTTCACGGGATACCAGTCGGCGTCGGTAACGCCGATCGCGTCCCGAGTCGCGCTCGGTCCGCACCAGACGCCGTTGTCCTGCAGCCCGCCGCAGATCTGATAGGGCGTGAGCGAGCTGTCGACGATGACGGTGTAGAACTGGCCGATCGGGATCGGCATGTGCCACCAGGCCCGGCCGGCGTCGAACGTGACGTACGCACCGCCGTCGTTCCCGAGGATGCGATGCCCCGCGTCGTGCGGGTCGAACCACAGCGCGTGATGGTCGCCGTGCACGCGGGAGAGCGACTCCGGCGCGAAGCTCCGGCCACCGTCCTTGCTCTCCATGAGCGGCGCGGCGTTTACGTACACGTGCTGGCTGTCGGCGGCGTCCACCCAGATCTCGTTGTAGTAGTAGTGCGGGATCGCCTGGAGGTCGTTGACCTGCGTCCACGTGGCGCCGGCGTCACTCGAGCGGAACACGCCGCCGAAGCGACCCTGCGCCGCGTCGGTCACGCCGCGATCCACCTGGATCATGGCGAACACGAGCTTGGAGTTCTGTGGCGCGATGGCGACGCCGATACGGCCGATGCGGCCGGTCGGCAGGCCGTTCGGTTTGGCGGGATCGGTGAGCCGCGCCCATGTCCGACCGCCGTCGGTGCTCTTATAGAGCCCGCTCCCCGCCCCCACCCCTTCCATGTGGCTGCCGCCCCAGCGCAGCCGGTGCCACGCGGCGGCGTACAGGGTGTTGGGGTCGCGCGGGTCCATTTCCAGGTCAACGAAACCCGTAGTGTCATTGACGAACAACACGCGCGCCCACGTCTTGCCGCCGTCGGTCGTCTTGTAGACGCCGCGCTCGTTGTTCGCGCCCCACAGGTGGCCGAGCGCCGCGACGTACACGGTGTCGGGTCCCGTCGGGTGGATCACGATGCGGCCGATCGCGCGCGAGTCGGCGAGGCCCATCTTGGTCCAGCTGCGCCCGGCGTCGGTGGACTTGTAAACGCCGTCGCCCCAGTACTGCGACCGCAGGCTGTTCTTCTCGCCGGTCCCGACCCACACGAGGTTCGAATCCGACGGCGCGACGGCGAGGTCGCCTACGGTCTCGCTCCCCAGGCCGCTCGAGACCGACTGCCACGTCACGCCCTCGTTGACGGTCTTCCAGACGCCGCCCCCCGCTGACCCGATGTAGAACGTCTTGGGCCGCGGCTCCACCGTGGTGGGCACCGCGATGGCCGTGACGCGCCCCGAATACGCCGCCGGGCCGAGGGCGCGGTAGTTGAAGTTCTCGAGGAACTTCGTCAGGGAATCGGACGGCGTGCGTGTCGTGTCGCGCCGAGTCGTATCGCGGGGAGCCGCGGCCTGGCGCCGCTGCGCGGCGGCGGGAGACACGAGGACGAGGGCGGCGAGAAGCAGTCGCGTCATAGGGCCTTTGGGGGAGGTTACGGCTGGAGATTCTACGGCCCGCCTGCCCGCTCGGCCAGCCGCTCGAGGGCGGCCACGAGGTCGGGCTGCACCTCGAGCACTGGGAGCAGCGGGTCGGACGCGAGCCTTTGCATGCGGGCAGGCGCGTTCTTGATCGTGAACTTGCGGATGTCGAGCTTGGGCGTGACCTCGCGCCACTCGAGCGGCATCGAGACCGGCGCCCCGGGCAGGGGCCGGACGCTGAACGGCGCCACGAGCAGCCGGCCGTGCCCGTTTTGCACGTAATCGAGATACACGCGCCCGCCCCGCTTCCCCACCTGACGCGTCACCGTCGCGACGTCCGGCAGCTCGTTCGCGACTACGCGGGCGAGCAGGCCGCCCAGCTGACGCGCCTGTTCGTACGTGACGAGCCGCGCCAGCGGGAGCATCACATGTAGCCCCGTCGAGCCGCTGGTCTTGATGAACGCCGGGAGCTCGATCTCGTCGCATAGGTCCTTCACCACGCGCGCGATCTTCACGACGTTGGCAAACGGCGCATCCTTGGGATCGAGGTCCAGGATGCACCAGTCGGGCTGCTCGAGGGTCGCCGCGCGGCTGCCCCACACGTGCAGCGGGATCGTTCCCATGTTCGCGAGATACAGCAGCGACTCCAGGTTGTCGCACACGAAGTAATCAATCTCGCGCTGAGTGTCCTCGCTCCACATCCGCTCGGTGCGCAGCCATTCGGGGATGAAGCCGGGCGCGTCCTTCTGAAAGAACGACTTGCCGGTGATCCCGTCGGGGAACCGAGTCAGCACGACAGGACGGTCCTTGAGGTACGGCAGCAGCCAGGGAGATATGGCGCGGTAGTACTCGATGAGATCCCCCTTGGTGTACTTCTCCTCGGGCCAGAAGGTTTTCTCCAGGTTGGAAAAGACGACCTCGCGAGGGAGAGGGGAGATGGGAGAAGTACTCTCCGGTGGCACCGCCTCGTCCTGCTCCCTTCTCCCATCTCCCTGCACGACGCAGTCCTTCGGCTCCTTATCATCCCGGAACCTGAGAAACACCGGCTGCCGCAGCAATCCATCCGGCGTGATCTCCTTGTACCGCACTTCGGCCACCAGTTTCGGTTCCACCCACAGGTGGTCCGGGCCCTCGGGCACGGGGCCGGCCTCACACGGGGTCGTGGGACGGATCGACGCGTCGAGCTGCTTGCCCACTTCTTCGAGTTGTTTCGCGTCGAATCCCGAGCCCACTCGGCCCGTGTAGGTCAGCTTGCCGTCCTGGTAGGCGCCCAGGTGCAGCGCACCGAAGCCACCGCGCGAGCCTTTGGGTCGCGAGTAACCCACCACCACGAAATCGTCGGTCCGATCGGCGCGAATCTTGAGCCAGTTGGCGGAGCGGCCGCCGCGATAGGGCGAGTCCGCCTTCTTCGCCATGATCCCCTCGAGACCGAGCTGGACGACGTGCTCGTACAGGTCTTCGCCCTTCGTCTCGAAATGCTCGGAGTAGCGCAACGCGCCGGCGCGCGGCAGGACCTTCGCCAGAACCGCTTTGCGCTTGACGAGCGGCAAGGGTCGCACGTCATAGCCCTCGAAGGCGAGGAGGTCGAAGACGTAGAACGTGGCCGGCGTTTCGACGGCCGCACGCTTGATGAGGGGAAGGCCGGACAACCTGGCGCGGTTCTGCAGGCGATTGAAGCTCGGATGTCCCGCGTCATCGAGGACGACGATCTCGCCGTCGAGGATCAATCCTTCGTACGGCAGCGCGGCCACGGCGCGCGCGATTTCGGGAAACGCCGCCGTCATGTCGTGACCCTTGCGGGAGACGAGCTTCGCGGCGCCGTTCTCCCGGGCGGCGCGCAGCCGGTAGCCGTCGAGCTTCAGCTCGAACACCCAGCCGGCCTTCGAGAACGGCTCCTCGCGCGTCTCGGCGAGCATCAGCTCGGTGTCGGCGACTCGCACGGCGCGCTTGGGGGCGCCGAGCTTCTCGAGCTCCTTCTTGAGAGGGACCGCGCGATCCTTCGCCGCGCGCAGCTCCTCGACCGTCATCCCCGAAAGGACTGACTCGTCGGAATAGGGCTTGTCGGGATCGGCGTACCCGTCCTTCTCCTTGATCAGCAGCCATTCCTTGACGCCCTTCTTGAGCTTCACGAGGGTCCACTTGCCGCGCAGCTTGTAGCCCTTCAGCTCGAAGAGGAGCTTGCCCTTCTTGAATCCTTCGAACGGGTCCTCGAGGGGCACCCACACGCCGCGGTCCCACACGATGACCTCGCCCGCGCCGTAGTTCCCCTCGGGGATGATGCCCTCGAAGTCCCCGTACTCCATGGGGTGATCTTCGACGTTCACCGCGAGCCGCTTGTCGGCGCGGGTGGCGGAGGGCCCCTTGGGGACGGCCCACGACCGCAGCACCCCTTCCATTTCGAGACGCAGATCCCAGTGCAGGCGCGTCGCGGCGTGCATGTGGACGATGAACAGACCCCCCGCCTTGGGCGCCGGCGCAGGCGGCCGCGCGCCTGGCTCCGTGGTGCGGTCGAGCGAACGCTTGGCCCGATACGCGCTTAGCGGATCGGTAGGCGGGGGGGGCGGCGGACCCTTACGGTTTGCGGGCATGCGAGCGGTGTGGTTATGATAGCCCCTTATGAGCGCTCATTCCATCGGTTCGGCCACGGTCTCCTTCGGCCTCGTGTCGGTGCCGGTCAAGATGTTCTCGGCCGGCGAGTCGTCCGCCAACATCTCGTTCAACTGGCTCCATAAGAAGGATGGGTCCCGCCTGAAGCAGCAGTACGTCTGCTCCAAGGACGGCGAGAAGGTCGAGAAGGACGACATGATCAAGGGGTACGAGTTCAGCAAGGGTCAGTACGTCCTCTTCACGACCGACGAATTGAAGAAGCTCGAGGAGCCGCGCGGCACCGGGGCGATCGAGATCACCGAGTTCCTGCCGTCGGACCAGGTGGACCGCATCTACGTCGACAAGACCTACTTCCTGGGTCCCGACAAGGGCGGCGAGCGCGCCTACAAGCTGCTGTCGGATGCCCTCAAGAAGACGAACCGGGTGGCGATCGGCCAGTGGGCGGCGCGCGGCAAGCAGTACTTGATCCTCGTCCGCCCCATGGAGAACGGCCTGGCGATGGAGCAGCTCCGGTACCCGGAGGAACTGCGCTCGATCGCCGATGTCCCGATCCCCAAGACCGAAGTGAAGAAGGGCGAGCTGGACATGGCGATCAAGTTCATCGACCAGGGCACGTCGGAGGAGTTCCGGCCGCAGGAGTACAAGGACAACGTGCGCCGGCGGATCCTCGACCAGATCCAGCAGAAGGTCGAGGGCAAGGAGATCACCGAGGAGCCCACCGAGGCGCCGAAGACGCAGATCCTCGACCTGATGGAAGCGCTGAAGGCGAGCCTGAAGGGCGGGAAAGGCGCGGCGGCCGAGCGCAAACCGGCGAAGCGCGGGGAAGGGAAGGCGCGAAAAGCGGGGTAAGATCGTATGTTGTGCAGACCCTCACGGGAGAGCCGCCGTGTCGTACGAGGAATCTGCGCCGGGCCCGATCTTTTGGATCATCTGTCTCGCGATCGCGGTTTTCTACATCGCCACGATGTGGAAGGTGTTCGAGAAGGCTGGGAAGCCCGGGTGGGCGGCGATCATTCCGATCTACAACACGATCGTGTTGCTGCAGATCGCCGGGCGACCGCTGTGGTGGTTCTTCTTATGCTTGATCCCGCTCGTGAACATCGTGATTGCGATCATCGTGCACATCGACATCTCGAAGGCGTTCGGTCACGGCGTGGGCTTCGGGTGGGGTCTCGCGCTGCTCGGCTTTATTTTCTTCCCGATTCTCGCGTGGGGGGACTCGCAGTATCAGGGGCCGCCGCAGCACGGTTGACGTCGAAGAGGGTGCCGAACTTCGCGGCAAGCTTCGGCCCCTCACCCTTCCCTTCGTGCTTGAAGAACACGTAGGCGTCGGTCCAACCCTTCCCCATCTCACGAACCTTCCCCGCCCAATCCTCCATCGATTTCTTCGAGTAGCCCTCATCGCGCAGCCGCACGTACCCGAAGTCCGCAGTGGCCTCGAGCGGCGTCGTCCTTTCTTCAGTATCGGCGACGCACAACGCGGCATTCCCGGTGCGGAGGACCTCGTACACGTCGGCGTCGAACCACGAGGCGTGACGAAACTCCCAGGCGCACTTCAGGTCGGGCGGGAATTGGGTGAGGACGTCGCCGAGCCGGTCCAGGTCCTTTTTGAAGTTGGGCGGCAACTGGAACAGAATCGGCCCGAGCTTCGGGCCCAGCCCGCGCGCGGTTTCGAGAAAGAAGCGGAGGTTCTCATCCACGTTCTTGAGCCGCGCGATGTGGGTGATGCGCTGCGGGGCCTTGAGGATGAAGCTGAACCGCGCCGGCGTCACGGCATCCCACCCGGCGACGATCTTGGGGGTCGGCATCCGATAGAAGGTGTAGTTGATCTCGACGGCACCAAGTTTGCTGGCGTAGTACTCCAACCACTTGGCAGTGGGGAGCTTGGGCGGGTAAAAGCTCCCCTTCCATTCGGGGAAGTTGTAACCGGAGGTCCCGACGAAGAGGCGCATGTGCAAAACTGGCGGGGGTGTTGCGGGCGTGCAACCCGTGACGGCGTGACGTGTGTCACGCGGAACCGCCGCGCGGTTCGACAGTATGAAAGCGGTTGCCTTTCTCACCCATTGGGGAGCCTAAAACAATGACCGTCAAGCCCATCCTCGCGGCGCTGCTCGTCGCCGCGACCGCGTGCGGGACGTCGGCCGAGACGGAGCGCAAGCTCGCCGATCTCGAGCAGGCGAATGCGCAACGCGACAGCTTGCTGCAAGAAGTAGCCGTCAGCGCCCGACTGCTGAGTGATGTGAGCTCGGCGCTCTCGAAGGTGCAAGTGCGTGGCCGCCAGATCCGCACCTCGTCCGAAACGCCCTTGCTCGCGCAGCGCGACTCCATGATGCAGAAGCTGCGCTACGTCGTCGCCCGCGTGAGCGAGACGGAGACCAAGCTGAACCAGGCCCAGAACCGCATCAAGGGCCTCACCAATCTGTCGGACAGCTTGCGCGCAACCCTCGATTCGACGGCGACGAACCTCGGCGCCATCATCGAGAGTCAAAAGGTCACCATCACCGCGCTCACCGAGCAGGTGACGAGCCTCGAGACCGAGAACGTGGCGCTGCGCGACACCGTGGCTCACGTCACCGAGCGTGAGAACACCGTTTACTACATCATCGGGACCAAGGACGAGCTGAAGCAGAAGGGTGTCATCGTCGAAGAGGGCGGGAGCCGCGTGCTCTTCGTCTTGTGGCGCACCGGCAGCACACTCTCCCCGGCGCGCGAGATCGACCCCAGCTTGTTCACGCCGATCAACAAGCGCCAGGTGACGGAGATCCAGCTGCCGGACGCCGCGAGCGAGTACCGCATCGCGTCGCGCCAGGACCTGGAGTACATGGCGACACCCCGCACCGAGCAGGGCAAGGTCACCGGTACGGGCAGCCTCCAGATCTCGGCGCCCGAGCAGTTCTGGCGCAACTCGAAGTTCTTGATCATCGTCCAGGAGGGGCGGACGACCGGGGGCCCTAATACGGGGGGACGGACGGACTGACCTTCCCCCGGAGAACGGAGCACCGAGCCCCACATCACCCCGCGTGGTGTGGGGCTCTCTCTTCCAAGGGATCGGGACAATGACGCGGTGCAAGTGGGCGGAGTCAAGCGACCTGATGATCGCCTACCACGACCGCGAGTGGGGCGTCCCGGTCCATGACGACCGCCAGCTCTTCGGGAAGCTCGTCTTGGACGGGTTTCAGGCGGGCCTGTCGTGGGCCATCATCCTGCGCAAGCGCGACAACTTCCTCGAGGCGTTCGACGGGTTCGACCCGGCGCGGATGGCGCGCTACGACCGGCGGCGCATCGCCAAGCTGCTCAAGAATCCGGGCATCGTGCGCAACCGCCAGAAGGTCGAGGCCGCCGTCGCCAGCGCGCGCGCCTTCCTCGAGCTGAAGGAATCCGGTACGACCTTCGACGCGTTCCTCTGGCAGTTCGTGGGCGGGACGCCGCTCCGCCACGCGCGCAAGACCACGCGCAGCGTCCCGGCACAGACCAAGGAATCCGAGGCGATGAGCAAGGCGCTGGTCGAACGCGGGTTCCGCTTCGTGGGCCCCACGATCTGCTACGCCTTCATGCAGGCCGTGGGGATGGTGAACGACCATCTGGTAACCTGCTTCCGGCACGCCGAGCTGTGACGTACGACGTGATCGTCGCCGGGCTGGGCGCGATGGGAAGCGCGACCGCGTTCCACCTGGCCGGGCGGAAGGGCCTCCGTGTCCTGGCTCTCGACCGCCACCACCCGCCGCACACACTCGGCTCGACCCACGGCGGCTCGCGCATCATCCGCGAGACGTCGTTCGAGCACCCGCGCTACGTGCCGTTCGTGCGACGCGCCTACGAGTGCTGGCGCCGGATGGAGGCCGCCACCGGACGGCGGCTGCTCACCATCACCGGCGGCGTATTCATCGGCGCGCCCGATGGACCCTTCGTAGCGAAGTCCAAGGAAAGCGCGGACATCCACGCCGTGCCGTACGAGATCCTCTCCCCCACCGAGATCCGGAAGCGCTTTCCCGCGTTCCGGCCTGAGG
>Ga0210378_10002083_pt1 | contig 10265 bp, 7 predicted proteins | sample PLM1_60_b1redo_FD_155465 | JGI IMG/M metagenome (GOLD analysis project Ga0210378, IMG submission 155465) | Groundwater sediment microbial communities from an aquifer in East River, Colorado, USA - PLM1_60_b1 redo | ecosystem: Environmental > Terrestrial > Soil > Riparian zone | place: USA: East... | reverse complement strand
CATCTCGCGGTTGGCGTACTCGAAGACGAACTGCTGGCACTTCGCGTCGAGCAAGGCCGGGAACAGCCAGCGGTACGAGCGCTTGCCGCGCGGGCGCGACAGGAGGTTGCCGAAGCAGACGTGGTACGCGATCCGCGCACGCACGCCCTCGACGCAGGCGTTGAACATCTTCACGTACTCGTCGATTTGCCCGGGCACGATCGCGGCCGACGGCTCGTCGAGCTGGATGTAGTCCGCACCCGCCTCGACGAGCGCGCGCAGCTCGGTGTTGATGGCGGGGACGAAGTCCCAGCAGAGGGCGAGCCGGTCGTTGCCGTACACGTCGCCGGGGCGGAGCTGGACGTGGATCGAGAGCGTGACGGGTCCCGGACAGGTCGCCTTCACGGGCTTGTCGGTCTGGGTCTTCAGATACCGGAACTCATCGACGACGCCGAGCCCTTTCGGCACCTGGATGCGATGACGCGGCCGATAGCGCGGCGCCGAGTCGTAGGCGTACAGCCCGGTCTTCCGGAGCGGCTCGACCGGGTCGAGGCCGTCCATTTTCTCGTAAAAGGTCTGCACGAAGAAGAAGCGTCGCATCTCGCCGTCACAGACGATGTCGATGCCCGCGCGCTCCTGATCGCGGATGGCGAGCTGGGTTGCGTCGTCGAACGTTTCCTTCACGTCGGTCTGGCCGTACTCGCCCGCTTTGATCTTGTCGAGCGCGGTCCAGAACCAGCCGGGGAAGCCGTGGCTTCCCATCACATGCGTCGAGATCGGGGGCAGCGCGGCGGTCACGCGCAGTTCTTTATCAGAGGGGCCGACGCTTGGCAATGGCGGCGAGGACCCGCTCGGCGGCCCCGCGACCTGGACACAGGTCGGCGACGGACTCGACCTTGCGCGGGTCCGCCCAGGCCCAGACTGCCGGAATTGTGTCGACACAGGCGATCCTGGGCGCGCGATATGATAAGAGTAACCTTCATGCAAGTCCGCTTCTGGGGCACGCGCGGATCGATCGCTGCGCCCGGGCCGAAGACCGCGCGCTACGGAGGAAATACGTCCTGCGTCGAAGTCCGGGCCGCCGACGGGACGGTGATCATCCTCGACTGCGGCACGGGCGCGCGCGAGCTCGGGCTCCATCTCGCGCAGACGATGCCGCAGCCCATGCGGCTCCACCTCTTCATCGGCCACACCCACTGGGACCACATCCAGGGCTTTCCCTTCTTCGTCCCCGCGTTCCTGCCGGGCTCCGAGCTCAACATCTACGCGCCGGTCGGCTTCCAGCGCGGCCTCGAGGAAGCGATGGGGGGCCAGATGGAGTACTCGTACTTCCCGGTGAAGATGCGCGATCTGCGCTCGCGCATTCACTTCACGGAGCTCGACGAGGGCTTCTTCCGGGTCGGCGACGTGCTCGTCGAGACGCAGTTCATCAACCACACCGCGCCGACCGTCGCGTACCGCATGACCAGCGACGGCGCGACCATCGCCTACGCGACCGACCACGAACCCTTCTGGAACGCTTCGGGCCGGGTCTCTCAGCACCCGGGCGACGAGCGCCACATCGCCTTCCTGAAGGGCGCGAACCTCGTCATCCACGACGCGCAGTACACCGAAGAGGAGTACCGCGACAAGGTCGGCTGGGGCCACAGTAGCCTCGAGTACGCCGTCGACGTCGCGCTGGCCGCTGGCGTGGAGCGCCTCGTGCTCTTCCACCACGACCCGGCGCACGACGACGAGACGATGGAGCGGATGGAGGTGATGGCGCGCGCCCACGTCGCCCATCGGGGACAGGCGCTGGAGGTCCTCGCCGCCCGGGAGGGGCTCGAGCTGCAGGTCATGGGCGGCAGCGCTGCGCCTGCCGTGGCCGAAGCGTCCGCGCTCCAGCACCGCCAGATCGCCGGCGGCCGCGTGCTGGTGGTCAGCGCAAACGAGGCGGAAGTCGCCGAGATCGAGGAGATCCTCACCGATGACGGTCTGATCCTCCTGCGACAGTCCGACATGCGCGCGGTGCTGGCCCGCGGTCACGAGCTGCTGCCCGACATCGCGATCATCGACCGCGAGTTGCTGGACGGCGACGACGGTGACCCGATGCTCGAGATGTTGCGGGACCGCCTCGGGCGGCGAAACTTTCCGATCGTCGTCCTGGCCGACAGCTCGATCCCCTCTGACGCCGTGTACCGCGGCGAGGCGTCGTCGACCGACTACCTCGCCAAGCCGTTCAGTCCGCCCATGCTGCGCGCCCGGGTTCGTGCCTGGCTGGCCCGCACGCTCATGGTCTTTGACTCGGCCGAGCGCGTGAGCGCGGCGTCGGGCGTCGACCGCACGCCGGGCGGGAGCGACCGCCGTGCCCGCTGCGCGAGCCTGCTCGCCTCCGTCCCTCTCTTCCGGCAGCTCAACGGCGAGCAGCGCGAAATGCTCCTCGCCAGCGCGGCGGAGCAGAGCTTCGCGCCCGGCCACGTGCTCATCCGCGAGAACGATCCGCCGGAGCGCATCTTCGTGATTCTCTCCGGGCGCGTCCGCGTTCTTGAAGTGGCGCCCGACTCGCCCGTGGAGCTGATCGTGGGTGAGCTGGGGGAGGGCGAGATCATCGGCGAGCTGAGCATGCTCCGGAACCAGTCGCGCTCGGCGACCGTCGTCGCGATAGAGCGAACGCACTGCCTCGTGCTCCCGCAGAGCGAGTTTCTGAAGGTGCTTCAGAACTCGACGGAGCTGGCGGTGTCCCTGCTGCGGACGCTCGCGGGGCGTCTCTACGAGACCGACCGCCGGCTGTCCCGCTACGCCCCCGACCCGGTCACCGGGCTGGCGGGTCGTCGGGCCTTCCACGATCAATACCGGCGCCTGGCCGCCGTCGCGCGCCGCCGCAAAACGGGGGCGCTCTTGCTCGTCCTCGACGTCTCCCAGCTCAAGGCGATCAACGATCGCTACGGATACGGGGTCGGTGACGACGTCTTGAGAGTCGTGGGCGACGCGCTCGTCGAGGGTACACGCACCACGGATCTGATCGTCCGCCACGGCGGCGACGAGTTCGTCGTGTTCTTCCCGGACGCGGGTCCCGGCGACGCCGACACCGTCATCGCCAGGGTCCGCGAGAAGATCAAGGGGTTGTCGGCCAAGCGCGGGATTCCGGTCGCCGTTACGTGCAACTTCGGGGTCGTGTACGCTCAGGCGCCTCCGGAGAGCGCGGAGGACCTGTTGCGCGAGGCCGACCAGGACATGCTGCGCCGTAAACGGTAGGCGGCTACCGTTTCCTCCGACTCGCGAACTCCCGAATCCGCTCCCGCGCCGCGGCACCCGTCCTGAACGCGGCGCCGTATCCCTCGGCCTCGCGTCCCCGCGCGCCCGCGCGGATCGCCGCGACGATCTCCTTCGTTGCGGCAAGGCCGCCGCGCGGCGACCGCGCGATGTCCGCCGCGAGAGCCGCGACGCTGGCCGTGAGGGTCGGCGGGGCGACGACGCGGTTGACGAGCCCCATCCGCAGCGCCTCGGCTGCGTGGATCGTGCGCCCGGTGAGGAGCAGGTCGCGGGCGTGGCCGCCGGCCACGATGTCGAGCAGGCGGGCGATGCCATACCCCGGGTTGAAGCCGAGCGTGACCTCGGGGAGCCCGAACCGCGCCCGGTCGGAAGCGACGCGGAGGTCTTGCGCGACGGCGAGCATGAGCCCGCCGCCGAGGGCGTAGCCGTCGACGGCGGCGATCGTCACCTGGGGCAGCGTCGCGAACCGGTCCATGAGCACCGCGTGGCGCCGGGCGAGCGCCTCGGCCTCCTCGGGCGTGACGGTTTCCATCTCCTTGATGTCGTTCCCGGCGCAGAAGGCGCGTCCCCGGCCGGCGACGACGAGGACGCGCACGTCGTCCATGACGGTGACGCGCTCGAGCGCCTCCTCGAGCGCGCCGGTCAGCAGGCGATTGAACGCGTTGAGAGCCTCCGGGCGGTTGAGCCAGAGCCAGGCGACACCGGCGTTCGCCTCAAGCTCGATCACGGGAACGGGTGCCTTGAGTCCGGCTTCGACCGAGGGCGGCCAGCGATAGGTACGTGACGGCTCCGATCGCGAGCCCGACCGTTGCCGTGATGGCGATCGGCCAGAAATCCGTCCTGAAGAAGGGGACGGCGAAGAACGGCGAGCGGCCGTCACGGGGTCGAATTCTCCCGTCGAGAAGTCCTTCCACCAGCTCCATCGTCTCGGTCATGAGCACCTCGATCGCCGCCTTGGCGAACGCCGGGTCCGCCAGCGCAGGATGGCCCACGTATCCGCGCCCGCCGTTTCGCAGCGGAAAGTTCGGCACGACGCGCTCGGCGAGCGAGTAGCGCGCCGGAGGAAGCGCGCGATAGGACTGATCGACGAGCTCGGGGCGGAGGAGCAGCATCAGCGACGTCTCCCACCAGCCGCCATGAGCGTCTTCGGCGAACGCCTGCCGCTCCTCGTCGGACAGGGGGCGCCCGAGCGCCGTCGCGATCTTCTCGAGATACCGCCCGCGAAGGAACTGCCAGGCGAGATGGCCCGAGAACGACGCCATCGTCACGCGGTGCCGCCGCGAGACGATCGAAGCGGCTTCTTCGAGCGCCGTGACGTGTCCCGGCCCGCCGTGGCCGTTGGCGATCAGGATGTATCGGAAGCCGGCGCGCGCCAGCGAGCCGCCGTAGTCGACCAGCGCGTCGCGCACGACGCGCTGCCGCACGCTCACGGTCCCGACGGCGTCGAAGGTGAAGGAACCGAGATGGAGGGTGGGCGCCAGCAGCACGGTCCAGCCCGGCCGCGCGGCGGTGAGGCGCTCAGCGAGCGTTTCGGCGAAGTAGCGGGCGGCAATCGCGTCGACACCGACCGGCAGGTGGGGCCCGTGCTCTTCGAGCGGGCTCACGGTGAGGACGACGGCGGTGCGCGCGCGGTCGAGCGCGTCGAGCGCCGGGGTCGACATCTCTTCCAGCAGGCGAACGCTCAAAAAGAGCTCCCTTTCGTCGCGGCGAGGTAGTCGTTCTTGGCCCGCTCGAGCTCGGCGATGAGGGCCTGGCGCTCGGTCGTGAGCCGTCGGGCCGCGTGCTCCCGGGTCAGGGCGAGGGCGCCGAAACGCAGCCGGCTCCGCAGGCGCCCGGCGCCGACCCAGTAACGATACGCGATGACCCCGGAGATCGGCAGCGAGAGGGCGAACACCAACGCGGCCGCCCGTCCAACGAGCCGGGCCGCGATCCAGATCTCGAGCCCCCAGAAGAGCGGAAGCGCGAGCATCGCCGTCAGGAATCGCCACGTCGCGTAGTCCGTCTCCTTGCGCGACCGGCGCCGCGCCACCCAGCGTGGGATCCAGTACGGGAGGAAGTTCACCGTCGCGCCGTAGACGAAGAGCGGAAAGCCCGCGATCGCCTCCCAGGTCAGGCGGATGCGCTGACGCGGCCGGGTCCGCTCGAGCCGAGCTCGCACCGCTTCGTCCTTGACGTGGTATTCGGCCAGGAGGGCCCGGTAGCTTTGGATGCGCTGCCAGATCCGCTCGACCCTCGCCGGATCGCGCCGCTTGAAGTAATTGGTCGAATCCACGATGGCCCGTGACAGGCGCACCAGGTCGATCTGGCGCTCCGCGAGCCCGCGCTCTTCACGGAGCTCGCGCACGAGCTCGCCGCGGTAGAGCTCCTGGACCGCGTTCACGAGCCGGCTCTCGTCGATCCGCTCGACGTGGACGACCTCCGCCTCCATGCCCCATTGGATCGCGTCGGTCAGGGCCTCGACCGCCTTGACCGGGTCGGCGCGGTAGGCGTCGCGGTACGGGGTCACGGGAATGGGCGAGCCGAAGGAGACGAGGACGCGCCCCCGAAAGGATTTCCGCGCGTCGAAGTTGAGCCCCACCGGAATGACTTGAAGCTCGCCCGGCCGCTCGGCCTCGTAGCCGAGCGCGATGCGCGCGGCGCCGGTCTTGATGCGCTGCACGCGCACCTCGGCGTGCGTGGTGCCCTCGGGATAGATGGCGACCAGCCGTCCGTCGCCGAAGGCCTTGTAGCACGCCGCGAAGGCGCCGAGGTTCTTGTCCATCTTGTCCGGGTCGTCCTGCTTGCGGTACACCGGGATCGCGCCGCACGCTTGGAGTAACCGAGCGGCGAGGGGGTGGCGGAAGAGCCCCGCCGTCGCGAGGTAATGGACCTTCCGCCGGAGCGCGCCGCCGACCAGCAGCGAGTCGATGAAATTGTTGGGATGGTTGATGCAAAGGAGCACGGCCCCGACGGCGGGCACGCGCTCGGGGTGCCGCACGTCCACCGAGCGGAAAAAGAACCAGAGCCAGAAGCGCCCGACGGCGCGCACGGCGCGGTAGAAGCCGTCCATCGTGGCGCGCCGCATCCGGGTGTCGAGGGTCGCGCTCATGGAATGTCCCGTTGGGCGAAGCGCTTCACCAGCTCCTCGAAGTCGCTCACGGTGAGCGCCTCGGCCCACGCGGCGCCCTCGGAATCCCGTCCGTAGGATTCCCCCATGTAGACGACCGCCTCCTGCCTCGTCCGGAAGAGGCGCCAGAGATGACCCGCGCCCCCGCCGACGCGGCGGAGGTGGAAGACGGGATCGACGGGCGACGTGGGCTCGTAGGAGGCGCGCTGGCCGAAGCGGTCGAGCGTGATCCACGCCACGGCGATCCCGTGGGCGGAGAGCACGCGCGTCTTGAGCGATTCCTCGCGGGGCATCGACTCGAGATCGCAGAGCTGCGGGCCGTAGTACACCGAGACCCTGTCGGCGGGCAGCGAGAGGCCGACTTTGAGCGGCTCGCCGGTCTCGTCGAGGAGCGTCTTGGTCTCCTCACCGATCCAGAGGGCGCCCCCGTCGTGGTGATCGGCCCAGGCCTCGACCACCTGCCCCTTGGGGATGAGCGCCCGGCGACGTGCGAGCTCGGCTTTCTCGGTCGTCAGGTACAGCCGGCTCACGGAACGCGCGCGAAGCCTTCCATGATCCGGCGCGCTGTCCGATAGACGGTGACGCGCTCTGCCCACGGGCTGCCGTCGCGGAGCCGCACCGCCGCGTCGATCGGCAGCACGCCCGAGGGATGGCCCAGACGGATGTCGCCCGCCGCGTTCCCGGAGCACTCGCTGACCAGCGTGCCGTCGAGACGCGCCGCCACCGCGAGACACATCGCGGCCGTGAGCGCGAAGGCACGGTGGCAGGCCCCCATGGAGATGACCCGCGCGACGACGTCGACCCTCTCGCCCTCGTAGCGGGCGCCGTCGAGCGCCGTGAAGCTGGCGGGCGCGGCGACCATCGCGATCTTCGGAAGGGCGGCGCTGCCGGGGATGCCCATGCGCGCGGCGGCTTCGACGCGGAGCGCTTCCAACCGGGCGGCGAGCGGGCGGTCGGCGTCGATCGCCTGAGGGCTTTCGGTGCCGACGAGCCCCAGGTCCTTCGCGCGGACGAACACCATCGGGTTGGTGGCGTCGACGAGCGACGCCTCGGCGCCGCCGATCCACTCGCGCGCTCGGCCGGTGGGCAGGAGCCGCCCCGTGCCGGCGCCGCCCGGGTCCTGGAAGTCGAGCGTGATCCTCGCGCCCCGCCCGGCCACGCCGGCCAGCTCGAAGTCGCCCCCGACCGCCGCCTCGCCGTCCTTCATGGGGACGTGGGACACGATGAGCTTTCGCGTGTTGGTGTTGTGGATGCGCACGATCGTCGTGCCGTCGGTCGTCTTCACCAGCCCCTCGTCGATCGCGAACGGCCCCACCGCCGACGAGCAGTTCCCGCAGTTGCCGCTGTAGTCCACCACCGGCGACTTCACGTCTACCTGGGCGAAGGTGTAGTCCACGTCCGCGTCCGGGTGGGTCGGTGGCCCGATGATGCACGCCTTCGAGAGTGAGGAGATGCCGCCGCCGAGGCCGTCGAGCTGGCGACCGTACGGGTCGGGGCTGCCGAGCGCGGTCAGCAAGATGCGGTCGCGCTCGGGTCCCGGCGCCGGAAGGTCTCCGTCGTGGAAGACGAGGCAGCGACTCGTGCCGCCGCGCATGTAGACGGCGCGGATCTTCTTCTGGTTCACCGGCACCTCCGATTCACGCGCGTCCGCTCTTCGTGTGCGCGAGGATGCCGCCGTCCAGCAATATGTCGCGCTCGCGCGGCGTGAGCACGCACGACGCCGTGAACACGGCACCCGTCCGCGAGTTGACGACCGTCACCCGCTCGCCCGCCGCCAGCGCGGCGCGGAGCCCCGGCAGGCGCAGGCGGTCGTCGCGCTCGATACCGGCCCACGCGGCCGGATCGTCGAAGATGAGCGGCACGACGCCCCAGTTGATCAGGTTCGTCCGGTGGATACGGGCGAAGGACTTCGCGATCACCGCGCGCACGCCGAGGTACATCGGCCCGGTCGCCGCCGCCTCGCGTGACGACCCCTGACCGTAGGTCTCGCCACCCACGATGATGCCGCGCCCCGCGGCCTTCGCGCGCGCCACAAAGTCGGCATCCACGTACTTGAAACAGAACTCCGAGATCGCGGGGATGTTCGAGCGGAAGACGAGCACGGCAGCGCCGGCCGGCGAGATGTCGTCAGTCGATACTTTGTCGCCGAGCTTGATCACGACAGGCGCCTCGAGCGCCTCGGCCACGGGTTCGCCGAGGGGCACTGGCTTGATGTTCGGCCCGCGCAGGATCTCGCCTCCACCGTCGGGCTCGACGAACCCCGCCGTCGAGGACGCGAAGCGGGGCGGGAGCGTCACCGCCGGCGGCGGGCCGAGCGTGCGCGGGTCGGTGATGACGCCCGTCAGCGCCGAGGCCGCGGCCACGACCGACGAGCAGAGGTAGACTTCGTCGTCCTTCACGCCGCTCCGCCCCGAGAAGTTCCGGTTGAAGGCGCGTAGACTCTTGGCGCCGGCGGCCGGCACGTGGCCGATGCCGGCGCACGCGCCGCAGCTGGACTCGGAGACGATGGCTCCCGCGGCGAGGAGGTCGGCGAGGAGCCCCTCGCGGGCCATCGTCTCGAGGATCTTGTGGCTGCCGGGGAAGAGCACGAACGAGATCGATGGGTGGACGCGGCGGCCGCGGATCACCTCCGTGACCGACGCCATGTCGTGCCACGAGCCGTTCGTGCACGAGCCGACCATCACCTGCTCGACCGCCGTGCCCGCGACGTCCTCGACCGGCACCACGCGGTCGGGCGAGCCCGGCAGCGCGACGAGGGGGGTGATCGACGAGAGATCGAGCTCGATCTCACCGTCGTAGGTCGCGTCCTCATCGGGCGCGGCCGGGCGCCAGTCCTCGCCGCGGCCCAGACGCGCGAGAAACGAGCGCGTCACCTCGTCCGACGGGAACACGCTGGTCGTTAATCCAAGCTCGGCGCCCATGTTGGCGATGGTCATGCGCTGAGCCGCGACGAGGCTCCGGAGGCCGGGGCCGCCGTACTCGAAGATCTTGCCGCTCCCGCCGCGCACGGTGAGGCGCCGCAGCAGCTCGAGGATCACGTCCTTCGCGGTCACCCAGGGCTGGAGCGCGCCCGTGAGGTGGACGCGGACGACCTGCGGCATCTGGAAGAAGTACGGGCCGCCGCCCAGCGCCACCGCCACGTCGAGCCCGCCCGCGCCGATCGCGAGCATCCCCGCCGCGCCGCAGAGCGGCGTGTGACTGTCCGTGCCGAGGAGCGTCTGGCCCGGGATGGAGAAGCTCTCCATGTGCACCTGGTGGCAGATGCCGTTGCCGGGCTTCGAGAAGACGGCACCGTAGCGTCGCGAGACGGCCTGCATGTAGCGGTGGTCGTCGGAGTTGCGGGAGTCCACCTGGTAGACGTTGTGGTCGACGTAGCTCACGATGCGGCCGGGCACGGCGCGCGGGAAGCCCATCGCCTCGAACTGGAGCCAGGACATCGTGCCGTTGGTGTCGGTCAGGAGCACCTGGTCGACGGCGATGCCGATCTCCTCGCCGGCCTCCGCCTTGCCGGCGACGAGGTGGCTCTCGATCAGCTTCCGCGTGAGGCTCTGGCCGATTAGCGTGACTGGGGGGGAGCGAGCGCCGCTCCTCCCCCAGACCCCCCCACCGCTTCGAACGGTGTTCTCATCGTTTGTCGAGCGGCGTCCACGCGCGTCGGCCCGGGCCGATGTAGTCGCCGCGCGGCCGGATCAGTCGGTTGTCGTCGTGTTGCTCGATGATGTTCGCCGTCCAGCCCGCGATGCGGCCGGCGGCGATCACCGGCGTAAAGAGATCGACGGGAATCCCCAGCGAGTAGAAGAGCGGCGCCGAGTAAAAGTCGACGTTCGGGATGAGTTTCTTCGCCTCGTTGATGCGCGCGTGGAGCTTCACCGCCATCTCGTACCACTTGAACTGGCCGGACTGGCGGCATGCCTCCTCGGCCATCCCC
>Ga0210378_10002082_pt1 | contig 10267 bp, 5 predicted proteins | sample PLM1_60_b1redo_FD_155465 | JGI IMG/M metagenome (GOLD analysis project Ga0210378, IMG submission 155465) | Groundwater sediment microbial communities from an aquifer in East River, Colorado, USA - PLM1_60_b1 redo | ecosystem: Environmental > Terrestrial > Soil > Riparian zone | place: USA: East... | reverse complement strand
CGACGGGATTTCGGTCATGGCTCAATGGCCAGTTTTACCGCCGCCGCAACTCGCACCGGATGTTCAACGGGCTGATCAACAATCTGAGAAAGGCGCTGATCCGCTAAGTCCTTGAACCAGCCCCGCGGCGAGTTTAGCTTGAACTCCCTTCGGGGCTGTAGCTCAGCTGGGAGAGCGCCTGGATCGCACCCAGGAGGTCAGGGGTTCGAGCCCCCTCAGCTCCATAGTATTTCTGCCCCTTGGTGTAACTGGCAACACGCCTGACTCTGGATCAGGAGAGTCCTGGTTCGATCCCAGGAGGGGCAACTCGGAACTCCAAAGGCGAGTAGCGCCTTCTTCCTCCAAGACGGCTCAACGCCCGTCGCCCGTCCAAAGACCGTCCTCAGTCCACGCGTCGCCGAGACGTTCCCGATGGGCGGCCATGCCACTCCTGACGAGCGCGAAGCGCGTGAGACCCTCCCCGAGGAGCTAGGGGCGAGCGCGCTCGGCAGAGTCTACGCCATGTACGGACGATCAGCGGGCCCAATAGATAGAGCGTTCCCCCGCGCCAAAAAAGCAACGCGACGAGGGGCTTGCTGTGGCATGTTGCCACACAGCTTTGTATCAGTCACGATGCGCCCCCCCGCCTAGTTGGCTTTCATTTCGTGGCTGTTCGTGCGTGCCCGTGGCGGCACATGGCTTGCACGATCACGGGCCTGTCACGTCGCGGTCACACGGAAGTAACAGTAACGGTGATCCGACGCGGCGTCGTCTTCCTTAAGGCCCGCAGCGAGCGCTACAGCGCATGCGACCATATCGCAACCGTCGATCGACCAACGAAGGTGTGGTTGACCTGCTCGTCGCAAGGCCGCCGCCCCGTCCTTCGACGAAGCAGGCGCGCCGGTCCCGCGTGGGGGGCAAGTTTTTCTTCGACGGCGACGAAAAGGTCTACGTCCGCGGTGTCACGTACGGCGCGTTCGCGCCGGACGCCCAGGGGAACGAGTATCACGACGTCGCCGTCATCGAGCGCGACTTCGCGCTGATGCGCGCCAACGGCATCAACGCCGTACGGATTCCCCACACCACTCCACCGCGCACGCTGCTCGACGCGGCGCATCGCCACGGGCTGAAGGTGATGGTCGGCCTGTCGGCCGAACAGTATCTCGGGTTCGTCATTGATAAGCGGCGCGACCTGAATATCGAGCAGATCGTGCAGGAGCGCGTGCGGCGCTGCGCCGGGCATCCGGCGCTCTTGTGCTACGCCCTCGGGAACGAGATCCCGGCTCACGTCGCCCGCTGGTACGGGCGCCGCCGCGTGGAGCGCTACCTGGAGCGCATCCACCGGGTGGTGAAAGCGGAGGATCCCGAGGGACTGGTCACGTACGTGAACTACCCCAGCACGGAGTACCTCGAGCTCCCGTTCCTAGATCTGTTGTGCTACAACGTGTACCTCGAATCGCAGAAGCCGCTGGACGACTACATCGCGCGCCTGCAGAACATCGCGGGCGACCGCCCGCTGATCCTCAGCGAGATCGGGCTCGACAGCCTGCGCAACGGCGAGGAAGGGCAAGCGGCGAGCCTCGACTGGCAGATTCGCACCGCCTTCGCCGGGGGGTGCGCCGGCGCCTTCGTGTTCGCGTGGACCGACGAGTGGCATCGCGCCGGTGCCACGGTGGAGGATTGGGCGTTCGGCATCACCGACCGCGAGCGCCGACCCAAGCCGGCGCTCGCCGCGGTGCGCCGGGTGTTCACTCAGGTGCCGTTCCCCACGCTGCCGGGGCCCCCCCCCCGCATCTCGGTCGTGGTGTGCACGCACAACGGGTCACGCACCATCCGTGACTGTCTCGAGGGACTGGCGTGCCTCGAGTATCCGAACTTCGAGGCGATCGTTGTGGACGACGGCTCCTCCGACGGCACAGCCGACATCGCGCGCGAGTACGACGTCCGCTTGCTCCGCACCGAGAACCGCGGGCTCAGCTGCGCCCGCAACACGGGGCTCGACGCCGCGACGGGCGAGATCGTCGCGTATCTGGACGACGACGCGTACCCCGATCCTCACTGGCTGCAGTACCTGGCGGCGGCGTTCGAGGCGACAGACCACGCCAGCATCGGTGGGCCCAACATTCCGCCGCCGGGCGCCGGTGCGCTGGCCGAGTGCGTCGCCAACGCGCCGGGAGGACCGGTGCACGTACTGCTGTCCGATCGGGAGGCCGAGCACATCCCGGGGTGCAACATGGCATTCCGGAAGGTGTGCCTCGCGGCGATCGGGGGGTTTGACCCGCACTTCCGCGTGGCCGGCGACGACGTGGACATCTGCTGGCGGCTCCAGCAACGCGGTTGGACCCTGGGATTTCACGCCGGCGCGATGGTGTGGCATCATCGACGCGGTTCTCTGAGGGCGTACTGGAAGCAGCAACGCGGCTACGGAAAGGCCGAGGCGCTCCTGAAGGCGAAGTGGCCGGAGAAGTACGACGGCACGGGGCAGCTGACGTGGGCGGGGAGAATCTACAGTCGCTCGTTGACGCGCTCCCTCGATCTCCGGCGCGGCCGCATCTATCACGGGACATGGGGCGCCGCGCCGTTCCAGCGGCTGTACCAGCCGGCGCCCAGGACGCTCTATTCCCTGTCGCTGATGCCGGAGTGGTACCTGGCGCTCCCGGTGCTCGCGTGGTTGTCGGCGCTGGGCTTCCTGTGGCGGCCCTTGCTCGCGGCGGTGCCGCTGCTGGCTCTCACGGCCCTGGTGCCGATCGCGCAGGGATGGGTCAGCACCGGCCGGGTGCCGTTTCCCAACCCGCGTAGCTCGCGGCTGCGGCGGCTCGGGCGGCGCCTGGTGACCACGCTGCTGCACGTCCTGCACCCACTCGCCCGCCTGCGCGGGCGACTACAGGGCAGTCGAGTGGAGCCGCCGGTGCCGTGGCGCTCCTTCCCCTGGCCAAGGTCCTTCGCTCGCTGGATCGAGCGCGGCGAGGCGCCGCACCAGCGGCTCCAGCACCTGGAGCAAACCCTGCGCAGCGATGGCATCCCAGTCCGTCGGGGTGGAGACTGGGACCGCTGGGACCTGGAGGTCGTGGGCGGCGCGCTCGGCGCGACGCGCCTGATCGTGGCGGTGGAAGATCACGGTGCGGGCAGCCAGCTGGTGCGGTTTCGCTGGTGGCCCACTGCGTCGCACACCGTGCTGGCGCTCGTGGTCGCGCTCGGGGCGCTGTCGCTGGCCGCGACTCTCGACGGCGCCTACGCCGCCGCCGCGATCCTCGGCGTGGCGGCTGGCGGGCTCGCGCTCCGGGCGGGCCGCCAGTGCGGCCTTGCGGCCGCGGTCATCGAGCGCGTCGTGCGGGCACGCTCGTAGGCGCGTGATGGCGAAGCCTCGATACGGCGATCTCGCGCTGTATGCGCGTCTGGCGCGGGAGTCGCGCGCGTCGTGGCCGAAAGTGACGGCGCTGTTCCTCGTCGGGCTGCTCGCGGGTCCGCTCGCGCTCCTCACACCGCTCCCGCTCAAGATCGCGGTGGACAGTGTGCTCGACGCACATCCGTTGCCGGGCTTTCTCGACGCCGTGGTGCCGGCCGCGGTCCAGCCCGGGACGACCGCCCTGCTCGTCCTCGTGGCGGGCCTCGCTTTGCTCATCGCGCTCTTGAGCCAGCTCCAGGACCTCATCAGCAAGTACCTGACCGCCGCCGCGGGCGAGAGACTGGTGCGCGACTTCCGGGCGCGGATCTTCAGCCATCTGCAGCGCGTCTCGCTTTCCTACCACGACTCGACGGGCACGGCCGACTCGCTGTACCGCATCCAGCAGGACGCCACCGCGGTCCGGAGCATCGTCATCGACGGCCTCATCCCGCTCGTGAGCTCGGCCGTCACGCTGGCCGGCATGGCGTATGTCATGGCGCGGATCGACTGGCAACTCGCCCTCGTTGCCCTCGCCGTCGCGCCTCCGCTCTTCATGGTAGCGCACGCGTACCGCCCACGGCTCCGGAAACAGTCGGGGGAAGTGAAGAAGCTCGAGAGCGCCGCGCTCGGTGTGATCCACGAAGCGCTGGGCGCCCTGCGCGTCGTGAAAACCTTCGGCCAAGAGGAGCGCGAGGGAGAGCGCTTCGTGCGCCGCTCGGACGAGGGCGTACGGGGCCGCATCGGGCTGGCTCTGATCGAGGGCCGCTTCAACCTGCTGGTGGGGCTCATCATCGCGACCGGGACGGCAGCCGTCCTGCTGATCGGCGTCGGCCATGTGCGCGCCGACCTCCTCACGCTCGGCGACCTCCTGCTCGTCATGGGCTACGTCGCCAAGCTGTACGAGCCGATCAAGACGATCGGCCGGAAAGCGGCGACGCTGCAGGGGCACTTGGCGAGCGCCGAGCGCGCGTTCGCGCTGCTGGACCAGCGACCCGACGTGCCGGAGCACGCCCAGGCCCGACACTTGGCGCGGGCCGTCGGCGCCGTGACGTACCGCAACGTGTGTTTCGCCTATGACTCGGGCCTTACGGTGCTACACAATGTCTCGTTCGAGGTCCCGCCCGGCGCGCGCGTGGCGATCCTCGGCACGACGGGGGCGGGCAAGACGACCCTGGTGAGTCTGCTGACGCGCTTCTACGACCCCACAGATGGGGCCATTCTGCTCGACGGCGTGGACCTGCGTGAGTACCGCGTGGCCGACCTGCGGAGCCAGTTCGCGATGGTGCTCCAGGAGTCCGTGCTGTTCGCGACGAGCATCGCGGAGAACATCGCCTACGGGCGGCCCGGAGCGAGTGAGAGCGCCATCGTGCATGCCGCGCAAGCCGCGGGCGCGCACGACTTCATCGCCCGCCTGTCGCTCGGCTACGCCACGACCGTCGGGGAACGCGGCATCCAGCTGTCCGGCGGCGAGCGGCAACGCATCGCGCTGGCGCGCGCCTTCCTCAAGGACGCCCCGCTCTTGATCCTCGACGAGCCGACGAGCTCGGTCGACGTGAAGACCGAAGCGGCGATTCTCGAGGCCATGGATCGGCTGATGCGCGGCCGCACCGCCTTCGTGATCACGCACCGCTCGAGCGCGCTCGCTGGCTGCGATCTGCACCTGCGCTTGGAGCGGGGCCGCCTGGTCGAGACGACGCCCGTGCTGGCCGGTCAGGGACGATGAGCCCCAAGACGGAAGTCACCGTCCTTTTGGGCAAACTCGGCGGGCACCCCGCGGCCCTGGCGTGGCGAGAGATCGCTCCTGATGCGCCCGACCCGGCGCGGATCGAAGTGCTGTGGCAGCGGCACAAATCGACCACCTACCGGCTCGTCGGCGTAACGCCGGACGGTTCGACGATCATCGCTCAGCGCTCGCAAACGGTGAAGGCCGAAATCGAGCGCGCGGTGTACGAGCAGATCCTGCCGCAGCTGCCGATCAGGACGGCGCGCTACTACGGATCACGGACCGAGAGTCCCGAGTGGGCATGGCTATTCCTCGAGGACGTGGGCGACGAGCCCTACTCGTCGACCGACTCCGCACACCTGGCGCTGGCGGCCCGCTGGATGGGCGCGATGCACACGGCGGGAGCGGCTATCCCAGCGGCGCGCAGCCTCCCGGACGCCGGGCCAGCCCGCTACCTGGACCACCTGCGCGTCGGCCGAGAGGCGGTCCGGGCGTGCCTCACAAACCCGGCGCTGGCGGTTGATGAATTAGTCACGATCCGACAGCTCGTGTCCGATCTCGACCTGCTCGAGAGCAGATGGGCCTGCATCGAGCGCGCCTGTACCGGGGTGTCATCTACGTTCGTGCACGGTGACTTCCGTCCGAAGAACGCGCACATCCGCCACACTTGGGGCCAGGCCGAGCTGCTGGTAATCGACTGGGAGATGGCGGGCTGGGGGGTGCCGGCGGTCGACCTGGCCGAGATCGACCTGCCGACCTATTGGTCGGTGGTGCGGTCGCAGTGGCTGGGCGCGCGCCTCGAGGACATCCAGCGGCTCCGGGCCGTCGGACAGGTTTTCCGGTCGCTCGCGGCCGTGCGCTGGATGGCCGCCGGACTGCTCTACGATCGACCGGAGTGGCTGATCAGGCCGGTCATGACCATGCAGCAGGCGCAGCGCTCGTTTGTCGACGCGTTCCAAGCGATCGGAGTAGCCACGTGACCGACCGAATGACCCACCTGATGGTGGCGACGCTCGAGGAGGGACTCGCCAGCCTGCACGGCCGGCCCATCCGGATCCAAGCGCTGCGAAGGCAATTCCTGCCTTCGAGCTCGAGCTTCCGTACCGAGCGCCTGGACGTCACGCCCGAGCGCGGCAGGCCACTCCGCGTGTTCTTCAAGGATCTGAATCCCGCGCATCTGATGCCCAAGGCGCGGCGGGTGCGCCGGTTCGAGCTCGAGGCGGGTCAGCGAGAGCTGCGAATGTACCAGTCGCTCTTGTCTCCGGAGCGCTTCGGGACGCTGCGCCTGTACGCCTCTCGGTGGGAGCCCGAGCACGGCCGCATGTGGATCTTCCTCGAGGACGGCTCCGGGACGCTGCTGCACGACCGCCTGTATCTACCTCGGTGGACCGCCGCCGCCGGGTGGGCGGCGCGCTTCCACGCCGCTACGCGGGATTTGCCCGACGCTCAAACGAGCTTCCTGCCGCGACACGATCGGGAGCACTACCGGCGGTGCCTCGAGAGGGTCGAGCAGATCCTGCCCAATCTCGACGCCCCCGAGCGAAAGCTCGTCGAGCGGGGGCTCGAGTGTTTCGCGGAGCGCATCGAGTGGCTGAGCACGTTGACGCGGTGCGTGATCCACGGGCAATACTTCGGCGAGAACATCCTGTGGCGGCGGGCGCGCGCGGCCGGACGGGTCGCCGTGATCGACTGGGAGACGGCGGCGCTCGGCCCCGGTACGTTCGATCTCGTGAGCTTGAGCTCGGGCAAATGGACCAAGCGGCAACGGCAAGCCATGTGGACCGCGTATGTCGAACAGTATGAAGTTGCCACAGGCCGACCGGTGGAGTGGGAAACCTTTCGCCAGGAGCTGGCCGGCGTGGCCTTGTATCACGCCCTGGAATGGCTGGCGTGGTGGGGGAACCACCGCCGCCTGTCGAAGCACTTCGCGAACTTCATGCGCGAGCTGCGGGCCGTGCTCGACACGCACTTCGCTCAGGCCCGCGCGGAACCGACAGCGGTGCGATGACCCCGATGCTCGCCGCCTTCGCCGCCGCTTTGCTGCTCCAGTCCACCACGGCGGACTCATCCGTCGTCCGCCACGCGCATGGCCTCCTTCCTCCGACCGTGACGGCGGTGCGGATCGAGCAGGCTCCCTCGGTGGATGGGCGGCTGGACGATCCGGCGTGGGCGCAGGCGCGGCCGTTGCCCGGCCTGATCCAGACCGATCCCGAAGAGGGCGCACCGGCCTCCGAGCGCACGGAGGTGCGGATCGTCTACGATGCGGACGCGGTGTATGTGAGCGCCCGGCTATTCGATGCTGCGCCGGACCGGATCGTGAGGCGGCTGGCGCGCCGCGACGCGTCGACCCACAGCGACGAGTTCCGGCTGCTCGTGGACAGTTATCACGACCATCGGACCGCGTTCGAGTTCGTCGTGAATCCGGCGGGGGTGAAGTCGGACGTGTTGATCGGTGGGGACGGGGATTACGAGGACGACTCGTGGGACCCGGTGTGGACCGCGGCCACGGCGGTGGACTCGTTCGGGTGGACGGTGGAGATGCGGATTCCCTTTTCTCAGCTCCGCTTCTCCGGGGCGCCGGAACAGGTCTGGGGCGTGCGCATCGAGCGCCGGATCCAGCGCAAGAACGAGCTCGCCATGTACCCCTTCGTCGCCAAAACCGAGAAGGGTGTGCCCTCCCGCTTCGCCCACCTCGAGGGGGTGGTCGGCGCGTCGGCGCCGCGCCGTCTCGAAGTCCTGCCATATGTGTTCGGGCGCGGCAGCTTCGAGCGGCCCGCGGTGGCCCAGGATCCGTTCAACGACGGAAGCAGCTACTTCGGGGGTGTCGGGGCCGACCTGAAATATGGCGTGACCTCGAGCCTCACTCTCGACGCCACGGTCAACCCGGACTTCGGGCAAGTGGAAGTCGACCCCGCCTACGTGAACCTGACCGCGTTCGAGCAGGAGCTCCAGGAGCGGCGCCCGTTCTTCGTCGAAGGCGCCGAGCTCTTTCGCTTCGGCGGCAACGGCGGTGGGCTGGTGAAGTTCGGCGATCCGCCCCAGTTCGTGTACGCGCGGCGCATGGGAGCTCCGCCGCAGGGGTCAGCCACCTCGTCGGGGCAGTTCGAGCGTGCGCCCGAGACCACCACGATCCTCTCCGCGGCGAAGCTCACCGGTCGACGCGCGAGCGGCTGGTCGGTGGGCTTGCTCGACGTCGTCACCGCTCGGGAGTGGGCGACCGTGGCCGACACGACCACCGGGCAGCGCCACCTGGACGAGATCGAACCGCTCACGAACTACTTCGCCGGCCGGCTCAAGCGCGAGCTGCGGGGAGGGAACACGACGGTGGGCATCATCGGCAGCGCGGTGCACCGCGATCTGCGGGTACCCGCCCTGAACGAGCTGCGCACGGCCGCGTACGACGGCGGCGTCGACCTGTTCCATCGCTGGGGCCGCAACGCGTACACGATCGCGGCGAGCGTCGGCGCCTCGCAGATCGTAGGTGATCCGGCCGCCATCCAGCGGGCCCAGCGGAACTCGAACCGCTACTACCAGCGACCCGACGCTCGGGCGTTTCGCTACGACCCGGCGCGCAGCAGCCTCTCCGGAATCATCGGGGACATGTACCTGAACAAGATCGCCGGCCGGTGGAACTGGAGCGTCGGAGTCGGTTTCGCCTCCCCGGGCTTCGAGGTAAACGATCTCGGTTTCCAGAAGCGCGTCGACCGGCGATCGGTGGGCCTCGGGCTGCGGCGCCGCTGGACCAAGCCCGGGCGAGTCCTCCGGCAGGCCATCGTGTCGCTCTCCTATGTCCCGACCTGGAACTACGATGGTGATCCCATCCAGCGAAAGACGAGTGCCTACTTGTACGGGCAGTTCCGCAACTACTGGACGACGGTGTTAAACGTGAGCCACGACGCCCGCGTGCTCGACGACCGCCTTACGCGTGGCGGGCCGCTTGCCGCGAGGCCCGCCGCGTGGTGGTCGAGTGGCGAGCTGACCACGGACAGCCGCAAACCAGTAATGGTTTATCTCTACGGTTCGTATGCGCAAACCGTGGCCGGCAGCTGGTCGGCGAGCGTGCTGCCGCAGGTGACGCTGCGGCCAAGCGCCGCGCTGTCGTTCAGCGCCGGGCCGTACTACTTCGCGGGACGCGAGGTCGCACAGTACGTGCGCCGAGTGAGCGATACGGCGGCCGTCGCGACGCTCGGGGGGCGCTACGTGTTCGGCGAGCTCGAGCAGCACACCGTCGATGTGGCCGTCCGGATGGATGCCACGTTCTCTCCCGCGCTCAGCTTCCAGCTGTACGCGCAGCCGTTCGCCTTCGCGGGCGACTACAGCGGCTTCAAGGAGCTGCGGGCGCGCCGCACTTACGAGTTCGACCTGTACGGCCGCGACAATGGGTCGACGATCACGCGCGACGGCGCGACCTTTACCGTCGATCCGGACGGGCCGGGCCCGGCGGCGCCGTTCACGTTCACCGATCCGGACTTCCGCACGCGCTCGCTCAAGATCAATGCCGTGCTCCGGTGGGAGTACCGCCCTGGCTCTACGCTGTATGCCGCGTGGACCCAAAGTCGGTCGGGTTACTTCCCAGGGGACGGCCGCTTCGAGGTGGGGCGGGATCTGTGGCGCGAATTGCTGTACGATCGGCCCACGAATGTCCTGTTGGTGAAGGCCAGCTACTGGCTCAGCTGGTAACCGCAGGGCGTTCTCGTCGGCGCTTGCTGCGCTGCGCGCTCGATCCCAGCTTTTGAGACTCATGTTATCGGTCCTGTTCTCGCTATCGCTCTGGGCCCAGGGCCCCACGGCTACAGCGCGCGCTGTCGCCACGCCACCCGTCATCGACGGCCGCCTCACCGACTCCGCGTGGCTACAAACCACGCCCCTCACCGGCTTCATACAACGCGAGCTGCACGAAGGCGCGCCGGTAACGGAGCGCACCGAAGTGCGCATTATCACCGACGGCGAGGCGCTCTATGTGGGCGCATGGCTTTACGACAGTGACCGCGCCGGCATCGTCGCCGGCGCGCAGGTCCGCGATGGCGACATCTCCAAGAGCGACTACTTCGGCATCCTCCTCGATACCTATCACGATCGGCAGAACGGTCTCGTCTTCACGACAACGCCGGCCGGCATCGCGTACGACGCGCAGGTCGTCAACGAGGGCGAAGGCGGCGGGGTGCAGGTGCCCGGGCAGA
>Ga0210378_10002081_pt1 | contig 10268 bp, 10 predicted proteins | sample PLM1_60_b1redo_FD_155465 | JGI IMG/M metagenome (GOLD analysis project Ga0210378, IMG submission 155465) | Groundwater sediment microbial communities from an aquifer in East River, Colorado, USA - PLM1_60_b1 redo | ecosystem: Environmental > Terrestrial > Soil > Riparian zone | place: USA: East... | reverse complement strand
CCTCGGCGGAAGCCCATCTGGCGCAGCAGCAGCCGGCTCAGCATGCTCCCGGGATCCTCGAGCTCCGCGAGGATCGAGAAGTGATGGTGCTTGGGCATGTCGAGGGCCTGGCAGGGGAGGGCGCGGCTTCGCCATACGGCCGCCAGCTCCTCGGTCTGACGGTGATACTCGGGTCCCTCGAGCCCGCCGACGGTGAGCAGGAGCGGCCCCGAGCGCGGCGGTGGGCAGTGCACCGGGCCGTTGCGGCGCGCCGCCTCCGGCGTGAGCTTCAGGACCTCGTTGAGATACGAGAGGCGGATCGGCTCGAGATCATAGAGGCCGCTGATGCCGCATCCCGCCTTGATGACGTCGGCGGGCAGGTTGCCGAACGCTTTCCAGTCGGTCGACATCAGCATCGCGACGAGGTGACCTCCGGCCGAGTGGCCCGACACGAAGATCCGGTTCGGGTCGCCGCCGAACGATGCGGCGTTGCGGTGGACCCACACGATCGACGCGCGACACTGACGGACGAGCTCGTCCAGGTCGACCGTCGGAATCAAGGCATAGTTGATCACCACGACCGCCGCGCCCGCCGGTTGGAGCGCGCGCGCGACAAAGCTCGAATCGGCCTTGTCGAGCCGCTGCCAGTAACCGCCGTGGACGAACACGTGCACGGGCGCGGGAGCGCCACGGGCTGGGAAGACGTCGAGGGTCTCGCCCGGGTGCGTCCCGTAGGCGAGATCGAGCCGGCACTCGAGCGTGGCGCGCGTCTCGGCGCTCGCGATCGCGTACCGCGAGATCCAGTCGGCGCTGTCCTCGACCTTTTCGCGATTGTTGTACTCGGCGTCCAGCGCCCGCTGGTCGTACTCGAGGTAAACGCTCCGGGCCATCACGCGCCGAAGATCACCGAGTACCGGTCGAGGGCATCACGAGCTTCTTCGTCCCGTCGCGTCATGGTTGCCCTCCGTGTGTAGGTCCACGGCGACTATGCCCACCCCGGATAGTTCCTGTCAATCGCGCGCCAGCGTCCGCGATGGGCCCGGTGGGCGGCGACCGGACCCATTGCCGATGCGAGCCGCTCAGCGCACCACCGCAGTGCCTCCCGGCCGCGCCATCCCGTGAGTGTAGAGCAGCGTTCCACGCTGCACGAGGCTCGCGACGATCTCGCCGTAGAACTGCGTCATCGAGTTGCTCCGGACGCGGGCCAGCCGGTCCGAGAGGACGAAGCGGCTCTGGCTGTCGTGGCCGACCCAGTCGCGGGTGAACTGCTCGTCGATGAGCGGTTTCAGCCAGGGGTAGGTTTCTTCGGTCAGCTCCACCACGGTGGCACCACGCACCTTGCCGTCGGGCCCGAGCGCGACCGCCACGCGGACGCTGCCGTGGATCGTCGCGTCGCCGACGAACACGAGCGCGCCGACCATCTGACCCTGCTCGTCGCGGCCGACGTAGAACCGGTAGAAATCATCGTCGGGAGTCCAGCCGGACGCCTGCTTGATGGCAGCTTTCTCCTGGGCGCTCAAGCGGACCTCGCGGACGAAGAAGCGGCGCGCGCCCGACAGGAGCGACTGCACGGCGTCGCGGTCGCTCACGAGCACGACCGGCGGCGTCAGGTGGGCCAGCGCCGGGCCCGCGAGCACGAGCGCGGCGAGCAGCGCGATGGCGAAGTGTCTCATGCGGGTATCTCCTTCTTGAGCCAGAGCTCGTAGAGCGTGATCAGTGCGATGAGCGTGTAGCCGAGGGCGAAGAGGCTCCCGCCAGCGATGACGAGAACCGAAAAGGACGGCGCCGCGAACCGCGTGAGCCACATCCCGCCGATGTCGACGAGGGTGCCGACGAAGGGAAGGGCGAGGAGCACGGACTTGATGCGCTCGCCGAGCGAGGAGAAGAGGAAGATGAGCCCGAGGAGCCCGGCGATCAGGGTCTGACCGAAGAGGTGGGTGTGGCTGGTCTGGATCAGGAGCGGAGTCCTGACCCAGACCTTGGCTGCGCTACTGATGTCGATGACGCTGATCTCCTTCTCGGCCGATTGGTGCTGCCCGTGGCCACCAGCCGGAGGGAGGGAGGTCATGGGCATCTCGCGGCCAAAGCTCGACCGCACGTCGGCCGGCGTGAGGCCGATCGCCGTCGCGGCCTGCGCGAAGGCGGCGATCGCGCCGCACCCGATGCCGAGCAGGTACAACGTGCAGAAGATCTTGGCGCTCACCGGAAGTCGTGAGAGTCGGACGCCCAGCATATGTCGGCTCCTTAGTATGCGGCTCAGCGTCGGCCTGCGGCTGGCGATGGCCTTAGAAGTTCACGTTGACCTGTAGCTGCACCTGGTGGCTCACGTCGCTGCCGTCGAGGATCGCCGAGTTCGGCTTGCTGTCCGAGAATGCGCCCCGGGTCGAGTAGTTGATCCGGTACTCCAGCTTGACGTTGACCCAGTCGATCGGGACCTGGCTGCGTGTGAAGAAGACGCCGGTTGGCTTGAGGTCCGGGATGATCCGGGAGAGATGGAGAATCGGCGTGAGCGTCAGCGAGTGGAGCTCCTGCTCGACGCCGGTGCGGCTGGCGTCGATGTCGTTGAAGTATCCGTACCGCGTGGCGAAGCCGAGCCACTTCGCGACCTCGTAGTAGCCGAGGACGTAGAAGCCGAGCCAGTTCCGGTCTTCCGTGGCCGCTGCCCTCGCCACCGGGAGGCCGGTCATCCGGGTACTCACGTTCTTCTCACCGCCGTAGACGAACTCCCCGGCGAGCAGGAAGCGGCGGATCGGCTGCCACACGGCGTCGACGTCGATGACCCAGCGAGGATCGCTGTTGTTCGAGTCCCGCTCGGGCCCCCAGAAGGCGCCGACACCGAAGTTGAGGATACCGTCACGGGATATGGGCGTGAACCCGATGCGGCCACCGTAGCTCTTGTCCCGGTTGTTGTCGTCGAACGGATCGTGGGTGGTCTCGTTCTCCCACCGGTTCACGACCCAGGCCTGAGCATCGAGCCAGGGCGCGAACTGGTAGGCGAAGTTGAACCCGGTGCCTTTCTGCGGCCGGCCGAACTGGAAGACCTCCGAGGTGGTCGCGGTGAGGTTCAGCACCTCGTCGTGGCGCTCGAAGCCGAACGGCAGATCGAAGCGGGCGAGCGAGATCGCGAGGCCGTTGCCGATCGGCGCGACGGCGGTGAGGTTGAACTTGTCGAGCGTCACCTCCGTCGTCGGAGTCTCGGCCCCGAAGCGCTCGCACGCGACACCCGGCGGGCAACCCAGGCGGTTTGTCGTGGTCGCGTCGGTCAGGTGGCTGTGCTTGTCGCGGTGGCTCTCGACCTCCACGGCGACGCTCGCGTAGAGCCAGTCGGCGAACGTCTTGGAGACGCCGAGCCCGAACTTGTCGAAGCGGAAGTTGAGATTGCCCGGCTCCGACAGAGCCTGCGCTCCGCCCGCGAACTCCGGAACGATCTGGGCGTGAGAATTGAAGTTGGCGGAGCCCACGAAGAAGCCCGTGAACCTGGCCCCGCCCAGCTCGGGCTTGGGCAGCCCGATGACCTGCAAGATGTTCTCGCGCAGATCGGTCTCCTTCTCGCCCGGTACCGGCGCCGGGACCTGGGCGGTGACCGGACCGGCCGGTGTGAGCGGCCCCGCCGGCGTGACCGCGGCGGCCGGCGCGACCGGTGGCGCCGGAGCAGATGGCGCCGGGGCGGCCGGGACCACGCGCGGCTGGCCCGCTTGCTCGAGCCGGTTCAGCCGCTCGTTGAGACGCCGGATTTCTTCCATCAATGCCTGAGCTTCCGTCCCGTTGACGCCCTGGGCCTGCGCCGCGCTCCGCGGGAGCGTGACGGCCAGGGCCAGCGCGAGGACAGCGATAGTGACGACGGCTCGCATGCCCGCCTCCTGTTCGTGGTGAGAGACCGGTGCCGAGACCTCGCCCCGCGAGGGCGCGCGTCCAGACGGACGGCGACCGTCGAGGCCGAGGCCGGGTTGTCTAGCGCGAGATCAGGAGACGAGCGCGGGCGGGGCGCGGCCGCGAGAGGCGGCGGGGACGACGCTCGGCGGCACCGGGAGCACCGCCGGCAGCGCGGGTGTCGAGACCTCCGAGATGGCGACGACGGTGACGGGCTGTACCTCGAGCCCACCCGTGCGCTCGCCGCTGGCGGCGAACGGGCACTCGTCCTGGACGAGATCTGGCTGGAAGAAGTGGTGGACGAGGTGGGGCGCCAGCGTGGCGACGAACGCCACGAACGCTCCGGCGAGGAACAGGCTCGCCACCCGGCACGATAACGTGGACCAGCGGGACCCTGAGGTCGCCATCTCTTGATGCGTTTACCCGGACCGCGGAACATCTGCAAGCGAAAAGCGCGTCGGGGACGCGAAAATGTGTCGCCTGGCCTAGAATCGAGTCGATGAGGATTGTCTCGATCGGCGGCGGCCCGGCCGGGCTCTACTTCAGCCTCCTCATGAAGAAGGCCGACCCCGCCCACGACATCACGGTCGTCGAGCGGAACCGGGCCGATGACACCTTCGGGTTCGGCGTCGTCTTCTCGGATGCGACGCTCGAGCAGTTCGCCGAGGCCGATCGCGAGAGCTACGCCGCGATCACGAGTAACTTTGCCCACTGGGACGACATCGACATTCACTACCGGGGCGAGGTGCTGACCTCGACGGGCCACGGCTTCGCGGGAATACCGCGCCAGCTCCTGCTCGACATCCTCCAGCGGCGCTGCGCGGAGCTCGGGGTCCGGCTCGAGTTCCAGAAGGAGGAGAGCGACCTCGCGGCCCGTGCCGACGCGGATCTCGTGCTCGCCGCCGACGGCGTCAACAGCGTCGTTCGCAGCCGCTACGCCGCGCATTTCCGGCCGCAGGTCGACTGGCGGCCCAACAAGTTCGTCTGGCTCGGCACGACGTTTCCGTACCCGGCGTTCACGTTTATTTTCAAGGAGAGCGAGCACGGCCTCTGGCGCGTCCACGCCTACCGGTACGACGCCTCCATGTCCACGTTCATCCTGGAAACGACCGAGGCGACCTGGCGGCGTGCCGGCCTCGACCAGGCGGATGAGCATCAGACGCTGGCCTTCTGCGAGCGCCTCTTCGAGAGCGAGCTCCAGGGTCATCGGCTGCTGACGAACCGATCCGTCTGGCGCAATTTCCCAACGGTTCGGAACGGCTGCTGGCACCACCGGAACGTCGTGCTGGTGGGCGACGCGGCGCACACGGCGCACTTCTCCATCGGCTCGGGCACGAAGCTCGCGATGGAAGACGCGATCGTGCTCTCGCGTGCGCTCCAGCGCCACGGCGAGGTGGAGAAGGCGCTCGCCGCCTACGAGGAAGCGCGGCGGCCGGAGGTCGAGCAACTGCAGCGCGCCGCGCAGGTGAGCCTCGAGTGGTTCGAAGAGACCGAGCGCTACCACGGCCGTCTCGAGCCCATCCAGTTCGCCATGAGTCTCCTGACGCGGAGCCTGCGCGTGACTCACGACAACCTGAAGCTCCGTGACCCGAGCTTCGTGGCCACGGTCGACCGCTGGTTCGCCTCCCAGGCCGAGCGGCAGAGCCGCGTCGCGACACCCGCGGCGCCGACGCCACCGCCCATGTTCACGCCGTTCCGCCTGCGCGACATGCTGCTCGCGAACCGAATCGTGGTCTCGCCCATGTGCCAGTACTCGGCCGAGGACGGCACGCCCGGCGACTGGCACCTCGTGAACCTCGGCTCGCGCGCGATCGGAGGCGCCGCGCTCGTCATCGCCGAGATGACCGACGTGAGCCGCGAGGGGCGGATCACGCCCGGCTGCACGGGGATGTACAAGCCCGAGCACCGCGCTGCCTGGAAGCGCATCGTCGACTTCGTCCACGCGGCGAGCCCGGCGCGGATCGCGCTCCAGCTCGCCCATGCTGGTCGCAAAGGCTCGACGCGCCGGCTCTGGGAGGGGATCGACGAGCCGCTGCCCGACGGCAACTGGCCCGTTCTCTCGGCCTCCGCGCTCCCGTACCACCCGTACAGCCAGGTGCCGAAGGCGATGGACCGGAGCGACATGAACGCGGTGCGCGAGCAGTTTGTCCGTGCGGCGGACATGGCGGAGCAAGCGGGCTTCGACATGCTCGAGCTCCACGTGGCCCATGGCTATCTGCTGGCGAGCTTCATCTCACCGCTGACGAACGTCCGTACGGATGAGTACGGCGGCTCGCTGGAGAACCGCGCGCGCTATCCGCTCGAGGTCCTCGATGCCGTGCGCGCTGTCTGGCCTCGGGGGAAGCCCATGTCGGTGAAGATCTCGGCGACCGACTGGATCGCCGGAGGACTCAGCCCTGACGATGCGGTGGGCCTGGCGCGATTGCTCCGCGAGCACGGCTGTGACATCGTCACTGTCTCGACCGGCCAGACCGTGCCCGACCAGAAGCCCGTGTATGGGCGCCTCTACCAGACGCCGTTCAGCGATCGCATTCGCTGCGAGGCTGAGATTGCCACGATGACCGTGGGCAACATCGCCTCGTACGACGACGTCAACAGCATCCTGGCCGCGGGGCGCGCCGACCTCTGCGTGCTCGCCCGCGGCCACCTGTACGATCCCTACTGGACGCGGCACGCCGCGTACGAGCAGGGATGGGATCTTCCGTGGCCGGACCAGTACGTCTCGGTCAAGAGCTTCACCCCGCGGCGCGGGTGAGGTCGACGCCGCCGCCATCGAGAAAGGACGTGACATGAAGATCACCGGCATCGAGACGTTCGTCGTGTCCAACGGCTTCACGCCGCCGCGGGCGTGGCACTTCTGCGCGATCCGCACCGACGCCGGGTTAACGGGCTACAGCGAGTTCGGATCCGACGGTCTCAGCCGCGGCCTGGTCGGGCTCGTGCAGGACCTCGGCCAGCGCCTGATCGGGAAGGATCCGACAGCGGTCGAGAAGCACTATCTGGACCTCTACCGGGCCGTCCGCCAGGCGCCGTACGGTGCGACCCAGCAGGCGATCGCGGGCATCGAGCTCGCACTGTGGGACCTGGCCGGCAAGGCGCTGGGCGTTCCGGTCTACAAGCTCATGGGCGGGCCGCACCGCGAGCGGCAGTGGGTCTACTGGTCGCATCTCGCGACCTACCGGGCGAACAACTGGAAGCTCCTCGGCGCCAAGCCACTCCGGAGCCTGCAAGATCTGGCCGACGTCGCCCGAGAGGCGCCGGCGCGCGGTTACACGGTGTTCAAGACCAACATCATCTGGCCCGGCGATCCGGCGCGCGCGATCAGCCAGGGCCGGCTCGGCCCGCACGACCAGGTGGCCACGCGCGACATCGTGAAGCAGGCGGTGGCGCAGATCGGGGCGATGCGCGAGGCCGTCGGCCCGGAGATCGGCATCTGTCTCGACATCAACGTCAACTTCAAGCCCAGCGAAGCCATTCGCGTGGGGCGGGCGCTCGAGCCGTACGACCTCTTCTGGCTCGAGATCGACAACCAGGACCCGCAGGCACTGGCCCAGCTCAAGTCGTCCGTGCGCCCGCCGATCTGCTCCGGTGAGCAGCTCCAGACGATGCGCCAGTACCGGCCGTACTTCGAGTTGCACGCGATGGACGTGGTGAAGGTGGACGTCCAGTGGCAGGGCTTCTCGGCGGCGAAGAAGGTGGCCGACCTCGCGGAGACCTACGAGCTCAACATCGCGCCCCACAACTACAACGGCCACCTCAGCACGTTCCAGAGCCTCAACCTCTGCGCCTCCGTGTCGAACGTGCGGATCATGGAAAGCGACCCGGAGCAGACGCCCTACCGCGACGAGCTGTTCACGGCGCTGCCCGAGATCGCGAGCGGCCACATGAAGATCCCGACGGCGCCGGGCTGGGGCACCGAGCTGAACGAGAAGGCCGCGAAGAAATACGAATGGACGGGCTAGCAGCGCCCCTTCTTCGCCTGTCCCGGTGGGCAGAAGCCCTCGGAAGCCGCTCGACCCGCCGGCGCCGCCGCCGGAGGTCCCATCTTCTTGGCGTGGCCCGGCGGGACCTTGTAATAGGTTACCGGCACTCCGACGACCGGCCTGGGCACGTGCTCGGTCGCGATGAAAGCCCACGGGCCGCTGTGGCTCTTGGCCTGGAACCATGAGCCGTCGTGAAAGGTGTAGTACCGGCCACTGTAGACGAAGAGATTGAAGTTCACACTGGGGACGTAGGAGACGGGGGTGTTGGGTACGACGACAACTGGCGGAGGCGCAGCCAATACAATTCTCGGCGGTGCCGGTACGCCGATGCTGATCCCGACGTTCACGTCACCGGCGACTGCGTCGGTGATCGGGAAACCGGTGGCTGTTAACGCGAGCGCGATGACGAGCAGGCTTCTCTTTGGCATGCGGAGCCTCCCATGTTTGCTCGGGAAGCAGTGCAAGCGAGGTGCCAGACATTCCCCTAATGGCGTCGCAGAGTTCTGCACTGCCGTGCCGGCGTGACATGCGTCGCCCTGAAAGTTTGTCATCGATAGGATAAGGCGAGGAACGAGGAGATGGCGATGGAGCGCGGGGAACTCGCGGAGCTGGTCATCCAGTTCACCGAAGCGTTCAACCGAGAGGACCTGGACGGCGTCATGTCGTTCATGGCCGAGGATGCGGTCTACGACGAGTTCAACGGGACGATCAATCGCGGCACGGCGGCGATCCGCGCAGCGTTCGAGCCGCAGTTCCGCGGCGACTACGGCAAGCTCCGCTTCCACGCCGAGGACCTCTTCGTGGACGCGGCCGCGGGCAAGGCGCTGATCCGCTGGCTCTGCACGCTCGAAACCAAGCGCGGGCCGTCGGCGTGGCGGGGGCTCGACATCCTCCACGTCGAGCACGGCCGCATCACGGAGAAGCTGACGTACGCCAAGGCGAAGGTTCCGCTTCTCGGAGAGACGCTATGACTGAGACAGCACCGGTTCGACGAGTTGCCGTCGCGCTCTTCGAAGGATTCACCGTTCTCGACGTGTACGGTCCCGTCCAGGCCTTCGCCTCCGGCCGTATCGTCGGCCCCGACGGGAAGCGCCAGCCGCTCTTCGAGATCTTCTCGATGGCCGGCGAGGCGGGTCGGGTGAAGGCGGGTGAGGGTCCGGCGAGCTGGGCGGAATGGAGCTTCGAGAACGCGCCCGATTACGACATTCTGCTGATCCCCGGTGGGTTCGGCACGCGCGCCGCCGTCGCCGACCAGGCGTTCGTCGAACGTCTGGCAACCGCGAGTCGCCGCGCCCGTATCACGACGACGGTCTGCACGGGCTCAGCGCTCCTCGCCCGGACCGGCCTCCTCGACGGCCGACCGGCGACGTCGAACAAGATCGCCTGGGACTGGGTCGTCCAGCAGGGGCCGCGTGTCCTCTGGAAGCGAAAGGCGCGCTGGGTCGACGACGGCGACGTGCTGACGTCGTCCGGCGTCTCGGCGGGGATCGACATGGCGCTCAGTCTCATCGCCCGCCTGCACGGCCGAGACATGGCGCGCACCGCGGCGCGCAACATGGAGTACGTCTGGCACGAGGGCGCGGACGACGACCCGTTCGCGTGAGCCGCGCCGACTGAGACGGCGAGAGTCAGGAAGGCAGAGGCGCGAGAGGCCAGCCCCTTGCGGTCGCGGCGGCCAGCATCAGGCGCATCGGCAGAAGCTCGCGCGTGAGCGGGTTCACCATGAGCCCGAGCGTCTCGAGGGTCACGGCGCCGAGCAGCGGCGCGTCGTCCGGTCCGCCCAGCACCACCGGCGAGGTGGCGATGTGTCCCTCGACCTGGACGCGGCACTCGGAGACATCCCGACGGATCGTCGTGCCGTCGGCCAGAGTGAACTCGGCGACGCGCGCGCCCTTGAGCCTGAGGGCGCGCCAGACGTTCTCGGGGAGCACGGTGTAGACGGCACCGGTGTCAACGAGAAACCGGACCGCCAGCGGGCGCCGCCGTCGACCTGCTCGGCTCACCTTGCCGCGCACGTGTGTCAGCGCCATCGTCAGCGCCGATCGTAGCACGGCGATCAAAATCACTCAGCGTCTGTGATCCGATACGGTGGCCTAGACGGCGCAGGTGCGAGTGGGACCATCTCAGCGGCTGTCCGCGAGGGCCTCGACGGGGGCGCCTATCGGCCGGTCGGGCCCTCGATCCAGCGCACCGAGTGCGCGTAGTGGGGGCCGGGGTCGCCGGACTCGCGCCGGCGCGCTATCTGCGCCAGACGCGCTTCCTTCTCGGGCGTCCGCTCGGCGATCGCCTCCTGAGCGTCCTTGAGGTGCGCATCGTAGTCGCGCCCGACCGGGCAGACGTCCACGCAGCGCGTGCAGCCGGAGTAGACGCCGACGCCGCGCAGGATGGACTGCCAGCTCATGAACGACTCCTTCGACTTCAGGAGCGCCAGCTGCT
>Ga0210378_10002080_pt1 | contig 10269 bp, 6 predicted proteins | sample PLM1_60_b1redo_FD_155465 | JGI IMG/M metagenome (GOLD analysis project Ga0210378, IMG submission 155465) | Groundwater sediment microbial communities from an aquifer in East River, Colorado, USA - PLM1_60_b1 redo | ecosystem: Environmental > Terrestrial > Soil > Riparian zone | place: USA: East... | reverse complement strand
AAACCCGCGCTCAAGGCTCGAGCGCTCCTCAGCCGCGCGCGCCTGCCGGATCGCCCACGTCACCCGCCCAAGTTCTCGGAGGTAGACGCCCAACTGCTCGCGCAAGATGCGCACCTCACCGGGTTCTCGGTCGCTCGAGTCCGGTAGGCTCAGATCGATTCTGCGAAGTTCGCTATACCGCGTCTGGAGTGTGACCAGCCGGTCACTCAAGCGGGCCACGTCCTGCTCGGCGAGCTCGATCTGCTTCTGGAGCTTCAGCGCTTCGGAGCTGGTAGGGTCCAGCCCCACGATGCGCTCGTTCCAGGCGGCGAGCGACCGTTGTCGCGTTCCCATCTTCGCCCGGACGCCAGCCAGGCTGCGGATGCAGTCGTTGAATTCGTCGAGCGTGGTTCCCATGTTGGACGCAGTAAACCGCACCACTCCACACATGGGAATAGTTGAGCGGACACGAACTCCGATTTTTCGGGGGTGAGTTTTTGTCCGGGAGGGGTTACCGGAGCCGCGAGGGCTGCAGGCTCCGGGTTCTCAGCGGCTTTCCGGTCAACGCGCCTACCACCAGGGTGATGGTCGTTCGGGCGCGCTGCCCTGCTGCCTCAGGCCGGATGTTGCGAACCGCATCGACAACGGTCCCGATTTGGTCGCGGGTAAGCGGTTTGGCGACCACAGCTCGCATCTGGTTGCGGGTGAGCGGTTTGGCAGACACGAGCTTGACGGCCGCCTCGACGGACGCTTCGAGTTCCGCCTCGTCCGCCTGCTTGTAGATGCCGGTGGTGGCGGCGAGCAGCTGACGGCGCCGCTCTCGAAGCGGAAGCGTCGACGGTGCTCCAGCCCGCGCAGGCAACTTCCCCATTCGCACGACGTCGCGGACCCGCTGACGATCAGCCTGGACAATCTCCTTCCGCACGAGCTTCGCGATCTTCCTCGCCTCGCTCGTCGGACGTTTCTTCGCCCGGAGTTTGGCCGCGACGGCGGCGGTGAGCGCCTCGAGCACGCCAAACTCGCTCGTATGGGCCGCCAGCTTTTCACCTCGAGCGACGTCGTTGGCACCGTCGGCCACGCGCCCGACTGTCGCACCGATGAGGGCGAGTCGGCTCGTCGCCCCCATCTTTCGCCAGGCCGGGCTGAGCATGTCGGGGCCGACGCTCTTGGCGTGCTTCCATCCGTCCGCGAGGATCATTCCGACAAGTTGGGCCGCCGTCGCAATCATCCGCTGGTCTCGGCGATGCCCGACGATGGAGCGACGCTCGAGGTGTTCGGCCGTTGCTGGTGGCGGTGGAGCCTCAGTCAGGCGGCGGCGGGTGGCGGCAGTCTTCCGCTCGTGGAGCCACAGGGTAAGCGCACTGACGGCCTCGGCACGGAGCTGGCCGCTTTTACGGTCGACGGTCTCGGGCTCGCCGCGTTCTAGAGCTTCAAGCTCGAGGTCGAGGCCGCGCCGGTGCTCCGGGTGAGCCGTCTCGAATTCGCTGAGGAGCCGGGCGTCCTCGGCCGATTGATCAGCGGTCAGCGACTCGCTTGAGATGCTTGCTGAGCTCCATGGAGTGCCACCAGGGCGGGTCAGGTCTATCGCGTTCCTCCTCAGCGCCCCGACGGCTTCAACGCGGGACCTCGTCCGGAACACTCTCGAGCGCCCTCAGCCCACGACTGAGCGCCTGAGCCAACTCACGAGCCGTCCCGGCTGACCCGGCTCGGCAGACCAGTTCGTATCGAGCGTGCGGTGCGCCGTCAACATAGCCAAGCCGCGGATCACCACCTGGTCGCCGTCTCGAGCTGCCAGCGCATTCAGGTAGGCGCCGAGGTCGGCATGATCTGCAGCCGCAGCCTCGGCGGCCCGCGTTCACGCGGTCACGACCAGGATATCGGTAGGCACTTTCTGCTACTGTACCGCAGCCATCGCCCGCCGGACGCTGATTCGTTGGGCAGCAAGGCCGGGAAACTCGTGGTGGTGGACGTGCCGTCCTGCGAAGCTGCCCAGACTTCACGTAACGCACAAGAGCGCCTGACTGGATTTCCGGTGCGACTTCTGGTACGACCCCGTACAGTTCTGACCGGTGCTACGTTCTAGCGCGAAGTTGCGCTTGACCCATGCGCCCCACTCGCCGTGGTTGACGTGCGTCGTCATTCACCACCTGTCGCGGGCGACGCGGTCCGAGTTGCGGTCCTGTCGTCGCCATCACAGAATGTACGTCCGACCCGCTGACCTGAGAGAATCGGACGCTGTATGGCCAAGGCCACGCCGGTTCCGATCACCTCCACCGTCCTGAAGTGGGCGATCGGCGAATCAGGCTACACGGAAGTCCAAGTGGCCGACGAGCTGGGTGTCCCGGAGCGCGAGCTTCGGGCGTGGCTGACCGGAGCCGAGCGCCCGAGCCTCACGCACTTCCGGAAGCTCGCGGTCCTCCTGAGGCGGACCCCCGCGACCTTCCTGCTGCCCGCCGTCCCACCTCAGCCCGTTCGGCCCGTCGACTTCCGGCATCCGCCGGAGGCGACGCGCAGGAAGACGAACCCGGACGAGCGCCGCTATCTGCGCGAGGCAACCCGTCTCCAAGAGGCCGTCGCGTGGCTGACCGGCCAGCTTGGCGAGCGCCCGCCGCGATTCCCGGAGTACGACCTGACGACGGACGTCGAGCGCGCCGCGCAGTACCTCCGTCAGCGGCTTCAACCCCTTCTGCGCACGACGCTGGAGGAGTGGCCCAGTCATGCGCAAGCGTTCGACGCGTGGCGCGCCGCCCTGGAAGCGGCGGGCATCCTCGTGTTCCTCTTCCCGCTCGGCAAGCAGGCGGCGCGCGGCTTCTCGCTCTGGGACGACCGCGCCCCCCTGATCGCGGTCAACACGGCCTGGAACGACGCCGCCCGCATCTTCACGCTCTTTCACGAGTGCGGCCATCTGCTGACTCGCACGAACTCGGTGTGTCTGGAACGGAGCGCGGGCCGACTCTCGAGACCCACTGACCGGGCCGAGCGATGGTGCGAGGAGTTCGCCGCCGCCGTCTTGCTGCCGTGGAGCGCGGTCACCGAGCTCCTCCGCCGACGCTTCAACTGGCGGCCCGGCGACGAGATCAAGTCACTGGACGTCCCGCGCGCGATCTCCAACGAGTTCAAGGTCAGTTGGCGCGCGGCGACCATTCGTCTCATCGAGCGCGGGGCGGCCTCGTGGAGCCTGTACCGGCGGATTCCACCCGTCACGGACCAGAAGCGCGGCGGTGGGGCCGCCGAGGGCCGTGATCGCGGTCAGATTCGAATCGACCAATACGGCTGGCGGACGATCAACCTGTTCGTTCGCGCAATGGACCGCCAAGTGCTTGGGCGTGCCGACGTGCTCGACTACTTGGACGTCCCGGACACGGCGCTCGACCGTCTCCAGGTCGTGACGACCCTCGACTAGAGGCGCCCGCGCCGTGCGTGTATGGGTAATCGACACCGGCTCGGTCGTTGAAATCCGACGAGGGGTGCCGAGGAAGGTCCGGCGGCAGGTCACGAGCGAACTAGACAACCGCGTCAACACGGACTCGCTCGTGTATCCCCCGGAGGTGCTAGGCGAACTCGACGGGTCACTGAGGAGATCAGCAAGAAGGGAAATCCGGACGAGCCATTCGCGTGGGTAAAGAAGAACGAGGCCCGCGCGACGCGCTACGGCCGTCTCTACGACGGCGCGCGCCAGGTGCTCGCACGCGTGCCGAATCTCATTGACGCACAGAAGGTGGCCGTCGGCGGTATCGACGACGCCGATCCGTACGTCATCGCCCTCGCGCTGACGCTCAAGGTCGACGGACACGAGGTGACGATCATCACGCAGGACGTGAACACCAAACCGACCAAGACCGCTCTCGCCGACGCGGCTGGCGTCTTCGGCATCCCCTGCGTGCGCTTTCACACCTTCTTAGTGACCGAAGGCATCTGGGACGGCCGCGAGGAGGACTGAGCGACCCGCCGGGGGTGGCCGGAACAGAGTTTGACGGCCTCCGCGGAGCAGCCGCTAAGCTAGGCTCACGGCCAGAAAGGGGGGACGAAGTGATGAGGAAGAATGCGAACGTCCGCGAGATCATGAGCAGCATCGAGATCCGAGTGGCGAAGGAGCTTGCGCGCCTTCGCAAGGTTCAAGGGTCTCAGCAGACCATTCAGGCGCTGACGCTCGTTCGACGAGATGTCACGCGGTTGTATCGCGCCTCTGGCATCCACGACGCGTACATGGCCGGAATCCGCGTAGGTCGGCGGAGGAAGTAAACCGCAAGCGCCGCGACCTGTCGGCTGCGGAAAAGAGAGGTTGCGGGTTCGAATCCCGTCAGGGAGCCCGAAGGCGGGGACGGCTTCCGTCCTCGTCTCGCCTTCTTCTTTCGACCGCCGCGATCAGAATCCCCGCCTTCTCTCAGCTCGTCGAACATTCGCAGCCGATATTGCCCGTCCCGCTACCGGCTTGCGGTTCCATTCCAGGGGAAGGCTGTCACGCCGTGACGAGTCTCCTCTTCCGGAAATCGGCATGACTCAGGGGTAGTCGTCGTGCGTCGGTTTACCGACCATCCCGAGCGCGTACTTCCTGCGCTTCTCCATGAACGGGCTATCGGTTTCCTCATCCTGCCATCCGGGCTTCGCGTCGCCACACCGCTCGTTATCGACAAACAGGACGCAGCACGTGCCGTCTTTGACGCGTGCGCTCTGGTAGATCACGCCCTGCACTTGCTGGCCGGTTTCGGTCCGGAAGACGTGCCGCAGGTACTCGGTGACGATCTGGGTCGGGACGTACTCGATGTGCTCTTGACCGTCCTTCGTGACGGGCGCTACGAGGTCCCCTACGAAGCCCCGGAGGAATGAGATGGAACCGCGAAGGTGCCGCCTCCCTTGGTCAAAGAGACTTGGGACCTGAGGCAACCCGGTCAGGTCCACGACCAAGGCGTCTCTCGCGGTCTCGAACTCTCCCACCGTGACGGCTACCGGTGTGCCGGGCTTCGGCGTGTACGTCTCGCCGATGGCGGTCTCCTCGTCCCCCGCCCCGTAGAACATAGGAATCCCGGCAGGACTCATCCGGTTGGAGGCGACCGCCGCCTCGCGAGGTGCGGTACCCAGGTCGGCAGCCGACGTGTACGTTTTTGAGGGGTCGTGGACCCGCGCCCGGAACCAATGCGTCCCCGCCTTCATGGTGCGCACGAGCCCGACCTCGTTGATCACATCCCCGATGTGATCGAGCATCTTGTCGGGCGTGATGCCGTCGCTGCTGCTGGACCGCTCCTTCATCGGCATCAAGAAGACGTACCTCCGGTCGTACTTCACGGCCTTCACGAAATCGGTCCAGCCATACCGGAGGGCATCCCCGTCCGACGGCCCCCACAGGGGCTTATCGACCCACACGCGTTCACTGAACGCGTCCACGATGTCCCCATAGACATCCATGTTCTCGGTGATCGGGTCGAGCCCGGCAAACACGTCGTCCGTGTCCCTGGGTTCGATGACCCACTCGCCGTCGTCTCGGGCGTTCTCCTCGATCGGATCGGCGTACTCGTGCTGAAGGCTCTCGCTGATCAGGTCGAGGACCTCGTTTATGGACGCCGCGATGGGTTCCTCAGACTGCCGACCACAATAAGAGCACTTCGTTTCGCTCGCACCGTCGCGGACGAACTGCTGGATGGCGTCGTCCACGAAGCACTCATCGCAGACTGCCTTGTCCGGTCTGACTGTGCTGTAGCCCTGTTCAAGCTCCCTGAGCATTTGATCTTTCCAGTAACCCACCCCCCGCGACCTCCTTCCGCGATCAATCGCTACCGTCGAAACACCCTATTATCCCACAGGGTCAGGTGGTCGCTGCGGTACCCCAATTCCGACAATTGCCCGCCCCAGGGCTACGGGCAGTACCGCTCCTAGTCTAGAAGTGCCCGTGGATCGCGTTTACCTCATCGGGTGGGCGGCTCAGGCTCACCCATCACGCGGGCTCACCACGCACGTCACCTGTGGGAAAAGAGATGATTCCGGGCACATCTTGGCTGGCCTGAAGGTCCCGAGGGACAGGAGCGTGTACACGATCGGGGTCAGATCTTGAGGTCAGGCGCCGGTCGGTACGAGGGATTTGGGACAGCCGCGGGCACCGTTGAGCACTCGGCCCTTGGTCAATGCGATTGACGATTGACGCTGAGGGCCTAGGCGATCCGACGGAGCGACAACCCCGCCCCCGCGTAGCGATGGCTTCGAGCAGCAGGTGGCGCCTGCTGGCGAGGATGCGCGACGCTCCGTGTCCCGCCCGACGTTACGGGAATTAGAGATTGCTGAAGCTCAGACGAACCATCGCCGATCTGTCGGTGTCGCGTAGGCCCATCAGGTGGGCACGACCGCCCTCCTAGCGGGCGATGTGCGTGTGACAGCTAGAGATGGAGGGCGCGAATCGGCATAGCGGGATTTGTCACAGCTAAGCTTGACGCCCCCGGACCAATTTTGGTACGAGAGGAATGGTTTTCACAGTACGGTAGCCATCCAGGGGGGGAGACCGATCCATGCGCAGGCGGAAGAGTGGGAAGGGCCGTTCCGGCAACGTTCAGCACAGGGAGGCGGCAGACGCCCCGGCTCAGGCCGTCGCGGTCAAACGCGCTCTCGCGTCACAGATCGAACAGGCGATGAATGAGAACCGGCTTAGCAAGGGCGAGATGGCAAGGCGGATGGAAACCAGCCGCAGCCAGGTCAACCGGCTCCTTGATCCCGAGAGCGAATCCGTAACGCTCGATACGCTTGCCCGCGCCGCGCAGGCGGTCGGCCGGTCCCTTAAAGTCGAGATCGTCAACACATGAGACTCGAAGAGATCACTACAGGCAGCAACCTCGCCGGCATCGAGCCAAACCACATCGTCTCTGTGGTGGCGACAGTGCCTGTCGGTGAGGGCTCTATCCAGCTCATCTACCGTACTCCCGACGGCGCGATGAAGGAGCGGCTGCTCGCACGCGCCGACGAGCCGCTGATCAGTGTTGCGACAACGGAGCGGCCTTTTTCGTACGACGGCGATGGTGCTGCCTTTCAGCTGACCTGTGAGGCCAAGCGCATCGACCTCGCCTTCCTTTTCGATCCGATGATGGCGGTTCACACCTCGAACGTCGAGCCGCTGCCGCACCAGATCACCGCGGTCTATGAATCCCTGCTTCCACGCCAGCCGTTGCGCTTCGTCCTGGCGGACGATCCTGGGGCGGGCAAGACGATCATGGCAGGGCTCTACATCCGCGAGCTGATCATGCGGGCGGACTCGCATCGCATCCTCGTCGTGGCGCCGGGCAGCCTCGTCGAGCAGTGGCGCGATGAGCTCTACGAGAAGTTCGGTCTCGAGTTCCACATCTATTCAACAGTGCTGGAGCAGACCTCACCAAGCGGGAATCCATTTGATGACTATCCCCAACTGATCGTCCGTCTGGACCAGCTCTCGCGCAATGAAGAGCTCCAGGACAAGCTCGGCGCGCCCGGCTGGGACCTGGCCGTGTTTGATGAAGCGCACAAGCTCTCCGCACATTATTTCGGGTCCAAACTCGAAAAGACGGCGCGCTTCCGTTTCGCCGAGAAGCTGGGGAGCCAGGTTCGCCACCTCCTACTGATGACGGCCACGCCGCACAACGGCAAGGAGGAAGACTACCAGCTCTTCCTCTCGCTGCTCGACTCCGACCGCTTCTACGGCAAGTTCCGCGACGGCGTGCACAAGGTCGACGCCTCCGACCTGATGCGCCGGATGGTCAAGGAGGAGCTCGTCAAGTTTGACGGCACGCCGCTCTTTCCGGAGCGCCGCGCCTACACGGTCAACTACGAGCTCTCGAAGATCGAAGCCGCTCTCTACGAGGCTGTCACCGACTACGTCAAGGCAGAAATGGGCAAGGCTGATGAGCTGGAGGGCGCCCGCAAAGGGTCCGTCGGCTTCGCCCTCACGGCCCTGCAGCGGCGCCTCGCCTCGAGTCCCGAAGCGATCTACCAGTCACTCAGACGCCGCCGCGAGCGTCTCGAAAGCCGGCTGCGAGAAGAAAAACTCGGCATCCGCGGCAAGCGCGTTCTCGCTGAGACGATCAGCGCAGTGCCGGATGACGAGGATGACCTCACAGCCGAGGAGAAGGAAGGTCTCGAGGAATCGCTGATCGATCAGGCGACCGCCGCCAAGACGGTGTCAGAGCTTGAGGCGGAGATCGTCATCCTCAAGGGACTAGAGATCCAGGCAAAGGCCGTTGTCGCCTCCGGTCAGGACCGCAAGTGGGATGAGCTCTCGAAAATCCTTCAGAACAATCCGCAAATGCACGACGCCTCGGGGCGTCAGCGCAAGCTGATCATATTCTCTGAGCACCGCGATACTTTGAACTATCTGCACCAGCGCATCGCCGGCGTGCTTGGCAACGCCAATGCGATCGTCACCATTCACGGCGGCACCCACCGCGACGAGCGCCGCCGCCTCCAGGCGCTTTTCCGCTCCGATCCCGATGTCCGCATTCTGATAGCTACCGACGCCGCGGGAGAAGGCGTCAACCTCCAGAACGCCAACCTGATGGTCAATTACGATCTGCCCTGGAATCCCAACCGCCTGGAGCAGCGGTTCGGCCGCATTCACCGGATCGGCCAGACGGAAGTCTGTCACCTCTGGAATCTTGTCGCCAAGGAGACCCGCGAGGGCGATGTCTACCACCGCCTGCTGAAGAAGCTGGAAGTCGAGAGCGAAGCTCTCCAAGGACGCGTCTTCGACGTCCTGGGCGAAGTCTTCGAGGAGACGAGCCTCAAGGACCTGTTACTGGAAGCCATCCGCTACGGCGACCGTCCGGAAGTCCGCGCCCGCCTGACGAAAAAAATCGACCAGGCGCTCGACCGCGAGCATCTCAAGACACTCCTGGACCGCAACGCGCTCGCCCAGGAGACGATGAGCGCGGACCGCCTCTTCGCGGTCAAGGAAGAGATGGAGAAAGCGGAAGCCAGGCGGCTCCAGCCATACTTCGTGCGCGCGTTTTTTCTGAAGGCGCTCGATGCGCTTGGCGGAGCCGCCCATCCGCGTGAGGCCGGACGCTTCGAGATCACCCATGTTCCGGCGGCGATCCGCGAGCGGGACCGCCGCATCACCGGGCGCAATCGACGCGAGCACGAGCCGGTCCTGAGACGCTACGACCGGATCTGCTTCGAGCGCGAAGCCATCCAGCCGCTCGACAAGGCGGGTCTTGCCAGGGCGGTCCTGATGCATCCCGGTCATCCGCTGATGCTTTCGATGTCTGACATGATCCTGGAGCAGCATACGAACCTGCTGCGCCAGGGCGCCGTCCTGGTCGATCCAACGGATGAAGGCTTGGAGCCCGCGCTTCTGTTCCTGCTCACCCATGAAATCAAATCCGGCGACGGCCTCGTTCTCTCCAGGCGACTGCAGTTCGTCCGTGTGGGAGGCGATGGCAAAGCCGCGTTCGCGGGATGGGCGCCCCATCTGGACCTCGAGCCTTTGCCTGAAGGCGAGCGGGTACTCCTGAAGGAGGTACTGGCGGCGTCGTGGATCGCTGCCGGACAGGAAGCGCGGGCGCGGGCACTCGCCGCCGAAACGCTCGTGCCTGAGCACTATAAAGAAGTCGCGCACCGGCGTATCACCCATGTTGAGAAGACGCTCGCTGCGGTGCACGAGCGCCTGAGCAAGGAGATCGGCTTCTGGCAGGACCGCTGGCTGAGGCTGAAGGAGGATGGAGAGGCTGGCAAGGACGTGCGGCTCAATTTAGAAAACGCTCGCCGTACGATCGCCGATCTCGAGAGCCGGCTGGAAAGCCGCAAGAAAGAACTGCAGGCGATGCGCCATATCGTGAACGGCACACCCATCGTGCTTGGCGGGGCGCTGATCGTGCCAGCGGGCCTGATGAACAGGCTCCTCGGCGATGAGCCCGCTGACCCGGTGGCCGCGACATTCGCCGCCGACGCGGCGGCGCGCAAGCGTATCGAGCAGCTTGCCATGGACGCCGTCCGCCGGGCCGAGGAAGCGCGCGGCTGCCGCGTCGTCGATGTCTCCGCCGCGAAATGCGGCTGGGATCTCACTTCCTACCCGCCGGCGATTGAAGGGAAGCAGCCCGAACCGCGGCACATCGAAGTCAAGGGCCGGGTACAAGGGGCGGGCACCGTCTGCATTACACGCAACGAGATGCTCTATGCCTTCAACCAGGGCGACAAGTTCGTCCTGGCGGTTGCGCTCGTGGGCGACGGAGACGCGGTGGAAGGTCCGCATTACATCCGGAATCCGTTCGACCGAGAGCCCGGCTGGGGCGTCGCGTCCATCAACTACAACCTGGGCGATTTGTTAGCCCGCGCCGAGGCTCA
>Ga0210378_10002079_pt1 | contig 10272 bp, 9 predicted proteins | sample PLM1_60_b1redo_FD_155465 | JGI IMG/M metagenome (GOLD analysis project Ga0210378, IMG submission 155465) | Groundwater sediment microbial communities from an aquifer in East River, Colorado, USA - PLM1_60_b1 redo | ecosystem: Environmental > Terrestrial > Soil > Riparian zone | place: USA: East... | reverse complement strand
TTCAAAAGGTGACACCAGAAATCGGCGAAAGCTTGGGCCTGGAGAGAAGTTCCGGCGCTTTGGTGGCCAACGTGTCTAAAGATGGCCCGGCGGACAAAGCTGGTGTAAAAGTCGGCGACGTCATCATCGAATTCGACGGCAAAGAAGTGAAGGACTCGGGAGATCTGCCGATTATCGTCGCGCGCACCGCGGTGGATAAAAAGGTCAGGATGAAAGTGTTGCGCGATAAGAAAGAGATTGTTCTCAATGTCGCGGTCGGCGAGCTCAAGGACGAAGAGGTTGTGGCGAGCGCTCCCGAGAAAGGCGAAATGGGTCTCACGGTCCAGAGACTGACGCCGCAAATGGCGGAGAGCCTGGGGTTGGAAAAAGTGGAAGGTGTCGTCGTGACGGCCGTAGAACCAGGCAGCGCCGGAGACGATGCGGGTATCCGTCGGGGCGATGTTATTCTGGAAGTCGATCGCAAAGCGGTGCGCAGTCTTGACGAGTACAAGAAAGCGGTCGCCGGAGTGCGCAAAGGGCGCGGTGTGCTCTTCTTGGTGCGCCGCGGCGAGAGTACGCTTTTTCTTGCGCTCAAGCCGCAGCGCTGACGTTTCTTTGTTTGTAGAATCTAGCCAAAACGAGGCGCGGCGCATTCCGGACGCCGGTCTCGTTTTGTTGCTTTTGAGCTGTTTCTGCGCGAAAATTGACGCGCGTTTGAGGCCTTTGGTTTGATAAAATCCAAACTTCGCATCTTTAGCATCTCTTTGGTCGCACTCCTCGTCATAACCTCCAGCGGTCTGGTTTTCGGAGCCTGGTACCTAAAGCGGTTGGAAGATACCGTGACCGAAAAATTTGAGGGACGGAAATGGGTTTTTCCCTCCAAGATTTATTCTGACAACTACCTTCTCTATGTCGGCGTCAGTTTGCGTCTGGACGATTTCGCCGAAAAACTTCGCCGGCTCGGATATTTTGAAAGTTCCGGCACGCCCAAAGCGAAGGGCGAGTATCGGATATTACGCAAGGACGGCTTGATCGAAATCTATCTGCACGATTTCGATTATCCTACGGAACAGTTCAAAGGGACGCTTGTTCGTATCGGGCTTCAGGGCACGGCGGTCGCGAGGATTGAAAACTTGGCGACCGGCAAGGAGCTCTTTTCTTTAGAGCTCGAGCCGGAGCTCGTCGCCGGCCTCTATGAACGCATTTGGCAGGAGCGCACGGTCGTCAAGTTGGCGAACGTTCCACCGTTGATCGTGAAGACGGTCCTGGCGGTCGAAGACGAACGTTTTTTCAGCCACCATGGAGTCGATCCGATCGGTCTGATGCGGGCGATGTGGGTGAACCTGCGCAGCATGAGTTTACAACAGGGCGGCAGCACGCTGACTCAGCAGTTGATCAAAAACTTTTTCTTGAGCGATGAGCGGACCCTGAGCCGCAAGATACCGGAAGCGCTCATGGCGTTGATCGCGGAGCGCAAATATTCCAAAGAGACGATTCTGGAAAATTATCTCAACGAGATTTACTTGGGCCAAAAAGGCTCACAGGGCATATTCGGCGTGTGGGAGGCGGCGTACTTTTATTTTGGCAAGCCTCTGTCGGAGCTGACCGTGGGAGAGACGGCGCTCCTGGCAGGATTGATTCGCGCGCCGAACCGGTTGTCACCGTACCGCAACGCCGATCTCGCGATCAAACGGCGCAATGTCATATTAGCCAAGTTGCTCGATGACCGCATTATCACGCGCAAGCAGTACGATGCGGCGCTGCGCGAAAAGCTGCCCCAGCGTGCGTTGATCAAGGTTACCAACGATGCGCCGTTCTACGTTGATTATCTCAGGCGCGAACTGGACGAAAATTATTCCAGTGCCGTGCAAAACAAAGAGGGACTGCGGATTTTCAGCAGCCTTGACTTGCAGCTGCAAAAAATCGCCGAGCGTTCTTTGGTGGAAGGCCTAAAGAAGCTCGAGGCGGCTCACCCATCGTTGCGCCGCAAGGGCGGCGAGGAGGGTCTCGAAGGAGCCATCATTGTGTTGCGGCCGCAAACAGGTGAAATCAAAGCGATGGTGGGCGGGAGAAATTATCAGAAGTCGCAATTCAATCGGGTGTTTCAAGCCAAGCGCCAGCCTGGCTCGGTTTTCAAACCGTTCGTCTATCTCGCCGCGCTCATGTACGGCGGCCAGAGCGGAACTCAATACACGCCGGACACCGTGTTGAATGACAGCCAGTTTACCTGGAGCTATGACGGCCAAAATTGGCAACCGACCAACTACAATAACGAGTATTTCGGCGCCGTGACTTTTCGCCGTGCTTTGGAAGGCTCGCTCAATTCCGCCACTGGACGTTTGGCGCAAGACGTGGGCATCCGGCGCGTGCGCGACGTCGCGCATCGCCTTGGAATTCAAAGCTCGCTGCCGGCCGTGCCGTCTCTCGCGCTCGGCTCGGCCGAGGTCACTCCATTGGAAGTGGCCGTGGCGTTTTCTGCTTTGGCGAACGGCGGCGTCCGGACGCGGCCGCTGGCGGTCAAGCAGGTGATTGATCAGAGCGCGCAGCTCCTCGAGAAGCGCGACGTGCGCGTCGAAAAAGTCATCAACCCGCAGGTGGCGTATATGATGAACGATCTACTCAAAGGTGTTTTGGATCGGGGTACCGGAGCCGGGGCTCGCAGGTTGGGATTCATGCGCCCGGCGGCCGGCAAGACCGGGACGACCAACGATTACAAAGATGCGTGGTTCGTCGGCTACACGCCGGACTTACTTGCGGTGGTATGGGTCGGCTACGACGGTCCCGCCAAAATTGGTTTGTCGGGCGCCGAGGCGGCCCTGCCGATCTGGACCGAGTTCATGAAAACCGCCACGGCCAGCATGCCGGTCACAGATTTCGTCGCACCTGCTCCCGCTGTCGACGGTGATATCGCGCCGGCATTAAAGTGTGGACCGTTTAGTCGTGAAGGAGACCCGCCGGCCGAGCCGTGCCCGCCACCGGTGCAACAAACCCGATCTCCGGAATCGCTATAGGATTTTCTCGAAAATATGATTTCGCCGTTTCGAAGGAAAACTCTTCTCGGCATCATCGCTGGGTTTACGTTTGTCGTCTTCGGCTGTGCGCCGCAGCGGCCTTATCGAGTGTCCGTGCCGCCGAGCACAGCGCCGTTGCCACGAGGTCCGCAACCGACGGCTCCGGTTCCGCCTCCGCCACCGGAAGAGGTTCGAAGACCCGTGCCGCAAGAATCGAAAATTCGCGAGCAGGATCTTAAGTCGAAAGCTCCGCCAATACCGTCAACTGCGAAAGAAACCAAGGACGGCTCACGGCAAGCAAGTATCGAAGGCCGCACGAATCCCGATTCAACCGTATTCCAACCACCCGCGCCGCCATTGCCGGATGAAAGCTCGCTGCTCGCCAAGATCATCCCGGGAACGACGCCGCAGCGCGCCGCTTCCTTGCGGCTTACCGAAGAAGGCAGAAAACTTCTCGACGCGGGCGAACCGGGCAAAGCGCTGACGCGCCTGGAAAAAACCATCGTCATCGATTCCACCAATCCCTATGGATATTTCTATTTGGCAAAAGCCCAAAACCGCTTAGGACGCTACAAAGAATCGCTGAACTTTCTTGAGGTCGCCGAGTCTCGGCTAAGTGGCGAGCCTTTCTGGATGGCCGAGGTCAATGCGCTGCGCGGCGAGAATTTCCGCGGGCTTGGCCAGTTGCAAAGGGCCGAAGCCAGTTACGTGCAGGCCTTGCGTTTGAATTCCGGCAACCGCACCGCGTCTGAAGGACTCGGGCGCATGCAAAGCGAGCCGCAAGCCGGGTCAAAATGATGATACTTCTTTCATGTTAGTCCTCGGTGTCGAAACTTCCTGCGACGACACCGCTGCAGCCGTGTTGCAAGACGGACGGACGATCCTCGCCAACGTGGTCTCATCCCAAGATCAAGTGCACGGGCCGTACGGCGGCGTCGTGCCTGAACTGGCATCGCGCCAGCATATTCTCAGCATCTTGCCGATCGTCGACGGCGCGCTAAAGAATGCCAAGGTCACCCTCAAAGATCTCGACGGCATCGCGGTGACCTACGGACCCGGTTTGGTCGGCTCCTTGCTCGTTGGATTGTCATTGGTCAAGGGCATGTCATTTCGCTCGGGCATTCCGTTTGTCGGTGTCAATCATCTCGAAGCGCATCTCTTGGCGATTTATCTCGAACATGAAGTGCCGTTTCCTTACATCGCGCTGCTCGCGTCCGGCGGTCACACGCTGCTTTACTGCGTGAAGGGAATCGGCGAGTATCTTCACTTCGGCGGCACGCGCGACGATGCGGCGGGTGAGGCCTTCGACAAAGTTGCCAAGATCATGGGGCTAGGCTACCCGGGCGGCAGAGTGATCGATCATTTGGCGAAAAGCGGTAATCGGACGGCGATAAATTTCCCGCGCGCGCGATTTCGTAAAGACAGTTACGAGTTTAGCTTCAGCGGCATCAAGACAGCGGTCTGGCACTATCTTAAATCGCGTGGCAAAGAACGTTGGGAGCATGAGATCGCCGACGTCGCCGCGAGCTTTCAGGAAGCGGTCGTCGACATGCTGATCAATCCGACGATCAAGGCAGCGCGCGCGTCGGGAGTGCCGCGCATCGTACTGTCGGGCGGCGTCGCGGCGAACAGCCGACTGAGAGAGAAAATCAAAGAGCGAGCCGATACAGAGGCAATCGACGTTTTCTTTCCCGCCCCGAAGTTTTGCACCGACAACGGGGCGATGATCGCTCTAGCCGGCCATCATTGGCTGAAGCGCGGCCGGCGCGACGATTTCCGTCTCAACGCCGACGCCGATCTGACGCTTTAGAATCGTTCAAACGTCCAAACCTTCAAAGGTTCAAGGGATCATGCCGACCCTTTACGAAGAAGTTCGCGCGGCGCTGCGCGACTCGGAGTTCAGACCCCGCAAGAGGCTGGGGCAAAATTTTTTAATTCATGAGCGCGTGATCGATTCGATTCTCCGTTTGCTCGATCTTTTGACAAACGACGAAGTCGTCGAGATCGGCCCTGGACTGGGGTTTTTGACGCGGCGGTTGCTCGAACGCGGAAGCAAGGTGTGGGCGGTCGAGATCGATAGCGCATTGGTGCAACGGCTGCGCGAGAGTGACTTCGCCGCCAATCCAAAGTTTCAGCTTATTCACGGCGATATCTTGACAGTAGCTCTGCCGGAATTGCTGCCTAAGAGAAAAGTCAAACTTGCGGGCAATCTACCCTACAGTATCGCGACGCCGGTGTTGTTTCGCGTCTTTGAGTGTCGCGAGTTTTTCTCCTCGATGGTCATCATGGTGCCAAAAAGAAGTCGCCGACCGAATCGCCGCGAAACCGGGAACGAAAGATTACGGGACGCTTTCGGTGTGGTGCCAAATTCACGGACGTATCGCCGAGAAGGTCGCGGTGTCGCCGGAAGCGTTTTTTCCGCGCCCCAAGGTTCGCTCGACGGTTCTGAAGATCGAGCTTTTTGCCGAGCCATTGGTTTCCGCAGTCGAGATTCCGTTGCTCCGTGGACTGGTGCGCGCGGCTTTCGGCCAGCGGCGCAAGACGCTTGCCAACGCGCTCGCGTCCTGGCTAAAACAGCGGCGAGAGGAAATTGAAAGTTTTCTTCGCGCTCAGAACGTCGATCCGCGCCGCCGCGGCGAAACGCTCGGCATCGAAGAATTCATCAAGCTCGCGCGCGCGGCGCGGACACAATCCTTACCGATGATCGAGCATTAACAGCCGGCGGCTGATTTGTATGCCTGAATTACCCGAAGTCGAAACCGTCTGCCGCACGTTGCGGCCCCACCTGTTGGGAAGAACGATCCGCCGTGTCGAAGTATTGGAGCCGCGTCTTCGCTTACCGGTGGACAAGCGGGCGCTCGTGCGGTTGGCCGGACGACGGATCGAAGAGATCACCAGAGTTGCCAAATACATTTTGCTCAACTTATCGGAAGGGGCCGTGTGGGTTTTTCACCTAGGCATGTCGGGAAAGCTCATATGCGTACCGAAAAACACGGCGCGGAGAAAACACGATCACATCGTCGTCGACTTCGAAGACGGCGGCGAGCTGCGTTACCACGATCCGCGCCGTTTTGGCTTATCGTTGGTGACGAACCACGCGGCCGTGAACCAGCTGCCGCAACTCAAAAATCTCGGCATGGATCCTTTCGATGCGCGCCTCACGGGCGAGTTTTTGTTTCGCATTACCCGCGCTTCGGAGCGACGCATCCGCGATCTCTTGCTCGATCAGCAGATCATTGCCGGACTCGGAAATATTTACGCCAACGAGATTCTGTCCTTCGCCGGCATAAAGCCGACGGTGCGGGCGCATCGACTGACGCGCAAGCAGGTGCAAACGATCGCCGTGACCATTCCTCATCTCCTCAGCGACGCGATTCGCTGGTGCGGCACGTCGTTTTCCGACTATCGCGACGCAGACGATAAGACCGGGGAATTCCAGAATCATCTCAGGGTCTACGACCGCGATGGCGAGCAATGCCGGCTCTGTCCGAGCGCGATCAAGCGCGTGGCGATCGGCAATCGGAGCGCGTTTTACTGCCCGACGTGTCAAAAATAAACCGGAGTTCCAACCGTTCGAGTCGTTCAAACAGTTCAAGTCGAGGCACATGATTTGATCTTGGTTCAATTCTAGCCACGCACAACATGAGCCGCCGTCAATTTCTTTCGCCGCTGCGCCATCGTGATTTTCGTTTATTCTGGATTGGCTTGTTGCTTTCGAGCGTGGGCAGTCAGTTTACTCAGGTGGCGATGGCATGGCAGATCTACGAGCTCACCAATTCGCCATTGCAAATCGGCCTGATCGGGCTCGCGCGCGGGGTGCCCCAAATGGTCATTCTATTATTCGGCGGATTATTGGCCGACGCGATGAACCGGCGTAAGCTGATGATGGTCACCCAGGCGAGCCTATTTTTCGTCTCCGGATCCCTCGCGCTTATGACTTTGGGTGGGCATGTGACGCCGATGAAGCTTTACGGCGTCACCGTCTTTCTCGCACTCTTTAGTTCTTTGGAGTCGCCCTCGCGCCAGTCGATGGTGACCAATCTCGTACCGGCGCAAGACTTGTCGCGGGCGTTGGCGATATTCAGCACGCAGCGGCAGATCGCGACGATTGCCAGTCCGTCGCTCGCCGGCGTCGTGTTGGCGTTCGCCGGACCGACAGTCTGCTACGCCGTCGACGCGATATCGTGGCTCGTCATGCTCGCATCGCTCGCGCTCATTCGCACGCAGCTGCCGCAGCGCGGCGGCTGGCGCACGATTACGCTCACCTCGCTGATCGAGGGTTTTCGCTTCGCCTGGGGCCACGCGGTCATCTTTCCGCTCTTGATGATGGACTTTGGCGTCAACATCTTTGGCACCGTGCGTTCGTTGTTGCCCATTTATGCGCGCGACATTCTCGCCGTCGGACCGCAGGGCCTGGGCGTACTTTACGGCGCGAGCGCGGCCGGCGCATTGCTCGGCGCGTTCGGCTTCAGTCTATGGGGACCCGTGCGTCAGGCGGGGCGCTGGATTCTTTTTGGCGTGACGATCTACGGGCTATGTCTACTGCTGTTCGCGAAGTCGCACTTCTTTTGGTTTTCCGTTTTACTGCTGGTCGGCTCGGGTATCGGCGACACGATCAGCGCGATCCTGCGCGCCACCATCAATCAATTGAGCTCACCCGACGAGTTGCGCGGCCGCATGGCTTCGATTCATAGTCTTTTCACCAATAGCGGCCCGCAGCTGGGCCAATTTCAGATCGGCGCCCTCGCTTCAGCGATCGGCGCTGAATTCGCCGCGATGAGCGGGGCAGTAATCATTCTCATGATCGTCGGCGTTTTAGTCGTGGGGTTCCCCCACGTAAGGAATTATCGACTCAGACAGGCTGGGCCGTAACGATCTGATAATTGCGACCGTCCGGTGAATTCGCGAGATGATGGAAATAGTTCTCGGTTGAGCGAAGGGTTTTTCAGCGGCCTGTTAGGTTTTATTCGCGTTGCCGGTCGCGGGACCTTGCTGTCTGATGACGTTCATCGCCATCGAAATCATCGAGCCGACGTCGCTCAATGTCGCCGGCAGAATCATGGTATTGCCGGTTTGAGCGAGCTTGCCGAATTGAGTCAAGTAGTTTTCCGCAACCCGTAGCTGGACCGCTTCGAATCCGCCGGGTTGTTCGATCGATTCAGCGACTTTTCGAATGCCGTTCGCCGTGGCTTCGGCGATGGCGAGAATGGCCGCGGCTTGGCCTTCGGCTTCGTTAATCTGCTGCTGTTTGTTGCCCTCCGAGGCTTTGATCGCTTGCTGTTTTTCGCCTTCCGCGCTGTTGATCGCGGCGTCTCGCTGGCCCTCCGAAGTCAAGATCAGCGCCCGTTTCTCCCGCTCGGCGCGCATCTGTTTTTCCATGGCTGCGAGAATATCCTGAGGCGGCGTGATGTTTTTGATCTCGTAGCGCATGACCTTGATACCCCAGGGCTCGGAAGCCTTGTCCAATTCGCTCACCACTTGGGTGTTGATATTGGTGCGTTCCTCGAACGTGCGATCCAGTTCGATTTTGCCCAGCTCGCTGCGCAGCGTCGTTTGCGCGAGCTGCGTGATGCCGAAAATGTAGTCGCCGATGCCATAAGAAGCCCGCTCTGGATTTAAAACTTTTTGGTAGAGCACGCCGTCGACCGAGACCTGGACATTATCGCGCGTGATGCAAACCTGCGGCGGGATGTCGATAGCTTGTTCCTTTAGTGAATGCTTGTAACGAATCACATCGAGAAAAGGGACGAGGATATGAAAACCGGCGCCCAGGGTGCCGCTATACTTACCCAAACGCTCGACGACGAAAGCGCTCTGCTGCGGCACCACGACGGCAGTCTTGGCAACGATGATGATGACGAGAAACGCCAACACGATGACGACGATAAATCCGCCCATGCTTGTCTCCATTTCAAGTGGCTTCGGCGCGCACGAATAGGGTCAGGCCTTCGACGCGCTCAACTCTACAACGCTGGCCGCGAGCGAGAGGTTTGTCATCGACGTTACGTGTGTTCCACGAGGTGCCGCGCATTTCCGCTTTGCCGATACCGTTCATCGAAATATCTTCGAGCAACACGGCGGTTTCGCCAACCAAGTTGTCGACCCCGTGCGAAGAACGCGCTCGGGTTAACTGAAGAAGCTTTTCTCGGAACAGCCAGAGGGAAAGGACCGAGACGATGGAAAACAAAATGAACTGAAACCAGGTCGCCCCGGCGGCCTGAAAGCGAGCCAATATTCCGACGACGATCGCGCCGATGCCGAAGAAAATGATGTAGAAGCCGCCGGGAGTGACCAGTTCGGCGAATAGAAGCAGAAGACCGAGTAGGAGCCAAATCCACCATTCCATATTTCGCGGTTGCCCTTGCGCCAGCAGAACGTAACCGAGGCGAGACGGGTTTTCAAGCGCGCTTTAGCGCGATGGCAGGAGACAACGGGTCTTTTCGCTGCCGAACAGCCGAATAAATTCGCCGAACACGCGCTCGCTCAATTGATGCAGCCGCGCGATATACTGCGCCGTTTCCAACTGAATACGCTCGGGATCGATCTTGCCGCCCAGGGCGACGATTTCTTTCTTGTTCTCGGCGACGCGCAGCCAGCGGTGGATCATCGGGTCGTCGACCTCCAGATGAAACTGAAAGCCGTAGACGTTCGCGCCATAACGAAAAGCTTGGTTGGCGCACAGGGAGGAAAAAGCCAGGTGAAGACCGGTTTTTGGAATCTCGAAGGTCTCGCCGTGCCACTGAAAAATTTTCTCCGTCTTTTGAAACACCGTCAGCAGCGGATCACTTTCCGCATGGTCCGTCGGCGACACGTCGTACCAGCCGATTTCTTTCTCCTCGCCCGGGTAAACCGTGGCGCCGAGGGTTTTCGCAATCAATTGAGCGCCAAGGCATATTCCTAGCACCGGTAGGTTTCGGCGCAGCGCCTGCTCGATCAATTTGATTTCCGTGGTCAGATGGGGGAGATGGTGCTCGTCGTTGACGCTCATGGGCCCGCCTAAAATCACCATGCCGTCGTAGCCGTCTAGGCTGGGCTGAGCGTCGGGATGACGCGCAAAGTTGACATAACGGATGCGAAATCCGGCCTTCTTTAATAAAGGATTCAAGGTCCCCAGAAGCTCATGGGGCACATGTTGGAGGACGAGGAGCTTTTTCATCGTTACGGAACGTGCTTCACTGTTTCAATGATGTCTAATTATAGCGTGGCTCGAACAACAATTGAACTGGCCGGCCGCACCGACAGCACCGATGTAGGCCGGGGACGTTTTCCGGCGGCGGGTTGG
>Ga0210378_10002078_pt1 | contig 10274 bp, 9 predicted proteins | sample PLM1_60_b1redo_FD_155465 | JGI IMG/M metagenome (GOLD analysis project Ga0210378, IMG submission 155465) | Groundwater sediment microbial communities from an aquifer in East River, Colorado, USA - PLM1_60_b1 redo | ecosystem: Environmental > Terrestrial > Soil > Riparian zone | place: USA: East... | reverse complement strand
CGGCCGTCAGCGGCTCGCTGGTGGGTGAGCTGATGGGCCGTTTTCTCGGAGGGAAAGGCCGACTGGTCGTGGTGACGGGGCAGTTGAACACGATCGATCATGCCCAGAAGCTGGAAGGGTTCCGAAAGACAATCGGCGAGACGTGGCCGGGGCTCGAGATCGCCGCGGTCGTGGAGGCTCACGACGACGAGACGGAGGCCTATCGGAAGTGCCGCGAGGTGCTGGCGTCGGCGCCGGATGCGGCCGGCATCTACGTCAGCACCGCCAACTCCGTCCCGGTCATGAGAGCCCTCGACGAGCGAAGGTTGAGCGGCAGGGTCACGGTGATCGCGACCGATCTGTTTCCGGCCCTCGCCACGTTCATCGAATCCGGAAGGATCGCCGCCACCATCTATCAGCGCCCCTGGGTCCAGGGTCAGATCGCGTTCCAGGCCCTCTACAAGTTCCTGGGGGCAGGGGTCCGGCCGGCTCCTGTCATCAGGTTGTCCCCCCACATCGTCATGAAAAGCAACCTGAAACTCTTCCTTGAAAGGATGCGGTCGGACAAGGCGAGCAAGGGCGACCTCGGGCGGCCGTCGGGGGACCCGACTCGGCGCGGGGGTTCCATGGCGAGCTACGCGGACGAGATCACGTGAGGACAGTCGTCCTCGGCTCGCTCGCGATCTTCCTTCTTGGGGCGCCGTTCGCGTCCCGCAAGGAGCGCGAGGGGTACGCCGGGCGGGCGATGTTGGGTGGAGACGCGTTCCGGCACTACATCGAGCAGTTCAACGCCAACGACCAGGAGGGGAAGGCGGGGTACGTCGACAACCGATCGGCCTGGGAGTGGCTGAAGGGTAACATTCCCTTCTTCGAATGCTCGGACAAGAGTCTGGAAGAGGCGTACTACTTCCGCTGGTGGACCTATCGGAAGCACATCAAGCAGACGCCCGAAGGCTTTGTCATCAGCGAATTCCTCCCCGAGGTTCCCTGGGCCGGGAAGCACAACACGATCAGTGCCGCTGCGGCCCATCACTTCTACGAAGGCCGCTGGCTGCGGGATCGCAAGTACCTTGCCGACTACGCGCAGTTCTGGTTTCGGAAAGGGGGTACCCCCCGACTTTACAGCTTCGCGGCCGCCGACGCCCTCCGCGCCTGGTCGAGGGTTACCCAGGATCAGCGAACGACCGTGGATCTGCTGCCCGAGTTGGTCGCGAACTACCGCGAATGGGAGAAGTCGCATCGTGACCCGAACGGCCTCTTCTGGCAGATCGATGATCGCGATGGCATGGAGTTCTCCATTGGAGGCAGCGGGTACCGGCCCACCATCAACAGCTACATGTACGGGGACGCGATGGCCATCTCGGAGATCGCCACCTGGGCGTGGCCGCGTCGCGCGGATGTGGCCCGGGAATTCCGCGAAAAAGCCGATGAGATTCGCGCGCGGGTCGAGGCCAATCTCTGGGACCAGACCGCAGGTTTCTACAAAACGCGCCCGCGCGGGGAAAACCAGTCCCTCGTCGATGTGCGTGAGCTGGTCGGCTTCGTGCCCTGGTACTTCAACCTGCCGAATCCGGGGCGGGAAGCGGCCTGGAAACAACTGAGGGACCCGCAGGGTTTTCACGCCCCCTACGGACCGACGACCGCGGAACGGCGCCACCCCCGATTCATGTTCGCCAATGCCCACGAATGCCTGTGGAACGGACCGTCCTGGCCGTTTGCGACCGCGCAAACCCTGACCGCGATGGCCAACCTGTTGAACGGCTATCGGCAGAACTTCGTGAGCAAGGAGGATTACCTCGAGGCGCTGCGGATGTACGCGCGATCGCAGCACCTGAAGCTGCCGAATGGCAAGGTCATTCCCTTCATTGACGAGAACCTCCATCCGGACACCGGAGAGTGGATCGCGCGCAACCTCTTGTACGGGATGCCGGACGCGAAGCAGACGGAGAAGGGTGGCAAGGACCGGGGCCGCGATTACAACCATTCCACCTTCAATGACCTGATCATCACTGGTCTCGTGGGACTGCGCCCGCGCATGGATCACCGGCTGGAAATCAACCCGCTCGTCCCGGAAGGGTCGCTGGAGTACTTCTGTCTCGACCGTGTCCGATACCACGACCGCGATTTGACGATTCGGTATGACAAGACGGGATCGCGTTACGGCAAGGGCCCCGGCTTGCGCGTGTATGCCGACGGCCGGGAGATCGGATCGGCGCCCGCGCTGACCGCGCTCGCGATCGAGTTGCCGCCCACCGCCGGCGGGTGGCGCAAATACGAGGGCAATCCAGTGATCGGCGGAGGAGCACTCGGCACCGTGTTCGATGTGGCGGTGTTGGCGGAGAGCGGCAAGTACCGTATGTGGGGCTCCTGGCGGCCCAAGCGCAGTCTGGCGTTGTTCGAGAGCACCGACGGAATCGATTGGAGCGATCCCGAGATCGTGCTCCCTCCGCGCCCGGAAACGAAGTGGGAGGACGACATCAACCGGCCCACCGTGCTCCGACGGCCGGACGGTTATCACGTGTGGTACACCGGGCAGGCGCGGGGCCAATCCTGGATCGGCTATGCCACCAGCCCGGACGGCCGAAGCTGGACGCGCCGGAGCGACGGGCCGGTGGTCTCTCCGGAGCTACCGTGGGAAAAGAAGGCGGTCATGTGTCCGAACGTGATCTGGGATGAGAGCGCCCGGCACTTCCGGATGTGGTATTCCGGCGGCGACCAATACGAACCCGATGCCATCGGTCACGCCATCAGCACCGACGGGCTCCATTGGACCAAAAACCCGGGCAACCCGGTGTTCAAGCCCGATCCCGGGAACCTCTACGAGCAGCACAAGGTCACGGGCGCCCAGGTGTTTCGCCGGAAGGACTGGTACTACATGGCCTACATCGGCTTCCGCGACACGGACCATGCGCAGATCGCGCTGGCGCGCTCGCCAGACGGAATCACGCGTTGGCAGCGGCATCCCGGCAATCCGATCATCCGTCCCAGCCAGGATGGTTTCGACCACGATGCCTGCTACAAGCCGTACATGATCTTCGACGGCAAACAGTGGCTGCTCTGGTACAACGGCCGGAATGGCGATCTCGAGCGGATCGGCCTCGCCACGCTGGAAGGCACAGACCTGGGCTTCGACCGATAGCGAAATGCAGGGGGTCGATACATGACGACATGCAAGTCAGTTTCTATGGCGGGGGTGCTGATCGCCGTCGGCCTGTGCGCGAGTTCAGTATCGGCGCAAACCGCGCGCTGGCCGGAGCAGAAGGCGCAGGCGTGGTACGCCCAACAGCCCTGGTTGGTCGGAAGCAACTACGTTCCCGCTTCCGCCATCAACCAGCTCGAGATGTGGCAGGAGGCGACCTTCGCTCCCGACGAGATCGATCGCGAGCTGGGCTGGGCCGAAGCGATGGGCATGAACACCATGCGCGTCTTTCTGCACGACCTGCTGTGGGAACAGGATGCGCCGGGATTCCGGAAGCGCATCGATCAGTTCCTGACGATCGCGTCACGTCATCACATCCGCCCCATGTTCGTGCTGTTCGATTCGTGCTGGGACCCGCTACCTCGTCTGGGACCGCAGCATCCCCCGACTCCGGGGGTGCACAACTCGGGCTGGGTGCAGGGTCCCGGCGCGGCGGCGCTGGCCGACCCGGGCCAGCAGCCGCGGCTGAAGGCATACGTGCAGGGTGTCGTGGGAGCGTTCGCGAAGGACGACCGCATTCTCGCCTGGGACGTGTGGAACGAGCCGGACAACGACAACGCCGGAAGCTATGCGAAGCAGGAGCTGAAGGACAAGACCGCGCGGGTGACCGCGCTCCTGCCCCTGACGTTCGCCTGGGCCCGAGAGGCGAATCCCCAGCAGCCTCTCACCAGCGGAGTGTGGGGCAGCCTCGAAACCTCGCCGGACGGCGCGTCCCTGAATGAGGGGCAGCAGATCCAACTGCGCGAGTCGGACATCGTGACCTTCCACAACTACACCTGGCCGGAGTATTTCAAGCGCCAGGTCACGTGGCTGAAGAAGTACAACCGTCCGGTGATCTGCACGGAGTTCATGGCGCGTTCGGTGGGCAGCACGTTCGACGCGATCCTGCCGATTGCGAAGCAGGAGCGGGTGGGGGTGTTCAATTGGGGGTTTGTCGCCGGCAAGACACAAACGTTCCTGCCGTGGGACTCGTGGCGGCACCCGTATGTGCGGGATCAGCCGTCGGTGTGGTTTCACGAGGTGCTGCGACCTGACGGAACACCCTATCGACCGGCGGAGGTGGCCTTGATCCGCCAGATCACCGGCAAGCAGTAGGAGCTCGGCCGCGCGGGCGGGCTCAGCCCGCGTTCCAGCCCGGGTTGGTGACGTCGCGGGGATCGAAGTGGTTCTCCTGCTCGAGGATCTTACCGACGTCGTCCACCTTGAAGAGGTCGGCGACGCGAAGCACCACTCCGTTCACCAGCGAAACCTCGGCCTTGCCCATGACGTGGGTCAGGGAGTCGTTTACAAACGTGTCGAAGACCCGCACGTCCTTGAGGAGGCCCGGCAGCGGTGCCCACCAGGTCTTGCGCAGGTTCTCCCTCCCCAACAGCGGCTTGTGCACGCCGCCGGGAGCGAGTGGTGCCCGGAGAGAGACGTTGTCGTGGTAGGGAATGAGGTCGAAGTTCTTCTTGGCGAGGCCCTCGAAGTAGGCCCTGGCCACTGCGTGCAATTGCCGGCGTCTATCGTCCTGACCCATGTCCCGCCTCCCTTGCGAACACGATGATCGCATTGCGGGACCCTTGACGTCACGGGGCGATTCGGTTCGCGCGTACCGCCTCTTGTCCGCGCGGCGGGTACACCAGTAGTCCGTTCACCCGTCCGTCATCGTCGGTCTGGAAAGTGACCCGAAGGGGGATCTCGGCGACGAAGAACTCCCGTAGGCCTTCCGGACGGAGGCGCAATTTCGGAAGCCCCCACTCGGCGGGTAGTTGGATCGTCAGGAAGCCACCGTCGCGGACGATGCCGAATACTCCCTCGCCCTTGGCTTCGTAGCGACCCGCGTAAGCCTCCAGGACCGCCGAATCCAGCGCGGTCTCGGTGCGCTTCGTGGCCGTCGCTCTCTCGAGCGGGAGATTCGGCCGCAGCAGGTGACGCGCGATGTCGCCGACGCCCGCCAACTGGTTCGAGAGCACGACAATTCCCACCCGCTTCCTTGGATCCCAGGCCACGGAGCTGGCGTACCCCAGCGTGCCGCCGTCGTGGACGATCAATGCGTCGTCACCCTCTCCGATCACCATCCAGCCCAGCGCCTGCTCAACCCCGCGCTGCGATGCCGGACGGCGCGTGCTTAGCATCGTCGCCATTGCCGGTGCGAGCGGCGAACGTTCGTGGCCCATGACGACAGAAAGCAGCGTCAACAAGTCGTTCGCCGTCGAAACGAGCCCGCCGGCCGCGGGCATGACCGCGAAGACCGGAACGGTGGATATGGACGGCGCGGGCTGCAGAACGGCATTGTGGCCGACGGCGAGCTTCGCCTTCAACTTCGGCGACAGGGTGATGGCGGTGCTCGTCAACTTCAGGGGGGCGATGACACGCGTCCGCAGCAGGCTCTCGTAGTCCATCGCGGCCCGAGAGGCGAGGGCCTGTCCCAGGAGCCAGTAACCGATGTTCGAGTACTCCCACCGGGCACCGACGTCGTACGGCAGCTCGTGCCGGGCCAGGAACCGATAGAGCTGCGCTGGTCCGTATTTCGTCGCCACCGAAGCGTCGAACGCGGGCAACTCATCGGGCATCAACGGTAGACCCGAGGTATGGGTCGCCAGGTCCAACAGCGTGATCGAACGGCCGTTCCGCTCGGGGATCCTGGCGGCGGGCAGATACTTGGCGACCGGGTCCGCCAGGGCGACTTCACCCTTACGGACCATGTCCGCGAGCAAGAGTGCCGTGAAGACCTTGGTCACCGAGCCAATTTCAAAAGCGGTGTCGCCATCCAAGGGTCGCGGGTCTCCATGGCTGAGATGGCCGTCCGAGATGACCCTTCGGCCGTGGGGTCCGGCCACGCCGATGACGATGCCGACGCCATCCTCGTGCGCGGCGAGGGCGGCGACGCGCTCGGCGAGCAGCTTGCGAATGTCCGCGTCAGGAGGGAGAAGGATCGTACCTGCCAGAACGGCACACACCGTACGTCGAGTCATCCGCATCAACAGCAATACGAACCCTCCGGCCGCACGGTTCTCATTTGTGTTTCCGACGTATATTCGGCGAGTGGACCCTCGCTTACGCGCCGCGGAGCTCTTCCGGGAGGCCTACCAAGCGCAGATGCGCGGTGAGCTCCGGGAAGCGGTACGGCTCTACGAGCGCTCGCTGGCCGCCCATCCCACCGCCGAGGCGCACACGTTCCTGGGCTGGACCCACTCGTTCCTGGGCGACCTGGGCGAGGCGATTGCCTGCTGCAAGCGCGCCATCGAAGTCGATCCGTCCTTCGGGAACCCGTACAACGACATCGGTGCCTACTTGATCGAGCTCGGCGATCTGGACGAGGCCATCCCCTGGCTGCAGAAGGCCAAGGAGGCAACTCGCTACGAGGCGCCGCAGTTCCCCCGGGTCAACCTCGGCCGCGTGTACCTGGCCAAGGACATGATGAGCGCGGCCCTGCGCGAGTTCGAGGAGGCCCTGGAAGTGCAGCCAGGCTACGAACCGGCGTTTCGAGCCATTGCCGCAATCAAGCGCCGGCTGAACTGAAAGGAGGCGCACCATGATCCTCGGCATGACGCTCGAGACCTACACGCTGGTGCACGTGCTGATCAGCCTGGTGGGGATTGGCTCGGGATTTGTCGTGATGTTCGGGCTGCTCACCGGGAAACGGCTCGACGGCTGGACGGCGGTCTTTCTGGCCACCACTGTAGCGACCAGCGTGACCGGGTTCGGCTTTCCGTTCGACCACCTTCTGCCGTCCCACAAGGTCGGCGTCGTGTCGCTGCTGGTGCTGGCGGTTGCGATCCTCGCCCGCTACCCTTTGCGCCTCGCCGGGGCCTGGCGTCGTGTCTACGTGGTCTGCGCAGCCGTTGCCCTCTACCTCAACGTCTTCGTCGGCGTGGTGCAGGCCTTCCTGAAGGTGCCCGTCCTGAACGCGATGGCTCCGAAGCAGACCGAGCCGCCATTTGTCGTTGCCCAGGGCGTCGTCCTGGCGTTGTTCGTCGTGCTCGGCATTGTCGCCGCGATTCGGTTCCGCGCCGAGCCGGTGCGCATCGCCGGAGGCGGGATGAGGGCAAACTAGCGGCGCCGCGGCGCAATCTCACGCACCGCCTCCCACCTTCACGCTCTCGAGCCCGCACTTTGGACAGCGGGCCAGGTCCTTGCCCGCGAGTTCCATCTGCGTCGCGCACTTCGGGCAGACCAGCCGCAAATCGCCCTGCGGCTCTGGCAGCCCCGCGATGCCGCGAATGTCCGACCGGCACGCCTCGCACCGGACGAGTCGCGCCCCCTCGTAACGCAGCTTCCCTTCACGCGCCTCCACGGCCGTCACCGGCAGCACCGGTCCGTCCCGCAGGATGAAGTGGCCAAAGCCGGCGCACGAAAAGCAATTCCCGATGTGCATCGGGGCCGCGCCGTGCTTCTCCTGGTCGCAAGCGCGGAACGGCTCGCCGTCCACGCGAGTGCCGAGGTTCACGGCTGTTCACCACACACCCCTCCCGGAACCTACTAAAATTCATGGGTTAGCCCGCTCCAGTCCGCCACACGACAACCCCGGAGAGGGGCTAGGTTCCGGCCATATGGCTAGAGCCGTCGCCCGTCAGGACAAGATCAGCTACCGTCCCTCGGAAGCGTCCGACACTGCGGCCCTCTATTGCAACCGCCGGGCCACTCGGGAGGTGCGTATTTGCTGGTCGAAAGCGATGGCGGCGCCGAGAGCGTGTCCACCCCAGAGGCCACCCTACCGGGATAGGGTCACGTTAGTTCCACTTGAGCCGGCGTTCGCCCGCCGGCTGATACTATCGAGACGCCGGTCATGACCGGCCAAGGAGGGTTCATGCTCTGGACCGTAGTCGCGATCCTCGTGATCCTGTGGCTGCTCGGCGCGCTCGGAACCGTCTCGCTTCCCGTACTGTCGGGGAACACGGTGCACCTCCTGCTCGTCATCGTGATCGTCATCGTGGTCATTCAACTGCTCCAAAGGCGAAGGCTCTAGCGACCACGGGTCAGTCGGGCAGCTCGGCCCGTTGCGGCTCGGGCAGTGCGAAGCTGGCCGTGAATCCGACGACGTACACGAGGGCGGCCACCGCCGCCGCGGCGAAGGCGAGCGCCTCCGCCGGCGGTCCGGGCATCGTCTTGGCGAGCTGCGTTGTGAGCAGGGCGGCCGAGGTGCCGATCATGCGCCCGCCCACGTTCGCCGCGAAGCTCTCGCCGGTGCCGCGCAGGTGGGTGGGATACACGCGCGGCAGGTAGTTTCCCCAGAAGCTGAACTGGGCAATCGTGACGAGGCCGCCCAGGAAGATTCCCCACTTGAGCAGATCGAGGTCGTGCCGCGCCGGGTACAGGAACACCAGGGGCAGGATCACCATGCCCGGAACCTGGAAGATGCGGAGCAGGCGCCGCCGCGACAGGATCCGGATCGCGAGGAAGGCGAGGAGGAAACGGCCGGTGAGCCCGCCGATCTCCTGCCAGGCCTGGACGGTGCTGACGACCTGCTGCTGCGCGGGACGCGGCAGGCTCCGGACCTCCTCCAGGCCGGGGACGATGCGCGGGACGTGCTGGATGGCCCCGAAGGCGGCGCCGTAGCTGCACGCGAACATGATCGTCGTCACGATCGTCGTCCGGCGCAGGTCACCCTGGAAGAGAGCGGCGACGCTGGGCCGCTTGAGCGTCCCCGCCGCCTTCATGGCCCGCCAGGTCGGTGAGTCGGGCAGGAAGGGCCGGATCACGATGAGGGGCAGCGCCGGGATCACGCCCGACATCAGCGTGTACCGCCACGGCGCGTGCGCGCCGTACACCGCGGGCAACGAGTCCCCATAGGTGACGGCGAGGTAGTACGCCGCCGTGACGAGCAGCCCTCCGACCGAGGAGAACGCCTGCGTGTAGCCGAGGACCGCCTCCCGGCGCTTCGGGTGCGGGAACAGCTCGGCCAGCCAGGCCACGGCCGCCACGAACTCCACGCACACGCCGACGAATGTGGTCGTCCGGAATACGAGCAGCCAGAAAGCGGAGGTGGCGAAGCCCGCCGCCAGCGCCGAGAACGCGTACAAGAGGATGCTCCACACCAACACGCGCCGGCGGCCGAAGAGGTCGGTGAGGTATCCGCCCAGCAGGCCGAAGACCCCGCCCGCCAGGGCGGGGATCCAGAAGAGCAGCCCCACCCAGTCGTTGAAAGCGGGGCTGCCCGGACGCACCCCGATCAGCTCCTGCAACGCCGGCCCCACGATGAGGGGCAGCATGAGGAGCTCGTAGATGTCGAAGGCGAAGCCCAGCGCCGCCACCGCGCAGGTGAGCCACTGGACGGCGGTCAGCGGGGGCGGCTGGGCCTCGATCGTGCTCGTCACGCCGCTGCATCTAAGCCTAACGAAGCAGGCGAAGTCAACGGCTGCGGCTCGTGATCGAGTTCTGAGATCCAGATCGCACTCTCGCGCCCGGTGTGACGGCGTTCACTCCGGCGCGGGGGCCGAGGCGAGAGTATTGACCCGCCGAATTGGTCGTCGGAGGGACAATGGGTCGCGAGTACAAGCTGCGCCTCGGCGACGGTACCGTCCTGGCGGTGGACGAGCAGGGCCTGCGCACCTGGGCCATCGACGGACAGGCCACGGTCCAGGCGGGTGGCACGGGCCAGTGGCGCCCCCTCAAGGAAGTGCTGGCCGAAGTCGCCGCCTCGGGCCCGTCGGCCGGGCGAGGCGGAAGGCGGGACGACGGGATCCCGATCATCCCGCTGAAGCCGATCGACACAAAGCCGCCCGCGCATGCCAGCCAACTGCCGGCCCTGCATTTCGCCGCCGCCGACGAGGAAGGAGAGCCCGAGGACCTCTATGAAGGGAACTCGGTGTTCAGTGTCGTCTGGCTCTGGTTGAAGCGGCTCGTCCTGATCGGCGGATTGGTGGCCGGCGGAGTGGTGGCGGCGAACACCTGGCCCACCTGGCTGCCCGTGGCGACCCAGATCGGTCTGGGGCTCTTCACGAAGATCGACGAGTACGCCCACCCGGATCGGGCGAAAACGCCGGCCGTGAAGGACGAGAAACAGCAGCAGATGGAGGCGGCGCAGCAACGGGCCAGCGACCAGCTTCCCTATCTCTCCCCCGAGACGATCCAGCTCGTGATGGCCGGCAGCCTGTGGAGCGTGCTCGATCCA
>Ga0210378_10002077_pt1 | contig 10276 bp, 10 predicted proteins | sample PLM1_60_b1redo_FD_155465 | JGI IMG/M metagenome (GOLD analysis project Ga0210378, IMG submission 155465) | Groundwater sediment microbial communities from an aquifer in East River, Colorado, USA - PLM1_60_b1 redo | ecosystem: Environmental > Terrestrial > Soil > Riparian zone | place: USA: East... | reverse complement strand
ATCTTCTGCCTCCTGCCCCGCGCCCGGTGCGAGGCGAGCCCGTACCAGCGCGACCTCTCGCCGACCCACGTCAAACGCCTCACCGAGTCGATCAAGCGGCTCGGCCGCTTCGTCGATCCGATCGTCGTGATCTCGCCCCGGCCGGGGATCTATTGGACGCCGAACGGCAATCATCGGCGCACTGTCCTCGACAAGCTCAAAGCGAACTTCATCCCGGCCATCCTCGTTGTCGAGCCCGAGATGGTCTTCGAGGTCCTCCCTCTCAACGTCGAGAAGGCGCACAACCTCAAGGAGAAGTCACTCGAGGTCATCCGTATGTACCGCGCGCTCGCCAAGGAGGAGCCGGAGACCACCGAGGAGCGTTGGACGTTCCAGTTCGAGTCGGCGCACTTCGTCACGCTCGGCCTTCTCTACGAGGAGAACAAGCGGTTCGCCGGCGGGGCGTTCGCACCGATCCTCCGGCGGGTCGACAAGTTTCTGAAGCACGCGCTCCCGAAGGGCCTCGAGACGCGGACGGAGCGCGCCGACCTGGTCCGGGAGGCCGACGCGGCGCTCGGCGCCGTCGTCACGAAGATCAAGAAGCGCGGGATCAACCACCCTTACGTGAAGAACTACCTCCTCGCGCGAACCACGCCGCTCACGCGGGCGCGCAAGACGCTTCCGTCGTTCGAGCAGACCTTCAAGAAGCTGCGCCTGAACCTCGAGGAGTTCGACGTGGGCAAGGTCCGCTACGTCGACATCCAGCGTTCCTCGATCATGGGCGCCCCCGCGGGGGAATAACCGTGCCGGGGCCGCTCGCCGATCGCGTCGCCGTCGTCACCGGCGGTACTGGGGCGCTGGGGCAGGCGGTGACGCTGCGGTTCCTCTCCGACGGCGCGGCCGTCGCCGTGCCGTACGCCGTTCAGGCGGAACGCGATCGGCTCTACCAGCGGGTCGCCGCCGCCGACCGCCACCGTCTCGTCATGGAGCCCGTCGACGTGACCGACCTCGAGGCGATGACCCCTTTCGCGGCCAGCGTCGTCGCCGCCCGCGGGAAGATCGACATCCTCGTGGCCGGGGTCGGCGGCTTCGCCGGCGGATCACTCCTCGAGACGGACGTCGACACCTGGAAGCGCATGCTCGACCTGAACCTGACAAGCGCGTTCAGCGTCGCGAAAGCGGTGATCCCCCGCATGGTCGAAGCCGGGTACGGCCGCGTCGTCATCATCGCGTCGCGCGCGGTGGTACCCCCCGCGGGGGGCTTCATCGCCTACACCGTCGCCAAAGCCGGAGTGATCGCCTTCACTCAGGCGCTCGCCCAGGAGACGCGCGAGGACGGGGTGACGGTGAACGCCGTGCTGCCGAGCACCATGGACACGCCGGCGAATCGCGCAGCGATGCCGAATAGCGACCGCAAGGGTTGGGTCCCCGTGGAGGCGGTCGCCGACGCGATCGCGGTGCTCGCGCGCGAGGCGTCCGGGCACATCACCGGCACGCTTCTCGCGATCTGAGGCGAGCCCCGCACGGGCCCTCCGGAAACCCGACCGCCTGGCCCCGATCCCATCGTCCGCCTGTAAACGATCGGCCCCGCCCTACGTCCAATCAGTCATTGGTTTGAAGCGGTCAAGTCCGACCCCGAAGCCCGATCGTGGCGGCGGGAGCGGTGGTCGTGGCCCTGAGCTGTGGCGCTGCGGGCGCCCAGAACGGCCGGGAGATCAGACAGGACCGGAAGGACGTGCGGCAGGACCGGCGCGAGCTTCGACGCGACGTGCGACAGTAAGGGGAAGCTTGCGGCCGGGGAGTTGGGAGTGACAAGGTGAAGGGCGAGGGGACGACAGCAGAGTGGAGCCATCGGACGAGGCGCTCTGCGAGCGCGTGGCCAAGCGGGACGAGGCGGCGTTCGACCTCCTCGTGGCTCGCTACCAGGAGCGGGCGTACCGCCTCGCCTGGTCCATGCTCCGCAACGCCGAGGATGCGCGCGACCTCTCGCAGGAGGCGTTCATCCGCCTCTACGAGGCGGCCGGGAGCTTCGGCGGGCGGTCGAAGTTCTCGACCTGGTTCTACCGTATCCTCGTCAACCTCTGCCTGGACCACAAGCGCAAGCATCGCTGGTGGAAGCTCTGGGCGCGCGACGAAGACGATGACCGGACCGATTCGATCCTCGAGCGGCAGCCGGCGCCGGTCACCGACCCCGTGGACAAGCTCAGCCGGGAGCGGACCATGAAGGATCTGGGTGCGGCGGTGGACCGGCTCGCGCCGCGCCAGCGGGCCGCCGTGCTGCTCAAGGTCCACGAGGACATGGCGACCTACGAGATCGCCAAGGTGCTCAAGTGTTCCGAGGCGACCGTGCGCGTCCATCTGCACCGCGCGTTGACGACCCTCAAGAAGACGGTGGAGAAGCGCTGACATGGCGAAGCACCCCGATACCGACCTGGTGCCGTATCTCCGCGGGGAGCTCCCGCCGGCCGATCGCGAGCGCGTCGCACGGCATCTCGAGGAGTGCCCGGACTGCCGACAGGACACCGAGCAGCTCCGAGATCTGCTCGGCCAGCTCTCACGCTCGATCGGACAGCCGCCCGAGGTGAACTGGGCCCACTATCGCGCTGAGCTGCGCGAGAAGCTCGAGGCGCGACGCGGACGGCGCGTGTGGTGGTGGCGTCCCGCGCCGCTTGTGCTGTCGGCGAGCCTCGCAGGGGCCCTCCTCCTCGTCGCGGTGTGGAGCGGGCGTGAGACGTCGACGGGCGCTGACCCCTTCACGCTCGAGGAAGCGGCCATCAGTCGCCAGCTCGGTCTCCTGCAGGAGTACCAGGTGGTCGAGCAGCTCGAGCTCCTCGAAGACCTCGACGTCATCAGCGACCTCGACGGGCTCGCCTCCGGGCGCCAGGGCTAGCGGTGCACCGCACGCCGGTATGGCTGGCGAGGATTCTGTGGCTGACTGCCGTCCTCGTGGTCGGGGTCCTCGAGGTCGCATGGGGCCAGACAGCGCCGATCCAGGGGCTGGAGACGCTCACGCCGGAGGAGCGGGCCATCGCCGAGCGGAACCCCGAGCGATGGCAGAAGCTCACGCCCGACGAGCGGGCGCGCGCGCTCGAGAACTACCGCCGCTGGAAGTCCATGACTCCGGAGGAGCGGGAGGCGGCGCGCCAGAACTACAGGCGCTTCCGCCAGCTCGCGCCCGAGCAGAAGGCGCGGATCCTCCAGGACTTCCAGCGCTGGAACGACCTGCCCGAGGAGCGTCGACAGGAACTACAGAAATCGTACGACCGCTTCCAGCGGCTGCCACCCGAGCGGCGCGAGCGCCTCCAGCAACGGTTCGGTCAGTGGGAGTCGATGTCACCCGTGGAGCGGGAGCGCGTCCTGCGCAACCAGGAACGCTGGCAGCACATGAGCCCCGAAGAGCGCGACCGGATCCGTGAGCGCTGGCGCCAGATGCCTCCCGAGGAGCGCGAGCGGCTGCGCGAGCAGCGACAGCAGCGTCGCGGCCAGCCTTGAGCGAGCGGCCGGGAGCGGGGCGGTGAGGTCTCGGGCGCTCACGCTGCTCGTGCTCGGCGCGCTGGCGGGATGCAGCGCGGCAGCGGCCGGCGGAGCCGACCCCGCCCAGCCGCAAGTGGCTGACTCGTCCGCGGCGAGCGCGGTGCAACCCGCCGCCGATCGTCAGATCCTCCACGCCCTCAACCGGCTCACCTACGGGGCGCGGCCCGGCGACTTCGAGCGAGTGCGAGCGATCGGGCTCTCGGCCTGGATCGCCCGGCAGCTTCGCCCCCGGACGATCGACGACTCCGCCACCGAGCGGGCGCTCGCCGAGCTGACGACGCTTCGAATGCCCATCGCCGAGCTACTACGGGAGTTTCCCCGGCCCGATCCGAAGATGCGCGAGAAGATCGCGAGGGGCGAGATGACGCGCCAGGAGATGCAGGAGCGTTATCCGATGGAGAAGCGGCCGTTCCGGATCACGGCCGAGCTCCAGGCCGCGAAGATCATCCGCGCGGTGACGAGCGAGCGCCAGCTCGAGGAAGTCATGGTCGATTTCTGGTTCAATCACTTCAACGTCTTCGCCGGGAAGGGCGACGTTCGTTGGTACGTGTCGGCCTACGAGCGCGAGGCGATCCGGCCCCACGCGCTGGGGACGTTCCCCGACCTGGTGCGCGCCACCGCGCGCCATCCCGCGATGCTCTTCTATCTCGACAACTGGCTCAGCGCCAGGCCCGATTTCATCGTGCCGGCGGGACCGAATCGCGGCCGGAAAGCCGGGCTCAACGAGAACTACGCGCGCGAGCTGATGGAGCTACATACGCTCGGTGTGGACGGCGGGTACACGCAGAGGGACGTGACGGAAGTCGCGCGCGCGTTCACCGGCTGGACGATCGATCGGCCGCAGATCAACGGGCGCTTCGTCTTCCGGCCCCTGATGCACGACGGGGGCGAGAAGGTCGTCGTCGGCCACCGCATCCCGGCGGGCGGTGGGCAGGGGGATGGTGAGCGCGTGATCGAGATTCTCACGCGCCATCCGTCGACCGCGCGCTTCGTCGCCACCAAGCTCGTCCGGCGCTTCGTGTCGGACACGCCACCCCCCGCGCTCATCGCTCGGGTCGCCGCGACCTACACGGGCACAGGGGGCGACATCCCCGCGATGCTCCGGGTGATCTTCGAGTCACGCGAGTTCTCCGGCGAGGACGCCTATCGGGCCAAGATCAAGAAGCCGTTCGAGTTCGTGGCGAGCGCGGTGCGGGCGCTCGGCGGCAGCACCGACGCCGAGGGAGGCTCGGCGCTCGCCCGGGCGAGCGCCGAGATCGGCGAGCCGCTCTATCTGGCCCAGCCGCCGACGGGCTATGCCGATCGCGCAGACGTGTGGGTCAATGCCGGCGCCCTGCTGGCCCGCATGAACTTCGCCCTCGCGCTCGCCTCGGGCCGCTACCCGCACGTGACCGTGGAGCTCCCCGCGCTGGTCGCGGGCACCGATCCGCGCTCACCCGCGGCGGTGCTCGACCACCTCCTCGCCACGATCGTCGCCAACCAGGCCGGACCCGAGACGCGCGCCGTACTGGCCGCGCAGCTGACCGATCCCCAGGTCACGCGGCTGTCGACGGACGACCGGGGGCCGGCGAACACCGACGTCGCCAAGCTCGCGGCGCTCGTGATCGGCTCGCCCGAGTTCCAACGGCGCTAGGAGAACACGCGGTGCCCACGCGGCGGACGTTCCTGAAGGCCGGCGGATGCGCCCTGGTCGCCTACACGGCGGCGCCGCGATTCCTCCTGCGGACGGCCCGTGCAGCGGAGGCGAACGGCAAGGTGCTGGTGGCCGTGTTCCAGCGCGGCGCCGTGGACGGGCTCAGCATGGTGATGCCCCACGGCGAGGCCGGCTATGCCGGCGGGCGTCCATCGATCGGGCTCCAGCCGCCGAAGCGTGGCGAGGCCGACCGCGCGATCGATCTCGACGGCTTCTTCGCTCTGCACCCCACGCTCGCTCCGCTCGTACCGCTATGGGAGAACCGGGCCTTGGCAGTGATTCACGCGTGCGGCTCTCCGGACACGACGCGCTCGCATTTCGACGCCCAGGACTACATGGAGACCGGGACGCCGGGGGTCAAGAGCACGCCCGACGGCTGGCTGGCCCGCGCGGTCAAGACGCGGCCGGCGAACCAGACGCCGTTCCGTGCGGTCGCGATGGGCCCGGTGCTCCCGCGGACGCTCCAGGGTGACGTCGGGGCGATCTCGATGCAGTCCATCGAGCGCTTCGACGTCCGCGCCGGCTCCGATGGGAGCGCGCGGCAGGGTTTCGAGTCGCTCTACGAGCAAGGAGTCCGTGACCTCCTCCACGGGACGGGGCGCGAGACCTTCGAGGCGGTGAAGATGCTCCGGAGCGCCAACGCCTCGCGCATCCCGCCGGCGAACGGCGCCGATTATCCACGCGGCCAGCTCGGCGAGGCGCTGCGCCAGATCGCCCAGCTCATCAAGGCGAGCGTCGGCCTCGAGGTCGCGTTCGCCGACATGCAGGGTTGGGACACCCACGTCGGCCAGGGCGCCGAGCGCGGGCAGCTCGCGCTCCGCTTCCGCGAGTTCGGGGGCGCGCTCGCGGCCTTCGCTCAGGACCTCGGCAGCAAGATGGCGGACGTCGTCGTGATCACGATGTCGGAGTTCGGCCGGACCGTCGCGGAGAACGGCAACCGGGGGACCGACCACGGTCACGCGACGGCGATGCTCGTTCTCGGCGGCGGTGTGCGCGGCGGCCGCGTGTACGGGCGCTGGCCCGGACTCGCCCGCCACCAGCTCTTCGAGGGCCGTGACCTCGCCGTGACGACGGACTTCCGCACCCTTTTCACCGAGGTCGCGACGCGCCATCTCGGCGCGCCGGCCGCGCCGCTTTTCCCGGGCTTCAGGGCCACGCAGCCGTCGCTCGGGCTCTTCGCATAGTCTCGCGCCCGACGCGGGCCGCTCGCGCGGCCGCGACATAATTGCGCCCGTCGCGCGCCCTGTGGTACCGTCCGCGCGCATGGGCGAGAACGTCATGCTGGCTCGCGACAGCGCGATCGCGACCGTCACGCTGAACCGTCCCGACCGCCGTAACTCGCTGAGCGACGCGATGCTGACCGACCTGGCCACGGCGTTCGCGGAGCTGCGGGACGACGCCGCGACGCGCGTGGTCATCGTCACGGGCGCACCGCCGGTGTTCTCCGCGGGAGCCGACGCCGGCCTCAAGTCCGCCATGTCGGCCGAGGAGCGACGAGCGGCCTTCGGCCAGCGAAAGAGCCAGTTCCGCCGGCTCTTCGAGCGCGCCAACACGATGCTCGAGAACCTCGAGCAGACGACGATCGCCATGATCAACGGCCACGCGGTGGGCGGCGGGTGGGGTCTCACGCTCGCTTGTGACTTCCGCTGGGCCGCCGCCGAGGCGCAGTTCTGGATTCCGGAAGTCGACCTCGGCGTGCCCCTCGGCGTCGCGTCGACGACCCGGTTCGTGCGCCTCGTCGGCCCCGCCCGCGCGAAGGAGATCATCATGGAGTGCCGGCGGTACTCGGCCGCCGAGGCTCAGGTGTGGGGCCTCGTGCACCGCGTCGTTCCGGGCGCAGCGCTCGCCAAAGAGGTGCGCGCCTACGCCGAGTCCATGGCCGCCAAGCCGTTCAAGCCGTTGGCGGAGGTCAAGGCCCGGATCAACACCGTTGCCCGCACCGGCATCCCGGAGGTCAACGCGATGACGGAGGGATTCCTCGACCGTGGCTGATCGGGCGATGATGCTCGACGGGATCCGGGTCCTCGACCTGTCGCGCGTGATCGCGGGTCCGTACTGCGCCACCCTCATGGCCGACCTCGGCGCCGACGTGGTGAAGGTCGAGCGCCCCGGCCGCGGCGACGATCTGCGCGCGTGGCGCGGCAACGGGATGAGCGCCACGTTCGCCGCGATCAACCGGAACAAGCGCGGTATCGCCGTGGACCTCCAGCAGGCCGAAGGCGCGACGCTCGTCTTCGAGCTGGCCCGCCGGGCCGACGTCGTCGTGGAGAACTTCCTCCCCGGCGTCGCCGATAAGCTCGGCCTCGGCTACACCGCCGTGCGCGCCGTCAACCCGGCGGTCGTCTACGTCTCGGTGACGGGCTTCGGTCAGACCGGGCCGCACGCCCGGCGCGCGGGGTACAACACCATCGCCCAGGGCATGAGCGGCATCATGGCCCTCACGGGCATGCCCGGGCACCCACCGACGAAAGTCGGCGGCTCCGTCGCCGACGTCGCCGCGGCCTTCCTCGCCTTCGGCGTCGCGAACGCCGCACTCGCCCATCGACTCCGCACCGGACAGGGCCAGCACCTCGACGTGAGCCTGCTGGCCTCCACGCTCGCGCTGCTGCCCGATCCCGTCGCCCACTATTTCGACTCGGGCAAGCGGCCGCCCCGCGTGGGCAACCGGAACCCGTATCTCACCCCCGCCGAGGCGTTCCGCACCAAGGACGGCTGGGTCCAGGTCGTCGTCATGAACCCCGACCAGTACACACGTTTCAGCCGAGCTCTGGGTGACGACTCGCTGGCGACCGATCCGAAGTTCGCGACCAACGACAGCCGCGTCGCCAATCACGACGAGCTACGGGCGCGCGTCGAGCGGGCGCTGGCGCGGGACACGACCGCCGAGTGGGTCACACGGTTCGAGGCCGCGCAGGTGGCCGCTGGGCCGATCTACGAGTTCGACGAAGTGTTCGAGGACCCTCAAGTGAAGCACCTCGGCCTGGTCGCCGTGGTCGAGCAGCCCGGTTACGGGCCCGCGCACATGCTCGACTTCCCGGTCAGGGCCTCCGCGACGCCGGGCACGATCCGGCGCCCGGCGCCGCTGCTAGGCGAGCACACCGCCGAGGTCCTCACCGAGCTCGGCTTGCCCAAGGGCGAGATCGAGCGTCTCGCTGCCACCGGCGTCGTCGCCCTGGCGTGATGGCGGCAGACGCATGACACGCGCCTGGCTATTCCGTGCGCTCGCCGCCGCCCTCATGGCGTCAGCGTGCGCCGGGCTCCCGCTGGGTCGCGAGTTCCCCTCGCCCGACGCCGCCCAGATCAAGGTCAACGTCACGGACAAGGCCGGCCTGCTGTCGGTCTTCGGCGAGCCCTACCAGGTCGGGCTCGACAGCGGGGATCAGACGTGGCGGTGGTTCTATGCCCGGACGAGCACCTCCGGTACGACGACCAAGGACTTCACCGTGCGCTTCAATGCGAACGGCACGGTCAAGTCGTACTCGTTCACGTCCAATCTTCCCGAAGACATGAAGAAGCTCCGGTAACACCGGAGAAAGGAGACAGCCGTGCCGACCAAGATCGTTCTCTCCCCGAAGCTCCCCTCGGCGCTCGTCGACATCGCCCGCTCGCTCTTGCCGGCCGAGTTCGAGATGCACGTCGCCGAGCAGGGCACGCCCGAGTTCCCCGCGGCCATGAAAGACGCCGAGTACTTCGTGGGGTTCGCGCGCGAGAGCTTCGGCGCTGAGTTCTATCGCGGGGCGCCCAAGCTCAAGCTGATCCAGCTGATCAGCGCCGGCTACGACCGTCTCGACATCGGGGCGGCGCGTCAGGCCCGGGTGCCGGTCGCCAACAACGGCGGCTCGAATTCGGTCGCGGTGGCCGAGCACACCTTGATGCTCATCCTGGCCGTCTTCAAGAAGCTCGCCTGGCATCACCACAACGTCATCACCGGCAAGTGGCGCGTCGGGGACTTCTCCCAGACGCGGATGTACGAGCTGGCCGGCAAGACGCTCGGGATCGTCGGCCTCGGAACCATCGGCAAGAAGGTCGCGAAACGCGCTCAGGCCTTCGACATGCACGTCCAGTACTACGACATCGTCCGGCTCACCGAACACGCCGAGGACGCCCTCGGCGTACGCTTCGTGCTCTTCCCCGAGCTCCTTCGCACCTCGGACGTCGTCACCCTGCACGTGCCGCTCACCGACGCGACGCGCGGCATGATGGGCGCTCGCGAGTTCGCGACGATGAAGCGGAGCGCGATCCTGATCAACACCTGCCGGGGGCCCGTCGTCGACGAAGCGGCCCTGCAGGTCGCGCTGGCCTCGGGCCAGATCGCCGCGGCCGGCCTCGACGTCATGGTCGAGGAGCCGCCGGCGGCGAACCACCCACTCTTCGCCCTCGAGAACATTACGATCACCCCGCACACGGCGGGGCCGACGTGGGAGAACTGGGCGAAGGCGTTCCGCAACGCGTTCGACAACGTCCAGAGGGTGGCGGCCGGACGGAAGCCGCTCTGGGTCATCCCCGAGCTGCAGGACCTGCTCTAGCTGATCACGGGGCGACGGCACGACGGGCGCGGGCGGTAGGAGTCGACCGGACCCGTTCCCGCAGCGCGGTACCGCCCGACCTCAGCGCGAAAGTGCCCGACGCGCCACCTTCCGGAATGATCAGCACCGCTTGGCTCGCCCCGAGATGAGCGGTCGCGGCCGAAAACATCGCCCGGCTCCGCGCGGGGTCGACGCCCCCCTCCGCCGGCGGTGGACGGGCAACGCGCCCACCAGGCGCAGCAAGGGGCCGATGAGCGGGTGGCGGAACAGTGGCGCCTTGGCAACCGGCACCAAACCGGCGCGGGATCTACCCCAGCAGGAGCATCGGGTCGACCAGCGCGTTCTGGTGGTTAAGCGCCACGATCAGCGGCCCGGATTCCGGAATGTTCTCGAGGCCGACCAGGTCGATACGCCGGCACGCCGGTGTCCAAACCGGGTTGACGCGCCAAGACGTTGACGCGCCAGGCCATTGACACCGAAACAAAATCGGGCATAATCCCTTCACTTTTCGGGCGGTCGTACCTCTTCCGCTCCGTAGTCGGGT
>Ga0210378_10002075_pt1 | contig 10283 bp, 5 predicted proteins | sample PLM1_60_b1redo_FD_155465 | JGI IMG/M metagenome (GOLD analysis project Ga0210378, IMG submission 155465) | Groundwater sediment microbial communities from an aquifer in East River, Colorado, USA - PLM1_60_b1 redo | ecosystem: Environmental > Terrestrial > Soil > Riparian zone | place: USA: East... | reverse complement strand
CGTGCCCGGGTCGCAGGTGCCGATGTCGTGGCATTGGTCGGGGGTTGGACATATGACCGGGTTGGCGCCCAGGCAGACTCCGGCCTGGCATGTATCGGTCTGGGTACAGGCGTTGCCGTCGTTGCAGGCGCTGCCGTCCGATTTGGCCGGGTTCGAGCAGACACCGGTGCCCGGGTTGCAGGTGCCCGTGTCGTGGCACTGATCGGACGTCGGGCACACGACGGGATTGGACCCGGTGCACGTCCCGCCCTGGCAGGTATCGGTCTGGGTACAGGCGTTGCCGTCGTTGCAGGCCATGCCGTTCGACCTGGGGTTGCCGTTATTGCAACACTGATCGGTGATTTTCGAGTGATCGCACTTGTTGTTCGGCTTGCACGTGTCCGCCGTGCAGGGGTCGTTGTCGTTGCATTCGGCGTCGGTCGTGCAGGAGGGAGGATCATCGGTAAACGTCGTTTGCGCCTGAGAACCGGCGCCGCTGGCCGTGAGGTAGAACCGAACCCCCGCGTCGTGCTGCTCGGGTTGGAACTCTTCGTTGCGGATGTTGCCGTCCTGGTCCGCCACTGCCGCAAAGGAGCGCTCGTCGTGGGTCTTGGGCACCTCCTCGAGCAGGAGGTTGACCGTTTCCAGCGGCTCCCAGCCCGAGCCCGTGATGACAACGGTCTCGCCCGGGGCGTAGTCCCGCTTGTCGGTCTCGAGGGTCGGGAAGCCGTACACCTCGGCGGTGGACTGGCCACTGCCGCCGGCGACGAGGAGCTGCCTCTCGGTCTTCAGGGTGCTGCCCGCCGCGCCGTCGCGTGACGTGGAGGGGGAGCCCGTCGAGGTGAACGTACCGTTCCACGGCGCGAAGAGCTCCGCGGTCAGGGCGACTGCATCGCCGGACACGCCGCCCACGATCAGGACGTTGTTGTTGAGCGGGAGTCGGAGAGCGAGGTGGTCCCGGCGAGCGGTGACTAGGCTGCCGGCGGTCGGTGAGAACGCGCCGGTGGTTGGGTCGTAGACCTCGGCCGAGGCGAGGTCGACCGTGCCGTCGTTTCCGCCTGCCGCCAGGACTCTGCCGTCGAGGAGCGCGGTGGCCGATAGCCCTACCCGCGCCGTGGCGAGCAGCGGACCCGGCGTCACCGTGCCCGTCGACGGGTCGTAGACGTCGGTGGACGTGAGGGCGATGGGCCCATTGGTACCGCCGACAATCAGGACCCGACCGTCCGGCAGCAGCGCGGCGGCATGGCCCTTTCGAGGAGACGACAGCTCCCCCGCAGCCGTGAACGCGTTCGTGGCCGAGTCGAAGATCTCCAGGGTCGGGCTGACGCCCAGGGTCGTGTGACCTCCGGCCACCAGCACCCGGCCATCCTTAAGGAGGGTCGCGGTGGCGCCCAAGCGCGGCTGTGCCATTTCGCCCACGGCGGACCAATCGGCGGTCACCAGGTCGTAGATCTCGGCCGTCTGGGTGGCATCGCCTCCCGTGGAGGTACCGCCGGCCACCAGGACACGGCCGTCCTGGAGCGCCACGCAGGCGTGCCCGGCGCGGGCCACGTGCATCGGCGTCGTCGACGTGAAGAAGCCGCCGCTGTCGTACAACTCGGCGGTCGCCAGCGGCCCGCCGGCACCCGTTCCTCCGGCGATGAGCACGCGACCGTCAGGAAGGAGGGCAGCGGAAGCCCCGGTGCGCGTGTCCGTCATGCTCCCGCCGGTCGAGCCCCAGGTGCCGCTGGATGGCTGCGAAATGTCGGCCTTGGAAATGAGCGCCTGGCCAAATAGGAGAGCGAGGATCCCCACTGCACACTTCGGGAACCGGGCCATCGCCACCCTCCCGAGGACCGTCGTCCTCTTCAGCGGAGCTTCTACATCTCCAATCAACAAGCTAGTAGGGAAATCGACGAGCGCAACTAGGGCGCGGCTGAAACCGTCATCGGGGATTTTCTGAAAGAGGCCTACGGGCGATGGTGACCCTGGCCGGCAGGTCCATCGTACGGGTCGCTCGTTGCCGGGGACGTAGGGCTCGGCGCTTATCCGAGATGGCGCAGACGGCGGATCTCGGCGACGAGGCGCTTGGTGTCCGTCACGACCTTCGCGGCGATGGCGACGTTCGATTGCTGAAGGAGGTTGGTCCTCAATTCCTCGACGTGCCGTATAACAGCGGCCAGCTCCTCGTCGGTGAGCGGCTCCGACGCTTCAGTCATTTCCCCCGCTCCGGAGTCGTGCTTGCTCCATCGACCGGCTGCGTCTCAGGTATCTCGACCTCCCTAGGGTGGCCGCAGGCCGTGCAGGAGACCGGGAATATCACGCGCTTCTGAGGACGGACATGTGATCCACCTCGGCTTGTGCATTGGCTTAATCGAACCCCCAGCGCTCCGCGCACGTCTGGCAAAGCGGCGTGCGAATGTCGAGCTGGTTCTCGATCCTGACGGGCCTCTCCGGGCACTTCATGGGTCCGTGCTCACACGCGAGGTGGACGCAGGCGCAGACACCACTCGGCGTGACTCTCGGCTTCGGCTCGTCGGTCATTCGCGGCTTCCCGGGGGACCGGCGGGAAGCGGGCTTCCCTCACAAGCGTTCCCCTCTTGGAAGGTAGGCTGCCCGAGGACAGGAAGAAACGAGGGACGTCCCGAAAACCGGCTCCAAGTCTTCCTGAACTCGCATCGAGGGATGCCCCGATGCGTCGGTAGCTCGTCGGCGTTGAGAGGACGCAGAGCCTGTAACTGAATCTGGGACCTAGGCTTGGTGGTGACCCGCCATGGACTCGAACCATGAACCCAGAGATTAAGAGAATCGTAACCCCGCTTTTCTGACCCGTTGCCCACTCGTTGCCGAACGCATCTCAAGTCGTTTTTTGCTTTGGACTTCCACCCGCAGAAGCAGTGATGCTCGTTGCTGTCACGTTGCCCTAAAAGGCCCTCTGAAGCACGCCTGGTCAACGCCTGAGAAACCGGCCCAGTGGGCAGGGACACCAAGGCGGCAAGGCGCGCCCCGTTCACGTGCTCGTTGGGATGCGTCCTCCCGCGCCGAGCAAGAAACGCGACCGCGTGCTCTCGGACTCCGAGATCCGCTGGCTCTGGCAGGCGATGGACGCGCGCCAGGCCAAGCGCGAGGCTGGGAACAAGCGGCCCTCCATCGTCGCGCACGCGCTCCGTCTCAGCCTCTTGATCGGGTGCAGGATGGGCGCCGTCGCCGGTGTAGGCGCCAAGCGAGATCAAAAGCTTCCGTCGCGTCAAGGTGCGTACGCACGTCTCCGTCCGCGCGTTCAAAGATGATGTAGTTCACTCGCGAGAGCGGTGGATCGAACCCGGGCACCTCGACCGCTCCATCGCTCAATGCGACGGCGACTCTACGGAGACGTGCGGCTCGACACTTGCCGAGAAGATCGCGCTCGAAGTTGTAGGCGGCCGTGAGCGCCTGCAGAACTCGCGGTTGGTCATCCGAGGCCCACGCCTGCGAGAGATCGAGAGCTTTCAGGAAGGCGACGCTTCCGTTTGTGTGGCGTACGAGGTATCCGACAGAGAAGAAACCTCCCGTGCTGTGCGGAGAACGTTCGACGATGTTATCGACGGTCCACCCTTCATCAAGAGCCAAACTTGCGAGGGCGTGGACAGGATTTCGATCGGGAGTGGTGGGCGGTACAACCACTGGCAGAAGTATCTTATTCTTGAGAAGCACCAGGTCCTAACAGCTGTCGATCGCCCTCAGCCTTTGACCGCGCCCGCGGTGAGGCCGGCCACGAAGTAGCGCTGGAGAAGGATGAACGCGGCCATGACGGGCACGAGGCCGATGAAGCTGGCCGCGGCCACGAGGTGCCAGTCCGTCTCGTAGCCGCTCTGGAAGCTGAAGAGACCCACCGGGATCGTGAATCGCTGCTGCGAGTCGAGCAGCACGAGGGCGATCGAGAACTCCGCCCAGTAGGAGGCGAGGTCGAAGATCGCGACCGCGGCGAGGCCGGGCGCCGCGAGCGGCAGGACGATCGACCACAAGGTGCGCAGACGCGAAGCGCCGTCGAGGCGGGCCGCCTCCAGCACCGACGCCGGCAGCGCGTCGAAGAAGTTCTTCAGGACCGTGATCGTGAAGGGCAGCTGCAGCGAGGCGTACACCAGGACGAGGCCGACGTGGGTGTCCAGCAGCCGAAGGCCGGCCACGAGCCCGTAGATCGGCACCAGCATCACCATCGGCGAGACCATCTGCACCGCGAGCAGGGCGGTGACGGCCCCCTCGCGCCGGGGGAAGCGCTCGCGGGAGAGCACGAACGCCGCGGGCACGCCGAGCAGGAGCGTGAGGGCGGTGGCGACGACCGCCACCTTGGCGCTGTTCCACAGGTACCACGGCACCTGGGTGTGGGTGAGGACGAACCGGTAGTTGGCCAGCGACGCGTCGGGCGAGAGCCACCGCGGCGGGAACTCGAACACGCCGGCCTTGTCCTTGAGCGAGATCGACGCCAGCCAGAGCTGCGGGAGCAGGAAGGCCGCGGCCACGAGGGCGAGACCGAGGCGGAACGACCAGCGCCGCGCGGGCGACAGCGTCATGCCAGGCTCCGGCGCGGCCGGCTCAACCGCCGCACGGCCACGAGGGCGAGGGCAAGGTTGAGGGCCAGCATCACCACCGCCACCGCCGCCGCCCGCCCCGCCTCCAGCCCGTAGAAGGCGGAGCGGTACATGTAGAGCGAGATCACCTCCGTGCGGCGTGCGGGACCGCCGCCGGTGAGCGGCAGGATCAGGTCGAACGTGTTGAGGGTCTGGATCGTAATGAGGGCCAGGTTCAGCGCCACCACCGGCGCGATCATCGGCAGCACCACCATGCGGAAGCGGGGCCAGGCGCCGAGCCCTTCCAGGTCGGCCGCCTCGTGCAGCTCCCGCGGGATGCGCTGCAGCCCCGCGAACTGGAGGATCATGGTGAACGCGCATCCGCGCCAGGTGTTGGCCGCGATGACGGAGGCCATGGCCAGCGTCCCCGACGAGAGCAGCGGCAGCGGGCCGATGCCGGCCAGCGACAGCCAGTAGTTCACGATCCCGGCCCGGTTCTCCACGAGCAGGATCCGCCACAGCACCCCGACCAGCACCCCCGGGATCACCCACGCGCTCACGACCGCCACCCGCGCGGCGAGCGTGCCCGCCGCCCCCCGCCGGCGCGCGGCGTCGATGAGGAGCGCGATGCCGAGGCCGAGGCCGAGCTGCAGCGTCACCGAGCTGGCCACGAAGACGACGGTGACCCCGACCATCCCGTAGAACGCCGGATCGGCAAAGAGCGCGCGGAAGCTCCCCAGCGTGTAGGAGTACGCGGCCCCGTGCGTGCGCGTGTCGGTGAAGGCGAGCCGGATCAGGTCGAGCATCGGGTAGACGAGGACCGCCACCACGAGGACCAGCGCGGGGACGAGCCAGGCCCGCAGGCCCGACTGCCGGCCCCGCAGCGGAGCGACGACGGAGAGGGCGAGCAGCACGGCCAGCGCGGCCGGCAGTAGCGTGAACACATCGAACCCGGACCGGCCGGAGCGCTTCGAGCTCCGCTGCCGCGCGTCGATCTCCTGAACCGCGATCCTCGCGTCCTCCAGCGCCTGCTCGGGCGACTTCTCGCCCGAAACCGCGTAGCCGACGGCGAGCTGGAGCTGCTCCGACAGCGCGGGGTAGATCGGCACCGCCGGGCGGGCCCGTCCGTGGACGAGCATCCGGCCGAAGCGCGCGTACCAGGGGTTGTCGCGGAAGAAGGCGAAGTTGCGGTAGACGCTCGGGCGGACGGGGAGCTGCCCCGTCACCTGGCTGATGCGGCCCACATTCGTGGGCGACTCCACCGTCAGCAGGAACTCCGCCGCCGCCTTCCGGCGAACGGGATCCTGGGCGAAGACGACCCACACCCAGCCGCCGGTGCCCGTCGACCGGGTCCCCTCGTCCTTCTGCGGGATCGGGGCCATGTCCCACCTGGCGAACTCGGCGGGGGAGAGGCCCGTCTGCAGGTCCCGGAGCTGCCAGCTTCCGCCGAGGAACATCGCCACGTCCCCGGCGGCCGCCGCCGACGTCAGCTGCTGGTAGTCGTTGTTGGCGAGCACCGAGCGGGGCGAGGCGCCGGTGCGGATCGTATCGCGCAGGAAGGCGAGCACGTTCACCATCCGTTCGCGGTGCGGCGGCTCCCCGAACACGGGCCGGCCCTCGCCGTCGACCAGCTCGCCGCCCTGGGCCCAGAACATGGGCAGGTGGTCGAATACGGCCGCCTCCCAGCGGCCTGCGTTGTAGAGGTAGCCCGCGATCTTGCGCTCGCGCGAGATGCGGCTCGCCGTGTCCAGCAGCTCGGCCCAGGTCCGTGGCGGGACGGGGACGAGGTCCTTCCGGTAATAGAGGACGCGGCAGTCGGTGCCGTGCCAGACGCCGTAGACGTGGCCGCCGGCATCGGAGAGCGTCTTGATGGTGAAAGGCAGGAAGTCGGCGCGGTCCTCCTCCGGCCAGTGGTCGTCGAGGGGCTGGACGTGGCCCCCGGCCATGAAGAGCGGCATCCAGAAGCTGTCGACCGACGCGATGTCGGGGAGCCTTCCCGCGGCGGCCGCGAGGAGCAGCTTGGCTTTGTGCTGCTCGAGGGCGGGCATTACGGAGACTCGTAGCTGCACGCCGGGGTGGGACTCGGCCCATTCGCGGAACACGTCGCCGAAGATCTGGGAGATGGCGGGCCGCGCCGCGAGGTGCGAGTAGTCCTGCTGCGCCCAGACGGAGAGCGCGAGGGGAGCGTCGGCTCGGCCCACCCGCATGGGCGTGACGAGAGCGTCCTCCCCGACCGCGGGCGCCGCCGTGGCGGCGGCGACGGCCAGCAACAGCGCCGCGCGCGGGGGGTTCACGGCTGACGGCGCATTACTTGAGGTGCTGGCGCAGGAACGCGATGGTGCGCGGCCAGGCCTGGGCGGTGGCCTTCAGGTTCGCGCCCTCGCGCTGGGACTGTCCCCGCAGGAAGCCGTGACCGGCGCCCTCGTAGATGTGCGGCTCGTACGTCTTGCCGAGCTTCTTCATCTCCGCCTCGGCGGGCGCGATAGTGGCGTTCACGCGGGCATCGTCGCCGCCGTACAAGCCCAGGACCGGGGCCTTGATCCCCCCGAGCAGCGCCGCCTCCGGCGACGTGCCGTAGTAGACGACGGCGGCGTTCAGCGCCGGTTCCAATGCCGCGTAGGCGAAGCTGCGGGCGCCGCCCCAGCAGAACCCGATCGTGGCGCTCTTGCCGTTCGCGGCGGGAAGCTTGATTGCGTAGTCGCGGACGGCGCTGAGCCGCACGGTAGCTTGCTCGGGAGTGATCTCCCGGACCATCTTCACGACGTCGTCGCGGCTCGCCGCGGACTCGGTGCCTCCGCCACCCGGACCGTGGCCGGAGACGAGGTCGGGCGCCACGGCGATGAAGCCGTCCCGCGCGAGCTGATCGGCGACGGCCCGGATCCAGTCGCTGAGACCGAAGATCTCGTGGATGACTATGACGACCCCCGCCTTGTCCTTGCGCTCGGGGTAGACGATCCACGTCCGGATCGGGACGCCGCCCGCCGGGTTCTTGATGTCGACGTACTCGCCGTGTCGCGGCGAAGACTCGAGGGCGGCCTTGGCCGTCTCCTCCGAGGCGGGCAGCTTCGGATCGCGCGCGGGGACGGCGGTCGCCGACGCCGACGGCGAGGGCGACGGCACCGCCGGACGGGCGGGGCCCGGGGCCTGGGCGAGCACGGCTCCGGGGGCAAGCATCAGCGAAAGGGTGGCGAGAGAAATGGTGCGCATGTCACCTCGGAGCAGAAGCAGGGAACGGCGGAATTGTAATCCGTCCGAAAGCGCCAAGGCTCAGCGGACTCGCGTGGCCGTATCGGAGCCGGAATCCGAGCCGATGTGGAGGCGCTCGACGTCTCCGCGCGCGTCCGTATCGAAGCGCAATGAGACGAGCGCGGCCTTCTGGACGTCGAAGCCGGTGAAGCTCGTCGGCGATTGCGGGTGGAACGGCACGGAGAGCGGGACAGCGAGCGTGTTCTCGCCGAGCGAGAGGAAGCCGTCGTGGGCCTGCACCTCGACGAGCGAGCCCGACGCGGTCCGGTAGCGGCCGGCCAGGCGCGGCAGGGCGTCCGCGCCCACGCTCGCGATCGGCGGAGGCAGCGGGGGCTCCTCGCCGAAAGCCACCGCCGGCAGCGCCCGGAGCAGCGTTTGCCTCCAGCGCTGCCGCAGGTCGTTGGTCGCGAAGATCACCACCAGCCCCTCGCGCGGGTAGTGCACGAGATGGCTGGCGAAGTCCGGCATCCCCCCGCCCTTCTGGATCACGTCGCGGCCGCGCACCTGTCCGACGTGCCAGCCGTAGCCTTCGGTGGGCCAGGCGTGGAACGCCTTGTCCCGGGCCGCGGGGGAGAGCACGCGGTCGCCGCGGAGGGCCAGGTACCACTTGTAGAGGTCGCCGACGGTCATGACCATGCCGCCGGCGCCCTTTGTCCTCCAGGGTAGCGGCTGGCGAGGGCGGCGCTCGACACGGTCGAGCGCACCCAGATATCCCCACGCCAGCAGCGGATCGTCCTCCGGCCGCTCGCCCCGGAAGCCGGCGCTCGCGAGCCCGGCGGGAACGAACAGCTCCCGGCGCACGAACGATTCGTAGGATTCGCGGGAGACGCGCTCGACGACCGCCGCCAGCAGGCTGTACCCGGCGTTGGTATACCGGTACCGCTCGCCGGGCGCCGACTCGGGCGGCGCCTCCTTCATCGTCTTTATGAAGGCTTCCCGGTCCGGCGTGTCCACGTCGGTGCCCTCGCGGACGAGCCCCGCCGTGTGCGTCAGGAGATGGTGCAGCGTGGCCCGCGCCTTCGCCGGCGGGAACGGGCCCAGATGCTTCTCGATCCTGTCCTCGGTCGCGAGCCGGCCGGCCATCTCCAGCCGCAGGATCGCGGCGGCGGTGAACGTCTTGGTGAGGGACGCGATCTCGAAGAGCGTGGCGAGGCCGTTCGGGATGCGGCGATCACGGTCCGCGAACCCGAATCCTTCGTGGTGGACGACGGTGCCGTCCTTGGCCACGAGCACCGTGCCCGAGAGCCCGTAGTCGTGGTAGCGTCGCAGCACTTCGTCGAGCCGCCGGCCGAGCGTCCCCTGGACGAGCGCGCGCGGCCGCTCGGCGGGGGCGGATCTGGCCAGAACCGTTCCCAGCGTGCAGGCAGCCAGAGCGACGCTGACGGCCAAACGGGTCGGCAAAGCGTCTCAAGAATAACCGCGGAGGCGCTCTCGGGGGAGGTCGAGATGGACACGCTGACGATGGACGTCCGGCACGCCCTGCGGGCGCTGGCGGCCCGCCCCATATTTGCGGCGGCAGCGGTGCTCACGCTCGCCCTCGGCATCGGCGGCAGCACCGCGATCTTCGGCTTCGTCAGCGCCGTGCTCCTCCGCCCGCTGCCCTACGCGGACCCCGACCGCCTGGTGTCCGTCACCAACGTCATCCCCCAGATGCGCGCCGAGCTGGCGGGCGGCGGCGACTACCTCGACTGGCGGGACCGGAGCCGCACGCTGGCGGCGGTCGCCGCCTACGGTCCTTCGGGCAGCGTGACGCTCACCGGCCGCGGCGAGCCCCGGCGCATGCCCTCCGCCGGCGTGTCGTCCAGCTTCCTTGCCACGCTCGGCATCGCGCCCGCGGCGGGCCGTAGCTTCATCTCCGAGGAGGACCGGCCTCATGGCGCGGGCGCCGTCCTCGTGACGTCGCGGCTGTGGCGGCAGCTCTTTCCCGACGCTGTCCCCGGCGAGGAGAGGAGCCTCGAGATCGACGGCTCGCTCCACGCGATCGTGGGCGTGCTGCCCGCGGAGTTCGTATTCCCCGGACACCCGGAAGTCGACCTGCTGTTTCCCCTCGCCCTCGACGAGCCGAGCGAGCGCGCCCGCGCGCGACAGAAGATCGTGCAGGTGATCGCGCGCCGCCGCCCGGACGCCACCATCGCTCAGGTCCGGGCGGAGCTGGAGGCGATCCAGGCGGCGGCGGTGGCGGCGGCGCCCGGGGCTCCCCGTGGCGCGATGACCGTGACGGGCGCGGCCCCCGATGCCCCCGATGCCCTCGTCCCCCGGCCCGGCGCGGACGCCCCGGCCCCCGAACGCCGCGCGAAGCGCCCGTACGGCTTCGAGACGTACCTCAAGGTCGTCCCGCTGCAGCAGTCGCTCGTGGCCGACGTTCGTCCCGCGCTGCTCCTCTTCTCGGCGGCGGTCGGCCTGGTCCTGCTGATGGCCTGCGGGAACACCGCCAACCTCCTCCTCGCCCGTGCGGCCGCCCGGCAGCCCGAGATGGCGGTGCGCGCGGCCCTGGGCGCGGGTCGCGGCCGTCTCGCGCGGCAGCTCCTCACC
>Ga0210378_10002074_pt1 | contig 10286 bp, 10 predicted proteins | sample PLM1_60_b1redo_FD_155465 | JGI IMG/M metagenome (GOLD analysis project Ga0210378, IMG submission 155465) | Groundwater sediment microbial communities from an aquifer in East River, Colorado, USA - PLM1_60_b1 redo | ecosystem: Environmental > Terrestrial > Soil > Riparian zone | place: USA: East... | reverse complement strand
ACAACTATTTTTCGATAATGAGGATTACTATCGCTTCATCGAGGATCTGCGAAAGCTCGGCGTTAAAGTTCCCATCGTGCCCGGCGTTCTGCCGATCCTATCGGCGACGCAGGTCAGACGCTTCACTGCCCTTTGCTGCGCCAAGATTCCGGCCGCCCTGGAGGCGAAATTGGTCAAGGTTGAAAACGATGACGATGCCGCGGTGGAGATGGGGATCGACTACGCCTCGCGCCAATGCGAAGACCTGATAAAGTTCGGCGCGCCGGGGCTGCACTTTTATTCATTGAACAAGTCCCATTCGGTTGCGGCGATCTGCAAGAATCTCGGCCTGTAGTTCTGCCAAATTCCCGAACATAAATCGACCGGTACTTATTCCCCAAACCGCGCACGGATGCGAGAGAAGTATGGCTGACAACGAAATTGTTCGAAGCGAAGACGATTCCGAGCAGGTGGAAGTGCGCAAGCAAAAGCTCGCCAAGCTCAAAGAATCGGGGGCCGTGCTCTATCCCAACGACTTCAAGCCCTCGCACTCGGCCTCCGAGATCGCCGTCACGTATGCCGATGCAAACGACGATGAGCTCAGGGCGGCGCCGAAGGATTTGCGGATTGCCGGCAGGATCATGGCGATTCGCAGGATGGGCAAGGCTTCGTTTTTTCATTTGCAAGATCGCCGCGGGCGCTTACAAGTGTACGTCCAGCAGAACAAGCTCGGCGAAGGGAGTTATGCATTGTTTCGAAGTTTGGACGTGGGCGATATCGTCGGTGTATGCGGCGATTTATTCAAGACTCGGACCCAAGAACTGACAGTGGATGCTCGAGAATTGCGTCTCCTGACGAAGTGCCTTCGGCCGTTACCGGAAAAGTGGCATGGCTTGGCAGACGTCGAGGCGCGTTACCGCCAGCGCTACGTCGATCTGATGGCGAATCCTGATGTTCGCAAGGTTTTCGAGAAGCGCTCACAAATTATGCGTTTAGTGCGGCGCTTTTTCGAAGAGCGCGACTTCCTTGAAGTCGAGACGCCGATGATGCAGTCGATTCCCGGCGGGGCGGCAGCGCGTCCATTTATCACGCACCACAACACGCTCGATATGGAACTTTATTTGCGCGTCGCCCCGGAGCTTTTTTTGAAGCGTCTGTTGGTCGGTGGCTTCGAAAGAGTGTTCGAGCTTAACCGTAATTTTCGCAACGAAGGAATTTCCGTGCGTCACAACCCGGAGTTCACCATGGTTGAGTTTTACCAGGCCTATGCGACGTTCAATGATTTGATGGAGCTGACCGAAGAGCTTTTTGTGACGCTGGCAAGCGAAGTCGTGGGCTCTTTGCAGGTAGGCTATGGCGATCATTCGATCGACTTGACCCCACCGTGGCAACAGATGACGATACCCGAGGCGATCATATTGCATGGCGGCGCCAACGAAAATGACGTTGGCAGCCTGGAAGGACTGCGCGATTTCGCCAAGCGCAAGGGAATCCACGTCGATCCCAGTGCATCCTATGGAAAAGTCTTGGTGGAAGTCTTCGAGGAAGTTGCCGAGGCGAAGGTCATTCAACCGACTTTCATCACCGGCTTCCCCATCGAGGTATCGCCGTTGGCGCGCAAGAACGACGGCAATCCCGCGCTGGTCGACCGATTCGAACTGTATATCGGAGGTCGTGAGTTGGCCAACGCTTTCTCCGAGCTCAACGATCCCGCCGATCAGCGTAAGCGCTTTCTCGAGCAAATGTCCGCGCGCATGGCCGGCGACGACACGGCCAATCCGATCGATGACGATTACGTGAGCGCGCTCGAATACGGTATGCCGCCGGCGGCTGGCGAAGGTATCGGCATCGATCGGCTGGTGATGTTTTTTACCAATTCTGCATCAATTCGCGATGTGATCCTTTTTCCGTTGCTTCGTCCGCAAACCAAGTAATCCTTTTCCCCGTGTATGAGATACGAACTTTTTATCGGCCTGAGATATTTGCAGGCACGCCGGCGCGAGACATTTATTTCACTGATCACGGTGATTGCCGTTATGGGGGTGATGATCGGCGTGATGACGTTGAACGTCGTCATGGCGGTCATGTCCGGATTCGAAGAAACCTTGCGCGATCGCTTGCTCGGTATCAATGCGCATATCGCCGTGGTCCGGTCGGGCGAGACGCTGCGCGATTACGAGAATCTTCTGCAGCAGGTGAGCAAGGAAAACGGCGTGGTAGCGGCGACACCGACGATTTACGGCCAAGTGATGCTGACGGCGGGGTCGCGGGTGTCGGGCGTCGTTGTGCGCGGCATCGATCCCGATCGGGTCAACAAAGTGATCAACGTGCAAAGTTACCTAGTACAAGGCAACCTGGCGGGACTCAAAACCCAGCATCCGATTCAAGTCGAAGACCGCGCGGTGCTACTTCCCGGAATAATTTTGGGCGAGCGGCTGGCCAATCAACTGGGGGTTTTCCCCGGCAGCGCGGTACAAATAGTTTCTCCGCTGGGCAGCCCGACCGCGATCGGGGTGATTCCCAAAGTGCGCCGTTTCTTCGTCGCAGGAATACTTAGAACCGGTATGAGCGAGATCGATTCGACCTTGGTTTTCATGGGGCTCGCCGAGGCGCAAAAGTTCTTCGACCTGGGCGACGCCGTAACCAGTATCGAGCTCAGAATTCAGAACGTCAACCAATCGCGGCAGGTGGCCGAGCAGATTCAGCGGCGTTTGGGATTTCCTTACTTCGCCGAAGACTGGACTCGGCTGTGGCCGAACTTATTCTCGGCGCTGCAGCTGGAGAAAACAGTTTATTTCTTGGTGTTGTTGCTGATGGTCTTGATCGGCGCCTTCAACATTGTTTCGACATTACAGATGGTCGTGATGGAAAAGAAAAAAGACATCGCGATCTTACGTTCGATGGGCGCATCGCAGCAGAGCATTCGGAACATCTTCTTACTAAAAGGTTGTATTATTGGATTTTTCGGCACGCTGTTGGGAGACATATTAGGTCTATTGGTATGCCTCCTCATTTCTCAGTATCAGTTCGATTTACCGGACGGCGTGTTTTTGATTAAGACCGTTCCCGTGCGAATGTATCCAATTAATTTCATTATAGTTACTCTTGCGTCCTTCGCGGTTTGCTTGCTCGCGAGCATTTATCCGGCGCGCCAGGCTGCCAAGCTCGATCCGGTGGAGATCATACGCTATGAGTAGCCTTCTTTCGGTGCAAGATTTGCACAAATCCTTCATCGAGGGCGGCAGCGAAATTCATATCTTGCGCGGCTTAAATCTCGAGTTGGCCGAAGGCGAGCGGCTCGCGATCGTCGGCGAATCGGGTGTCGGTAAGAGCACATTGCTGCATATTCTCGGCACCCTCGATCGTCCGACCAGCGGCAGGATCGTTTACCGCGGTAACGAGGTTCCCTTGGGAGATGAAACCGCTCTCTGCCAGTTCCGTAATCGCGAAATCGGTTTTGTCTTTCAATTTCATTATTTGCTGCCGGATTTTTCCGCTCTGGAAAACGTCATGTTTCCAGCGCTCATCCAGGGGATCGACGCGGCTCAAGCGCGGCGTGAGGCGGAGCGCTTGCTGGGAGTGGTCGGTTTGAAGGACAGGATGAGTCACCGGCCCGGCAAGCTTTCCGGAGGCGAGCAGCAGCGCGTGGCGGTGGCGCGAGCCGTCATCTTGAAGCCTACCCTCGTGTTGGCTGACGAGCCCACCGGTTCTTTGGATTTGCGCATCGGCGAGGAGGTGCAGGACCTGCTGTTTCGCCTCAATGATGAAAGCAAGATCGGCCTCATCGTCGCGACCCACAATCGGCAGTTTGCCCAAAAGATAGGCAGATGCGCCGAGCTGGTGGCTGGGGAACTCGTTGACGCCTAAAGAGAGATCGATTGTGCTTTACAAAAGCACCGCGATTTGCTAGAAATTTGGGAACTTTAGCTCGCTCCTTGACGGTTTTTACAAAGCACTGATGGCTCCCACTACATTTACCAAAATTGCCGTCAAACTTTCCGCCGTGATCCTGTCTCTGTGTTTGGACGGAGCGTATTCGTATCAAGCTCTTGGCCAAGAAAAAGTCGCTCTCAAAGATATCAAAATCTCCGGCAATCTGAGAGTCGAAGACGACGGTATTCGCCTGCACTTAAAGAGCCGGCCGGGAGATCCCTTTGATCCGGCGACCGTCGAGCAGGACGTCAAGGCAATCTACCGGATGGGATTTTTTGATGACGTTCAAGCCGAGCTCTCGCCCGACGGCGTGTTGACATACGCTGTCAAGGAAAAACCTTTTATCCGCGAAGTGAAAATTCAGGGCGCGTCGCAAGTCGGCAAGGACAAAATCGAATCGGCATTCGGCGTCGGTGCTCGCACCATCCTAGATCGGACCAAAGTCGCCGATGGCGTCGATAAGGTCAGAAAGCTCTTTACCGAACAAGGGTACGTGAACGCGGCGGTCGATTACTCGGTTACCGTCGAAGCGAGCAATCAAGCCGTTATCACGCTCGATATCACCGAGGGCAACCGGCAGTTGATCAAAAGGGTGATGTTCGAGGGCAACAAGAACTTTGGCGATGGCGAGCTCAAGGATTTGATCGCAACTAAGGAAGAATGGATTTTTTCCTTCATCACCAATCGCGGCGTCTTGGATCGCGACATGCTGACCAACGACGTGGCGATTCTCTCCAATCATTATAACGATCACGGTTACGTCGAGCACAAAATCGACGACCCGGTCATTTTGCGCGCGCGCGACGGTTTGGAAGTGGTATTCCGAGTCCACGAAGGTCCGCAGTATCGTGTGGGCAAGGTCGAAATCGGCGGCGAGCTGATTCAAGACGGTCGGGAAATGCTCAAATCGGTCAAGTTGACTACGGGTCAGATCTTTCGCGGCAGCCGCTTGCGCGACGACGTGACCACGCTGACCGACATGTACTCGAACAAAGGTTTTGCGTTCGTCCAAGTGGATCCGGTAACCAAGGTCAATGAAAAGGAAAAGATCGTCGACGTGGCGCTGGTGATGACCAAGGGTCCGCCGGTATATTTCAATAGAGTGTTGGTGGCGGGCAACAACAAGACGCGCGATAAGGTCGTTCGGCGCGAATTGCTCGCCAATGAACAAGAGCTCTATTCGGGAACAAAAGTGACACAGAGCCGAAACGCGCTACAGAGGACAGGCTACTTTGAGGATGTCCAGATTACGACGAAGAAAACCGATCAACCGGACACTCTTGACTTATTGGTCGATGTCAAGGAGGGACCGACGGGAACATTTCAAGTAGGCGGCGGTTACAGTAGCGGCGATGGCTTTTTATTCAACGCGAATATTTCCGAGAAAAACGTGTTGGGGCGGGGACAAGGAGTCAGCGGCAATTTCAGCATTGGATCGAGCCGGCAGGATTTTATCTTTAGCGCGAACGATCCCTATTTTAACGATTCCAAGGTTGCCTTGGGAGTCGATGCTTTCAATACGAAGCGAGACTATGAAGATTTCGAAGAGCGCAAGCTCGGCTTCGGAATAAATACGAGCTACCCGCTAAAGGAATTGAGTTTACCGTTCATTGGCCGCGTCAAATCGGCAGGCAGTAAGGGATCCGACGTTTTGGCAAGCAACGAACCCCTTACGGTTTGGGATTATATGCGCGGCGGGGTTTCTTACGATCTGACACGCGAAAAAATTGGCGGTATTTCGTCATCCGCGTCGCCTTCAATCATAGCCGAGGAAGGCACTTCTTTGACGAGCAGCGTCACTCCAAATCTATCGTACGACAGCCGCGACCACTTCTTCGCGCCCACTGAAGGCACCAAATCGGCGTTCGCGATAAAAATGGCAGGTCTCGGCGGTGACTCTCGTTTCATCAAATCAGACCTGAGCGCCCGTTGGCACTACCCCTTGCTGAAAGATCCCAAGTGGGGTGGAAACTGGGTTTTGGCCCTGGGTGGGCAGCTCGGTTATGGGGTAGGTCTGGCGGACCGAAACAGTGGTCAAAAAGACTTGCCGCTTTTCGAACGCTACTTTCTCGGCGGGATTAATTCCATTCGTGGTTTTGCGGAGCGAAGTATAGGACCCAGAGCTCCTTCTAATTGCGACGAAAATGGAGTCAACTGTAAAGGCACCGAGGTGGTCGGCGGCGAGAAGGCCATGGTTCTAAACACCGAGTTGCTCTTTCCGATCATGGAATCGTACGGTCTGCGAGGCGTGGCGTTCTTCGATATGGGCAATTCTTTCGACAGCTCGTTCAGCTTTAGCGACGTGAGACGGTCGATCGGCGCCGGCGTGCGCTGGATATCGCCTTTCGGCCCCTTGCGCGTCGAGCTTGGTTTCCCGCTTAACAAACAGCCCCACGATGAAACGTCAGTTCTTGGTTTCTCCATCGGCAGTCAGCCCTGAAGGAATTGCCGTTCTAGAATTTTCGAAATCATTTAGCGGAGGTTTGCGTGAAGTATTGGCTCGTCATCGGGATGCTGCTCTTAACTTGTTCATCGGCGTGGGCGCAGGGAGTTAAGATCGGGTTCATCGATATACAGCGGATCGTTGCCGAGTCGCAGGCCGGCAAGAAGGCCAAGGATCGTTTCCAAGCGCAGGTCAAAAAGGCGGAAGCGGATATTCAAAAAGAGCGGCAAGACCTTGAGAAGGTCAGGACCGATTTGGACAAGAAAGGTCCGCTTCTTAAGGAAGAAGAGCGGCGCAATCTTGAGGCGGACTTTCAAAGACGCTCGGTCGCCCTGCAGCGCAGCATGTCGGACCAGCAGCAGGAGCTACAGCGGAAAAACAACGAAATGATGGCGGAGATTCTCAAGGAACTGGAACAGGTCGTTACCGAGGTTGGGAAAAGTGAAAAATTCACGCTGATCCTTGAACGCTCGCAGATCCTGTATAGCGATCAAGCCGTCGATATCACCAGCAAGGTGATCGAAGTCTACAACAATCGGACGAAAAAATAAGTGCCGACCAGCAAGACGCTTAGTGAGCTCGCTGATCATGTCAGAGGGAGGGTCGTAGGCGACGGCAGCATCGTTATTCATAAAGTCGCTCCCATCGACGAAGCAAGTATCGGGGAAATCACGTTTCTTAGCCATCCGCGCTATCAGCAGTTCTTGCCGCACTGCCGGGCGAGCGCAGTCATCGTTGCCCCAGGCATAATCGCTGACCAGGAAAATCGTCCAGCGATAAATTTTCTTGAAAGTTCCGATCCGTATATAGCATTCGCAAAAATTCTGCAGCTTTTCTGTCCAGTAGCGAAATTTAACGGGGCGGTAAGTCAGAGCGCCCATGTCGAGAGCAGCGCAATTCTTGGCGAAGGCGTCACTATTTTCCCGAACGCTTTTATCGGTCCTAACGCGCGGGTCGGCGAGGGGACGGTGATTTTTCCCGGTGTTTTTGTTGGCGAAGAGGTGCAAATCGGCGCGGACTGCGTGCTTCATCCTAACGTTGTCGTGCGCGAGAGATGCCGTTTGGGTAATCGGGTCACGCTCCACGCCGGTGTTGTAATCGGCAGCGACGGCTTCGGTTATGCGGGTACGGGCGAGCAACGGATCAAGATTCCACAGGCGGGGATCGTCGTCATCGAGGATGACGTTGAAATCGGCGCCAATACCACAGTGGATCGGGCGACCCTCGGTAAAACGGTCATCGCTCGTGGCGTGAAGATCGACAATCTCGTTCAGATCGCGCACAACGTTGTAGTCGGCGAGCATTCAGTAATTGCCGCGCAGGCGGGCATCGCCGGCAGCAGCCGCCTGGGCAAGAACGTTACGCTTGCCGGGCAAGTGGGCGTGGTGAATCACATCAAGATCGGCGACGGCGCAACGATCGGTCCGCAATCCGGCATTCCGCAATCCGTCCCTGCCGGCGCCGTGCTTTCCGGTGGCATCGCGGCGGCACCGCATCATGAATGGCTGAAAGTCATGGCGCTCTTGCCACAGCTTCCCAAGCTTTGGAACGCCGTCCGCAGCCTGGAAAAGCGTGTTGCCGATATCCTCAAGTAGAGGAAAAGGAGCCGAAAGGCGATGCTGGACGTTAACGAAATTTTAAAACTTATCCCCCACCGGTATCCATTTCTCCTGGTCGATCGCATCGTGGAAATCCACGGTAGCGAGAAAATCGTCGGGATCAAGAACGTATCGTTTAATGAGAATTTCTTTCAGGGACATTTTCCCAACCGACCGGTGATGCCCGGCGTGCTGATCTGCGAAGCGATGGCCCAAGTGGGAGCGATATTGGCCGACAATGCGCGGGGTGGGCGGGACGATAGTAAAACGTTCGTGCTCACCGGTCTCGATAACGTGAAATTCAAACGACCTGTGGAGCCGGGCGATCAGTTGCGTATGGAACTTACCTGTTTAAAACGGCGCGGGTCGTTTTGGAAAATGCAGGGAGTGGCAACGGTCGATGGCAAGGTGGTCGCACAGGCGGAAATCTCCGCCATGGAAGTCGAATTGGCGTGAGGGGCGACGAGCGAAATGAACAAGCACCATCCGACCGCGATCATCGACCCGCGCGCCGAGCTAGACAGCGGCGTGGAAGTGGGGCCCTATTGCGTTATCGGCGCCGGCGTGAAGATCGGCCGAGGTAGTAAGCTGCAGTCTCATGTTGCGATTCAGGGGAGCACCACGCTGGGCGAGGACAACGTGGTCTTTCCGTTCGCTACGGTCGGCTCCGTACCGCAAGATCTCAAGTACCAGGGCGAGCCCAGCGAGCTTGTGATCGGTAATCGCAACACCATTCGCGAATATGTGTCGCTCAACCCGGGAACTGCCGGCGGCGGCATGATCACGCGAGTGGGCGATCAGAATCTCTTGATGATGTATTGCCACATCGCCCACGATTGTATCGTCGGCAATCGCAACGTGATCGCCAATGGCGCCACGTTGGGCGGCCACGTGGTGATCGAAGACTTTGTCATCGTCGGTGGGTTGGTCGGCATTCATCAGTTCGTGCGGATCGGGACAGGGGCCATACTGGGGGCCGGTTCCATGGTCTCGAAGGACGTGCCCCCCTACTGTAACGCGACAGGCGACCGCGCCAAGCTGCATGGATTGAACGTCGAGGGACTCAAGCGCCGCGGATTCGACAAGGCGGTGATCGAAGCGATCCACAAGGCGTACCGGATCGCTTTTCACTCCAAGCTCAGTACCGCCGGAGCCTTGACAAAAATTAAGCAGGAGCTTCCTTCTATCCCGGAAATCGACAAATTCGTTTCCTTCATCGCCGATTCTGAGCGCGGGGTTTGCCGTTAGATTGGCTATCGTGTCACCAATCCGTCCTTGGCGCTGCGGCTGTTTTTCTACGCTGTGAGAAAACTGGGTTTGATCGCCGGCAACGGCAAGTTTCCTTTGATATTTGCCGAGGAGGCAAAACGCGAAGGCTACTTCGTGAGCGCCGTGGCGCATCGGGGTGAAACCGAAGAGGCGATCGAAAAGTTCGCTGACGAGGTAACCTGGATTTACGTCGGACAGCTCGGCAAAATTATCGGCGCATTTCATCGCGCCGGGGTGACCGAGGCCGTCATGGCAGGCGGGATTCGCAAGGTCAAATTGTTCGGTAATTTCCGGCCGGATCTGCGCGGTGCGCGCTTTTTGGCCAAGATGAAGAGCCGAGAGGACGATACGCTTTTGCGTGGGATTGCCGATGAGCTTGCGGCAGATGGTATCCAGATTGTCGAGTCGACGCTTTGCCTGAGCCACATCATTCCCGGCGCGGGCGTTCTCACCAAGCGTGCGCCGAGCAACAATGAATGGGAAGATATTAAATTGGGCTTTCGCGCGGCCAAGGAAATCGGCCGCTTGGGTATCGGCCAAACCGTCGTTGTTAAGAATCACGTCGTTGTGGCCGTCGAGGCGGTGGAAGGGACGGATGCGGCCATTCATCGGGGTGGGACGCTGGCAAAAACGGGTTGTGTGGTGGTGAAAGTGAGTAAACCGCAACAGGATCTTCGCTTCGACGTCCCTGCGGTCGGCGTCGATACGATCAGAAGTATCCATGAGGTCAAAGGCGCGGTGCTGGCCGTGGAAGCGGGCAAGACAATTTTGCTGGAGAAGGAAGACTTGCTGCGCCAAGCCGACGCGCTTGGAATTTCCGTGGTCGCCGTCAGCGACTAAAATAAGATTGCTTATGGCAGAAAACGCTATCGCCGCTGGAGTCGTCGGCGTTGGATATCTCGGCAAGTTCCATGCTGAGAAATATGCCGCATCGGCGAAGGCAGCTCTCGTTGGGGTCGTCGATATTGACGAGACCCGTGCAAAAGAAATCGCGGGCACGGTCGGCGTCCCCGCGTTTACGGATTACCGCGCGTTGTTCGGTCGGGTACAATGCGTGAGCATCG
>Ga0210378_10002072_pt1 | contig 10290 bp, 9 predicted proteins | sample PLM1_60_b1redo_FD_155465 | JGI IMG/M metagenome (GOLD analysis project Ga0210378, IMG submission 155465) | Groundwater sediment microbial communities from an aquifer in East River, Colorado, USA - PLM1_60_b1 redo | ecosystem: Environmental > Terrestrial > Soil > Riparian zone | place: USA: East... | reverse complement strand
TCCTCGCCACCACCGCCTGGACCAGGCTCCGCCCGGCCGCCGGACCCTGCCCAGCCAGCCAGCGCCACGGGACAGCGGCGGTGGGCTGACCGACGCTTGGATGGCGGCGTTGACGGCTTACAACGTGTTGCACGAAGCCGGCCTCGGCTGCGCTGGCCTGGTGCGGTGGGCAGATGACGCCCGAGCGGCATCCGATGACGGGGTCCGGCACGCCGATGGGGAATCGGGCAACCGGTCCGATGGTTGACTAACTGCAGTCTGTCGTGCTCCGTAGCTCTGTGTCTTGGTTGAGGTGCTGCCTCCCCGTCCTCCAGGAGGTCGCCATGCCCGCCGCCGCCTTCGCCGTGATCGGCCATGCTCGTGCTGTGTCGTCATGGCTGAACCTGGTGGAGCGGCTCGTTGTCGGAGCCGACGACCAACTGGCTGCGGCGTGGCACCCATCGCAGCGTCCAGCAGCTGGAGGGTCGATCCGCGACTGGGAGAGCTGTGCGGGGCCGTCCTCGGCCGCGCCAACCGTGACCCGCCGAAACGCCGGGGGCCTCCGGTGCGGTCTCCATCAGAGGACATTGGGCAGATGCCAACCTGCAGCTGCGTCAGCGCCCTGGTATCTGAGGGTGCCGTCGGCGCCTCAGCCAGGCGGAGAAGGAGGCAAGGATGCGCAGGACGATCGTGCTTGGGGTCATACTCGCGCTCGGACTGCTGGCGCTGACGCTGGCGCCATCGGCCTTAGCCGGTGACAACTTCGCGGCCACGCTGTCGGGCGGCCAGGAGGTCCCCCCACGCGACACCCAGGCCAGGGGCGTGGCCACCTTCAAGGTCCGCGAGGACGGCGCGGCGCTGCGGTTCAAGGTCAACGTCGCCAACCTCGACAACCCGTTCGCGGCCCACATCCACTGCGGCGCCGTCGGCGTCAACGGCCCCGTCGGCGTGACCCTGTTCATGGGCATGCCCGCCGGTGGCGCCGTGAACGGGACGCTGGCGGAGGGGACGATCACCGCCCCCGACCCCGGCAACGGCTGCGGCTGGGCGGACCTGGCGGCGGTGCTGGCCGCGATCGGCGGCGGCGCGACCTATGTCAACGTGCACACCAACGATGGGGTGGCGCCGCCAAACACCGGGCCGGGGGACTTCCCCGGCGGGGAGATCCGCGGCCAGGTCCGCCTAGCACTCCCCGACAAGCCAGCAGGAACAGCCCCGACCGAGCTCGGAGGCGAGCTCTATGCTCGAGAAGTGCGAACGGCAGGTGGGGCCCAGAGGTGGGGTTGCTAGAAGCCTGCGGCCTCGTACCGCGAGCGCGTCTTCGCGGGATCCGGGTCGTCTTCTTCAGTGATCACGTACGTCACCAGGTCCTTGCCGTTGATGGTCAGGCTCTGGAATGTCTCACCCTCATTGCGGGAGGCCAGCGTGTAGGTGATGGCGCCGTTTTCCATGACGCGGGCAAGACTCTTCTCAAGGTCCGCGCTGTTCATGGTTTCGTGCAGACGCCACCTGGGCTCGGTTCCGTTGATCAGCAGATACCTGGGCACCTGTAGGCCCCCTTCGTCTCGGGCGGACCTCACTCTGTGCCCATCCGGTGGCAGTAGACAAGCTGCGAGGTGGCAGAGCACTGAGTAGCCGATGGCGGCTGGGAGCGAGACGAATCTGGAGGATGAGCGAAGGGTCAACGACGGACACCGGTAACCCGGTGTTCTTCGGCCGGTCATGTTGTCGTTGGCCAGCCGCGCCAGATTAGCCGCAGATGGACGTCACAGCGCTCGCCCGCTCGCTGCTGGAACCGATACCAGCGCACCGAACCGCCGGCATCCAGGTGCAGCGTGCCATCGACGGCACCTCCGAAGTGGTGCTGGTGACTCCGCTGGCGATGACGAACGTCATCGGTTCGCTGCACTCCAGTGGCCTGGTCGCGCTCGTCGATGCCGCCGGGTTGGCGGCGATCATCGCCGCGTGCGACACCGAGGACGACTTCCACGGCGTCGTTCCGCTGGGAGCGGCTGCCTCGGTCGACTTCCGCGCGCCGGCGCGCGGGCGGCTCGTGGCCTCCTGCCAGCTCGGTCAGGAAGCCCGACTGGCGCTGCGACCGGTGTTGACGGGCGAGGTGGATCGGGCCCGAATCACCACGGTCGCTGACGTTGTTGATGAGGCCGGAGTGCTGGTATGCCGGGGCACGTTCCAGTGGAGCATCCGCCGCCGATCCGAGTCGGCGTGAGTCCGGTCCGCGACCCATGGCTGACGGAAGACGAGACCGGGTCTGACAGCCGATTCGTCATAGTCGGCGAGGGTTGCGTCAAGCACCATGTCGTCATCTCGCGTCACCGCGTGTCGTCGGGGCGGGCAGGCCAGCGGCGACCTCTTGCAGGGCCCGGGTGAGGGTGGACCTGAGCGTTGTGGTCGCTGGGGCGTCGAGCCAGTAGTCGAGAGCGACGTGCACCGCGGCCACAACGGCTGCCGCGGCCAACCGCGGATACAAGTCGCGCTCCGCGTCGGTGCCGGTCCGCTCGGCGATCTCCTGGGCTAGCGCGCGTTCCGCCGCTGCATCCGACTTGAGCTGCTCGGCCATCAACGCCGGTGCGGCCTTGACGAGGCGGACCTTGGCTACCCAGGCCCGGTCTGGTTCGTCATCGTCGGGGAACAACTCGGTGACCGCATGGCTCACCGCCTGCCACAGCGACTCACCAGCTGGGCGGGCGCGAAGCGCCTCCCGTACTCTGGCCACCCGGTCCGTGCCGGCGGCAACAATCGCCTCCTCCTTGCTGGAGAAGTAGTTGTTGAACGTTCGAGGCGACACCCCGGCCTCGGCGGCGATGTCCTCGACCCGCACCTGCTCCAGTCCCCGCTCGACGGTCAGGCGCAACGCCGCCTCGCTCAACGCCGAGCGGGTCGCCTGCTTTTTGCGCTCCCGCAGGCCAGGAGCCCTACGCCCTGGCGGCATCGCGCTCCCGTGGATAGTCCGGCAGTGGTTCGGTCTGCTTGGGTTGCAGAATGCGCTCCATTCCCGCCATGGACTCCAGCACCGGCAGCCGGGCCACGGTGTTTCGTACCAGCATGCCGACACGGTTCTTCGGTGCCAGGAGGCGGAGATTGGGGCCGACCTGCTGCTTCCGCTTGATCGTTTCCCGGTATCCCTCCTGGTACCGACGGAAGGCGACCCGGTGGTCCCCGGTTGCGGACGAGAGCTCCCCTGCGAGCCGGTAGCGCCGATCATGGCCAGCGTCGCCCCGGCGCCAGCCACCGGGGACGCACAGTGCGCAGCGTCGCCCGCGAGCGCCACGCGCCCTGACGACCACGACGGCATCCGCACCTGGCTCAGCGCGTCGAAGTAGAAGTCGGGATCGGCGTGTGCCCCGGCGAGCAGCTCCGGGACCCGCCACGACACACCCGCGAACGCCTCGCTCAGCAGGCGCTTCTGCTGCTCGATGTCCCGGTAGTCGTAGGTCAGCGGCTCGCGCCGGCGGAACAGGAAGACCGCTTTCGCCCCGGCGTGGTTGCCCGACCGGTAGACCCCGGCCACCTTGCCCGGCAGGTTGTACAGCGTCACCCAGCGCTCCTCACCCAGCGCCGGGTCCGCGTTCGCGAACGCGCCATAGTGTCCCATGTACCGGACGAACCGCGACTCGGGGCCGAAGGCCAGGTGCCGCACCGTGGAGTGCATGCCGTCGGCACCGACGACCAGGTCGAACCGGCGGGTGGCACCCCGCTCAAAGGAGACCGTCACGCCGTCGGCGTCCTGCTCCATGATCCGGATGGAGTCGCCGAAAACGTATTCGACGTTGTCCTTCGTCACCTCGTACAGGATCGAGGTCAGGTCGCCACGCATGATCTCGACCTCGCTGCTGGCGATCTTGCGTTGGATGGCCTGCATGTCGATACGCGCCAGGCTCCGGTTGGCGGCGTCCACGAACGACATGCCGATGATGTCCGTCGCCGCCGCCCGGATCTGCGGCATGATCTCCATCCGCTCGGCCACCTCAATGGCCTGCCCCCGCACGTCGACCCCGTTGCCGCCCTCACGCAGCCGAGGTGCGCGCTCGACCACGGTGGGCCGGAACCCGTACCGGGCCAACCAGAACGCCAGGGTCGGCCCCGCGATGCTCGCTCCGGAGATCAGAGCTCGTTCGTTCATCGGCTCCCGCCTTCCTGACCGTTGGCACGTGCCAACGCGTTCGATGCTCACCAATTTGCTGGTCTGGCAAGTTGGTGTTCCCGGGTGGCGGTGTGGCTGCCACTTGCCGCGGGCGTGGCGATCAAACTATGTTGATCTAGATGACGACCGCAGTCGCACCCGCTGCCCCGCCCGCCAGCCCCGAGGCGCTGCCGGTCGGGCTGGCCCGGGCACTCGGTGACCCGCTGCGCTGGCGGATCGTCGAGCTGCTGGCCTCGGAGCAGCTCTGCGTGGCCCACCTGGCCGAGGAGCTCGGCACCGCCCAGCCCCTGGTGAGCCACCACCTCAAGGTCATGCGCGAGGCCGGCCTGGTGGAGACCGACCGTTACCGCTACTGGACCTACTACCGGTTGCGGCCCGGCGCCCTGGTCCGCCTGGCCGCCACCCTGGGGGTGTTTGCCCGCACTTCCCCAGGAGGGACCGCCTGCCGTCGCCTGGTCCCCGGCGCCGACCTCGCCCCGCCCCCCGCTGCCCGACCCGCCGTGCCCCAAGGAGGCAGGCCAATGCCGTTCCGTGACGCCCCGATGGACCCGATCACCCGTCAGACCTTTACCCGGTCCATCGAGTCGCTGGCCGAGGAGTTCCGCGGGATCTTCTCCCTGGAGACCATCGAACGCTACGTGGAGGAGTCCATCGACCGCATGTCGGGCGCGCGGGTGGTCGACTTCATCCCGCTGTTCGTGCATCGGTTCTCCCGCCAGCGGCTACGCGCCCTGGCCCAGGCCGAGGGCACCATCGCCAAGGACGTGCCCGAGGTGCTGTTCGTGTGCGTCCACAACGCCGGCCGCAGCCAGATGGCCGCCGCGCTGCTGGACCACCACGCCAAGGGCAAGGTCCACGTGCGCTCGGCCGGCAGCGATCCGGGCGACCAGATCAACCCAGCAGTGCTGGCGGCTATGGACGAGTGGGGCATCGACCTGTCCCAGGAGTTCCCCAAGCCGCTCAACGACGAGTTCGTCCGCGCCGCCGACGCGGTGATCACCATGGGCTGCGGCGACGCCTGCCCGATCTACCCTGGCAAGCGGTACGAGGACTGGGAGCTGGACGACCCCGCCGGCCAGCCCGTCGAGGTGGTACGCCGCATCCGCGACGACGTCGACGCCCGCGTCCAGCAGCTGCTGGCCGAGCTGGTCCCGGCCAGCGCCTGACACCTGCCATCGCCGGTCGGGAGGGGCGAGATGCGGCTGCTGGTGATCGGCGGCAGCGACGCCGGCGTCGAGGCGGCCCGGCGCGCCCGCGAGCTGGACCCCACCGTCGAGGTTACCCTGCTGGTCGCCGACGCCTACCCCAACTTCTCCATCTGCGGGCTGCCCTACTACCTTTCGGGCGACGTCGCCGACTGGCGTGCGCTGGCCCACCGCACCACCGCTGACCTGGAACAGGCTGGCCTGCGACTGCGGCTGGAGCACACCGCCCAAGCGATCGACCCAACTCGAAGGCAAGTTGTGGTCACCGATCCCAGCGGCGCCGACCACCAGCTCGACTACGACCAGCTCGTGGTCGCGACCGGCGCGGTTCCGGTTCGTCCCCCGATCGACGGCCTGGACCTGGACGGGGTGCACATGCTGCACACCATGGCCGACACCCTCGCCCTCCACCACGCCCTGACCGCCGGCGCCCGCTCCGCCATCATCGTCGGGGGTGGCTACATCGGCCTGGAGATGGCCGAGGCGTTCACCGCCCGTGGCCTGTCGGTCACGCTGGTGGAGCAGGCCCCAGCGGTCATGCCCACCGTCGACCTGGAACTTGGCGGGCTGCTGGGCGAGGAACTGCGACGCCACGGCGTCCAGGTGGTCAATGACGTCACCGTCAAGGCGATCGGCCGCGAGCACGGCCGGCTGGTGGTGACCGGCGAACCCGACTTCGCCGGCACCGCCGAGCTGGTCCTGGTCGTGGTCGGGGTCCGCCCCGACACCCAGCTCGCGGTGGCCGCCGGCGTGGAGACCGGCGCCGGGGGTGCGCTGCGGGTCGACCGGCGCATGCGCACCAACCTGCCCGATGTCCTGGCCGCCGGCGACTGCGTGGAGACCTACCATCGGCTGCTCGGCCGGCCTGCCTACCTGCCGCTCGGGACCACCGCCCACAAGCAGGGCCGGTTCGCCGGCGAGACCGCAGTCGGCGGGGATCGGGAGTTCGCCGGCTCGCTCGGCACCCAGGTCGTCAAGGTCTTCGACCTGGCCGTGGCCCGCACCGGCCTCCGCGACCAGGACGCGCAGGCGGCCGGGTTCGACCCGCTGACCGTCGGGTCGGTCCAGTTCGACCACAAGGCCTACTACCCGGGCGCCCACCGGCTGCACCTGCGCATCACCGGCGACCGGCAGACCGGCCGGCTGCTCGGCGCCCAGCTGGTCGGCCACAAGGACGCCGAGGTCGCCAAGCGCATCGACATCCCCGCCGGCGCCCTGTTCCACGGCATGACCGTGGACGGGCTCAATGACCTCGACCTCAGCTATACGCCACCGTTCGGCAGCCCTTAGGACGCCATCCAGCTCGCTGCCCACGACTGGGCGGCGATGGCTGCGCAAGCCGCTCGCTAACCGGAGTCCGGCTCCGGCCGGCGGGGCCGCCGGGCGGCGAGCAGGCTGGACAGCGGCGGGCGCAACTCGGCCAGCAGGGCCTGGGCGGTGCGCAGGTCGGCGGTCACGCCCTCGCTGGCCAACGCCTCCACCAGCCCTTGGGGGCTGAGCGTCTCCGCGTCGCCGCGTTGCCGGAGGATGCGGGCGGCGACCGGTACGGCCGCAGCGCGCATGCTGGCTGCAGGCGGCGGCTCCCGCCGGCGCACCGGCGCGATGGCCTCGGCCGCCATGCCGACTGCCGGCTGCTGCCTGGGCGCCTGGCGCTCGACGGCCGGCCGGGGCGGCACCCCGCGAGCGGGCTCGAGCGCCCCGCCGTCCCGGCGGCGCATCGCGTCGACTTGGATGCGGGCCCGCTGCACGGGCGCCTGCATGGCGGCGGCCTGCTCGGCGTCCAGCTCCGCCTGGAGGCGGGCGGCGCGGATGGCGGTTGCGCGCCGCAGGACCATCATCAGCAGCTCCACCCCCAGCACCAGGGCGGCGGGCGGGATGGCGGCCACCCCGCGGGCGGCCCAGGTCGGATCGGCGTAGGCGACGTTGAGCACGAAGCTGACCCCGGCGGCGGCGGCCAGCAGCAGCTTCGGCCACCACTGCTCCCACAGGGCCTGCCGCGCCTTGGTGGTGGTGAACCACAGATCAGCCCCGATGGCGACCACGATGAAGGAGTTGACCAGCAGCGGCACGGTCCAGGCGTGCTCGGGGGCGATGCCCTGGGAGCGGACCGCGTAGCTGCGGATCGCCTCGAAGCTGGTGTAGAAGGCCAGACAGCCGATGCCGGCGACGGCGCCGCCGAGCACGGCGACCAGCGCCGTCCTGAACCGGGCCAGCCATCGGTCGTTGGCAACGGCAGCGGAGGACAACGGTGGTCCGGAGACGGTCACGAGCGAGGCTCCCTGGAACGTTTGAGGGACCGGCGGCGCGCAGGTTCTATCGCATGCGCCGGGAAAGGACCAATCTGCGAGCACCGGCTGCGCACCGTGCAAGGACGGCATGACCGACACGGCCATGTGGCCACCGGATCGTCGGTGACACGGCCGTGACGGCTGGGTGATGGTCAACCCGTTAGGTTCAGCGCAAGTGGTGGTCTGGTGACTCGGGATCAGCGGGGGCGCGACGGTGATGATGGCCGGCCAGCACACTCCTGTGCTTGCCGTCAGGCAGCGACGCGTCGCGACACCGACGGTCGGCGTCCTGCAGCGGTGCGGCGCGAGACCCTGCCCGCGTGGAGCCTGCGACCACGACGCCGAGCGGCCGGTTCTGCAGCGCCGATCGCTCGACGAGCAGGGACCGTCCACGGCGCCGGCCATCGTGTCGGAGGTGGTGCGCTCGTCCGGCCAGCCATTGGACCCGGCCACCCGCGGCTTCATGGAAGCACGCTTCGGCCACGACTTCAGCCAGGTCAGGGTGCACAGCGGCGCGGCGGCAAGCGAGTCGGCGCGGGCGGTGGGCGCTCTCGCCTACACGGTCGGACGCGACGTGGTGCTCGGCAACGGCCACGACACACCAGGGAGGGAGGGCGGACGGCGGCTCCTCGCCCACGAGCTGGCCCACGTCGTCCAGCAGAGCGGGCGCGGTCAGGCGGTCGGCCTTGCCGGGCTCCGCGTCGAGGCCGCCGACACGCCGGCCGAACGGGAGGCCCAGATCGCCGCCGAGCAGGCCGTCCACGGGGATCGCGTACCGGCGCTGACCGCATCCGGTCCGTCCGTGCACCGGCTCGAGGAGCCCCACATCGCAAGGGTGAACGTCAACCTCACCTCCCAGACGGTCAAGCTCGAATGGCGTGGCACGCCGCCCTCGGAGCCGGGCAGCGACAGCTTCACCTGCTCTACCGGCAAGGGCTACGGCAATCCGGGCGACCCGCCGGGCACGTGCAAGCGCGACTGCTGTGCCGGGCCCGACCAGCAATGCGCGCCTCCGCACGACCGGCCGGGCGCAATCGGCTCCTGCTGCACGCCGATCGGGAGCGGCTTCTGGACCGGGAGGCCGCGGCCAGAGCACAACGGCTGGCTGTACTGGACACCCGTCGAGCCGATCCACACCTCCGGGGGTCGGGGCATCGCGCTCCACCAGCACGACGAGGTCACCGGCCAGGCGATCGGGCACGGCTGCATCCGCATGGAGGAGGGCAACGCCCACCGCATCTACCTCTACTCGCGCGGTAAGGCGACCAATGTGACGATCACCGGAAGAGCGACGGTCGCGTGCCCGGTCGACCGGCGATGTGGGGCGTCCGGCGCGCTCGGCCCCGAGGCGCCGGTCCCCCGGATGGAAGCCGCGGCGCTGACCCGACCCGACGAGGAGCCGCCCGGCGGCGGGCGGTCAGCGGGTTGAGCGTCCACGCGATGCCCGTTCCATCCCCCCGTGCCGGCACGGCCCTCCACCAGCGCGGCCGAGCAGCCCCAGCGGAGCGCCAGACTGCGGCTCCGGCCATGGTGGCCGAGGTGCTGCGCTCGCCCGGAGCCGCCCTCGACGCAGCGACCCGGGCGTTCTTCGAACCTCGCTTCGGCCACGATTTCGGTCGGGTGCGGGTCCACGCCGACAGGCGAGCGGCGGCATCCGCGGACGCGGTGAGCGCCCTCGCCTACACGGTCGGACAGCATGTCGTTCTCGGTGGTCAGGGCTCCGTCCATGAGTCGCCTCGTGGGAGATGGCTGATGGCGCATGAGCTTGCCCACGTCGCCCAGGCGCGCCAGGCGGGGGCCGGAGGCGATCTCACCGAGGTGGAGGAGGATGCGAACCAGGCGGCCTCGGCGGTGCTCGCCGGCCGGCCGGTCCGCCTTGGGCGGGGCCACGACGGCAGGAGCATGCACAAGTTCGGGCAGCCGGAGAGCGTCCCCGACCTGACCTATGTCGCCGGTACGGACCCGAGGGGCGACAAGTTCCTCACTCGTGCCATGGACTATCACACCAACTGGGGCCTGAAGCCTCGGACGGTCGAATCCCTCGAGAGCATCGTCGACGACCTGGGCACCAAGACGGGCCCACTCGGCCGCGTCCGCATCGTCTCCCACGCCCTCGAGCCCGGGCTGTTCCTGCGCCTGTTCGCGGGCAGCGACGCCACCACCCTCTCGGAGGACCTGCTCAAGGGCTTCGCGGCGAGCGATGTCGGCGGGTTGAGCGTGATCCTGTCCGGCCCCATCGCGGACCCTGCGACCGCGGGCCACGTCCTCGACAAGCTCCGTGAGTCGAAGCCTGACGTGCTGAAGCCGTTCGGGCTGCACGAGTCGGGCACGCCCGCGGGGGCCGTCAAGAGCTTGATCGACCGCAGCACCGACCTTCTCTCGCTGCAGCAGGAGACGGAAGGTGAGCAGGCGCAGGTCGCGACGATGAAGGAGGCGCTCCGGACGATCCTGGCCGGGCTCCGTGGGGAGGTGCAGCGCGAGGCCAAGGTCTCACCGGCCAAGGCGCAGGCTCTCCAGGACGCCATCCTCGGCCTCGGCGGGGCGTTCACCTTCCAGGCCTCCCAGCAACCGGCGGCGCTCATCGCCGACATCAGGGCGGCAAACGTCGCCATCGCCAAGGGATTCCGCAGGAAGCTGGAGAAGGCGAGGGCGCGGT
>Ga0210378_10002071_pt1 | contig 10296 bp, 10 predicted proteins | sample PLM1_60_b1redo_FD_155465 | JGI IMG/M metagenome (GOLD analysis project Ga0210378, IMG submission 155465) | Groundwater sediment microbial communities from an aquifer in East River, Colorado, USA - PLM1_60_b1 redo | ecosystem: Environmental > Terrestrial > Soil > Riparian zone | place: USA: East... | reverse complement strand
ATTTGTACGTCACCGACGTAACCTTGAGATCCGCTGGCAGCGATCTTTCGCGCCCGATCCAGCGTCAGAGATGGAGCTAACATCGTATCGGAGAAGACGGCGGTCGTACTGTTAGCATCGGCGTCTACGGTCAACGGCTCCTTTTTTACACTGAGAACTGAATGGTTCGGAAGTACCGCGGTGGCGGCCAACTCGTCTGCGGCGGAGTCCTGTACATACTTAGTGGCGGTTTCGCCGCTGTGTCCCCAGACAAAGAGCAGGGCGCCAAAGAAGATAACTGTGGCCAACGGCGCTGCCAGGCGAAATACCAAACTGCTTCGTTCAGCAAGCACTGCCATCGTGGAGGAGAGCGGATCGGCTTCCGGCATAAGCTCTGACCGCACCAAACTCTTCTCCAAAATGGCTCGCGCGGCCGCCGCCGTCCGCGGCCGGTCTTCCGGCCGCTTGGCAAGCAGAGTGTGCACCGCAATCGCAAGTTGTTTGGGAATGTCCGGGCGAAGTTGCGGTAAAGGTGGCGGCGGAGCCGTGGCCTGTTTCACTAGCACCGCCGATGGCAAGGGATCTATAAAGGGCGGGCGGCCTGTCAACATCTCGTAGAGCACAACTCCGAGGCTGTAGAGATCGCTGCGCGCTCCAACCCGCTGGCCCAGACACTGCTCGGGCGACATGTATCGCGGCGTGCCCACTAACTGACCTGAACCGGTCGTTGCGTGCGTTGCTGTCGATTCCGCCGAGGTCACCAGAACCTTTGCTACTCCGAAGTCCAGCACACAAACCCCTCGTTCATTGAGCATGATATTCGAGGGTTTGAGGTCCCGGTGGATGATGCCAAGCTGATGTGCCTCTTCCAGAACATCGCAAATCTGTACGCCAATCTTGACGGCTCGTTCCGGGGAGAAACGACCATCGAGAACCAATGCTTCCGACAGTGTTGTGCCTTCCACAAACTCCATGATGATGAAATGACGGCCATCCGGCAGATTGCCGGCGTCAAAAATCATCGCCGCATGCCGGTGGCGCAGTCTGGCCATCGTGCGGGCTTCCCGCAGAAAGCGGTCGGCCACGTCTCGGTCGGAGGCAAACTCCTGTTTGATAATTTTGACAGCGACGGGACGTTCGAGTCCCAGATGCGTTGCGCGATAAACCGTGCCCATGCCGCCTCGTCCGATCTCACATTCGATTCGGAACCTCCCGGCGATGAATTGAGGGACATCCATACCTGACCTTCTTTCGGGATAAGGTCGCTCGGAGCGATCTTTTGAGCGAGGAGATTCGCGCCTCCGTGCGGCGCTGAAATGGGCACTAGTTGTCGTGTTGTACTGGGGGAGAGATGCACCGGCTGCCACCGGTTATTGCCTGCGTAGTCTAGCACCTTTGCCAGACGATAGGAATACCCTTTGACAGAATCTGACGCCGCGCCGTTTATGGTAGGTAGGGAAAATCACGGTTGCCTTCTCATTCACACCGTGGCTTCAGCCCGGTGATCTGGGCACGAGAAAATAAAGGAACCGTTTTAACGGTTTACCTAGCTGCGAATGCACTTTGTGCCAAGAACACCATTTCTAAAGTTCATCCGAGCTACCAACTTAGCATCGCTAGCTATTTGAGCAGCCCTAAGAAACCGTTGAAACGGTTTCTCCGATCGGTTGGCCGCTTGTATCACCGGGCTAAAGCCACGGTGTGAATGAGAAATCCGAACCCGCATACGACGCAGAGGACGTGATGTTCGGTTCGCTTCCCGTCACGGTTCCCACTCAAAAGCAACTTCGGAAATCGGGGTGTCCGGGTCCTTTCCCAAGTAGAAGTCTTCAAGCTCGATGCGGACCCAACGGGTCCTTATCGAGACCACGTCGAGCGTGTGACGTTCCATGCGATCGGGGAATTTGAAAAGGCGCGAAGTCCCATCCGAGAAAGACACAGTGGCGCCGGAAATTCGATTGTTTATTGCCCAGATCGCCGGGCTCTTGAAATAGCCCGGGAGGATCAGAACTCGATGCAGATTGATCTCGCGATCGAAATCGAACCTTATCCATTCGCCCCTTCCCGGTCCATCCACTCCTTCGATCCAGGCAGTCCCTTTCTTTCCATCGATCGCATTCGAAGGATCGTAGGTATTACTCTGCACCGCATAGCGGACGGAGGACGCTGTGGCTTTGATCTTCAGCGGAAGCGATCCAGGGTTCTGCTCGCTTTCAATGGTGGCGCTATTCGATAAGGGTTTCGTGGTCGAGGTGCCTTGCCGGTCCAAGGCCGTGGAAGGCGATTCAGCCGGGTTTACATTTGCGACATTCGGTCCCGATGTGGAAGGTTGGTCCTGCCGGCTCTGCCGAAATAAAAGCACGGCGCCGATTCCGATACCCACTAACAGCAGCAAAGCAATCGCGAGCACGCCACCCACCAGTAGGCGACTGGTTGGTTGAGAGCCACTAACTCGAGCAGTCTCCGCGCTCGGTCTGGCGTAATAACGCACAGTTGGCTGGGCTCTGAACGCTGGAGCGAGGTTTGGGACAGCCGGTTCAACGACTGGGGATGGGCGTTCCGAATCCAGAGAGCCATAGATTAAGGTCGCATCCGAATTTTGCGAGGATGAAGTGTCACTCACCGGCGCAAGCAATGCGCCGTCCTGCAGACAGAAGTTGAGCGAGTCGTCTGCGTACCTACCGTCACATTGAGGACATTGCTTCAATGGTCCAGGCCTTTGGCTGCTGTTTTAGCTGGGTCGGTCCACGACGTTGGGAATCCAGAAGATCTGGCCGTCAGCTTCTACGCTCTTCAATCCGTGCTTCGGAAGATCCTTCTCTTTAAGTCCAAGGAAGGTGAAATGCGGCAGGTCGCTGAGTACGGTCTGAAACCAGCCATGCTTTGCCAGAATCTCACGCACGCGTGGGTCATCAAACTCGGTAACGTCCAGAGCGAGCATGGCGATATGTTGCGAAGTGCCCGGGGCCGCGATCGAATAAAGAATCGATTTGGACAGATCCTTGCTGAAGAAGATGCAGCTCTTTTCCAGTTCCAGAACCTCCGCAACCTGATCGTGAAGCGGCAAGATGCGCAAACGCGAAACCTGCTCCGCTGTTAATTTTCCCTGCCCGAACCAGTAGTCCAGCGCCGGCAGAAAGCGTGTGTCCCAAAGACGCAAGCTGTCTTCATAATTGCGGCGGGCTGCTTCCGCACCGCCTCGCGGAGTGATATCCAGATTCTCTTCCTGGGCCTCAGCGCGCGCTTTCAGCAGCGCTTTCATCGCCTCCGGCTGCAGTTCGATGTCTGCATCGGCGATTGTCTCTGTGGTAAATCCAGCGGCTTCCTGAAACCGCGCCACCTGCTCCTCCGCGGTAAACACACAAACAGGCGGCGGCGTCACCTTTTTAATCGCCAAAAAAATCGCGCCGTATTCTTCGAGAATTCTTCGCGCTACCACGTCGGTAGTGGAGCAGATACTTTCAATCTTTAGCTTGCGTTTCTTCAACGCCTTGCGGAGCGCTTCGTAAAAGGGCGCGGGGACGTGGTTCTTTTTTTCTTTCTCTGTGGCAGTGCTGACCATCATGTTGACATTGGTTCCTATTTCTACGTATGAAGCGTTCCGGGATTTTGCCGAAGCCGCCGACAGCGAACCACAAAGCGGTGAAACCATCAAGAAAGCCAACAAACTAAAACAGACGCCGAATCGGCCAAATGAACCTTTCCCCGGTGAAGGTCTCCACGCGTAATTCCGGCAGTCACCCTTTCGCGAAAACAACAGCACACCTCTGTTCTCTAACGTCTTCCCCAATTCGCATCATAGTTGCGCCTAATTGAGCTGGTCAACAAAGCGAGCGCTGCAGTGCCGGATATGGGGTGAAGTTTGGTGTGGATTGGAATGCTTCTCAGCTAATACCAGGCGATTCGCCTTGCGCTATACTGGCCCAGTCCTTTAATGGCCAAAGACGCGTGATGAATCAAAGAGAACGCATCAGGGAGATCCTTGCAACCTACCAGAAGCACGGATGGCAGCTGCGGCGCCTGCTGCTAGTCCCTGAAACACGCTCCGATGTAGTCAATAAGGACGACCTCACGTTTGAGGGAGCTAGAGTTGATGATGCGAATGTTGACGCACTGTGGTTTTCCCGTCCCTCACCTGGTAAACGGGAGGCCTGGGAATTGCGACTGATAGCCGAAACCCCTTATGCGCTGTTTGAAACGTTTAAAGCTGACGAGCCGGAAGAAGCTCACGAGAAAGTGCGCCAGGAAATGGAAGCAAGGATGAGCGAGTTCACAACCAGGAAGCGCCCATGAGCGGACTACCGCTTGCCCATCTTGACTGGGATCTCGAGTTTCTCTGCGCCGCGCATCAATACAACCTTTATAGTGCTATAGGGTATCGCGCGATTGACGCGAGAGCTAAGTTCTTCAGGAGTGCGGATGGGCGCTCCGTCAAACTCAATAATGATGTCGCCGTTTTTAACTCCGGCGAGATCGGCAGGACGGCTCTGGGAGATATCATTCACCTTTACACCGAAGATCTTTGTGCCGGGGATTGGGACACGGTCAGTGTCACCATCGTCGAAACCAAATAGACCGCGGCCTTCCGGTCGATCCCGAAATTCCTTCGCCAGGCGATCAAAATCTCCTTTGGAGACTGTGGTCAGCGTCGTGGTTTTAGGCTCACCATCTCGGATGTAAATCACATCGACGGCTTTTCCAATGGGAGTGCGCTGCACTAAGTCAGTCATCTCATCTTCATCATGGACGATCTGGCCGTCAAAGCTGGTTATTACGTCTCCGCCGATGAGTCCAGCTTTGTCTGCCGGGCCTCCCGGCGGATCGACGTTGTCGAAGGTGACACCGCCTTCTCCATCCTCAAAAGAATTAACACCGACATAAGCACGCGGAGGTTGAGGCGCCGAAGACGTGGGAGCGGCGATTCTACGTATCGGCGTGACGACCGCTGTGAAAGCCGCGGCCGCGAGGAAGAAGATCAACAGTCCTATAAACATCCAACTCATCCCGCTCATCTTCCTGGCTCGCTTAGCCATTTGACGTCCAGCCCCCGGGATCATGGGCCCGCCTGATATCCCGTACGCGGTGGCAAACGGTTGTTGCGACGAGGCGGTACTATTGTCTGCCAGATTCGCTGGCCGGCCATTCTTGAATCGAACTGTCTCTGTATATTCGGCGGGACCCTCACCCAACCTGAAACCGCAGTTGCGACAAAAACGCAGGTCGCGCGGCATTGGTGTGCGGCAGTTTGAGCAGATAGTGATGCTCGAATCTGCCTCAGACTGTATTGGCATTCCGTGATTCTGGGACATGAGAACGTCTACCAATCCTGAAATTAGAGATAAAGAAAGGCCTCCAGAGCCTATACGCCAAATAAAGCTGTCCGGTTGCATCGAGGCCTGGGCACATTGTAGGTCTTATCGCAATGGAGACTCAATCTTCATAGGATTTCTCTACTTAATAAGCCTTTTTATAGAATCAAGAGGCTGGTGAATAGCCTGCCGGGGCCCGCCGATAGACATCCGCGCGCCTTTAGGTGCAGAATCCTGAAATCTGTGGGCGAGTTCACTTGCCTAAACGCGATGAACTCTGGAGGGAACTAACTACTGTGGAAATCACAAAAGCTCTAGCGGCACTCCAGCCGCTTTACGGCAAGGACAATGTCGAGATTGTAACGCTCGATGGCCGGCGAGTGCGCGGCACAGTTCGGAGCATGAAAACCACCCAGGCCCTAACTACTCCGAGCGTCAAAATTGAATGTGCCAATGGCGAGATCGTCAAGATCCCATTTCCCACAATCGCAGAAATTAAAGACTACAATTAACTCTCCCCGGGGTTCGCAGGCGATGTTTCTGCCCGACCCAATTCATTGATTTGAGTCTCGCGTTTCTTTTACTCGTCGCGTATAGTACGCCGTTTTAGAATTTCGAAGCATCCTGAAGTTTGGGAGACATCATCGGCCTTGTCATTAATAATTGAAGATTTCGGAGGGCGCGTAGCCACCGTTTGGTCGGAACTTCGTCCCACAACGCGAGGTTTGGTTGAACGAGCGCTACAGGCCTCTAATGCATCGTCGTCCCAAGTGCGTAACGTGCCCTACGACCCTCGCGCGGATCTGGAATTAAGCCGCTTGCTCGCAGCGCTTGATGATCGGGCTTTGGAGCCGGGCGCGTCTTTGGACAACGAAAAGGGAGATCAACTAAAGCACATCGCTGACACTTGTGCTGCGGTCTTACAGGAGAAGACCCAGTCGGCCGAAGTTTTTGCCCAGCTCGTGCGGCGGGCCGAACAGCAGCGTGACTACCGGCGCATTGATGTCCTGGCAGATGCGCTGACCTCCCGCTTTGCCCCCAGTGAGATCTGCGAGTTGGCCCGCTCGGAAGACGTGGTGGTGCGGGCCCTGTCCAATGAGGCATTAGCCCAGTTTCCCACATCCGTGCTGGTAGGATTATTGAGTGATCCGGTTGATTCGGAGATCGCTCGTGATGCCCTGCGTCGCCAGGCGATGGAGTACGGATCCGAAGAAGCCCGCCGGATAGTCAACGCTCTCGATCAGGTTGACGAACTCTAACCCGATTCTGTGAATCCGTGGTCCTCTCCAAAATCTCCTTCGCCAACGGTGTTACCTCTGGCGCTTTGTCTTCAATTGGTTTTTGGCGGCAGCGGCGTCAACTCAGGGTTGTAGAGGGCCGCGACGCCGTGCGCGATTTTTCCCGTGTTCGCCTGGCTCAGGTTAGCGAACACAACCACGGTCAGCTTTTCGCCAACGTAGCGCGCAATGTGGGCCTTGAATCCCTGCCAGGAGCCGCCGTGTTCGATAATCTGGTGGCCGCGCACATCGTTTAAGGACCAGCCAAAGCCATAGTTCTCGGTTTTGCCGTTGTTTAGCTTGACGGGTGTCCATATCTGCTGAAGGCTCGACTTTTTCAAAAGCTTTTCAGTGTAGAGGGCCGCATCCCACTTGGCCATGTCGTATACAGTGAGATACAGGGCGCCATCGGCAGTTGTGTTCACGCTAGGCGCGACCCATTCCTGATTTTTCAGTTCCCCTTTCACCAGGCGGTACCCGGCTGAGCGGTTAGGGACAATGTCCTCCTCGCTGATGATTCGTGACGTGTTCATTCCCAGCGGCCTAAATATCCGCTCTTGCAGAAAATCACCGTAAAACTTACCGCTGACCTTGTGAATCAAAATCCCGAGCATCACATATCCAAGGTTGCTGTAGCTCCACTTTTCGCCGGGCTGAAAAGCCAGCGGAATCACTTGCGCGCGCTTGTACAGATCGGCTTCGGTATAGTCGCGGCGGAAATCGAAATCGTTTGGATAATCTGTCGTGCCTGCCGTATGAGTAAGCAGCTGTCGCACCGTAATGTTCTGCCAGGCTGCGGGCGCATCGGCGAAATATTTTGTAATTTTGTCTTCGAGACTAATCTTGCCTTCTTCGACCAGCATCATGACCGCCATGGCCGTAAACTGCTTCCCTACTGAGCCCGACTGAAAAATCGTTTCGGGTTTAACGGGAACCTGATGCTCGACATTCGCGAGGCCGTAGCCTTTGGCCAGAATGATCTGTCCGTTTTTGATCACGGCGAGCGAGACGCCAGGGATGCGCTGCTTCTGAATTTCGGACTGGACGTGGTCGTCGACCCTAACGGCAAATGCATCCTGCGCCGAGCAGGGGGCCGAGTGACAAATGACAAGCAGCAGTGCGATTGTCGAGAGATTAGCCAGTGAGCGTTTCATAGATACAGATTACACATTAGATTGGAAAAAGCGCCAGCAGCAGGATTCGGGAGGTGGGTCGGTTTCAATCAGAGTGCCGATTTTTTAGTTAGGACGAAAAGCGCGATCCACGAAATCACACGAAGCTGCACGAAAAAGGTCTGCTTAACGTTTATCTGCGTAGTGTGTGGAGACTACCGGTAGGCAATCTGCGTTTCGCCAATTTCATTCAAACGCTGCACAACCTGCTTGATAAGCCAATCCGGAGTGGAGGCGCCGGCAGTAACCCCAACGCGGCTCACACCCTGGAGATCGCCAGGATTGATCTCAGAGGGCGTTTCAATCAAGAAGCTTTTCTCACATTGCTCCTGACAGACGGCCAGCAGCTTGACGCTGTTAGATGAGTGTCGTCCGCCGATGACGTAAAACGCATCAACTTCGCCAGCCAGCGCCCGCGCCGCATCCTGCCGATCCCGCGTGGCGGAGCAGATCGTGTTAACCACTTGGGGATCAGCGTCGGCCTTTTGGCGTACAGCTTCGGCAACTTCGAGAAAGGTCTTCAGTTTGATGGTGGTCTGAGAAACTACGAGAGGTGAGCGCAGAGTTGGCAGTGAGGCCACTTCGCTGGCGTCACGCACAACATAGGTGTTGTGGGGCGCGTAGCCGACTACGCCGATCATTTCAGGGTGATCGGGATTACCAGCAACTACAACATCGCGTCCCTGTTCAGCAGCCCGTTCGGCGAGATGCTGCACTCTGGTAACGAAAGGGCAAGTGGCATCGATAACTTGAGCAGCACGATGTTCCAGATCTCGCTGAACCTGTGGCGTTACACCGTGTGCACGAATCACAGCAATAGTGTCGCCATCAGCTTCCCCGGGAGAGTCGATCGTCGACACACCCTTTTCGCCGAGTCGCTCCATCTCCTGGGCATTATGAATTAACGGTCCCAGCGAACGGATGGGACGCACGCCTTCGGTTACAGCCTCTTCGACCATTTCGACGGCGCGCTCGACGCCAAAGCAGAATCCGTACTCTTCAGCCAGCAAGACTTCCATAATATCCTTCGACCCTGGAACGTTAGTTTACCGGCTCTCCGGACTGTTCGGATCGCTCGCGATTGCAGGCGCGTTTCCATTCCTCCCGCAGGCGATCACCACCCTCGACGCGCGCATCAATCCACTCAATGTCTTTCTCGATTAAAGAGCGCACGTTGGTCAAGAATTTCTTATTAAGATCCGCAAGCTCATGCGCCATGTTCGGCGGCAAGATGGCATAAGAAGCGTCGCCGAGATAACGCAGCGCGTCATACACGGCGTTGCAGGCGTTATCAACAGATTCCCTGGGTTCCGACATAATTCAGGCCTCCTTACGAAAATCTTTGCCGCGACTTACGGCAAACTCATTCTAACACCACAGCCTTACGACCGCACGGCCTCGGCCGTTCCGAGCAATCGGGTAACCGGAAACGGGATTGCAGCTTCCACTAAGGCCCGCTGTCAGTCTGCGCCGATTGTGAGCGCAATAATTGGCCACATTTGCTCGGCCCAGAACTCATACCCCTCGTCTGAGGGGTGAAAACCATCCTCGGAGAAAAACTCGGGATGCGACGGTAGCTTTTCGTGGGTGACGGTGTAGTTGTCAAACACGGTGACTTCGTGGCGCGCGGCGATTTCTTCGAGTTTTTGGTTGAAGGTAACGATTTGCTGATGGTATTCGGTTCGCAGGGCTTGCGGGATTCGGGGCGCGCTCGAAATATCCGGAACGTTCGTAACGACAATTGCGGCCTTAGTATCGCTCCTAAGCCGGCTGAGAATCTCTTCGAAGTTTTTCGAAAATTGTTCAAGGGGAACGCCATGGCCAATGTCGTTGATGCCGATGCCCAGAGTTATGAGCTGCGGATCTCCGCGAACACCGCGATCCAATTGACTACGCAACACATCCGAGGTCATCGCCCCGCTAACACAAAGATTGGTCAATGCTGAACCCGGTCTGTGGGTGACGATGCGCTTAAACAGGCGGGCTACGTATCCACCATCTCTTGCTCCGACACCAGCTCCGGTTGAGTCTCCCAAAGCCAAGTACCTGATTGGTCCCGTCATAGAATCGCTCAACCTGTTGCGTGAAATGTGTTTGAGTCCTGGCGCGGGGGCGCCGTTCTGGCTGGGTTGTTCACCGGAGTTACATCCAGCCATGAAAACCAGCAGAGGCAGCGTGCTTCCCGCAAGGATTGCAACCCGAATCGTGTGCATAGTTCACTTGGTTCTCAAATGAAGAGCTTAGCAGCTTTGAAAGCGCAGGTGTGCGATCGAGTGCTGAATCGAAATTCGCGGGCGGACGTGCTCGACTACGGAACCGCGAGCGGTAGCGACCGGATCCAAGCACTCAACGCTCACTAAAACTGCAATTAAGATGAGTTGAGTGCTTGGATCCGGTCGCTACCGCTCGCGGTTCTGTCGTGGAGCACTATCGGCGCGCGAATATTTTCGGTTTGGTATTGCTGATCTCGGGCTAAAAACTACTGGATCAAACCAATCAAAATTACCCGGCTCTCCTTTGCGGGCGGTTCAACAGCGAGCTTTGTGACCTCTGTTGGCA
>Ga0210378_10002070_pt1 | contig 10296 bp, 11 predicted proteins | sample PLM1_60_b1redo_FD_155465 | JGI IMG/M metagenome (GOLD analysis project Ga0210378, IMG submission 155465) | Groundwater sediment microbial communities from an aquifer in East River, Colorado, USA - PLM1_60_b1 redo | ecosystem: Environmental > Terrestrial > Soil > Riparian zone | place: USA: East... | reverse complement strand
ACCGTGCCGCCACGGGATATCCACAGCCGACGTCCGAACAGGATGACGAGCAGTGCGAGGCCAACGCCCAGCACGAGGCCGAATCCTTCGAGGAAGCTCATCGGCGTCTCCGGCTCGTCCGCGACGTCAGTGGGCGCTAGCGGTTTCGGCCGGTTCGGCGGTCTCGGCGAGGACCGACACACCCTCGCCCGTAACCGAGAGGAAACCACCGTTGACGGTGTAGGCGAGCTCGCCGGAGCCAGTCTTGATCCGCACCGTGCCCGGGTCGGCAAGCTGGCCGAGGAGAGGCGCGTGACCAGGCAGTACACCCAGCTCGCCCTCGGTGGTACGGGCGAACACCGCATCGGCCTCGCCGGACCAGACCTTGCTCTCGACCGAGACGAGCTCGACGTGAAGCTGGGCCACGGGTACTCCTTCTGGTGGTGGGATCGGCCTCAGTTTAGCGACCTATTCAAGTGACACGCGCGCAACCCCCCGACGCCAGGGGGTTTGTGGCGCAACGCCACCGACTGTTCGTGGAAATCCCCACGACTCGCCGTCGACGTCTGCGCGATTTCCACGAACACCGCACGTGCTGGCAGCTCAGCCTGCGGTGTCCATCGCGACGGCCAACCGGGCGCCGATTCGCTGGCGCTCGCGCTCCGGCACCGGCGGCAGCCGTCCTGTTAGCGATTTGGGCCGGGACACGCCGGCGTGGCGTGGCCCCAATCGCTAACAGCTGAGGCCGGCGTCCGCTCGAAGAGCGGACGCCGGCCTCAGCAGAACAGTTAAGCCTTGGCCAGCTCAGCCGCGTTCTTCTCGACGTCCTCAAGGCCACCGCACATGAAGAAGGCCTGCTCCGGGACGTGGTCGAAGTCGCCCTCGCCGAGCCGCTTGAACGCCTCGATGGTCTCCTTCACCGGCACGGTGGAGCCGGGGATACCGGTGAACTGCTCCGCCGCGTACGTGTTCTGCGACAGGAACCGCTCGATGCGACGCGCCCGGCCGACGAGAACCTTGTCCTCTTCGGACAGCTCGTCGATACCGAGGATCGCGATGATGTCCTGGAGCTCCTTGTAGCGCTGCAGGATCTCCTTGGTGCGGGCCGCGACCCGGTAGTGCTCGTCGCCGACGTACCGGGCGTCGAGGATCCGGCTGGTGGAGTCCAGCGGGTCCACGGCCGGGTAGATGCCCTTGTCGGAGATGGCACGCGAGAGCACCGTGGTCGCGTCGAGGTGCGCGAACGTGGTGTGCGGCGCCGGGTCGGTGATGTCGTCGGCGGGCACGTAAATCGCCTGCATCGACGTGATCGAGTGGCCACGGGTCGAGGTGATGCGCTCCTGCAACTGACCCATCTCGTCGGCCAGGGTGGGCTGGTAACCCACCGCGGACGGCATACGGCCGAGCAGCGTGGAGACCTCGGAACCGGCCTGGGTGAAACGGAAGATGTTGTCGATGAAGAGGAGCACGTCCTGCTTCTGGACGTCCCGGAAGTACTCCGCCATGGTCAGCGCGGAGAGGGCGACCCGAAGACGGGTGCCGGGCGGCTCGTCCATCTGGCCGAAGACCAGCGCGGTCTTCTCCAGCACGCCGCTCTCGTCCATCTCCAGGATGAGGTCGTTGCCCTCACGAGTACGCTCCCCGACCCCAGCGAAGCACGAGACACCACCGAAGATGCTCGCGACGCGGGTGATCATCTCCTGGATGAGCACCGTCTTGCCCACGCCGGCGCCGCCGAAGAGGCCGATCTTCCCACCGCGCACATACGGGGTGAGTAGGTCGATGACCTTAAGGCCGGTCTCCATCATCTCGGTCTTGGACTCGAGCTGATCGAAGGGCGGGGGCTGACGGTGGATCGGCCAGCGCTCGGTGACCTCGAGCTTCTCGCCCTCCTTGAGGTTGAGGCACTCGCCGAGCGTGTTGAACACATGTCCCTTAGTGATATCGCCGACCGGGACCGAGATCGCCTCGCCGGTGTCAATCACCTCGGCGCCGCGCACCAGGCCGTCGGCGGGCTGCATGGAGATCGTGCGGACCATGTTGTCACCCAGGTGCTGGGCGACCTCCAGGGTCATTGTCTTGGCGATGCTCTCCAGCTCGACCTTCACGTGAAGAGCGTTGAAGAGCTCGGGGATCGAGCCCTTGGGGAACTCGACGTCCACGACCGGCCCGGTCACCCGGACGACGCGGCCGACCCCGGCCGCAGCCTCACCGCTTGCGGACTTCTCAACACTGGTGGCAGTCATCAGTCGTCACTTCCTGCTGCGGCGAGGGCGTTGGCACCACCAACGATCTCACTGATTTCTTGGGTGATCTCGCCCTGGCGGGCCTGATTGGCTTTACGGGTGAGCGTCTTGACGAGTTCGTCCGCGTTGTCCGTCGCTGACTTCATCGCCTGGCGGCGGGCCGCCGACTCGCTGGCCGCCGACTCCAACAGCGCCGCATAGATGCGGGTGTTGAGGTACTTCGGCAACAGCGCGCTGAGCAGCGCCTCGGGCTCGGGCTCGAACTCGTACGCCGGCTGCGGACCCTCCGGCACCTCCTCGGTGACCTCCAGTGGCGCGAACTGCCGTGCGGTCGCGGTCTGGGTGATCATCGAGACGAACCGGGTGTAGACGATGTGCAGCTCGTCCACGCCGCCGATCTCGTCCGGGCCGTGGTCGTGGTCCTCATTGGCCACGGTCTCCTCGGCGCCCGCCAGGAACGTCTGCACCAGCAGGTCCCCGACCGTGCGCGCGTCGGCGAACGTAGGCTGCTCCGAGAAGCCGGTCCAGCTCGCCTCGATCTCGCGGTTGCGGAACCGGTAGTACGTCACGCCCTTGCGGCCGACCACGTAGAGCACCGGCGTCTTGCCCTCGGTCCGCAACCGCGCCATCAGCTCCTCGGCGGTCTTCAGCGCGTTGGCGCTGTAGCCGCCGGCGAGCCCACGGTCGCTGGTGATCACGAGGACGCCGACGCGCTTCGGCTCCGGACGCTCCACCACCAGCGGGTGGTCGATGGTCGTCGCGTTGGACGCGAGCGCCGTCAGCACCCGGGTGATCTCAATCGCGTACGGCTTGGACGCCGCGACCCGCTGCTGCGCCTTGGCGATCCGCGAAGTCGCGATGAGTTCCATCGCCTTCGTGATCTTCTTCGTCGACTGGACCGATTTGATCCGTCGGCGAAGGACGCGGAGTTCGGCTCCCATGGCCTACTTCTTCCCAGCCTTTGGGGGGGCGGGACGGTGACGGGTCACCGTCTCGTGCCCCTCTGCGTCTTCGGGCATCGGCTCTGCCGGCGGCTCGTTCACCTTGATGTGGTCGTCCTTGGCGAGGAACTGCTGCTTGAACTCGGCGATGGCCTTCTTCAGCGCCTCGACGGTGTCGTCCTCGAGCTTGCCGGTGACGGCGATCGCGTCCAGGATCTCCTTGCGGTTGTGCCGCAGGTGGGTCAGGAACTCGGTCTCGAAGCGGCGGATGTCGCCGACTGGGATGTCGTCCAGCTCGCCGGTGGTGCCAGCCCACACCGAGACGACCTGCTCGTTCACCGGGAACGGCGTGTACTGCGGCTGCTTGAGCAGCTCGACCAGGCGGCTACCGCGATCGAGCTGGGCCTTCGACGCCTTGTCCAGGTCGGAACCGAAGGCGGCGAACGCCTCCAGCTCGCGGTACTGGGCCAGGTCGAGGCGGAGGCGGCCAGCGACCGCCTTCATGGCCTTGACCTGTGCGGCGCCGCCGACCCGGGAAACCGAGGTACCGACGTTGATCGCAGGGCGGACGCCAGCGTTGAACAGGTCGGTCTCGAGGAAGACCTGGCCGTCGGTAATCGAGATGACGTTCGTCGGGATGTACGCCGAGATGTCGTTGCCCTTGGTTTCGACGATAGGTAGACCGGTCATCGAGCCGCCGCCCATCTCGTCCGAGAGCTTCGCGCAGCGCTCCAGCAAGCGGGAGTGCAGGTAGAAGACGTCACCCGGGTAGGCCTCACGACCCGGCGGGCGGCGCAGTAGCAGCGACACCGAGCGGTACGCCTCGGCCTGCTTGCTCAGGTCGTCGAAGACGATGAGGACGTGCTGGCCCTGGTACATCCAGTGCTGTCCGATGGCCGAGCCGGTGTAGGGCGCGAGGTACTTGAAGCCGGCCGGGTCGGACGCAGGCGAGGCGACGATGGTGGTGTACTCCATCGCGCCGGCCTCTTCCAGCGCACCCTTGATGCCGGCGATCGTCGAGCCCTTCTGGCCGATCGCGACGTAGATGCACTTGACCTGCTTCTTCGGATCGCCGCTCGCCCAATTCTCCTTCTGGTTGATGATCGTGTCGATCGCCACCGCGGTCTTGCCGGTCTGGCGGTCGCCGATGATCAGCTGGCGCTGGCCGCGGCCGATGGCGGTCATGGCGTCGATCGCCTTGATACCGGTCTGCAGCGGCTCGTTGACCGGCTGGCGGGCCATGACGCCCGGCGCCTGGAGCTCCAGGATGCGGCGGCCCTCGTCGGCGATGTCGCCCTTGCCGTCGATCGGAGTGCCCAGTGGGTTCACGACGCGGCCCAGGAAGGCATCGCCGACCGGAACGGACAGAACCTGCCCGGTGCGGCGGACTGGCTGGCCCTCTTCGATACCACTGAACTCGCCGAGAACGATGACACCGATCTCGCGCGCCTCCAGGTTGAGCGCGAGGCCGAGCGTGCCGTCCTCGAACTGGAGCAGCTCGTTGGTCATGGTGGAGGGGAGACCCTCAACCTTGGCGATGCCGTCACCCGTCAGGGCGACGGTACCGACCTCCTCGCGGGAGATCTCCGGGGTGTACGAGGAGACGTAGCGCTCGATCGCGCCCCGGATCTCCTCGGAGGAGATGGTCAGCTCGGCCATCGTCTACGTCCTCGTCCTCTAGTGGTCAGTGTTACGAAGTTGGAGTTACTGCCGGCCTATCTTGCCGCTCCCGGCCGCTGGTCCTATCTAGCGAGAGCGCTGCGGGCCTGATCCAGGCGCCGCGCCACGCTGCCGTCGTACAGGTCGTCGCCGACCCGGATGGTCGCCCCGCCGATGACGGCCGGGTCGACCACCACCTTGAGCGAGATGTCACGGCCGTAGATGCCCGACAGCCGGGCACTCAGCCGCTCCTCCTGCGCCTCGGTCAGCGGCGCGGCGACTCGTACGTACGCTACCTGCCGGTCACGCGCCTCAGCAGTGAGCTCGACCAGGCGTTGGAGCGAGGCGTCGAAACCACGGCCACCGAGACCGCGGACGGCCTGCTCGACCAGGCGCACGGTGTACTCCGTCGCCTTGCCGCTCAGCAGGTCGCGCACCAGTTCGACCTTGCGGTCGGCCTCGGCCGTGGTGTCCGAGAGCGCCCCGCCCAGGCGGTTGTCGCCCGCGGCAAGCCGACCGAAGCGGAACAGCTCGTCCTCGACGTCGGCCAGCGCGCCAGCTTGCTCGGCCGCCGACAGCTCGGCCCGGACCGACAGCAGCTCAACGGCGGTGAGCAGGTCAGACGCAGCCGACCAGCGACCGCCGACCAGGACGGTCAGCACCTGGAGGGCCTCCGCGGAGACCTTCCCGCCGAGCAGGCCAGTGAGCAGCTCGACGCGCTCCTCGCCCTTGCGGGCCGGATCGGCGAGCGCCCGCCGTAGGCTGTGCTCACGTCCGAGCAGCCCGGCCACGTTCCGGAGGTCCGCGGCAAGGGCAGCAGCGTCCACGCCGGCCGCCAGCGAGTCGAGGCGCTCCTGCGCGGCGGCGGCCGACTCGCGGCTGGCGCCCAGCATCAGCGCCTGCCCACGGTGGGGGTGGCGCCCTCAGCGTCTAGCTCGGCGAGGAACCGCTCAACCGTGCTGGCCCGGCGCGCCTCGTCTGCGAGGGAGTCCCCCACGATCCGGCTGGCCAGGTCGACGGCGATCCGGCCGATGTCACCACGCAGCTCGGCGACGAGCGACTCGCGCTCGGCCAGGAGTTGCTCGGTGCCACGCTGCACGATCCGCGCGGCCTCGGCACGTGCCTCCTCGTGCAGGTCGGCGCTGATCCGCGCGGCCTCGGCACGTGCCTCGTCACGGATCGCGGCAGCCTCGGTGCGGGCCTCGGCGAGCTGGGCCCTGTACTGCTCGAGCGTGGCCTTGGCCTCCGCCTGAGCCTCCTCGGCCCGCTTGATCCCGCCCTCGATCGCGTCGACGCGCGCCGCGAACGTCTCCTCCATCCTGGGGAAGACGTACTTCATGAGGATGTAGCAGAGGATCGCGAACGCGACAGCGCCGATCACCAACTCCTGCCAGATCGGCATGATCGGGTTGTGCTCGGCCTCAGCCGCGAGGTAGTTCAGCATGGGGATCTCCTGTCCCTCGCCGGTCCCGACTTCGGTTTACTTGAAGACGAAACCGAAGGCGATACCGAGCAGGGCCAGCGCCTCGGTCAGCGCGAAGCCCAGGAAGAGCATGGGGCGGGTCAGGCCGGCCGACTCGGGCTGGCGGGCCGTCGCCTGGATGTAGGCGGCGAAGACGATGCCGACGCCGATGCCGGGGCCGATCGCGGCGAGGCCGTAACCGATGGCGCTGAGGCTGCCGTTGATTTCGCCGGTCATTTCAGCGAGAACGGTGCTCATGACTTTGGTTCCTCCTGGGAATCACGCGTGACCTTCACGCGAGACGACTGGGTAGACGGGAAGCTCTATCTGATGCTGGTCTCAGTGCTCATCCGCGAGCGCGCCCTGGACGTAGCTCGCGGTGAGGACCGCGAACACATACGCCTGCAGGATCGCCACGATTACCTCGAACAGAGTCAGGACGATCGCCATCACGAACGACACCAGCGACACGCTCTGGGTCAGGATGTTGTTGGTGCCGAGCAGGACGAACCCGCCGACAGTGAAGACCAGCAGCAACATGTGCCCCGCGAACATGTTCGCGAAGAGTCGCAGCGCCAGCGTGATCGGCCGGAGGACGAAGGTGGAGAAGAACTCGATCGGGATGAGCAGCGGCAGCATCGCCACCGGCGCGTCGGGGATCAGGTTCATCTTCAGGTACTTGCCGAGCCCGTGTTTGCGGATGCCGAGGTAGTTGAAGAGCACATAGGAGAGGACCGCCAGCACGACCGGGAAGGCGATGTGCGCGTTCGGCGAGATCTGCAGCAGCGGGATGATGCCGAAGATGTTCGTGACGAGGACGAACAGGAACAGCGTGGTCAGGTAGGGCGCGAACTTGATGCCCTCCTTGCCGATCACGTCCCGGCCGACGCCGTCACGGATGAACGAGTAGGCGGATTCTGCCAGCCACTGCCCCTTGGTCGGCACCAGCTTCGGCGCCCGGTACGTGGCCAGGAAGAAGACGATGATCAACGCAACCGCGAGCCAGACCATCAGCGTGAACTTCGTCACCCAGGGGCCGGCGTCTTGGACGACGCTCGGCAGGAAGACGTCGTTGACGCTAGGAGGCCAGGGAAGCTCCTCCACAGCGAAGGCAACTGCCTGTCCGCTCACCGGACCATCCTCCATGATGTAGTCGGGCCAAGCCTGAAGCTCAGTACCTGCACAGAGGTCCTCAGACCCCGAGTTTGCGGACGATCAGGTAGATCGCCAAAGCCATCCCGACGATGATGCCGATCGCCGTCGCGATGCCTTCCCACTTGAGCCACTGATCGACGAGCCAGCCGACGAATCCCCACACCGCCATCCCGGCGAGCAGGTACCCCACGGCCGTCCAGCCCATGTTGGCGCCGGCTGCATCATCCGGACGCTTCGGGGGCTGACCGTCGGTCATGACGGAGCCGACACTAGCAGTCGCAGTACGCACATCATGAACCGCCCCCTCCCCTAGCTTCGGTCAAGTCAACGTAAGGGATCCTTGACCGATACACCCAAACCGCCTGCGTGGTGACCCACACGACAGTGCCCGCGATGATGCCACCCGCCATGGGGATAGCACCGTCCCATTTGGACTCGTTCACTACGTAGAGCAACCCGCCGAAGGCAGTGAACTTGATCAGGTACGTCGCCAGTCCGACGGGTAGCAGCATCGGCCGCGCGTGGAGATCCGCGTAGGCGATGATCACCGACGAGATCGTGTACGAGAAGATCACCAGCCCGACACCGGCGACCGCGCCCCAAGCGCTCACCGCACCGCCACCGATCAGGCCGGCGACAGCGGCGAGCACGAGCGTGACCGCGGACGCGATCAGCGTCGGGCGCAGGTGGATCAGGCGTTTACGCACCCCGGCCTCAGCGCGGGTACGCCGGGTGGCGTGCCACGAGCGCGCCCACCGCCGCACCGATCTCGGCGGCGGCGCTGCCGTCGGCGTCGCGCACGGCCCGGCCGATCAGCGACGCGATCTCCTTCATGTCGCCCTCGACCATGCCCTGCGTCGTGACGCTCGGCGTGCCGACCCGGATGCCGGAAGCGATCATCGGCTTCTGCGGGTCGTACGGGATGGCGTTCTTGTTCAGCGTGATCTTCGCCGCGTCCGCGCGGGCCTCGGCCTCGGCACCGGTGACGCCGACCTCGCGCAGGTCGATCAGGGCGAGGTGGGTGTCGGTGCCGCCGGACACCGGACGCATGCCCTCGGCGGCCAGCCCCTCGGCGAGCGACTGTGCGTTGGCGATCACCTGCTTGGCGTACGCCTGGTAGCTGGGCTGGAGCGCCTCGCGCAGCGCCACGGCCTTCGCCGCGACCGAGTGCATGAGCGGGCCGCCCTGGCTGAACGGGAACACGGCCTTGTCGATCTTCTGGGCCAACTCCTCCTTGCAGAGGATCATGCCGCCACGCGGGCCGCGCAGCACCTTGTGCGTGGTGAAGCAGACGACGTCGGCGTACGGCACCGGCGACGGGATTGCCTTGCCGGCCACCAGCCCGATGAAGTGCGCGGCGTCGACCATCAGCCAGGCACCGACCTCGTCGGCGATCTCGCGGAACGCGGCGAAGTCGATGAGGCGCGGGTATGCGGTGGCGCCGCAGATGATCATCTTCGGCCGGTGCTCGCGGGCCAGCGCGCGCACCTCGTCGTAGTCGATCAGCTCGTTGTCCGCACGGACCGAGTACCCGATCGTGTTGAACCACTTGCCGGAAAAGTTCACCTTGCTGCCGTGCGTGAGGTGGCCGCCGTGCGGCAGCGACAGCGCCAACACGGTGTCACCGGGGACCAGCAGCGCGGCGTAGGCGGCCAGGTTGGCGCTGGCGCCCGAGTGCGGCTGGAGGTTGGCGTGGTCGGCGCCGAACAGCTGCTTCGCGCGCTCCCGGCCCAGCTCCTCGGCCTTGTCGACCTCGACGCAACCGCCGTAGTAGCGCTTGCCCGGGTACCCCTCGGCGTACTTGTTCGACAGCGTGCTGCCCAGCGCGGCCAGCACCGCCGGCGACGTGAAGTTCTCGCTCGCGATCAGCTGCAAGCCGCCGCGCAGCCGCTCCAGCTCCCCGAGGACCACGTCGGCGATCTCCGGATCCTGGGCCTGCAGGGCGTCGAAGTCGGGTCCCCAGAACGGCGTCGTCATGGCTTCTCGCTCCTGATCGTCGGGGTGTGCACGCTGGTCGCGGCGGTCAGACGAGGCGGCGTCGCGGCCGCATCACGTTGGCTCACTCTAGTCCGCAGCGGCCGCCCGACCGGACCCAGGTATCGGGCGGTTGCCCCGGGACGCAGCAGCGACCGCGCTGTGACGCCGACCACTGTGACCAGCAGAACGAGCACTACGACGACGCCGCCGGGCATCCGGGTGAGCGGATCCGGTAGTGCCGCAAAACACACCGCGACGCTCAGCACGACCGTCCACCGCTGAGCCACCGCCCCCGCGCACGCCGCGAGGAGCGCGAGGCCCCACGACACGTACCAGGCGTGGATCACCGGCGCCGCCATCGCCAGCACGACGAGCGCGCCGCCGACCAGCGCCCCGGCCCGGCGCCAGCTCGGCTCCTCCCCCGCGCGGAGCAGCATGCTGCCGATCGTGACCGCGCCGGCCAGCCCGCACGCGAACCGGGCCCAGCGCAGGATGTCGGCGAACGGGACGTCGGCCCCGAGCGCGCTGCCGAGGACGTACAGGCCACCGCCGACCAGCGTCGGCGCGGCGTACAGGAGCCGCACCTTGCCCGGGGTGTCCATCACGCCCGCCCAGCCCCACCCGTCGGGCACCAGCGCCGCGCAGGCGACCGCCGCGAGCACCGTCACGGCGAGGATCCCGGCGGCACCGGCCACCCGCCGAGGCCCACCGCCGCGCAGCCTTGCCAGCAACACGTACCCCACTAGCACCGCACCCGGCAGCTTCACCGCGAACGCGACCGCCGCCGCCAGCGCGGCCAGCCACCACCAGCGCCGCCGGACGGCGAGCAGCACGAACGCGGCCAGTGCGGCGAGCAGCGCGTCCAGGTGGACGCCGC
>Ga0210378_10002069_pt1 | contig 10298 bp, 5 predicted proteins | sample PLM1_60_b1redo_FD_155465 | JGI IMG/M metagenome (GOLD analysis project Ga0210378, IMG submission 155465) | Groundwater sediment microbial communities from an aquifer in East River, Colorado, USA - PLM1_60_b1 redo | ecosystem: Environmental > Terrestrial > Soil > Riparian zone | place: USA: East... | reverse complement strand
GCGTCGTCCCGGGCAGCGTCGTCCCGGGCAGCGTCGTCCCGGGCAGCGTCGTCCCGGGCAGCGTCGTCCCGGGCAGCGTCGTCCCGGGCAGCGTCGTCCCGGGCAGCATCGTCCCGGGCAGCGTCGTCCCGGGCAGCATCGTCCCGGGCGTTCTGGGCCGCGATGCGCTCCAGGACTGCCTTGGCATAGTCGGGCGCGGGCACGAAGTTCCGCCGCAGCGGCTTCGGCAGCGACCGGATCAGGGCGGTCACCCGCTCCTCCCGCAGCCCGGGGATCTGCCAGTCGAATCCGTCCGCGGTCACCCGGCTCAGCACCGGCAGCGGGATGTGCACGGTCACGCCGTCGGCCGCCGTTCCGGGCTCGAACTGGTACGACAGCCGCAGCGTCAGGCCGTCCTGCCGCCAGCAGTCCGGGTAGTCGCGCGCGCTGACGCCGCCGGCCGCCGGGTTGACAAGCATCGAGGTACGGAAGCCGAGCCGGTCCGGCTGGGTGCGGCGGACCTTCTTCCACCAGCTGTCGAAGTGCCGGGCGGACACCACGTCCGGTCCGATGCGCTGGTCGTAGAAGTCGAACAGGATGTCGTCGTCGACCAGGATGTCCCGCCTGCGCGCCCGGTGCTCCAGCTCCTCGACCTCCGCGAGCAGAGCGCGGTTGTCGTGGAAGAACCGGTGCGGGGTCTGCCAGTCGCCCTCCACCAGGGCGTGCCGGATGAACAGCTCCCGGGACACCTCGGGGTCGATCCGGCCGTAGCCGACCTTGCGGGAGGCGACCAGCGGAACGCCGTACAGCGTCACCTTCTCGTACGCCATCGCGGCGCCCCGGGTGGCGTCCCAGTGTGGCTCGCTGTAGCTCCGCACGACCAGGTGCGAGGCAAGCCGTTCCGCCCATTCGGGCTCGATCCGGGCGGCGACCCGGGCCCACAGCCGGGAGGTCTCCACCAGCTCGGCCGCCATCACCCACCGTGGCGGTTTCTTGAACAACGCCGAGCCCGGGAAGATCGCGAACCGGGCGTTGCGCGCCCCGGCGTACTCCTGTTTCTCGCTGTCCTTCAGGCCGATGTGGGACAGCAGGCCGGCCAGCAGCGACAGGTGGATGTGCTGCGCGTTGGCCGGGGTGCCGGTCGGCCCGCCGCCCACCGCCTTGGTGCCCGGCGTCTTGATGCCGAGCGTCTTGGCGAGCTGGCGTAGCTGCCCGACGAGGTCCTGCCACTCCCGGACCCGCAGGTAGTGCAGGAACTCCGCCCTGCACAGCCTGCGGAACTGGCTGGAGGACAGCGCCTGCTGCCGCTCGGCCAGGTAGTTCCACAGGTTGAGGTAGCTGAGGAAGTCCGATCCGGGGTCGGCGAACCGGCCGTGCTTCTCGTCGGCGGCCTGCTGGCTGTCCACCGGCCGTTCTCGTGGGTCCTGAATGGACAGCGCGGCGGCGATGACCATGACCTCGTGGACGCAGCCGTTCCGGTCGGCCTCCAGCACCATCCGGGCCAGCCGCGGGTCGATCGGCAGCTGGGCCAGCTTGCGGCCCAGCTGGGTCAGCCGCTTGCTCAGGTCCTCTGTGGATGGATCGAGGGCGCCCAGCTCCTCCAGCAGCTGCACGCCGTCGCGGACGTTGCGCCGGTCCGGCGGGTCGATGAACGGGAACGCGGCGACGTCGCCCAACCGCAGTGCGGTCATCTGCAGGATCACCGAGGCGAGGTTGGTGCGCAGGATCTCCGGCTCGGTGAACTCCGGCCGGGCCAGGAAGCCGTCCTCTGTGTACAGCCGGATGCAGATGCCGTCGGCGAGCCGGCCGCACCGTCCCTTGCGCTGGTCGGCCGATGCCTGCGAGATCGCCTCGATCGGCAGCCGCTGCACCTTGGTGCGGTGGCTGTACCGGGAGATCCGGGCGGTCCCCGGGTCGACCACGTACCGGATGCCCGGCACGGTCAGGGAGGTCTCGGCCACGTTGGTCGCCAGCACGACGCGGCGCCCGGGGTGCGGCTGGAACACCCGGTGCTGTTCGGCCGCCGACAGCCGCGCGTACAACGGCAGGATCTCGGTGTCGGGGAGTTTCAGCTTCTTCAGCGCGTCGGCGGTGTCCCGTATCTCCCGCTCACCGCTGAGGAAGACCAGGATGTCACCGGGTCCGGCGGACCGCAGTTCGTGCACCGCGTCGCAGATCGCATCGGTTTGGTCCCGGTCGGCCCGCTCGGCGCCGGTGCCCGCCGGGTCCACGACCGGTCGGTACCGAACCTCGACCGGGTAGGTCCGCCCGGAGACCTCGACCACCGGCGCTTCGTCGAAATGCCGGGAGAACCTTTCGGGGTCGATGGTCGCCGAGGTGATGACCACCTTCAGGTCGGGCCGGCGGGGCAGCAACTGCTTGAGGTAGCCCAGGATGAAGTCGACGTTGAGGCTGCGCTCGTGCGCCTCGTCGACGATCAGCGTGTCGTACCGGCGCAGCAGCCGGTCCCGCTGGATCTCGGCCAGCAGGATGCCGTCGGTCATCAGCTTGACCAGCGTGTCCGGGCCGACATGGTCGGTGAACCGCACCTGGTAGCCGACCGCGCCGCCCAACGGCGTACGGAGCTCCTCGGCGATGCGCTCGGCCACCGTCCGCGCGGCGAGCCGGCGCGGCTGGGTGTGCCCGATCATGCCGTGTACGCCGCGGCCGACCTCCAGGCAGATCTTCGGCAGCTGGGTGGTCTTGCCGGAGCCCGTTTCACCGGCGACGATCACGACCTGCGAGTCCCGGATGGCGGCCAGGATCTCGTCCTTGGCCTGGCTGATCGGCAGCGCCTGCGGATAGCTGACCGGCGGAACGCTCGCGCGTCGCCGGGCGATCCGCCGTTCGTCGGCAAGCTGAGCAGTCACGAGTGAAGTTCCAACACGAGAGGGAGGGATTAGGCAACCGCATTACGCCGTGCCACGTGGTGACAAGCGCCGGGGGACGCCGGACATTCCGGCGCTCAGGAGCAGAGCTCCCGTTCCAGCGGAGTGCGGAAGCGGGGGGTGATGCGGACCGTCCCGAGCCAGTCACCGAGCCGCTGCGCTGCCGCCTCGACGGCCGCGACCGCGTCGGCGCCGGCGTCCTCCAGCAGCCGGAAGACGATCTCCCCGCCCCTGCGCTGCGCCCAGCCGCCGACGACGCGGCCGTCCCACCACACGGTCGGGCCGCCGTTCCCCCGGTGGTCGAAAAGCGCCGACCGATGGTCGCCGAGATACCAGTGCCGGTCGGACCAGCCCATCACCGTCGAGTCGAGGGTAGCCAGCAGCGACGCGGACGGCTCGACCGCGGGCGCAGGCTCGACGTCGTCGGCGAGCAGCAGCCCGGCCACGCCGTCCAGATCCACCTCGACCGTCCCGACCCGGGACAGGGCGCGCGTGACCTCGCCGGTAGTCCACCCCGTCCACCACCTCAGGTCGGCGACCGTGCCAGGGCCGAACGCGGCCAGCCAGCGGCGGACCAGCTCCACCCGGGCGTCCGCTGTGGACGGGTCGGCGTTCGGGTCGGCGATCGCGTGGGCAACGCCGTCCGGGAACCAGGTCGTGGTCGGCGCCCAACGGTACTGGTTGTTGATCCACGAGCCGAGCGGGCGGGTGCGGACGACCCGTCCCTCGGCGGCGAGCAGCAGCAGCACCGAGACGGCGACGGGCTGCCGCAGCGCCGAGTCCGGCGGGCCGGGCACCACCACGTGCTCGCGCAGCCGTGGCTCGTCCCCGGCCAGTTCGACAGCGGTCGCCTCGCCCCGGGCCGCGAGCGCCCGCAGCGTGGACTGCTCGATCTCGGCCAGCCACCGCGCGGGATCCTCGGCGATCCCGGCCCGGCCCAACTGCTCGACCAGCTTGCGGCGGCTCCGCGCGGCGCTCGGCCGGCCGCAGGCGGCCTGCACGACCGGCGCCAACTCGACCGGGACGACGAACTGCGTCCCCCGCATGCCGAGCATCCGGGTCAGCGTCCGCTCGTCGTACAGCGCCCGCTCGACTGCCACGCTCCGCGTGCTCCGCGTCCGAGCCCAAACAGCGACGAACACCGACGCCGGCTCCGTACCGTGCAGGCCGACCAGATCTCGCGCCACCTCGACCGGGTGCTCGGCCCACCTTGCCGGCACCAGCCGATGGCGCAGGCAGAGCCGGGCCCGCCGCTCGGCTACCCCGATCCGCCGCACCGCCACCCTCTCCCTTCGCCCTACCACGGGCTCGTCCGGCAGACCCGTCCCGCCGACCACCCGCCGGTCGACGGGAACGGCGTGCCGTGCCGGATCCGAAGCAGCTTCGCGCCCGACTCCGGGACCACACGATGAGTCTGCCCGGGCGCGTACGAGGAAGACGTTCGCGTTCCTCGGCGCCGTGCGGAGGCCGTCCAGAACCCCGGTCCGGCAGTCGGTCGGCCACAGCGGACGATTACGGGCAGAGGCCGGCCGCGACCCAGTGTGCGCAGATCGGCGGCTTTCAGGACGTTGTGGTGCATAGGCCCGATCGTGGGGTATCATCGAACACATGTTCGAATCTTGCGGCCACCGGGCCCGCGCTGGCCGGCTGGCTGGCCGGGTTGTCCCCGGCGGAGCTAGCCGAGGAAGCGCTGATCGATGCGGTCGCTGCCGCCGAGAAGCTGGCGTGCTGGGCTGCGGCGGCCCAGCTGGCCCTGATCGGCGAGCTGGCGCGCCGGCGTGCCGACCCGCAGTTCGTCCAGGACGAGATCGCCGCCGAGCTGCGGCTGTCCAGGGTGGCCGCCGCGACCCGGCTGGGGCTGGCACAGGACCTGGAGCGGCTGCCGGCGGTCGCCGCGGCGCTGGCGGCCGGCGGGCTAGACCTCCCCAAAGCCCGCGCCATCGCCGACGCGGTCGCGATGCTTGATGAGCCGGCCCGCGCTGCGGTCGCGCACGAGGCGGTCGATCGGGCCGGCGGGCACACGGTGGGCGAGCTGCGGGCGTGGCTGCGGCGGGCGGTGTTGGCCGCCGACCCGGCCGCAGCCGAGGCCCGGCACGCCCAGGCGGTCGGTGAACGGCGGGTCGCGCTCACCCCGGTCGGCGACGGCATGGCCGAGCTGTGGGCGCTGCTGCCGGCCGACGACGCCGCCCGCGCCTACACCGCGATCGACGCCTGTGCTCGGGCTGCGGCCAGTCCCGGCGACCCGCGCACCGCCGACCAGCACCGCGCCGACGCCATGGTCGACCTGCTCACCGGCAAGGTGACCAGCCCGGCGGCCACCCGGGTGCACGTCACCGTTCCGATGGCCACCCTGCTCGGCGGCGACCAGCCCGGCGAGCTGGCCGGCGTCGGTCCGATCCCCGCTCCGATGGCCCGCCAAGCCGCCGCCGACGGCCTGTGGCGCTGGCTGGCCACCTCCGACGACGGCACGGTCATCGACGCCGGTCGCCGCAGCTACCGGCCGTCGGCCGCGCTGGCCGACCTCATCCGCGGGCGAGACAACACCTGCCGGTTCCCGGGTTGCCGGCAACCTGCTCACCGCTGCGACATCGACCACACGGTGCCCTACCCGACCGGTCCGACCACCGCCGCGAACCTCGCGACGCTTTGCAGGCACCACCACCGGCTCAAGCACACCGGCGGCTGGACCGTCCGACAGCATCCCCGCGGCAGCCTGATCTGGACCAGTCCGGTCGGCCGCACTTACACCACCCACCCGCACGCCCACCCGCCGCCCAAGCATCCACCGACCCGAACCCCACCCGGGCCGGCCTGACCTCGCGGCCCAGGGGGCTGTGAGAGTCTGCCGTGACCGGGCGGAGGAGAGGGGATCATGGTCGTCGGTGCACCTGACCTCGGGCTGGACACCGGCTGGGCCGCCGTACACGACACCGTCTTCCCGCTCGGTCCGCGCCAACTGCGGTGTCTGCAGACACTTCACCCCCAACACCCGCCACGGTCCGCGCTCGCGGCCATCCATGCCGGCGTGACACGGGCGATTTGGGCGCGGGCGCGGGCCGACGGAGCCACGCCCGACGTGCTGGCATGGATACGGCTCGAGGACCAGGCCGAGGCCGCCGCGTATCTCGCGGAGCTTCCGGGCGCCGGTGCGATCGCGGCGGAGACGAGTGGCGAAATACTCGGCCGGTGGCGGGACCGGCCGATCGGGGACGTCTACTGCGCGGTCCTGCCGGCGGATCTCCGGCATCGCCTGGGCGAGTACTACACCCCACGGCCACTGGTAGACGAGATCCTACGAGCGTTGGGCGCGGGGACCGTCGCGGATCCCGCCTGCGGAGACGGGCGGTTCCTGGCGGCCGCGCTGGAGTCGCGGTCCGACGACGAGGTGTGGGGATGCGACCTGAATCCGGTCGCGGTCGCGATGTCCCGTTACGAGGTGTGGCGCGCGCTCGGGCGGCCGGCGGCTGCGCCCCGAGTCAGCATAACGTGGGCTGACTTTCTGCTCGACGGCCGAGCGTCACCGGCGGCGAACTGGCCTCCTGGCACGGCCGCCGGGGAGCTTGCGGTCGATCATTTCGTCGGCAATCCGCCCTGGGTCTTGTGGCGGAACCTGAGCGACCGCTACCGCAGCGCGGTCGCCGAGGTATTCGGCTCCACCGCACTCCATCAAGCCAGCGGCTGGGGTGCGCGGGTGGCTGCCGGTCAGACGGATCTCGCTCATCTCTTCGTACACGAGTCTTTGGAGCGCGTGGCGGCGTACGGCACGGTAAGCTACGTTCTTCCCCGCAGTGTGTTCAAGTCGCCCATCGGGCCGTCGGTAATCAGGTCGGGCACGACCATTCAGGGCCGCCACTACGCCTACACGAAGGTCCTGGACTGTCCGAGAGCGGTGGCATTCGACGGCATACGACTGGAGGCTACTGTCGCCCATGCCCAGGCGGACCGGATGCAGCGGTACCCGGTCGAGTGGGTGGTCTTGGGTGCGGACGCAGCGCTTTCGGCTGGCCCGGCGAAATGGATGGCTCCCGCCAATCCCGACGACGAGAGGTCGGGATGGGTTGAGGCCGGCGAGGCGCCGTTCTTGGCGGCCGGTCAGGAGCGTGCTCACCTCGTCGCCCGCGGCGGTGTCAACACCGGCGGCGGCAACGGGGTCTTCCATGTGGATGTCCTCGGCAGGGACAGCACCGGTACGATCGTATTCGTCAGAAACCGGCCGGTGCGCGGCTTCCCCGACCGCGTTGTCGAGGCCGCGGTCGAAAAGTCCGTCGTACGGTCGCTTCTCAAGGGCCCGGACATTTCCGCGTGGCACGCTGAGCCACGGGCGTCGATCGTTCTCCCGCACGACCCCGACGATCTCAGGAAGCCTATGACACCGGCCAGACTGAGCGAGACCGCGCCCGGTGCGCTTCGCTATCTGGAACTCTTCCGTAGCGAACTCGCCGGCCGGAAGGAACTCGCCCGGTGGGGGGGCGAATGGTATTCGCTCTTCCGTATCGGACCATACACCAGCGCGCCCTGGCGGGTGGTGTGGCCGACGAGTGCGGGCGGGCGCATGCGAGCCGCTGTGTTGTCGCCGGACGACTCCGCCGTGCCCGACCAAAAGGTGGTGCTTGTGCCGTTCGAGGAGCCGCTCCCGGCGCACTTCCTGTGCTGTTTACTGAACAGTCGCGTGATCCGCCGTGCTGTCCGTTCGGCCTCGGGACTGGACGCGTCGCCCAGCCTGACCAAGCGCCTCCCCCTGCCGCGGTGGAATCCGCAGGACGAGTCGCATGCGGAGCTGGCCAACCTGAGCGTAGCGGCACACGCAGGTCGTGGAGTCGACGAAGAGCGGTTGAACGCGCTCGTCGCCCGAATCTACCGGTCAGCCTGAAATGCGGCCGTCCCGGTGAGCTGCTTCGCGTCCGCGTAGCAGCCGACGACGGCGGTCTGCAGCGGGAATCGGACGGCGGTGCCGGGGAACACGAGGTCCGTTGCCTCGCCGGCCGCCTCGGTGACCGCTGCGGCGACCGCGGCGGCGTCCGGCCGGGGGCAGTGCACGATCACCTCGTCGTGCTGGAAGAACACCAACTCCGGCGCCGGCGCGGCCAGCTCGGCGAGCCGGCGGCGCAGCGCGGCGAGCAGCACCAGCGCCCAGTCCGCCGCGCTGGCCTGCACCACGAAGTTGCGGGTGAAGCGGCCGCGGTCGCCGGCCCGGACCGCCGCCGTACGCACCGCGGCGGGGTCCGCGTCCGGTCCGGTTGCCGCGGCCTGCACCGCCTGCCAGTCGGCCGGCGGCGGCGGGCAGGTGCGACCAAGTCGGGACCGTACGATGCCGCCGCGCTCCCCGGTCCGCGCGGCTTCCTCGACGTACCCGACGGCCGCCGGGAAACGGGCGTGCAGGGCGGCCACCAGCGCGCCGGCCTCGCCGCGCACCGCGCCGTACATCGCGGCCAGCACGGCCGTCTTGGCCCGGGACCGGTCGCCGCCGAACGTCTGCGCGGCCAGCGCCGCGTACACGTCGCCCTCGCTGGCCGCCGCCGCCAGGCCCTGGTCGCCGGACAGCGCGGCCAGCACTCGCGGCTCCAGCTGCGCCGCGTCGGCGACGACCAGCACCCAGCCGGGGTCGGCCACCACCGCGCGGCGCAGCGCGTGCGGGATCTGCAGCGCGCCGCCGCCCCGCGCGGCCCAGCGGCCGGAGACCACCCCACCGGGCACGTACTCCGGCCGGAACCGCCCGTCCCGCACCCAGCTGTCCAGCCAGGCCCAGCCGTGCGCGGCGTGCAGCCGGGCCAGCTCCTTGTACTCCAGCAGTGGCCGTACGGCCGGATGCTCGACCTCCCGCAGCACCCAGGCTCGGGTCGACGGCAGATCCAGTCCGACCCGGGCGAACGCACGCTGCAGCTCGGCGGGCGAGTCGGGGTTGACTCGCCGGCCGAACGCCTCGGCGATCTGGTCGGCCAGCGCCCGCAGCCGCGGCGGCGGCATTCCGGCCCGCGGGCGGGGGCCGAGCATCTCGACGAGCAGGGCGTCGTGCACGTCGACCCGCCAGGGCACGCCGTGCCGGCCCATCTCGGCCGCGCTCAGCGCGCCCGCCGACTCCGCCGCGACCAGCAGCCGCAGCCGGCCGGGGTCGCCAGCGCCGGCCACCCGCTCCAACTGCCGGGCGTACACGCCGGCGACGGCCGCCAGCCGCTCGGCCTCGTCCGCCGGCCCGGCCGGGAACGGCTCGAACAGCGTCGGCTGCGCCTCCGCGCGGGGCGCTGGCCGATCCTGCGGCACCGGCAGCCCGCGGGCCCGGGCCCAGGCGGCCGGCAACGACCGCGGCTCGCCCCAGTGCCCCTCGTAGCCGAGCAGCAGCGCCTCCGTCAACGCCAGGTCGTGGCACCGCCCGACCCGGACCCCGGCGGCCAGCAGCCGCGGGTAGACCTCGCCGGTGACCGGCCACACCCAGCGCGGGCCACCGGCTGCCTCCCGCTGCCGCACCGCGGCCACCAGGTCGCCGACCCGTTCGGCCGGGCCTGCGGCGGCGCCGGCGGCGGTCAGCGGCTGCAGCCGACCCGCCCCGCCCAACGTGTCCACGACCGCGAACTGCACGGCCCCGATCCTGCCGGCACCCGCCGACAGTTCCAGCCGACCGGTTCGGCCGGGCCCGCCGGGCCCGCGGCGGCGGCGGCGGTCAGCGGCCGCAGAGACCCGCCCCGCCCAACGCGTCCACGACCGCGAACTGCACGGCCCCGATCCTGCCGGTACCCGCCGACAGTTCGGGCCGACCGGTTCGGGATGATGAGCGGGTGGACGGCGGGCGCAGCGTCGAGGAGGTCGTTCTCGTGGACGCCGGCGGGCGCGCCGTGGGCACGGCGCCGAAGCTCACGGTGCACGGCCTGGACACCCCGCTGCACCTGGCGTTCTCCTGCTACGTATTCGATCCGGACGGCCGCCTGCTGCTCAGCCGCCGGGCGCTGGCCAAGCGCACCTGGCCCGGCGTCTGGACCAACAGCTGCTGCGGGCACCCCGGCCCGGGCGAGCGGCTCGCCGACGCGGTCAGCCGGCGCCTGCTCGACGAGCTCGGCCTACCGGCGCCGGCGCCTGCCGTCGACCTGCTGCTGCCGACGTTCAGGTACCGCGCAGCGATGCACGACGGGACGGTCGAGAACGAGCTCTGCCCGGTGTTCCGGGTGGTGACCAGCGCCACGCCGCGGCCAGCGCCGGCCGAAGTGGACCAGTTGAGGTGGGAGCCGTGGGACACGTTCTCCCGGTCGGTGCTGGAGGGGAGCAGGCAGGTCTCACCATGGTGTCGCGACCAGGTGCCGCAGCTGTCCGCGCTGGGCGAGGACCCGCTGCGCTGGCCGGTCGGCGACGCCGGCCGGCTGCCGCCGGCCGCGCCCGGCTGAGCCGGGGAACCACGCTCCGGGTCGGCGTCAGCCGGCGCCGCCGCCGGTGCTCTCCGCCACC
>Ga0210378_10002068_pt1 | contig 10298 bp, 12 predicted proteins | sample PLM1_60_b1redo_FD_155465 | JGI IMG/M metagenome (GOLD analysis project Ga0210378, IMG submission 155465) | Groundwater sediment microbial communities from an aquifer in East River, Colorado, USA - PLM1_60_b1 redo | ecosystem: Environmental > Terrestrial > Soil > Riparian zone | place: USA: East... | reverse complement strand
GCGGGGAACGGTCGGTCGTCTCAGGTGCGGCGTGATCAGTCACGACGCTGATTCTCCCGCATGACGACCGCCACGCCCGCCCCGGTGCTGGCCGACGCCGCATCAGGGCGACACGAGCTCCGCCCGCGCCTCCCGCACCACGTACGGAAACGACGTCGTCAGCTCAAGCGGACCCAGCGTTCCAGACGTATTCCCCGATCCGACCCAGGTTACTTCCCACAGCACAGTTACGTGCACGACGTACCGCGCGTCTTCTTGATTACGAGACGACTGAGAATAACGATAACTGCACGTCGATGTACGACTATACGTCAGGCCACGGTGATAGGTTTCACCCCGACCGCGGCATTCCAAGACCTTACCGTCGCCAAATCGCCAGACTTGTGCGATTGGCCGCGCCGTGACATTTGCCCAGGCGGCACCGGCCTTTGTCTGTTGAGTTAGCGGGACCCAATTATTCTCTTCGATCCACAGCCACATCGGAACCCCTACGACACCGCCGACGCCACCATCCGAGAACCTGAGGCGTGGAACCAACTTTGGTTTGGGTTCCGGCAGAGTCAGTTGATTCGTTGCCTTAACGGCAAGCGTAAAGGCGGATAGCTCGGGATTTTGGGTCTCATTCGCGTCCCTCATGCATCGAATATCGACGGGATCGGTGGCGACACATTGAGGATCAGCAACCACGACAGCACCGTCATCGTTGAGCGGGCGCGACGCTTCCGCACCGCGCCCGCTTGTGGTGGCCTCACGACCACGTGGGTTAACGTGCCCTGAGTCCTCGACCACCGTTACGATCTCTTTACCAGCATCGCGATCTGTCACCCTTGGACGGTCACCAGAAGCGTCCACAGGCGAGCCTAGGTCTACAGATACAGCTGTAACGCCGGCTACTGCCATTGTCAGAATCCATGCCAAGGCCCTTGTCAACACTGCCCTCCCGGAAAATGAAAGCCGGAGATCCGCCAAATTCCATCCGCCTCCCGAGAGAGGTTAACTAGTACGGGATTACGCGCGATACCGACCGTTAGCTTTCGCCCCGACTTCGCATCCATGACGCCAGTGGCGCTAGAATCAAGACATCCCCTCACCAACACCAACTTAACGTTCTTTGGTGACCATTCAACTCGCTCAGACACCGGCCTATCGTGACCATATGATGTACGCCCCCTTTTCTGGAGACTCGAAATTCGACCAAGAAGTTGGCCGGTGATGCCTGGGCCAACAACAGGGCTGAGTACCGACTCGCGTGTCTGCGCAGACGAGGCATACGCACGCGGAAGCACTTCCACCCAGAAGAGCTTGTACTGCTTAAGCACTTGGACCTGATTCACCCCAGCAGGCGCTATGGGTATCGAGGAGGAATCCTCTATAGGAGCCCGCGAAGTAGCCTGCGGCGGCGGAGCACCATAGCGGTCCTCGTTGTCGATGTAACAGCCGGACAGAATCGATAGAATGAGCCAGACGCCGATAAATAAACATCGTGACAGCAGCGCGTTCAGCCCGCGAGAGACACGTAGATTCCCTGTACCCGCAAATGGCCTGGTAGGCACCAGGCCAAAGTCGCGGGCTAGCATCGCGGGCGCTTACAAATAGGGCAGCCTGGGCGCTCGCCACACCCGCCGCAGAACAGTTGGTGGCAACACCCGCCGCTCGGCAGCCTCACCACACCTCCGCCCCCCACGTCAGCCACCCCGTCACGTGCCGACCACTCACCGTATCAACTAGTTCGTCACTCACCACGCCTCAAGCGTAGAGAAACCGGCCGTACCGCCGCGAAAGTTATCCACACCCACCCGTCCCGCCCAGCAACGGCGCCCCACGAAATCTTGACTCATTCCAGTCTTGGGTGTTGGGTGGGTTGTGATGAACGACGACGGGACGGCCGACCACACCAACCAGCTACGAGCCGCCGGCCTGCGGGTGACGCAGCCTCGCCTGACCGTCATGGCGGCTCTGGCGGCGCAGCCGCACGCCAATGTCGACACCATCGCCACCGCCGCCCGGGAGCATCTCGGCACCCTCTCCACGCAGGCGGTTTATGACATTCTCAAGGCACTGACCGAGCGTGGTCTCGTCCGGCGGATCGAACCCGCCGGACACCCTGCCCGGTTCGAGACCCGAGTTGATGACAACCACCACCACGTCGTCTGCCGTACCTGCGGCGCAACCTCCGATGTGGACTGTGCCGTCGGCTACGCACCCTGTCTCACCCCGTCCGCCGCTGATGGTTTCGTCGTCGACGAAGCCGAGGTTGTGTTCTGGGGCCTCTGTCCGAACTGCCAGTCCCAACGGAGGGAATCCGCATGAGCGACGACGAAGAGATCCTTACTACCCGACAGGGTCACCCGGTCCATTCGAACCACAGCATGCGCACGGTCGGCAACCGTGGCCCAGCGACGCTCGAGAACTACCACTTCCTGGAGAAGATCAGCCACTTCGACCGCGAGCGGATCCCGGAGCGCGTGGTGCACGCGCGCGGCTTCGTCTCGTACGGCGAGTTCGAGGCATACGGCAAGATCGGCGACGAGCCGGCCAGCAAATACACCCGCGCCAAGGCCCTGCAGACCGCGGGCAAGAAGACCCCCGTCGTCGTGCGCTTCTCCACCGTCATCGGCGGCCGTGACTCCTCCGAGGCAGCCCGTGACCCGCGCGGCTTCGCGGTCAAACTCAAGACCGAGGACGGCAACTGGGACATCGTCGGCAACAACCTGCCCGTCTTCTTCATCCGGGACGCCATCAAGTTCCCGGACGTGATCCACTCCCTCAAGCCCGACCCGGTGACCTTCCGCCAGGAGCCGAACCGCATCTTCGACTTCATGTCGATGACGCCGGAGAGCATGCACATGCTGACCTGGCTCTTCTCCCCGCGCGGCATCCCGAAGGACTACCGGCACCAGGACGGCTTCGGCGTCAACACGTACCGCCTCGTGAACGCCGCCAGCGAGGGCGCCCTGGTCAAGTTCCACTGGAAGACACAGCAGGGCATCGAGTCGCTGACCGCCGCGCAGGCCGCCGAGATCCAGGCCAACGACCTCGGCCACGCGTCGAAGGACTTGTTCGAGGCGATCAAGGCGGGCGACTACCCCAAGTGGGAGCTCAACGTCCAGATCATGAGCGACGGCGAGCACCCCGAGCTCGACTTCGACCCGCTGGACGACACCAAGACCTGGCCCGAGGACGTGTTCCCGCTGCGTCCGGTCGGCATGATGACGCTGAACCGGAACGTCGAGAACTTCTTCGCCGAGAACGAGCAGGCCGCGTTCGGCACCGGCGTCCTGATCGACGGCGTCGACTTCTCCGACGACAAGATGCTGCTCGGCCGCACGTTCTCCTACTCCGACACCCAGCGGTACCGCGTCGGCGGCAACTACCTCCAGCTGCCGGTCAACACGCCGGAGAAGGCCCCGAACACCAACCTGTCCGACGGCCAGATGACGTACCGCGTGGACAACCGGGGCGCGAACCCGCACATCAACTTCGAGCCGTCCTCGGTGGCCGGTTTGCGGGAGGCGGACGAGTCGTACCGCGAGTACCGGCCGCACGTCTCCGGCGAGATCAAGAAGGAGCGAATCTCCCGCGAGAACAACTACGGCCAGGCCGGCGACCGCATCCGCACCATGCCGGCGTGGGAGCGGGAGGACCTGCTCTTCAACTTCGCGGACCTGTTCAAGCAGTGCGACAAGCACATCGCTGAGCGGATGGTGGCGCACCTGACCAAGTGCGACGAGGAATTCGGCAAGGAGCTCGCCGCCAACCTCAGCATCGACCACGGCTCGCTGGACGTCGACTCGCTGGTCGCCGTCCGGTAAAGCCAGGCTTACCCGAACGGGGTGGCTCCCGCAATTGTGTGGGAGCCACCCCGTTCGGCGTGTCAGGGTCTGCCCATGACCGCACTCCCGGAAGACCGCTACGCCCGGCTGGACTTCAACTCGCCGCTCTCGGACGAACGGGCCGCGCTGCTCATCGCGGAGGCCGAACCGACTGGCGGCGAACGCGTCGTCGACCTCGGCTGCGGCTGGGGCGAGTTGCTGCTCCGTACGGTCACCGCCGCGCCTGGCGCCACCGGGGACGGCGTCGACACGTCGCCGTACGCGCTCGAACGTGGACGGCGCAACGCCACAGCTCGCGGCCTCGCCGACAGGGTCACGTTCCACGAGGCCGAGGCGGCGAGCTGGACCGGCACCGGCTACGACCTGGCCATCTGCATCGGTTCGAGCCACGCCTGGCCCACCGGCACCGACGAGGCATTGGCCGCACTCCGCGAGGCGGTGGTCCATGGTGGTCGAGTGATCTTCGGTGAGGCCTACTGGGAACAGCCGCCCTCAACCGAGGCTCTGGACGGCCTTGGCGCGGAGCCCGACGATTTCGGCACTCTCGCCGACCTGGTCGATCGGGCCAGCGCCGCCCGGTTCCGACCGCTGCTCATCTCGACCGCGAGCCGCGACGAGTGGGAGACCTTCGAATCCCGGTACGCGGGCGGCGTGGAACGGTGGCTACTGGCTAACCCAGATCACGCGGACGCCGCCGACATCCGGACCGTGGTCGCCAGCCACCGCGACGGCTGGCTCCGCGGCTACCGGGACACACTCGGCCTCGCCTACCTCGTCCTGGTCGCCGTCTGAGCCGGCTCGCGGATCTCACCGGTGAGATAGGCGAGTCAAGGCTCAATGCCGCTGACTTGAGGAGGCAGGAGCGGCGCTCGGGTGGGCTTTGCCCGAATCGGGGTTCGCGGGACGCTCAGTGTTAGCCGAACTGTTGGGGTGGTGAGGGCTGCAACCGTTGGGTCGCTCCCCGGCTGGAACCGTCCATTTTGGACTACTAGGGGAACGAAACGTCACGGGGCGGCTCGTCGGGTTTCCTTCCCCGAGTGTTCCACTATGGCTGGAGGCGGGCAGGCCCGCAGCGGGACCGCTGCGGGCCGCGGGCGGCCACCTGACCAACGCACCCCCGCGTGGCGCGCACCGGCTCAGACCCCCGCAAGCGTGATTCCGGCGGGATCGGCGCGGGCAGCCCAATGCCGGCGCCCTCCGGACTCGGACACGGACGGCTCGGACGCGGACGGCTCGTCCGCCGAGGCCGGTTTCGCCCTCATCATCGGGCTCGCCTGCCACGGGCCGCCCAGGACAAACCGAACTGTCGGAGTAGCGGGGCTGAAACCGGGCGGACGTTACCCCGAAAACCCCGACAGTTGGTCACCGCGGTGCCCGTCAAGTCACCGGCATCGAGTCAGGCTCCACGATCTCACCGGTCGGATCCACGAGTCGGACAAATCGCCCGACGGACCCGCGCTCAGCTATTCGACCCGGGAGTGAACTTCCCCGTCGACGCCGGCCACCAACACCGGAGCCTTCGGCGCCAGATCCCGCACGGCCGCGACCCCGGCTTCATCCGCCGAAGCCGCCGCCGTCACCACGGCGGCAGCCTCCAACCCGGGAGCCCCACTCGACACCGCCATCGCCACCGCGACCTGCAGCGCGGACAGCGAGAGCGACGGCAGCTCGACGGTCGACGCCGCGTACGTACGCCCGTCGGTGTCACGGACCGCTGCCCCGTCGGCGGCACCCGTGCGCGCCCGCGTAGACCGGGCCAGGGTGACGATCTTGGCGTCCTCGGGATCCAGGGCCTGTGTCATATGTCCGCTCCCCTACTGCGGCCGGCCCAGACGTCGACCGGACTGCGTTGTCGTTGTCGCGCATGCAGCAGCGGTATGCACTCCTCCTCCGCGTTGCCGGACGATGCCTGGACGCGCCTCGCCACGGGCGGGACATATGACACGGGCACTGGCTCAAACATCGGCAGGCTGCTCCTCGTTGGCATTCATCGCGGCATGATCGTCGGGCCGTGGCGCGCGCCGCACCAGGACCGTGTCGATGCGGTTGCGGCGGCCGCCGGCGCTCTCGGCGGTGAGCACGAGGCCCTCGATCGTCACAGTGGCGCCGGGGATCGGCACCTTGCCCAGCTCCTGCGCCATCAGGCCACCGACTGTCTCGATGTCGCCGTCGGGCAACTCGACGTCGAACAGCTCGCCGAGATCCTCCACGGGCAGCCGGGCCACAACCCGGACCTCGCCGCCGGGCAGCCGCTCGATCGGCGGGCGTTCGTCGTCGTACTCGTCGGTGATCTCGCCGACGATCTCCTCGAGGATGTCTTCGATCGTGACCAGGCCGGCGGTACCGCCGTACTCGTCGATGACGATCGCCATGTGGATCCGGCGGGCCTGCATCTCCTTGAGCAGTTCGTCGACCGGCTTGGACTCCGGCACGAACTCCGCCGCGCGCATCACCGCGTCGACCTTGAGCCGCCGCTCGGCCGGATCGGGACCCTGCACGCGCCGGACCAGGTCTTTCAGATACACGACGCCGACGATGTCGTCGATGTTCTCGCCGACGACCGGGATGCGCGAGAAGCCGCTGCGCAGCGCCAGCGCAAGCCCCTGCTGCACGCTCTTGGTGCCCTCTATCCAGACGACTTCGGTGCGCGGCACCATCACCTCGCGCACGATCGTGTCGCCCAACTCGAAGACGGAGTGGATCATCTCCCGCTCGTCATGCTCGACCACGCCGCGCTGCTCGGCGAGGTCGACCAGTTCCCGCAGCTCGACCTGGGTGGCGAACGGCCCCTCCCGGAAGCCCCGTCCGGGCGTGACCGCGTTGCCTATGACGATGAGCAGCCGGGCCAACGGGCCGAGCGCCCGCCCCAACCAGCGGGTCATGCCCGCCGTGATCAGCGCGACGGTGTAGGCGTGCTGCCGGCCGATCGTGCGCGGACCGACCCCGACCAGCACGAAGCTGACGACGGTCATCGCGCCGGCGGTGATGAGCGCGGCCGTCCAACCGGCGCCCCACGTGTCGACGGCGACCAGCGCGACAAGCGTAGTCGCGGTCAGCTCGCAGAGCAGCCGGAGCAGCAGCAGGAGCGCCACGTGGTGCGGAATCTGGCGGACCACCGCCTGCAGGTTCCGGGCACCGCGCGCGCCTTCGCGGACCATCTCGGTGGCGCGTGCCAGCGACACCTGGTTGAGCGCGGCATCGGTCATCGCGAAGAGACCCGCCAGCACCACCAGACCACCCGCAGTGATCAAGAGCGCGGGATCGTTCATAGCTACGGCGCGACCTGGGCCCGCCACGACTGGAGCAGCCGACCTTGCAGGCCGAACATCTCGCGCTCCTCCTCGGGCTCGGCGTGGTCGTACCCGAGCAGGTGCAGGATGCCATGGACGGTGAGCAGGTGCAGCTCGTCCTCGGTGCGGTGCCCTGCGGCGCGGGCCTGACGCTCGGCCACCACCGGGCAGAGCACCACGTCGCCGAGGAGCGTCGGCTCGGGCTCGTCCTCGGCGCCGGGGCCGCGGTCGATCTCCAGCTCGTCCATCGGGAAGGCGAGCACGTCGGTGGGGCCGGTCTTGCCCATCCAACGGTGGTTCAGCTCGGCCATGTACTCGACGTCAACCAGGAGCAGCGACAGCTCCGCCATCGGGTTGACGCCCATCTCATCGAGGGAGTGGCGGGCGACCGCCAGCAGCTTCGACTCGTCGATGGGGAAGCCGGACTCGTTCGAGATCTCGATCGACACGCCGTCAGCTCCTCCGGCCGCGGTGGCGCGCCGGCGCCGGGCGGCGGCCGTTCTCGCTCTGAGCCTCGGCAGCGTCCCACTTGGCGTATGCGTCGACGATGTCGCCGACCAGCCGGTGCCGGACCACGTCCGCGCTCGTGAGCTGGGAGAAGTGCACGTCTTCGACGTCGTCGAGGATCTCCTGCACCACCTTCAGGCCACTCTTGGTGCCGCCTGGCAGGTCGACCTGGGTGACATCGCCGGTGACCACGATCTTCGACCCGAACCCGAGCCGGGTGAGGAACATCTTCATCTGCTCGGCCGTGGTGTTCTGCGCCTCGTCGAGGAGGATGAACGCGTCGTTGAGGGTGCGGCCGCGCATGTACGCGAGCGGTGCCACCTCGATCGTGCCGGCCTGCATCAGCCGCGGGATCGACTCGGGGTCGAGCATGTCGTGCAGCGCGTCGTAGAGCGGGCGCAGGTACGGATCGATCTTGTCGTAGAGCGTGCCGGGGAGGAACCCGAGCCGCTCGCCGGCCTCGACCGCCGGACGCGTCAGGATGATCCGGTTGACCTGCTTCGCCTGCAGCGCCTGGACGGCCTTGGCCATCGCCAGGTACGTCTTGCCGGTGCCTGCCGGCCCGATGGCGAAAAGGACCGTGTGCTTGTCGATCGCGTCGACGTACCGCTTCTGGTTGAGCGTCTTGGGGCGGATCGTCTTGCCGCGGCGCGACAGGATGTTGAGGGTCAGCACCTCGGCCGGACGCTCGCCGGTGCCGGCAGTGAGCATCCCGAGAATGCGGCGGACCGCGTCGGTGTCGAGCGGCTCGCCCTTCTCCAGCAGCGCGAGCAGCTCGGCGAAGACGCGCTCGGCGAAGGCGTTGTCGGCCGGTGAACCGGTCAGGGTGATCTCGTTGCCCCGGACGTGCACGTCGGCGCGGACGGACTTCTCGATCAGCTTCAGGATCTCGTCGCCGGAGCCGAGCAGGCTCACCATGGCGAGTGCGTCGGGGACGACGATGCGGGTCTGCGCCGTTGCGCGCGGTTCGATGTTGACCATAGGTGGACCCCGAAGGGCCAGCTCACGCCTGCTCTCGGTCTCGTCGGACAGATACCCGATTATCTTAGCCGGGCGGTACGACAGGCGCCCCTGAGAAAACGCGCGCTACCAAGTCTCCGGGTCGAAAGTCTGCTGGTCACGGGTGACGCGGTAGGTGGCCCAGCGCATCTGGACGATCGTGCCGGCGGCGTCGCGCGTGAGTTCGAGCCGCTCGCCGGTCTCCCGCCCGGACACCACCCGCAGCAGGTCAGCGCCCTCGACCGCGAACACGGCTGGCGGGCGGTCGGCCGCCGCCGCCACGGCCCTGGCCTCCATATGCCCCGAACGCCAGGAGAAGACGAACTCCGAGCCCTCTGACCACCAGCGGCCGAGCGCGCTGGCGAACGCGTCCGGGGCCGGTTCGCCCGGGGTCCACGGCTCGACCGCGCGCGGATCGTGCTCGAGGCTCGCGGCCAGCAACTTGTGTGGCGCCGCGCACACGGCACCGGCCGTCGTGGACGAGCCGAGCGCCGCCGCCCCGATCTTCTGCCCACGCCGGCAGTAGACGCCCGCGAGGAAACCGGGCATCGCGCCCTCGTGGCCGACGTGCATCACCCGACCGCCCTGCGGGACAAGGATCAGCCCGAGGCCCCACCCGGCGACCCACTGCTCGGGGTCGGTGACGGTGAGCGGCTGGCACATCTCGTCGACGGTGCCCTGCGCGAGGACGGCCGGATCAGGGTCGGCGAGGAAGAGCGCCCACTTCGCCATGTCCGCCGCCGTGCTCCAGATCTGGGCGGCCGGTGCGACGCCGCCCATCGGGAACTCCGGCTCCGGACGGACGTGGTCGCTGTACGCCTCCACCAGGTACCCCTGGGCATACGGCGCACGCGGCGCGACCGTGGTGTCGGCGAGACCGAGCGGGGTGAGGAACCGGTCAGTCAGCACCTCTTCCCAGGTACCGCCAAGCTTGCGGCCGGCGAGGTGTCCCAGCAGCGCGTACGCGAGGTTGGAGTAGTGCCAGCGCCGGCTCGGTGCGAGCACCGCCTCGGCGCGGGCGAGGTCGTGGATCACCTGGCCGGCGTCCGGCACGTCGAGGGTGTCCCAGATGTTGCCGGCCGGTTCGCGCTGGAGTCCGGTGGTGTGGCTGAGCATGCCGCGGATCGTCATGCTGCCGTGCGCCGGCACGTCGAGGTGCACGGACAGCGGGTCGTCGAGGCCGAGCATGCCCTGGTCGCGGAGCTGCAACACCAGGGCGGCCGTGAACGTCTTGGTGACCGAGCCGATGCGGAACTGGGTGCGCGCGTCGAGGGGGGTCTCGCTGCCTGCGGTGCCGACCTGGTAGGCCCACAGCGGACGATCAGCCCGTGCGATGGCCGCGCTGACGGCGGGCACGCGTTCCTCGGCCTGCAGCGTGGCGACGATCCGCTCGCACGCGGTCGCGGCGTCCTGTTCCGCCACTCCAGCTCACCCGACTTCCCCGTTGACGCAGTATCCCCGTAAGAGCGTCCGCCAATAGGGGGGCCGGGCCGAGCGAGCCGGGGACCCAGGCGTCGTCCAGCAAGGCGGAGGAGAAGCGTATGCCGTTGTTTTGCATGCGCGACTCTGTGGTGACACGTGACAACGCCGCTGGACGGCGGCTGGGCCCGGCGCAGCCGGCCAGCGCCCTATTGCTGGAGGCACTAAGTTACAAGCGCGTAGTCAGGGT
>Ga0210378_10002067_pt1 | contig 10306 bp, 7 predicted proteins | sample PLM1_60_b1redo_FD_155465 | JGI IMG/M metagenome (GOLD analysis project Ga0210378, IMG submission 155465) | Groundwater sediment microbial communities from an aquifer in East River, Colorado, USA - PLM1_60_b1 redo | ecosystem: Environmental > Terrestrial > Soil > Riparian zone | place: USA: East... | reverse complement strand
AGTGGCCGTCCTGCTACGCGGCGTCCTGACCTTTGCGTTCTTCACCGCGGACGTGTATGTCGCCCTCGCGCTCCAGGGCTGGCGCGGTACGAGCGCGACCGTGGCCGGGCTGGCGCTGACCGCCGCCACGCTGACCTGGACCGCCGGTGCATGGACCCAGGCGCACTACATCGGGCGGTTCGGCGCGCGACCGTTCATCCGGACCGGGTTCGTGGTCCTCGCGCTCGGCGTCCTCGGATTTATGGCGATCCTGTCGCCGGCCGTGCCGCTCCCGGTCGGGGTGGCGGCGTGGGCAGTCGCTGGGCTCGGTATGGGGTTTGCCTACGCGCCGCTGTCGCTGACGGTCCTGCGCGAGGCGCCGCCCGAGAGCCAGGGCGCGGCGACCGCGGGTCTCCAGCTGTCGGACGTGCTCGGGACTTCGCTCGGAAGTGGGGTCGGTGGCGCGCTCATCGCGTTCGGCCACCGGGAAGGCGCGGAGCCGTGGGTCGGGCTGGCGTGGGCGTTCGGGATCGGTGTCGCCGTGGCGCTGTTCGGTGTCGTGCTCGCCGGACGCCTGAGCGCCTGGCGGCCGACGGCCGACTCCGCGCCGACCTTGGACGCCGCACCTGCCGCACCGGCCACGCCGGCCGCACCGGCCACGCCGGCCGCGCCGGCCGCGCCCGGGGCGCCCGCGGCGAGCGGCCAGCGAACCGATCCGACGCGGTAGACTGTGCGCCGGCCAGCGAGGCGGCCCATTCGACGCTCGCACGGCGACCGTGGATCGACGCAGGTGGAGGGTCCCTAGACCGATGTCAGCCGAGGAGCTGCGCGATCGCATCCGCGAGATTCCGGACTTCCCGAAGCCGGGCATCCTCTTCTACGACATCACGACGCTCCTCAAGGACGGCAAGGCCTTCAAGGAGGCCATCGATCTCATGCTCGAGCCGTACGAGGGCGAGAAGATCGACATCGTCGTCGGGATGGAGTCGCGCGGCTTCATCTTCAGCTCGCCGATGGCCTACCAGCTCGGTGCGGGGCTCGTACCCGTCCGCAAGCTGGGCAAGCTGCCGGCCGAGACAATCACCGTCGAGTACGCCCTCGAGTACGGCTCGAACACGCTCGAGATCCATCGCGACGCGATCCAGCCCGGCCAGAAGGTCCTCATCGTCGACGACCTCCTCGCGACCGGCGGCACGGTCAAGGGCACGATTGAGCTCGTCGAGCGGCTGAAGGGCGAGGTCGTCGGACTCGCCTTCCTCGTCGAACTCGACTTCCTCAAGGGCCGCGACCGTCTCGAAGGCCGGCGCGTCACCAGCGTCATCAAGTACTGACCATCCTGAGCCGCGCGTCGGCCGACCCGACCGCTCCCGAGGGCCAGCCATTGGCCGATCCCACCGCCAGACTCGACACGACCGACGCCGCCGAATCTGGCGACGCCGATGGTGCGGCACCGCCTGCGGCGCCCTCGGCGGGTCACGTCGAAGGTGGCGCCGACCTGGGCCGACGGCGATTCTTCCGCCAGTTCGCCGGCGACCTCGCCAACACCGCAGCGACGATGGTCGGTGCTGCCCAGGCGCTGCAGCGCACGTCGGCCGAGATGGCGAGCGCGATCCTTGATCCGACGCGGGCCGCGCTCGACGAAGCGGCGGCCGCCGAGGAGATCGCGGACGCGGGACCCGCGTTCCGGACGTCGTTCCGTGTCGATGGGCGGTTCATTCGCTTCGTCGACCAGCGGGCGCTCCCGGCGAGGGTCGTTGAGCACGCCGCCGACTCCGCGGCGACGGTCGTGTCGGCGATCCGCAACGGGGTGGTCGAGGGCGGACCGGCGATGGGGCAGGCGGCCGCAATCGGGCTGGCACTTTCCGCCGACCGGGTCGTCGACACGCGGCCGTACGCTCGGCGAGCGACCCTCCGCGGCGCGGCCAATGCCATGACGAACCTATCGCCGACCCATGCCAGTCTCGGCTGGGCCGTCGGGCGGGTCATGGACGCCTACCGGGCGGTCGGGGAGCTCGAGGATGACGGGCCGGCGATCGCCGCGGCGATGCACGAGGAGGCCGACCGGATCGTCGCGGAGGCAACCGATGACCATGGACGGCTCGTCGACGCGGGCCTCGCCGCCGTGGACGCCTTGCCCCGACACGACGACACGCCGCTTCGACTCCTCGTCCACGGACCGTCCGGGACGCTCGCCGGCGGCCAGTTCGGGACGGCCCTCGCGATCGCAATCGCGGCCCATCACGCCGAGCGCGAGGTCCGGGTCATCGTGCCGGAGGCACGGCCGGGCTTCTCGGGATCCCGCATCACGTGCTGGGAGCTCGCCGCGGCCGGGGTGCCCCACGTCCTCGTCGCCGATACCGCGGTCGCGTCGCTCCTGGCCGCCGGCGAGATCGACGCGGTCCTCGTCCCGCCCGACCGGGTGGCCGCGAACGGCGACGTCGCCGCGATCGTCGGCACGTACCCGATCGCCGTCGTCGCCGCTCGCCACGACGTGCCGGTTTTCGTCTGCGCGCCGGTCAGCGCGATCGATCCTTCGACCGCCGACGGCGCGTCGATCGAGATCGGACTGCGGCCCCAGGGCGAACTCGAGCAGGTCGGCAACGTCACGCTCGCGCCGCGAGGGACGGAGGTCCGCGTCCCGGCCCACGACGTCACGCCGGCCGAGCTCGTCACCTCATGGATCACGGGCGCGGGGTTGCGCCGCCCACCGTTTGTCGACGAAACGGACGACGAAGCCTGATGGCCAGCGTCGCGATCTCGAGCCGCCGCGCCCGCGGCGCGCTGACGGTCCAGACGACCCGGGATCGGGACCTGATCCGACGCTTTCTCGAGGGGAACCGACTGTTCGCGGCGTACGCCCTGTGCGACCTGGAGGATCGCGAGTTCTCGCGGACCCGCTGGGGAGCGGCCCTCGAGGAGGATGAGATCGTCGCGATCGCGCTCGAATACTCGGGCATGACGCCCCAGCCGATGTTCGTCATGGGCCGCGACGACGGCGTTGAGGCGATCCTCCGCGACGTCGTCCGCCCCAGGGCCGCGTACGTCGCCGCGCTCACGGAGAGCCTGCCGGCCGTCCAGACCCAGTACCGGGTCGACCCGGGCCCACCGATGGTCCGAATGTATGTCGACAAGGCTCGCTTCAGACCGTACCCGGCGGACGTCCGCCGCCTGCTCCCGATCGAGATAGGCGAGCTGAATCGGCTCTACCAGCTCGGTTTCGCGTCGTGGCTGCCGTCGTCGTCCATCGCCGAAGGTGTCTACTACGGTATCCGCGTCGCCGGCCGGCTCGTCGCCGCGGCGGGCACCCATGTCATCAGCCCCACCGCTCGGCTGGCCGTGGTTGGCAACGTCCTGACCCACATCGACTATCGTGGCCGGGGCTACGCGACCGCGGTCACCGGAGCCGTGACGGCGGAGCTGTTGCGGACCTGCGATCAGGTCGCCCTCAACGTTCGTTCCGACAATCCGCCCGCCCTCCAGGCCTACCGCCGGCTCGGCTATGCCGAGCACGTTCGCTTCGAGGAACGGCTCGTCCACCGGCTGGGGTCACCCTGGCCCGATATCGCGGCGCCGCTCAGGCGCCTCCTCAGCCGCAGGGAGCACGACCGCCGATGACAACCTCCTCCAGTCCGGCCGGTGCCGCCGGGGCCGACGCCCGGGACGCTACCGCCGGCCGCAGCCCGTTGCCGGCCCACGACGTCATCGATCTCGGCCTCGCGTCCGAGGGCGTGCGACGAATCGAATGGGCCGAGCGCGAGATGCCGGTCCTGCGCCTCATCCGCGAGCGGTTCGAGCGGGAGCGGCCGCTCGAGGGGCTGCGCATCGGGGCGTGCCTCCACGTCACGACCGAGACCGCGAACCTCATGCGGACGCTGGCCGCCGGCGGCGCCGAGGTCTACCTCGCGGCCTCGAACCCGTTGTCCACGAAGGACGACGTCGCGGCCGCGCTCGTCGCCGAGTACGGGATTGCAACCTTCGCCCGCCGTGGCGAGGACCGCGACACGTACTACCGGCACCTCAACCAGGTCGCCGACACGCGTCCCCAGATCACGATGGACGACGGCTGCGATCTCGTTTCGCTGCTCCACAGCGAGCGACCCGACCAGGTCCGGGAGGTACTCGCCGGGACCGAGGAGACGACCACCGGGGTCATCCGGCTCAAGGCGATGGCCGCCGACGGTGCGCTCGGCTTCCCGGTCGTTGCCGTCAACGAGGCGCAGACGAAGCATCTCTTCGACAACCGGTATGGCACGGGCCAATCGACCGTGGACGGCATCCTCCGCGCGACGAACGTGCTCCTCGCCGGCCGCAAGGTCGTGATCGCGGGCTACGGCTGGGTCGGTCGCGGCATCGCGTCGCGGATGTCAGGCATGGGCTCGCACGTCGCGATCGTTGAGGTCGATCCCGTCCGAGCGCTCGAGGCGCTGATGGACGGCTTCCAGGTCATGACTGCCGCGGACGCAGCGCCCTGGGGCGAGCTCTTCATCACCGCGACCGGCAACGTCAACGTCTTCCGCCGCGAGCACTTTGCGACGATGCGCGACGGCGCGATCATGGCCAACAGCGGCCATTTCGACGCGGAGCTCGACCTCACGGCGCTCCGGGAGATGGCCGAGGGCCATATCCGCGAGGTCCGCGAGAACGTCCAGGAGTTCGATCTCGGCGGCAAGCGGGTCAATCTCGTGGCCGAGGGCCGGCTCGTGAATCTCGGCGCCGCGGAGGGCCACCCGGCCGCGGTGATGGACATGAGCTTCGCCAACCAGGCGCTGTCGGCGGAGTATGTCGCCCAGCATCATGCCGAGCTGACGCCCCAGGTCTACGTCGTGCCGGAGGCGATCGACGCCGAGGTTGCGCGCCTCAAGTTGGCGGCGCTCGGCATCACCCTGGACCCGATGACCCCGGAGCAGCTCGAGTACGTCTCCTCCTGGAAGCACGGGACGTAGCGCGCCGGATAGTCCGATTCCGAACGTCGCTGGAAGTCACTTCCGTCCCGCTGGCTAATCCGGTTTCGGATTCCGGATTCGGAGGAATGGGCAGAAGGCAGGTGATTTCGCGCGACGTGCGGAATCGGAGGATCTGTGTTCGCGCCTTCGCCCATACACTTCCCCGATGAGGGAACCAACAATTGCGCCATACGGTGAATGGGAATCGCCGTTCCCGACATCGCTGCTGGCGGCCGGCGTCGTCACGCTGGGCGAGGTCCGGGCGAGGGACGGCGTTCGGTGGTGGCTCGAGGGCCGACCGGACGAGAAGGGCCGCCAGGTCCTCGTGCGACGAGCGCCCGATGGCACCGAGACCCGCCTGACGCCGGAGGGCTTCAACGCCCGGTCCCGCGTCCATGAATACGGTGGGGCCGCCTACATCGTCGATGACGACCTGGTCATCGTCTCCGATTTCGACAGCGGTCGGCTGAACCGAGTCGGCGCGGGCGGCGAGCTCCGACCGCTGACCCCGGAGCGACCCTGGCGCTTCGCCGACGTGGTCGTCGATCGCCCCCGCAACCGGCTCCTCGCGATCCGTGAGGATCACGAACCCGCGACGATCGAGGGGCATGGCGAGGCCGAGAACAGCCTCGTCGCCATCGACCTCGCGACGGGCGAGGTGACGGTCCTCGTCTCGGGCACCGACTTCATCGCGGCGCCGCGCCTGTCCCCGGCCGGCGACCAGCTCGCCTGGCTCGAGTGGTCGCACCCGAACCTGCCATGGGACGGGACCGAGCTGCGCCTGGCGAATGTCGTCGCGGACGGGACGCTCGGCGAGGCGACCACGGTCGCCGGCAGCTCGACGGACTGGATCGCCCAGCCGCGCTGGTCGCTCGATGGCGTCCTCCATTTCGTGGCCGAGCCGACTGGCTGGATGAACATCCATCGGCTGGTCGATGGCAAGGCCGAGCTCGTGGCCGAGCTGGACGCGGAATTCACCCCGCCGGACTGGCTGTTCGGGTTCTCGAGCTCCGGGTTCCTGCCAAACGGAGCGATCGTCGCGATTGGCCGATCGGGCGGGCAGGACCGGCTCTACCGGCTGGGGCCGAAGGCCGGGCGCGTCGTCATCGTCGATGTGCCGTTCACGGAGATGGCATACCTGGCCGTCGACGGCGACCGGATCGTCCTGCGGGCCGCCTCGCCGACCAGCCCGCCCGCCGTCGTCGAGCTGGATCCCGAGAGCGGCGCTTGGACCGTGCTGCGGCAGTCAATGTCGACGACCTTCGACCCGGCCGACATCGCCGTGCCGAAACCGGTGGAGTTTCCAACGACCGGCGACCGGACCGCGTTCGGACTCCTCTATGCGCCGCACAACCAGGCGTTCCGCAGCCCGGACGGCGACCTGCCGCCGCTCATCGTCACGAGCCACGGCGGCCCGACGGCGGCCGCCACGGCGGCCTTCCAGGTGGCCACCCAGTTGTTCACGAGCCGCGGCTTCGCCGTCCTCGACGTCGACTACGGCGGAAGCACGGGCTACGGACGCGACTACCGCAAGCGCCTCGAGGGCGAATGGGGCGTCGTCGATCTAGACGACTGCGTCAACGGCGCCCGCGGCCTCGTCGCGGAGCGGCTCGTCGACGGGGAGCGCCTCGCGATCCGGGGCGGCAGTGCCAGCGGCTACACGACGCTCTGTGCCGTGACGTTCAGCGAGACGTTCGGGGCGGGCACGAGCTACTTCGGGATCGGCGACCTGGAGACCTTCATCGCCCAGACGCACAAGTTCGAGTCCCGCTACCTCGATCGGCTGGTCGGCCCATACCCGGAGCGCAAGGACCTCTACCACGCCCGTTCGCCGCTCAACTTCACCGACCAGATCTCGTGTCCCGTGCTGATCCTCCAGGGAGCCGAGGACCGGATCGTCCCGCCGGCCCAGGCGGAGCAGATCGTCGATGCGCTCTTCGAGAAGCGCCTGCCGCACGCCTACCTGCTCTTCCCCGGCGAGGATCACGGCTTCCGCTCAGCGGAGACGATCGTCCGTTCGTTCGAAGCCGAGCTCTCGTTCTACGGCCAGATTTTCGGCTTCCGGGTGGCGGACCAGATCGAGCCGATCGTCGTCGAGTTCCTCGAGTCGAGGTAGATGGACCCGACCGCTGCCGCGAACGCGCCGATCGGTGCGATCGAGACGGTTCTCCTGCTCCTCCTCGCCGCGACCGCGCTCGCGATCGCCGCCCGCCGGATCGGCATTCCATATCCGATCCTGCTCGTGCTCGGCGGCCTGGCCCTCGGCTTCGTGCCCGGCCTGCCCCGGATCGAGCTCGAGCCGGATATCGTGTTCCTGCTGTTCCTGCCGCCGATCCTCTTCGGCGCCGGCTACTTCACCTCGATTCGCGACTTCAAGGCGAACCTCCGGGCGATCGGCCTCCTATCGGTCGGGCTCGTCCTCACGACGATCGTCATCGTCGCGGTTGTCGCCCATACGCTCATTCCGGACCTGGGCTGGCCCGCCGCGTTCGCCCTCGGCGCGATCGTGGCCCCGCCGGATGCGGTGGCCGCGACCGCGATCTTCCAGCGGTTGGGCGTCCCCCGGCGAGTCGTCACGATCCTCGAGGGCGAGAGCCTCGTCAACGACGCCACGGCCCTCGTCGCGTATCGGTTCGCCATCGCGGCGGCGATGACGGGAGCCTTCTCGCTCGCCCAGGCCGGCATCTCCTTCGTCCTCGTTGCCGCCGGCGGCGTGGCGCTGGGCCTCCTCATCGGCATGGCCTCGGCCGCGATTCTGCGCCGCATGGACGACCCCGTGTTCACGGTCGTCCTGACGTTCCTGTTCCCGGTCGCGGCCTACCTGCCGGCCGAGATCTTCGGGTTGTCCGGGGTCCTCTCGACCGTCGCCGCGGGAATCTATGTCGGCCGACATGCCCCGCGGTCGATGAGCTCGTCCGTCCGGATCGCCGGCACATCTGCCTGGCAGGTCCTGCTGTTCCTCATCAACGGGACGGTGTTCATCCTCATCGGCGTCCAGCTGCCGTCGGTCCTGGAGAACCTGGGCGGCCGCCCGCCCCTTGAGCTCGTCGGGCTGGCTGTCGCCATCTCGCTGACCGTTATCCTCGTCCGGATCCTGTGGGTCTTCCCTGGGACATACCTGCCGCGACGGCTGAGCGCCCGCATCCGTAGCCGCGAACCGTGGCCGCCGTTGAGGAACGTGTTCATCGTGTCGTGGGCCGGGATGCGAGGCGTCGTGTCGCTGGCGGCGGCACTCGCTCTCCCGACCACGCTCCCCAATGGGCAGCCCTTCCCGGAGCGCGACCTTCTCATCTTCCTCACGTTCGCCGTGATCCTCGCGACGCTCGTGGGACAGGGCCTGACGCTGCCGCTCGTGATCCGCGCGCTGGGGATCGCGGCGGACGGCGGCGGCGGCCACGAGGAGTTGCATGCCCGCCAGGCCGCGGCCGAGGCCGCCGTCGGCCGGATCGAGGAGCTCGCCGCGCAATGGCCCGGCCATCTCGAGCTGATCGACGCCTTGCGGGCGCAGTACGGCCATCGGGCGAGCCACGATCAGCACCACGACGAGGCGGCGACCGACGAGGCCGAGCAGGAGCTGCTCGAGCATCGGATCATCCGGGGGTCCGTCATCGAGGCGGAACGGGAGGCGCTGCTCCGCATGCGTGAGACCGGCGCCCTCAGCGACGACGTCTTTCGCAAGGTCGAGCGCGACCTCGACCTCGAGGAGCTGCGGATGGAGGCCTAGGACACCAGCGCCTCGAGCGCCGCGACGCCTGCTTCGACGTCCCGGAAGCTCGTCGTCAACGGCGACAGGCCGAACCGGATCGAGTCCGGCTCGCGGAAATCGGGGATCACGCCGCGCGCGATCAGCTCCGCGGTGAGCCGCCGGGCGTCGGGGTGCCGAATCGCGACGTGGGCTCCGCGTCGCGCGGGATCCCGCGGGCTGCCGAGGCCGAAGCCGCGCCCGGCCAGCCTTGCGTCGAACAATGCGATCGCGTATTCCGTGAGAGCGATGCTCTTGGTCCGGATCCGGTCGATGCCTGCCTCGATGACCAGTCCGATGCCCTCGTCGGCGGCAGCGAGGCCGAGGATCCCCGGCGTGCCGACGAGCCACGAACGAATGCCCGGCTCCGGGTCGTAACCCTGGCCCATGGCGAACTGGTCGCGCTGCCCGAACCAGCCCTGGATCGGGTTCCTGAGCTGCCCCTGCAGCGATCGCCGGACATAGAGCCATGCCGGTGCGCCCGGTCCGCCGTTGAGATACTTGTAGGTACAGCCGACGGCGAGATCGGCGTCCGTACCCTCGAGGTCGACCGCGATCGACCCGGCCGAGTGGCTGAGATCCCACAACGTGAACGCCCCGGCGTCGTGGGCAAGGCGAGTGATCGCGGCCACGTCCGCGATCGCGGCGGATCGGTAGTTGACGTGGCTGAGGGTGACCAGGGCCACGTCGCCGGGGTGTGCGGCGAGCGCCGCTTCGACATCGGCCGGCTGGGGGCCCTCGATCTCGTCGGGCTCGAGCCAGACAATCTCGAGGCCGCGAGCCCGGGCGAGACCTTCGAGGACATACCGATCGGTCGGGAAGTTCGGTCGGTCGGTTACGACGACGAGCCGCGCCGGTAGAGCCTCCAGGGCGGCGAGGGCGAGCTTGTAGAAGTTGACGGACGTCGAGTCACTGACGACGACCTCGCCCGCGCCTGCGCCGAGCACCCCCTCCGCCAGTCGGTCACCGACGCGCCCCGGCTCGTCGAGCCAGTGATCCCATCCGCGGATGAGCTCCTTGCCCCACTCGTCCCCGACGACCCTTGCCAACCGATCCCCGGTCGCGGCCGGCAGCCTGCCGAGCGAGTTGCCGTCGAGATAGATCAGCCCCGGATCGGTCATTACGAACCGGTCCCGGAAGTGGGCGAGCGGGTCGGCCGCGTCGAGGGGCGCGGGATCGAGTGAGGCGAGGACGCGATCGGCCACGGCAGCGAGTCTAGCGCTGCGCGCTGCCTACCTCGTCGGGGTCACGCTGCCGACGGTCGCGAGGGGAGCGACGATCACGTAGAGGCCCTCCCACGGCACAGAGCGCTGCGACTCGTGGTAGCGGGTGAACCGAGTGGCCAGCTGGTCGGCGGTGTAGTAGCGCTCCGGCCACGGGTCCGACGGCGAGCCCAGCGGGCCGACGACGTTGAAGCCGAGGACCGTCGTGGAGTTCGGAACGCCCGGCGTCTCGCGAATGGTGAACCCGACGACCGTCCAGGCATGGCGACCTTCGTCGACGACGATCCCGACAGGCCGCCGGGTGCGGTCCATGGCCTTGACGATCGCCAGGAAGGCCGCGGACCGCGACGAGAAGCTCGTGTCGGCGTAGCCCATGCCGGTCGGGAGACGCGCAGTCAGGACACGCGCCCAGCCGCGAA
>Ga0210378_10002066_pt1 | contig 10313 bp, 10 predicted proteins | sample PLM1_60_b1redo_FD_155465 | JGI IMG/M metagenome (GOLD analysis project Ga0210378, IMG submission 155465) | Groundwater sediment microbial communities from an aquifer in East River, Colorado, USA - PLM1_60_b1 redo | ecosystem: Environmental > Terrestrial > Soil > Riparian zone | place: USA: East... | reverse complement strand
CGACCACGCGCCGGGTCCTGGACGACCTGCTCCGGCGAGGCCTGGTCGAATGGCTCCACGGCGAGCGAGCCTCCCTGACCACGCAGGGCGCCGGCACGCAGGGGCACCTCAGCCTCAAGGTCGCGGATTACTGAGACACGGCAGGCCTTCGCTGGGCCTGTCGAGGTCCAGGCCGGCGTTGCAGTCGTCGCGCCGGGACAGCCTCAATCATCTCCTGGACTGGAGTTGACCGGCACCAACTGCGTCATCGTCACCGGTGCCGTCCTGCTGCTGCTCCGGGCCCTCACGGCGGGGCCGCGGACGTCGGCGGTGCTCGCCGCGGCGGCGCTGGTCGGCTTCGTTGTGCTGGCCCGGCCGTCGCCGAGCGTGCTGCGGGCGGCGGTCATGGGCGGCGTCGCGCTGCTCGCGCTGGCCTCCGGCCGACCCCGGTCGGCGCTGCCCGCGCTCGGCGCCGCCGTCCTCGGTCTCGTCCTCGTCTCGCCGCCGCTCGCCCGCGATCCCGGCTTCGCCCTGTCGGTGCTCGCCACCCTCGGGCTGCTGGTCCTCGCGCCGTCGTGGGTCGAGCGGATGCGGTCCCGCGGGGTGCCACCGGGTGTGGCGGAGGCGGTGGCGGTGCCGGTCGCCGCGACGCTGGCGACGGCTCCGGTCGTCGCCGCGCTGAGCGGGCAGGTCAGCCTCGTCGCGGTGCCGGCGAACCTGCTGGCCGCGCCGGCGGTCGCGCCCGCCACGGTGCTCGGCGTGCTCGCCGCGGTCGCCTCGCCCGTGTCCGCCGGCCTCGCCGAGTGGCTCGTCCGCCTCGGCGGCTTGCCGGTCGGCTGGCTCGCCGAGGTGGGGAAGCGGGCCGCGCGGGTGCCCGGCGCCTCGCTGTCCTGGCCGGGCGGCATGACCGGCGGCCTCCTGCTCGTCACCGCCATCCTGGCCGGCGTCGCGCTGGCGCGCCGGACCGCGCTGCGGCGGGTCGTGCTGGCGGCGGCGGTCGGCGGCGTGGTGGTCGCGGTGCCGGTGCGGGTTGTCGCCCCCGGCTGGCCGCCGCCGGGCTGGCTCTTCGTCGCGTGCGCGGTGGGCCAGGGCGACGCGCTGGTCGTCCGGGCGGACGCCGGTGCGGCGGTCGTGGTCGACGCCGGCCCGGAGCCGGTCGTGGTGGACGGCTGCCTGCGGCGGCTCGGGGTCAGGGCGGTCCCGCTGCTGGTGTTGAGCCACCTGCATGCCGACCACGTCGGCGGGCTGGCCGGGGTGACCCGCGGCCGGGTGGTCGCCGAGATCGACGTGGGCCCCTCCCGGGAGCCACCCGGGGGGTGGCGGGAGGTGCAGCGGATCGCCGGCGGTGTCGGCGTCCCGGTCCGGACCGCAACCGTCGGGGAGCGGCGCGAGCTGCGCGGGGTGAGCGTCGACGTCCTCGGTCCCGCCCGGGACTTCCGCGGCACCCGGTCGGACCCCAACAACTCGTCGCTGGTGCTGCGGATCCGGACCGGCGGGCGGTCGCTGCTGTTGACCGGTGACGTCGAGACGGAGGCGCAGGAGGCCATGATCCGGTCGGGGGTGGACGTCCGAGCCGACGTGCTGAAGGTCCCCCACCACGGCTCCGCGTACCAGCACCCGGAGTTCCTCCGGGCGGTCGGTGCCTCGGTCGCGGTGGTTTCCGTCGGCGCCGGCAACGACTACGGGCACCCGTCGCCGCTGCTGCTCACCGAGCTGGCCCGCCTCGGCCCGCGCACGCTCCGGACGGATCAGGACGGCGACGTGGCGGTGTGCGATCGCGGCGGTCAGCTGACCGTCGTGGTGAGATCCCGGGAACCGCCGTGACGCGGCATCAGGGCCGCGGCGGCGCGTGCCAGGATGGCGCCGTGGCCGACTCGTTCGACGCCCCGCTCCGGCTGGTGCTGGGAGAGGAGGAGCTGCTCGTCTCCCGGGCGGTGGCCGAGGTCGCCGCCGCCGCCCGCGCCGCCGATCCCGAGTCCGACGTCCGCGAGCTGGCCGCCGCCGAGCTCGTTGCGGGCGACCTCTATGACCTGCTCGGCCCGTCGCTGTTCGGCGGTCGCCGGGTGGTCGTGGTCCACGGCGCGCACGAGGCGAAGGCGGACGTGATCGACGTGCTGCGCAGCTACGTCGCCGACCCCTCGGACGAGGTCGTCCTCGTGGTCGTGCACCCGGGCGGGGCCCGCGGCAAGGCGCTCGCCGATGCGATGCGCGACGCCGGCGCCGTGGTGGTCGAGTGCGCGAAGGTGACGCGAGCCGAGGAGCGGCTGGCGTTCGTCCGGACGGAGGTGACCCGGCTGGGCGGGTCGGTCACGGCCGAGGCCGCGGCGGTGCTGCTCGACGCGGTGGGCAACGACCTCCGCGAGCTCGCCACCGCCTGCTCGCAGCTGGTGGCCGACACCGGCGGTCGGGTCGATGCGCCGGCGGTGGCGCGCTACCACCGGGGCCGCGCCGAGGTGACCGGCTTCGCGGTGGCCGACCGCGCCGTGGTCGGTGACGTCCCCGGCGCCCTGGAGGCGCTGCGCTGGGCCCTCGCGGTCGGTGTCGCGCACGTGCTCGTCGCCGACGCGCTGGCCGACGGCGTGCGGTCCATCGCCCGGGTCAGCTCGGCCGGCCGCAGCAACCCGTACGCGCTGGCCGGCGCGCTGGGGATGCCGCCCTGGAAGGTGAAGCGGGCGCAGTCGCAGTCGCGCGGCTGGACCGAGCCGGGGCTGACCAGGGCGCTGCGCGTCGTCGCCGACCTCAACGCCGGCGTGAAGGGGGTCGCCGCCGACCCGTCGTACGCGCTGGAGGCGGCCATCCGGGAGCTGGCAGCCGCCCGGGGCACCCGGGACTGACGCGCGGACGCCACCGAGCCGGCCCCCCTTTGGAGTGCCGGCTCGGACGCGAGGAGGTGCGGGCGGGTCAGAGGGCGTTGGCCCGCTCCGCCATCGCCGACTTCTTGTTCGCCGCCTGGTTGGGGTGGATGACGCCCTTGCTCGCCGCCTTGTCCAGCTGGCGCGAGGCATGCTGCAGGGCAGTGAGCGCCTGCTCCCGCTCGCCGGCGTCGGCCGCCTCGCGGAACCGGCGGACCGCCGTCTTCAGGGACGACTTCACCGACTTGTTGCGCAGGCGCGCCTTCTCGTTGGTCTTGATGCGCTTGAGCTGGGACTTGATGTTCGCCACGCGGAAGCCTCGGTCGTCGTCGGGGATTCGGGGCGCGCGGCAGCCGTACGGGCGGGCTCCGAGCGCGACAACGGAGGGTACCAGCCTGCCGGCGGACGCCCCAAACCGCGGTCGCGACCGCCCGCCCGCACCGTGCCCCGGCCAGCCCGCCGGCGCCGGCACCCGGCACCCGGCCGGCCAGGCGTGGGACCATGGGACGAGCCCCGCGGAGGGCCACCTACCACGACCGAACGGACCCCGTGACCAGCCCTGCCACCGATCCGGCCCGCATCCGGAACTTCTGCATCATCGCCCACATCGACCACGGCAAGTCGACGCTGGCCGACCGGATGCTGGAAGTCACCGGGGTGATCGAGCAGCGCAACATGCGCGCCCAGTACCTCGACCGGATGGACATCGAGCGCGAGCGCGGCATCACGATCAAGGCGCAGAACGTCCGGCTGCCGTGGGACGGGCACGTGCTGGACCTGATCGATACCCCTGGCCACGTCGACTTCTCCTACGAGGTGTCCCGCTCGCTGGCCGCCTGCGAGGGCGCCGTGCTGCTGGTGGACGCGGCGCAGGGCATCGAGGCGCAGACCCTGGCCAACCTCTACATGGCCCTGGAGAACGACCTGCACATCATCCCGGTGCTCAACAAGATCGACCTGGCCGCCGCCCAGCCGGACCGGTATGCCGCGGAGCTCGCGCACATCCTCGGCTGCGAGCCGTCCGACGTGCAACGGGTCAGCGCGAAGACCGGCGAGGGCGTCACCGAGCTGCTGGACCGGATCGTCCGCGAGGTGCCGGCGCCGGTCGGCGATCCCGACGCGCCCGCCCGGGCGCTGATCTTCGACTCGGTGTACGACACGTACCGCGGCGTGGTCACGTACGTCCGGATGATCGACGGCGCGATCCGGCCCCGGCAGCGGGTGCGGATGATGGCCACCAGGGCGACCCACGAGCTGCTCGAGGTCGGCGTCATCTCGCCCGAGCCGAAGCCGACGGCGGGGCTCGGAGTCGGCGAGGTGGGCTACCTGATCACCGGCGTCAAGGACGTCCGCCAGTCCCGCGTCGGCGACACGGTGACGGACGCAGGGCACCCGGCCACCACCCCGCTGGGCGGCTACCGCGACCCCAGGCCGATGGTCTACTCCGGTCTCTATCCGCTCGACGGCTCGGACTACCCGCTGCTGCGGGACGCGCTGGACAAGCTGCGGCTGAACGACGCCGCGCTGGTCTACGAGCCGGAGTCGTCCGGCGCGCTCGGCTTCGGCTTCCGGGTGGGCTTCCTGGGCCTGCTGCACCTGGAGATCGTCCGCGAGCGGCTGGAGCGCGAGTCCGGCCTGGAGCTGATCTCCACGGCGCCGAACGTCGTCTACCGGGTGGTGATGGAGGACGGCACCGAGCAGGTCGTCACCAACCCGAGCGACTGGCCCGGCGGCAAGATCGCCGAGGTGTACGAGCCGGTGGTCAAGGCGATGATCATCGCGCCGAGCGACTACATCGGGACGATGATGGAGCTGTGCCAGGCCCGCCGGGGCCAGCTCGGCGGCATGGACTACCTGTCCGAGTCCCGGGTCGAGCTGCGCTACACGCTCCCGCTCGCCGAGATCATCTTCGACTTCTTCGACGCGCTGAAGTCCCGCACCCGCGGCTACGCCTCGCTCGACTACGAGGCCGCCGGCGAGCAGCGTGCCGACCTGGTCAAGGTCGACATCCTGCTGCAGGGCGAGCCGGTGGACGCCTTCAGCGCGATCGTGCACAAGGACAAGGCGTACGCGTACGGGGTCTCCATGGTGTCGAAGCTGCGGGAGCTGATCCCGCGGCAGCAGTTCGAGGTGCCGATCCAGGCGGCTGCCGGGTCGCGGGTGATCGCCCGGGAGAACATCCGCGCGCTGCGCAAGGACGTGCTCGCCAAGTGCTACGGCGGCGACATCACCCGCAAGCGCAAGCTGCTGGAGCGGCAGAAGGAGGGCAAGCGGCGGATGAAGGTGGTCGGCCGGGTCGAGGTGCCCCAGGAGGCCTTCATCGCGGCGCTGTCCACCGCGGACGAGAAGCGCGGGTAGCGCGCTCGCACCTGCCGTACGGGCGGGCGGCTGTCAAGGCCTCCGGCCCAGGGTGTGGACGGCGGGGAGGGCTGTGGACGCGGGACCGGAGTTGTCGGTGCCCCCGTCGAGCATCGGTGCCGAGTCGACCCGAGGAGGACCGATGATCACCGAGATGTTCGACGGGGCGGTGTTCGTGAGCCCGTCTCCCGGATTCGGCCACACCGACGCGGTGCTGGCGCTCGCCGGCGCGCTGCGGGTGGCCGCGCCGCCCTGGCTGCGGGTGCTGACCGCCCCGTTCCCGGTGCGGCTCGGCCGGCAGACCGAGCTCCGCCCGGACGTGCTGGTCGCCCGCTACGTCGACCTGACCCGCGACGAGCTGACCGCGCCGCCGCTGCTGGCCGTCGAGGTGCGCTCGCCCGGCACCGGGCTGCTCGACCGCAGCCTCAAGCGCGCGGTCTACGCCCGCCACCGGGTGCAGTCCTACTGGCTGGTCGACCCGGAGACCCCGTCGCTGACGGCGCTGGAGCTGGACGAGGAGGGGGACTACGTCACCGTCGCGGAGGTGACCGGCGGCGAGCCGTTCACGGCGGTGCGCCCGTTCCCGGTCCGGGTGACGCCGCTCGACCTGGCGGCCGGCGTGCGGCCCGGCTGAGCCACGCCGTCCGCGGGCCGCGCCGCCGCAGGCGGTCAGGCAGCGGGTCAGTCGAGGGTCAGGACGATCTTGCCGGCGGTGTCGCCGGCGGCCATCTTCGCCAGCCCCTCGGCGGCCCGCTCGAGCGGCAGGGTGGTGTCGACGGCCGGCCGCAGCCCGGTGGTGACCAACAGCCGGATCAGCGCCTCCAACTCTGCCCGGGTGCCCATGGTGGAGCCGACCACGGACAGCTGCCGGAAGAAGACCCGGGAGAGGTCGGCCGGCGGGTTCGGCCCGCTCGTCGCGCCGCAGACGACCAGCCTGCCGCCCGGTTCCAACGCCTTGAGCGAGTGCGCCCAGGTGGCCTCGCCGACGGTCTCCATGACCGCGTCCACCCGCCCCGGCAGCCGGGCGCCCGGCTCGACTCCCGCGTGCGCGCCGGGCGCCAGGGCGGCCCGCCGTTTCTCCTCGGTCCGGCCGGTGACCCAGACCCGGTAGCCGGTGGCGGCGCCGAGCGCGATCAGCGCCGTCGCGACCCCGCCGCTCGCGCCCTGCACGAGGATGCTCCCGCCCGGCCGGACGCCCGCCTTCACGAAGAGCATCCGGTACGCGGTCAGCCACGCCGTGCTCAGGCAGGCGGCGTCCACATGCGACAGCTCGGCCGGCTTGGGCAGCACGTTGCGCGCCGGCACGGCGACCCGCTCGCCGAAGGTGCCGGGGTGCAGCTCGGACAGCAGCGTCCGCTTCGGATCCAGCGTCTCGTCGCCGGTCCAGTCCAGGGAGGCGATGACGCTGTGCACGACGACCTCCCGGCCGTCGGCGTCCAGCCCGGACGCGTCGTTGCCGAGGATCATCGGATAGCGGTCGGGCGCCAGGCCGACGCCGCGCAGCGTCCACAGGTCGTGGTAGTTGATCGACGCCGCCCGCACCGACACCGTGGTCCAGCCGTCCGGCACCTCCGGCTCCGGCCGCTCGCCGACCTCCAGCGCGGCCAACGGGTCGGACGGGTTCGGCGCGGTGGCGTAGGCGGCGAGCACGCGGTCACCCTAGGACACAGCTCGCGCGCCGTAGGGTGACGGCGTGCTCCGGACGCGCCGGCCGCTGCTCGCGCTGCTCGTGCTCGGCGTGCTGCTGGCCGGGGGCTACCTGCTCTCCGCCGTACGGGCCGAGCCGGACTCCGGGACCGGCGCCTCGAGCGCCACGGCGACCGCGACCGTACGGCCGAGCGGGCTCGCGACCCTGCCCGAGTCCGCGTTGCCGGCCGAGGCGCGGCGGACTCTGGCGCTGATCGAGGCCGGCGGGCCGTTCCCGTACCAGCGGGACGGTGCCGTCTTCGGCAACGTCGAGCGGCTGCTCCCGGCGCAGCCGCGCGGCTGGTACCGCGAGTACACGGTGCCGACGCCGGGGGAGCGCGACCGCGGCGCCCGGCGGATCGTCGCCGGCCGGGACGGGTCCCGCTACTACACGGCGGACCACGACGAGTCGTTCGCGCTCGTGGACAGCGACCGGTGAGCCGGCGGTTCCGGCCCGGCCTGCGGGGTGCGCCGGCCGACGTGGTCGACGACCTTCGCCGGCGTCGGATCACCCCGCACCGCGTGGAGTCCGCGACGACCAAGCGTGACTTCATCGAGGCCGTCGCCGCCGCGCTGGACTTCCCGGCCTGGACCGGCCGCAACTGGGACGCGCTGGTGGACGCGCTCGGCGACCTGTCCTGGCTTCCGCGCGGGCCGCACGCGCTCGTCTGGTCGCGGCCCGACGCCCTCCGCGCCGCGGACCCGGCCGCCTACCAGACCGGGGTCCGGCTGCTCCGCGACGCGGCCGACGCGTCCGCCGGCACCGACCGACCGCTGACCGTCCTGCTCCTCCGGGGGAACGACTGAGCGGACGGCGCGGACCGCCTGCGCCCGGCGACGCCATGCCACAGAGCAATAGATATTGCTTCCTGCAATGCCCGCCGATCGAGCACCGTCCGCGCGTTGGTCCGTCGCAGGGAAGTCAGGCCTCGCGGTCGGGGACCCAGGAAGGGCGGCGCTTCTCCGCGTACGCGGCCAGGCCCTCCCGCCCCTCCGGGCTGGCGAAGCGCTCCGCCGACAGCGCCGCCATCGCGGCGAAGTCCTCGGCCATCGATCCGCTGGACGGGCGACGCAGCAGCGCCTTCGTAGCCGCCAGCGCACCGGGCGCACCCTGCATCAGCAGGTCGACGTACCGGCGCACCTCCGCGTCGAGCACGTTGTCCTCCACGGCCGAGTTGACCAGCCCCGCCGCGGCCGCACCGACGGCGTCGAAAACCTCGCCGGTGAGGAACAGCTCGTGCGCCACCCGGGGCAGCATCCGGGCCAGCACCGGCACCGAGATCACGGCCGGCACCACGCCGAGCCGCACCTCGGTGAAGGCGAAGGTCGCCGACCAGCCGGCGACCGCGATGTCGCACACGGCCACCAGGCCGATCCCGCCGGCGCGCGCCGGCCCGCCCACCCGGGCCACCACCGGCTTCGGCGACTCCCAGATCGCGGCGAGCAGCTCGGGGAACGCGCTGACCGGCATGTCACCCGCCCCGGCGGCGGTCGCCGTGGCCTTGAGATCCATCCCGGAGCAGAAGACCTCTCCGGCGTGCGAGAGCACGACGACCCGCACCGACTGGTCGGCGAGCGCCGTGCGCAGCCCGGCCGCGAGCTCCCCCATCAGCCGCGGGGACAGCGCGTTGCGGTTGTGCGGGGAGTCGAGGGTGAGCGTCGCGATCCCCTCGGACACGTCGGCGTGCACCAGCTCGGTCACCCCGGCAGCGTAGGCGGCGTGGAACACTGGTCGGCCATGCCCTCCCGACTCCCGGACGGCGACGTCGCCCCCGCCGACGGCGTCCTGCCGCCGGACGCGCTGCGCGAGCTCGGCCGGCGCCCGTTCGGGATCTACGTGCACGTCCCGTTCTGCACGACGCGCTGCGGCTACTGCGACTTCACCACCTACACCGCGCAGGAGCTGGGACCGGGCGTCTCCCGGGCCGCGTACGCCGACACCGCCCTGCTCGAGCTTCGCCTCGCCCGGCACGTCCTCGGCGACCGGACCCCGCCGGTGGAGACCGTCTTCTTCGGCGGCGGTACGCCGACGCTGCTGCCCGCAGGCCACCTGGCCGCGGTGCTGCGGGAGATCGACGACGTCTTCGGGCTCGCGCCCGGCGTCGAGGTGACCACCGAGGCCAACCCGGAGTCGGTCGCCCCGGGCTACCTGGCCCGGCTGCGCGAGGCCGGCTTCACCCGGATCTCGTTCGGCATGCAGTCCGCGGCGCCGCACGTGCTGCGAGTGCTGGACCGCACGCACACCCCCGGCCGCGCCGTGGAGGTGGTGGCGGAGGCGCGGCGGGCCGGCTTCGGGCACGTCAACCTGGACCTGATCTACGGGGCGCCGTGGGAGACCGACGCCGACTGGCAGGGGTCGCTGGACAGCGCGGTGGGCGCCGGGCCCGACCACATCTCGGCCTACGCGCTGATCGTCGAGGAAGGCACCGCGCTGGCCCGGCGGGTGCAGCGCGGTGAACTGCCGGAGCCGGACGACGACGTGCTCGCCGACCGGTACGCGCAGGCGGACGAGACACTGACCCGTTCCGGCTTCGGCTGGTACGAGGTGTCGAACTGGGCGCGCGGCACCGCGGCGCGGTCCCGGCACAACCGGCTCTACTGGACCGGCGGCGACTGGTGGGGCGTCGGCCCGGGGGCGCACAGCCACGTCGGCGGCGTGCGGTGGTGGAACGTGCGACACCCGGCGCCGTACGCGGCCCGGCTGCACGCCGGGGCCAGCCCGGCGGCGGGGCGGGAGGTGCTCGACGCCACGGCCCGCCGGCTGGAGCACACGATGCTCGGGCTGCGGCTGCGCGAAGGTCTGCCGGTACGTGAGCTGGCCGCGCGGGGGCGGGACGCCGCCGGGCGGGCGGTCGGCTACGGGCTCCTCGACCGGCGCGCGCACGGCGAGGGACGGGCCGTGCTCACCCTCCGGGGGCGCCTCCTCGCCGACGCCGTGGTCCGGGACCTCACCGACTGACCCACCCCGGCACCACGCCCCGCGCCGTCCTCCGACCCGGCCGCCTCCCGCCCTCAGGTCGCCCGCCGGTGGCGCGGCCACCCCGGCCCTCGCGTGGACGACGGTTACGGCACGGCAGGCGGCGCCGGTGGGGTTGTCGTCGGGGGCGGGGTCGTCGGAGGCGGGGTCGTCGTGGTCGACGGCAGCGTGGGGCTGGTCGTCGGCCTGGTAGTCGCCACGCTCGGCCGGGGCGTCGTCGTCGTCGTCACCATCGGAGCGGACGCCCGGGTCGTGAGCGGGAGCCGGGCGCCCCCCGTGCCGACCGTGGGCCGGCCCAGCAGGCCACCTCCCGACGGGCTCGCGACGCCGGTGCGGGTCGGGTCGGCCGGCCGCACGGGGCCGGGCGCCGGGGTCGGGCTGCCACCGTCCGTGACCTCCCCCGAGACCTCGCTCGGCGCCGGCAGGCCGGGCCCGGCAGGGGAGCGGTCCGTCCGGCCCAG
>Ga0210378_10002064_pt1 | contig 10314 bp, 9 predicted proteins | sample PLM1_60_b1redo_FD_155465 | JGI IMG/M metagenome (GOLD analysis project Ga0210378, IMG submission 155465) | Groundwater sediment microbial communities from an aquifer in East River, Colorado, USA - PLM1_60_b1 redo | ecosystem: Environmental > Terrestrial > Soil > Riparian zone | place: USA: East... | reverse complement strand
GTGATCCGGATCGTGCCGCCAGCCGGGACCACGAACTCGCCGGCATGACACCTGCGCGGCGGGCGTCCGGACGCGGGCTGGCGGCGCTGCTGGCGGCGGCGCTCGCCGCCGCGCTCGCCCTGGCCGCGTGTACGTCCGGCTCGTCCGGTTCGTCCGGCGGCGACGACGCCCCGCGCGGCACCGTTCGGTCGGTGCGGGTGCTGGTCACCGGTCTGGCGGTGCCGTGGGGGATAGCGTTCCTGCCCGGCGGGGACGCCCTGGTCACCGAGCGGGACAGCGGCCGGATCCTGCGGGTCACTCCCGGCGGCGAGGTCACCGAGGTGCAGCGACTGTCCGAGGTGGACGCCTCCGGCGAGGGCGGGCTGCTCGGGATCGCGGTGTCGCCGAGGTACGCCACGGACCACTGGGTGTACGTCTACTACACCAGCGCGCCGGACAACCGGATCGCCCGGCTGCGGCTAGGCGGGCGGCCGGAGCCGCTGGTCACCGGCATCCCGGTCTCCGGCATCCACAACGGCGGCCGGCTGGCGTTCGGTCCGGACGGGATGCTCTACGCCGGCACCGGCGACGCGTCCGAGCGGGGCCGGTCCCAGGACCTCGGCAGCCTCGGTGGCAAGGTGCTGCGGATGACCCCGGACGGGGATCCCGCGCCGGGCAACCCGTTCCCCGGCTCGCTGGTGTGGACGCTCGGGCACCGCAACGTGCAGGGGTTGGCCTGGGACAGCGCCGGCCGGCTGTGGGCCTCGGAGTTCGGGCAGAACCGGTTCGACGAGGTCAACCTGATCGAGCCGGGCCGAAACTACGGCTGGCCGGCCGTGGAAGGACGCTCCGACCGCTCCGAGTTCGTCCAGCCGCTGGTCACCTGGGCGACGTCGGAGGCCTCTCCGAGCGGGGTGGCGGTCCTGGGCGACCGGCTCTATGTTGCGGCGCTGCGCGGCGAGCGGCTGTGGCGGGTGCCGCTGGACGGCCGCGGCGGCGTCGGCACACCCGAGGCGCTGCTGGTCGGCCAGTACGGCCGGCTGCGCGCCGTGGCGGTCGCACCGGACCGGTCGCTCTGGGTGCTGACGTCCAACCGGGACGGCCGCGGCTCTCCGGTTGCCGACGACGACCGCATCCTCCGGATCCTCCCCTGACCGGCTACTCGGTGGCGCCGAGGCGGTCCAGGATCAGCGTGCGTACCACGGTCGCGTCGGCCTGGCCGCGGGTCGCCTTCATCACCGCGCCGACCAGGGCGCCCACCGCGGCGGTCTTGCCGCCCCGGATCTTCGCCACGACGTCCGGCTGGGCGGCGATCGCCTGGTCCACCGCGGCTCCGAGGGCGTCCACATCGGACACCCGGCGCAGCCCGCGGGCGGCCACCACCGCGTCCACGCCGTCGCCGGTCTGCAGCACCCCGTCGACCGCCTGCCGGGCCAGGCCGGTGGACAGGCCGCCATCGGCGACCAGAGCGATGACCCGGGCCACCTGCTCGGGCGTGATGGCCAGCTCGGCGGGCTCGACGCCGGCCTCGTTCGCCTTCTGGGTCAGGTATCCCAGCCACCAGTTGCGCGCCTCGGCCGCCGGCGCGCCCGCGGCCGCGGTCGCGGCGACCAGGTCGACCACGCCGGCGTTGGCCATCGACTGCAGCTCGAACTCCGACGCGCCGAGCTCCTCGGCCACCCGGCGCCGCCGGGCCGCCGGCAGCTCGGGCAGCCGGCCGCGCAGCGACTCGACCCAGTCCGGGTCGGGGGCGAGCGGGACCAGGTCCGGCTCGGGGAAGTACCGGTAGTCGGTCGCCTCCTCCTTCGAGCGGCCGGCGGTGGTCACCCCGGTGTTCTCGTGGAAGTGCCGGGTCTCCTGCACGACCCGCTCGCCGGCGTCGAGCACGGCGGCCTGCCGCTGCATCTCGAACCGCACCGCCCGCTCCACCGAGCGCAGCGAGTTGACGTTCTTCGTCTCGGTCCGGGTGCCCCACTCGGTCGCGCCGCGCGGGGTGAGCGAGACGTTCACGTCGCAGCGCAGGCTGCCCTGCTCCATCCGAACGTCGGACACGTCGAGGGTGCGCAGCAGGTCACGCAGCTCGGTGACGTACGCCTTGGCGACCACCGGCGCGAGCGCGCCGGTGCCCGGCACGGGCTTGGTGACGATCTCGACCAGCGGGATGCCGGCCCGGTTGTAGTCCACCAGGGAGTACGTCGCGCCGTGGATCCGGCCGGTCGACCCGCCGATATGGCTGGTCTTTCCGGTGTCCTCCTCCAGGTGCACGCGCTCGATGCCAACCCGGACGGTGCGCCCCTCCGTTTCCACGTCCAGCCAGCCCTCCACGCACAGCGGCTCGTCGTACTGGCTGATCTGGAAGTTCTTCGGCATGTCCGGGTAGAAGTAGTTCTTCCGGGCGAACCGGCACCACTCGGCGATCCGGCAGTTCAGCGCGAGTCCGATGAGGACGGTGTACTCGATCGCCTTCGCGTTCGCCACCGGCAGGCTGCCGGGCAGCCCCAGGCAGACCGGGCAGATCTGGGTGTTGGGCTCGGCGCCGAACGTGGCCGGGCAGCCGCAGAACATCTTCGACGCGGTGCCGAGCTCCACGTGCGTCTCCAGCCCGATCACCGGCTCGTACCGGGTCGTCACCTCCTCGTACGGCGGCAGCGTTGTCGTCACAGCGGGGGCACCTCGTCGATCAGCGGCCGGCCGGCGGCGGCTTCCAGCGCAGCGGCCACCCGGTAGCAGCGGTCGTCGGCCAGGGCCGGCGCCATCACCTGCAGGCCCACCGGGAGGCCTTCGGACAGTCCACAGGGGACGGAGATGGCCGGCACACCGGCCAGCGAGGCAGGCAGCGTGCACAGGTCCGCGGCGTACATGGCCATCGGGTCGTCGACCCGCTCGCCGATTCCGAACGCGACAGTGGGCGTGCTCGGCGAAACCAGCACGTCCGCCGACCGCCAGGCCGCCGCGAAGTCCCGGCTGATCAGCGTGCGCACCTTCTGCGCCTGCCCGTAGTAGGCGTCGTAGTAGCCGGAGGACAGCGCGTACGTGCCGAGGATGATCCGGCGCTTGACCTCCGGCCCGAACCCGGCGGCGCGGGTCAGCGCCATCACCTCCTCCAGCACCCGGGTGCCGTCGTCGCCGACCCGCAGGCCGTACCGGACCGCGTCGAACCGGGCCAGGTTGGACGAGCACTCGCTGGGGGCGATGAGGTAATAGGCCGGCAGCGCGTATCCGAACGCCGGGCAGGACACCTCGTGCACGGCGGCACCGACCTTCTCCAGCGTCGCCACCGCCTCGCGCACCGATGCCTCGACGCCGGGCTGGTAGCCCTCGCCGCCGAGCTCGCGGACCACGCCGATCCGCAGCCCGGCCAGGTCGCCGGCGGCACCGGCCCGGGCGGCCTGCGCCAGCGGCGGCACCGGCGCGTCGATCGAGGTCGAGTCGGCCGGGTCGTGGCCGGCGATCACCTCGTGCAGCAGCGCCGCATCCAGCACCGTTCGCCCGAACGGCCCGGCCTGGTCGAGGCTGGAGGAGAACGCGACCAGGCCGTACCGGGAGACCCCGCCGTAGGTGGGCTTGTGCCCGACCAGTCCGCAGACCGCGGCCGGCTGCCGGATCGAGCCGCCGGTGTCGGTGCCGATGCCCAGCGGCGCCTGGTAGGCCGCGACCGCGGCGGCCGAGCCGCCGGACGAGCCGCCGGGCACCCGGGACAGGTCCCACGGGTTGCGCGACGGGCCGTACGCGCTGTTCTCGGTGGACGAGCCCATCGCGAACTCATCCATGTTCGTCTTGCCCAGCACGACCACGCCGGCGGCCTTCAGCCGGGCGGTCACGGTGGCGTCGTACGGCGGCAGCCAGCCGTCGAGGATCTTCGAGCCGCACGTGGTCGGCACGCCCTCGGTGACGATGACGTCCTTCAGCGCCAGCGGCACGCCGGCCAGCGGGCTGGCCGGTGGCTCCCCCGCGCTGCGGCGGGCATCGACGACGGCGGCCGCGGCGAGCGCGCCATCCGCGTCGACGTGCAGGAACGCGTGCACCCGGGCATCGACCGCGGCGATCCGGTCCAGGTGCGCGCGGGCCACCTCGACCGCGCTGACCTTCCCGGCGGCGACCAGCGCGGCAATCTCGGCGGCGGTGCGCCGGGTCAGCTCGTCGGACACCCGGCTCAGGCCTCCTCGTCCAGGATGCGGGGCACCCGGAACCGGCCGTCCTCCGCGGCCGGTGCGGCGGCGAGCACCGCCTCCCGGGCCAGGCACGGGCGCACCTCGTCCGGCCGCATCACGTTCGTCAGTGGCACCGCGTGCGACGTCGGCGGGATGTCCGCCGCCGCGACCTCCTGCACCCGCGCCACCGAGCCCAGGATCACGTCGAGCTGACCGGCGAAGACGTCGAGCTCCTGCTCGGACACGGCCAGCCTGGCCAGCCTGGCGAGGTGGGCCACCTCGTCCCTGGTGATGCCGGAGCGGCCGGCCACGCCGGCGGTCGCGCCGCCAGCCCCCACGGCGGGAGGATTATCGGGCATGCGGGCGAGTCTACGGCGCCCGCACGACCCCGCCGACCGAGTATCCCGGCCAGGTGAGCCGTCACCGTCACCCGCCTCGACCGTACGCTTCGCGGATGGCCGGCCGAGGCACGCCCGCGACCTCGCTGCTCGCGCGGGAGGGCATCGGGTACACGCTGCATCCGTACGAGGTCGACCCGCGGGCGCCCTCGTACGGCGAGGCCGCGGCCGCGGCGCTCGGGGTGGACCCGGCGCGGGTGTTCAAGACGTTGGTGGCGGCGGCCGATGGGCGGCTGGTCGTCGGTGTGCTGCCGGTCTCGTCGATGCTCGACCTCAAGGCGCTGGCCGCGGCCGTCGGTGGACGGCGGGCGGTGCTCGCCGAGCAGGCGGCGGCCGAGCGGGCTACCGGCTACGTGGTCGGCGGCATCTCGCCGATCGGGCAACGATCGCGGCTGGCCACCGTCGTCGACGCGTCCGTCGGGCACTGGCCGACCGTCTACGTCAGCGCCGGCCGGCGTGGCTTGCAGGTCGAGCTCGGCCCCGCCGACCTGGTCCGGATCACCGCCGCGACCCTCGCGCCGATCGCCACCCGCTGACCTATGCCGCGCCGAGCGCCGGGCTCAGGTCCGCAGCCCGGGGCCACCAGCAGCCGAGCCGTGGCACCGCGGGCGACGATCCACCCGGGCCGCGGGCCGGGGCCGCGGGGCACGGCTGCGCGGCTCGGGTCGGTGGTGCGGCGGGCGGTATCGGGCGGCGCGCGGTGACGCGCTACCGTTCGGCGTGGATCGACTCCGCAGCGGAACCGAAACGTCTCGGACACATCCGTCGGGCAGGCTGATCTCGGGAGGTGACCGGCTGTGTCGTACCTGCTCCGCGTCCTGCTGCCGGACCGACCGGGCATGCTCGGTGCCGTCGCGACGGCTCTGGGGAACGCCGGGGCAGACATCATCAGCGTCGATGTTGTCGAGCGGTCCGCCGGGATCGCGGTCGACGACCTGATCGTCGACCTGCCGCCGGGCAAGCTGGCCGACACGCTGGTCTCCGCCGCCGTCTCCGTGCCCGGGGTGAGCGTCGAGTCGATCCAGCGCTACTACGCGGGTGCATCCGACGCGCACCGCGAACTGGAGTTGCTGGAGTCGCTGGCGAACGCGCCGGACCGGGCCGCGGACCTGCTGGTGGCCGGCGCCCCCCGGATCTTCCGGGCCGGTTGGGCGGTAGTCGTGCGGTACGACGAGCGGGGTCCGCTGGTCGAGGCGGCCAGCCCCGCGGGGCCCGACCTACGGGACGTCGACCTGCCCTGGCTGCCGCTGACCCAGGCGGAAGTGCTGGACCCGACGGCGCGGTGGGTGCCGACGTCGTGGGGTGCCCTCGGCACCGAGCTGGCCGCCGCCCCGCTCGGCGACCCCGACCGGGCGGTGCTGGTGGGCCGGCCCGGTGGCCCCGCCTGGCGCCCGGGCGAACTGCTCCGGCTCGCTCACCTCGCTGGCATCGCGGTCACCGTCGCCGCGCACGGCGCGGTCACCCCCGAGCACATCGAGCGCTGAGCGGCTCGCCCGGCGCCGGTCCGCTCGGTCGCCCGTCATCAGCACGCCGACCAAGACTTGCGGGCGGGACCATTAGGACGGCTCGGGGCGGCGGGCGACTGCGCGGGCGGCGTCCGGGCCGTCCGCGAGCAGCACCGCGAACCCGGCGTCGTCCAGGACCGGCACGCCGAGCTGGACGGCCTTGTCGTACTTCGTTCCCGGGTTGTCGCCCACCACGACGAAGTCGGTCTTCTTCGACACCGACCCGGTCACCTTGCCGCCGCGGGCCTGCACCGCCTCGGTCGCCGCGTCGCGGCCGTACGACTCGAGCGACCCGGTGATCACAAGGGTGAGCCCCTCCAGCGGCCGTGGCCCGGAGTCCGCGCCGGCGTCCTCGAACGAGACGCCGGCCTGCCGCCACTTCCGCACCACCTCGAGGTGCCATGGCTCGGTGAACCAGTCCCGGACCGCCTCGGCGATCGTGGGCCCGACGCCGTCGACCGCGGCCAGCTCCTCCACCGACGCCGCGGTGATCCGGTCCAGCGACCGGAACTCCCGGGCCAGCGCCTGCGCGGCGGTGGGGCCGACATGCTGGATCGACAGCGCGACCAGCATCCGCCACAGCGGCCGCTGCTTGGCCGCCTCAAGCTGCTCGAACAGCACCTCGACGACCTTCTTCGGCGCCGGCGGCACCTTGGCGGTGCCCTTGGTGAAGAAGAACGGGACCAGCTCGGTCTCGCCGGTGCGCTCGTTTTTCCGGCGCATCTTCACCGGAGCCAGGTCGTCGACGGTCAAGTGGAACAGGTCGCCCTCGTCCCGCAGCGGCGGCGTCCCCGGCTCGTCGGGCCGGGTGAGCGCGATCGCTGCCATGTACCCGAGCGCCTCGATGTCCAGCGCTCCCCGGCTGGCGACGTGGAAGACGCGCTCCCGCAGCTGCGCCGGGCAGGACCGAGCGTTCGGGCAGCGGATGTCGACGTCGCTCTCCCGCTCCCGGACGAGCCTCGTGCCGCACTCCGGGCAGTGCGTCGGCATGACGAACGGGCGCTCGGTGCCGTCGCGCAGGTCGACCACCGGGCTGACGATCTCCGGGATCACGTCTCCGGCCTTGCGCAACACGACCATGTCGCCGATGCGCACGCCCTTGCGGGCGACCTCGTGCTCGTTGTGCAGGGTCGCCCGCTCGACCGTGGAGCCGGACACCCGTACCGGCTCCATCACGGCGAATGGGGTGACCCGGCCGGTGCGCCCCACGTTGACCCGGATCTCACGGAGCCTGGTGGTGACCTCCTCCGGCGGGTATTTCACCGCGATCGCCCAGCGCGGGGCGCGGCTGGTGGAGCCGAGTTGGCGCTGCAGCGCCAACTCGTCGACCTTGACCACCACGCCGTCTATCTCGTGCTCGACGTCGTGCCGGTGCTCCCCGTAGTACGCGATGTGTTCGCGCACCTCGTCCAGGGTGGAGAACACCCGCACCCGGTCGCTGGTCGGCAGGCCCCAGCTGCGCATCGTCTCGTACTGCTCGGACTGGCGCGCCGGCCGCCAGCCACGCACCGCGCCGACGCCGTGCACCACCATCCGAAGGTGGCGGCCGGCCGTGACCCGCGGGTCCTTCTGCCGGAGCGAGCCAGCCGCGGCGTTCCGCGGGTTGGCGAACGGCGCCTTGCCCGCCTCGACCAGTGACGCGTTCAGCTCCTCGAACCGCTCGACGGGAAAGAACACCTCGCCGCGCACCTCGAGCAGCTCGGGCACGTCGTCACCGGTGAGACTGCCGGGGATGTCGCGCAGCGTGCGCAGGTTCGGGGTCACGTCCTCACCGGTGCGCCCGTCGCCGCGGGTGGCTCCTCGGACCAGCCGTCCCCGTTCATAGACGAGCGCGACGGCCAGCCCGTCGACCTTGAGCTCGCACAGGAACGAGGCCGCGTCGCCGACCTCCCGCTCGACCCGCACCGCCCAGGCCGCCAGCTCCTCGTCGGTGAACGCGTTGTCCAGGCTGAGCATCCGCTCGAGGTGGTCGACCGCGGTGAACAGCGTGGAGTAGGTGCCGCCGACCCGCTGGGTCGGCGAGCTGGGCGTGCGCAGCTCCGGGTACTCAGTCTCGAGCCGCTCCAGCTCGCGCATCAGCCGGTCGTACTCGGCGTCGCTGATCGTCGGCTGGTCGAGCACGTAATACCGGTACTGCGCCTCGTCGATCTGCTGCGCCAGCTCGGCGGCGTGCTCCCGCGCCTCGACCGGCGCCGCCCGCACGACCGGCGCCGGGTCCTGGGGGACCTCCTCGGTCTCGGTCACGGCACGCACCCCTCGCTCATCCCCCGCTCCTCGGCCGGTCCGGCCCTCGTCCCCCCAGCCGGATCGCCCTCGTCGCGCCCCGCTCGCGCTGCGAGCCTCGGGCGCCTGTCAGCCGCCCGGGTCCTCCCGCAGCGCCCGGCCGGCCTCGCGGCAGCGCCGCAGCGCGGCCCGGGCGTGCTCGGGTGTCGCGCCGGCCAGCCCGCACGCGGGCGTCACCACCACCGCTTCCGCCAGCATCGCCGGGTCGAACCCGAGCCGCCGCCACACCGTTCGCACGCTCGCGACGGTACCTGCGAGGTCTGACAAGTTTCCCCCGGCGGCGGCGACCACGCCCAGCCAGAGGGCGACGCCGGCCTCGACCGCCTGGCCCAGCCCCTCGTCGTCGGCCGGCCTCAGCAGGGCGGCGTCGACGGACAGCGCGCGGGCGCCGGCCGCCCGGAAGAGGTCCAGCGGCGGGCGGCCGGCGCAGCAGTGCACGACCGGGTAGGCACCGGCCGCGGTCAGCACGTCCCGCAGCCCCGCCTCCACGTCCGGCGCCTGGACAGCGCGAAGCGTGCCGTACCCGCTCGCCGTCGGCACGGTGCCGGCCAGCACCGCGCGCAGCGCCGGCTCGTCCACCTGCAGCACCACCGTGGCGCCCGGCACCCTGCGCTGGACGTCCGCAACGTGCCGGCGCAGGCCCTCGGCCAGCGACTGGCTGAGGTCGCGGACGGCACCGGGGTCGGCCACCGCCTTGTCCCCGCGGTGCAGCTCGATGCTGGCGGCCAGCGTCCACGGCCCGGCGGCCTGGACCTTGAGCGCACCGGCGTACCCCTCGGCGACACCCGACAGCGCGTCGAGGTCCCTGGCGAGCAGATCCCGGCCGCGGCGCAAGTCGACGCCTGGCCCGTCGGCCAGCCGCCAGCCGGTGGGCACCAGGTCGACGGGCAGGTCGACCAGCAGGGCGGCACTTCGGCCGATCATGTCGGCTCCGGGACCGCGATCGGGCAACTCGGGCAGGTGCGGCAGGTCGGGCAGCTCCCCGAACACGAGCCGCACCGCCTCCGCCGGGTCCTCTCCGGGCAGCGACCCGATCCCGGTCGCCGCCCCCGCCGGCCACGGATGCGCACTCATGCCCGTCCTCGCTTCCATGCGGGCGGGCACGACGCAGTCGGAGCACCGTGCCAGCCGGTTCGCTCTCTTCGTTCGCTCATGCGACCAACGGGTTCCGCGTACGCAGGCTCGGAAACCGCCCGTAGTCCCGGTCGGCCGTCCACAGCTCACGAACCCCGTGGGCAACGCAGATCGCCGCGATCCGCCCGTCATGCACGCGCGGGCCGATGACATTGGCCGTAGCAAGAAGATTGCGCAGCAACGGCCAGGTGCCGACCGTTTCCCCGAGCAGCACCACGACTGGCGACTCAAGCCAGATGTCGATCTGATCGAGGGCCTCCGACACGGTCGACGCCGGGTCGTAGAACCGAGGACCTGTCGCCACCGAATAGAACTCGCCGAGACACGGCCACGGTATCCCCCAGGTCTGCCCATCGTCGGCGAGCTGGCGTACGGCGCGCGCCGCGGCCCAATAGAACTCAGAGTCCCGGCGGTGGGCGTACACGAGGATGTTCGTATCGACCGCGATCACGCGCCGTGACCCTCGTAGATCGCGTCTCGGATCTTGTCCCAACCAGCTCCTTGGAACTCCGGTTTGAGCCCACGCCCGCGGACGCTGCCGTCGCGAAGCTTGAACGGCTTACGCTCCCGGCGCTCGTCAAGAACCTTGCGCAGGCCGTCCTCGACCAGCGCGCGAATCGTCGTGCTGTCCTCGGCTGCAGCCTGCTTGGCCTGGGCAAGCAACGAGTCGGCGATCTCGATGGTGGTCTTCATACGGCTCACTATACCGATACACCCATATATATGGGTAGTACCTCGGCTAGTTCTGGTGGCGGGCGGTCGCGATGGTGGCGGAGCCGAGGACGGTGTCGTCGTCGTAGAGCACCACGGCCTGGCCGGCGGCGATCCCGCGCTGCGGCTCGTGCAGCCGTACCACGATCCGGT
>Ga0210378_10002063_pt1 | contig 10316 bp, 6 predicted proteins | sample PLM1_60_b1redo_FD_155465 | JGI IMG/M metagenome (GOLD analysis project Ga0210378, IMG submission 155465) | Groundwater sediment microbial communities from an aquifer in East River, Colorado, USA - PLM1_60_b1 redo | ecosystem: Environmental > Terrestrial > Soil > Riparian zone | place: USA: East... | reverse complement strand
GGCATGGGCGCGGCCATGGGCGACTACGACAACGACGGCTTCGCGGACCTCTACGTCACGAACTACGGCGCGAACGTGCTCTACCGCAACGACGGCGACGGCACGTTCACGGACGTGACCGCTCGCGCGCGAGTGGCCGCGGGCGGCTGGAGCGCCAGCGCGGGGTTCTTCGACTACGACAACGACGGCCGGCTGGACCTGTTCGTCACCCGGTACGTCGACTTCACTTTCGCGGCCAACCCCTACTGCGGCGAGCGCCGCCCCGGGTATCGCGAGTACTGCCATCCCCGGAACTTCCGCGGCATGACGAACCTGCTCTTCCGGAACAACGGCGATGGGACCTTCGCCGACGTCTCCGCCGAGGCGGGCCTCACGAAGCTCGTCGGCAAGTCCCTGGGCGTGGCGTTCGCCGACTACGACGGCGACGGGCGCATGGACGTCTATGTCGCGAACGACTCGGTGCCGGCGTTTCTCCTCCACAACGAGGGCGGCCGGCGCTTGGCCGACGTGGCGCTGACCGCCGGGGTCGCCTACAACGAGGAGGGCGCCGCCGTCGCCGGCATGGGGGCCGACTTCGCGGACTACGACGGCGACGGCCGGCCGGACGTCTTCGTCACCACGCTTTCCGGCGAGACGTATTCGCTCTATCGCAACCGTCGCGACGAAGGCTTCGTCTATACGACCCGCGTCTCCGGCGTCGCCCAGGCCACGTTGTCGTTCTCCGGCTGGGGTACGAGGTTCTTCGACTACGACAACGACGGCCGGAAGGACCTGTTCGTGGCCCAGGGCCACGTGCTCGACACGATCGAGCTGACCTCGGACCACCTGCGGTACCAGCAGCCCCCTCTCCTGCTGAAGGGCGACGGCGAGCGCTTCGTGGACGCGGGCCCCGACGCGGCCGCGGCCTTTCGCCGTCCCTGGGCCGGGCGCGGCGCGGCCTTCGGCGACCTCGACGACGACGGCGACACCGACGTCGTGGTGGCCAACTGCGGCCAGCGACCCTACGTCCTGCGCAACGACGGGGGCAATCGCCGGCACTGGCTGGCGATACGAACGGTGGGCACGAGGTCGAACCGCGACGGGATCGGCTGCCGCGTGAAGACGGTGACGACCTCCGGGCTCACGCAGTACCACACCGTCACCACTGCCGGCAGCTATCTCTCGGCGAGCGACAAGCGGCTCCTCCTCGGCCTGGGCACCGACCAGCGGCTGCGGCTCGTCGAGGTCCAATGGCCCAGCGGCGCCGTCCAGAGGCTCGAAGGCGTGAGGGCGGACCAGTCTCTGACCCTCAAGGAGCCCGAGCGGTGACGCTAGAACTCCACCGTGATGCCGGCCGCCGGGAGAATCGGGAAGAGCTTGTCCCGGTCCAGGAACACGCGGCCGGTTCTCACGTCGACCCCGCCATCCCCGGAGTAGCGGTAGTGCGCCCGGTTGAGGAGGTTCGAGACCTCCGCGTAGACCGTCATCTTCCACCGCGTGTAGAAGAAGGCCTTGGCGGCCCGGACGTCCAGCCGGCTGTAGGGCGGCACCCGTACGCGGTTGCGCTCCTCGGCCAGGAAGAAGGCGTCTTCTCCGTCCGAGCGGTAGAAGCCGGGGATGGGGACGTTGCTGCCGTAGCGGTACTTTGCGCTCAGGTTGAGGCTGTTTGTCATCCGGTGGCTGGCGTAGACGTTGAGCGTGTGGCGCTGGTCGAAGTCGCTGTCGAAGCGTAGCCCCGTGGCCTCGTCGCGCAAGCGCGCCCGGCCGAAGGCGTAGGACACCCAGCCGGAGAGCCCGTTCGCGCTGCGACGCTGGAGCGACAGCTCCACGCCGCGCGACGGGCCCGCAAGGGCGTTGTCGACCGCCGCCCGCGGCCGCGGCGCGACGATCCTGCCGTCCACGAGACGGAACTCGGAGTCCCGCACGAAGAGGCGTCCCTCCTCCTCCTGGTCGTAGGCCTGGATGCCGAAGCGGACGGTGTCCGTCAGCAAGCGCTCGAGCGCCACGACGTAGTGGGTCGAGCGCTCCGCTTCGAGCTCCAGGTTGCCGGCCACGCCGAAGAGATCCGAGAACGACGGGAACTGGTAATGCCGGCCGAAGGCGGCGCTGAGCTTCGTCCGGGGCGAGAGCCAGAGCGTCGCGCTCGCCCGCGGCGACCAGGCCTTCTCGGCGGTGAGGCCCAGGCCGTCGAAGCGCCCGCCGAAGGTGAGCGACAAGCGGCCGGGGACGGGCATCCATGTGTCCTGCGCGTACGCGGCCGGCTGCCAGGTCGAGGTGTCGTATTGGTTGGTCACCCGAAAGAGACTCGACGGCCGGTCGAAGCGCCGCTCGAACGCCCCCTCGTGGAGCCGCCTGACCAGCAGGCCCGCTTCGACGGTGTGCCGCGGCCCCAGAGTGCGGGTGACGTCGGCCCGCACGCCGGCGTCGCGGAAGTCCGATCGAAAGAGGATCTCTTCGTCCCCGTTTCGGTTCCGGGCCGTCTCGCCGTACAGGTAGGCGGTGGCCGTCAGGACCGTCCGCGCGGACGGCGACCAGCGCCAGCGGCCCGTGACGAGGTCCGTGCGCGCGCGGGCTCGCTCCAGCGCGTTCGGGTCGGAGCTCTCGTCCTCCTTCCACGTCGCATCGCCGTGCAGGACGAACAGGCTCAGCCGATGCGCGCCGGTCGGGTCGTAGCCGAGCTTCCCCTGCAGGTCGTAGTAGCCCAGCACCAGGGTGGGCTCGGCCTCGAGACGGCTGATCACGTAGTCGAGGAAGCTCTTGCGGCCCCCGACGAGCCAGGAGGCCTTCTTCTCCTTCCCGATCGGCCCTTCGCTGGTGAAGGAGACGCCGGCCGCCCCGAGGTTCGCGCGGGTGGCCACCTTCTCGCGGCTCCCGTCGCGCGTCTGCACGTTGAGGACGGCGGACACGCGGTCACCGTATCGGGCGGGCGGCGCGCTGCTCACGAGCGCGACCGAGTCGACGAAGTCTCCGTTCAAGATGGTGAGCGAGTAGCCGTCGTTCACGTCGCGAACCGAGTGGAAGGGCGACCGCGTCAGGACGCCGTCGATGTAGAAGCCAATGGAGCCGAAGCCCGATCCCCGCACGGAGAAGGTCGCGTTGAAGTCGTCCCCGGTGGCTACCCCGGGCAGCGCCTGCACGGAACGCAGCGAATCGTCGGCCAGGACGCTGGCCAGGTTCTTGAGCTCCACGTTGTCGAGCGTGTGCTGGGAAGGGGCGCCTCGCTCGACGGGGTCGAAGACCCCCGCCCTGACGCTCATGGCCTCGGACCGCTTGATCGCCTCCTGTCCGAGGGAGATGACGAGAGGCGTGGCCACGTCCGGCGGGACGGCGACGGTGCGTTTGACGAGGCCGTATCCGACGGTGGAGACGTACAGCTCCGCGGGCCCTCGGGGAACGCCCGGGATCTCGAACCCGCCGGTCTCGTCGGTGACCGCTTCCAGGTGGCGGTCGCGCATGGAGACGAGGGCCTTGGCGATGGGCTCACCGGTCCGCGCATCCACGACCCGACCGCGCAGCGTCACTGCGCCCTCTTCTTGAGCGAGCAGCGGGGCGGCGGCGAGCAGCAGCAGCGCCAGCGCCCGTCTCATGGACGCGGTCAGGCGGCGTCGATGGCCTGCGCGACCCGGTGGGCCGAGCGCGTCGCCGCCTCCATCCCCCAGTTGAGGTTGTCGGCGTAGGCGCCCACGAAATGGACGCGGCCCTCCGGCTCGATCACGCGCGGCCAGAATCGCCGGAGCTGGCCGGGCCCGTAGCTGACGGGCTCGCAGGCCATGGCCCACGGGTCCTTCGCCCAGTCGATGACGAAGGCCTGCTCGATGTCGTCGGCCCCGCCGGGGTAGTAACGGCGGAACGTGGCCAGCGCGTCGTCGGCGGTGGTGAAGCCGCCGGCCGTGCCCACGATCAATCCCCTCTTCGTATCCACTTCGTCGGCCATCCGCCACACGTGCTCGAGCTTCGGATCGTCGAAGACGATGTTGGGGCTGACCCCCTGCGTTTCCCAGAAGCGCGTGCGCGACTGGAAGACGGGCCGCGAGGCCGTGTAGTACGGAAAGCCCTGCACCACGTAGGCGCGCTCTTCGGGCCACGGCGGCGTCACGGGCACGTCGCGCAGCTTCACGAGCGACATCGCCGAGACCAGGTAGTCGCCCTCCAACGCCTGCTCGCGGCCGGCCTCGCGGTACCGCACGCGGACGCCCGTGGGGCTCCGCTCGATCGCGGTGACCGGGCAGCCCAGGCGCACGCGGCCGCCGAGCCGCGCCGTGAACGCGTCGGTCATCGTCTGGTTCCCGCCCTCCAGGCGGAATACGTGCGGCGGAAAGAGCGGAACGCCGCGCAGCTTCAGCAGCCCCGCGTGCCAGACGGACTGCAACGCCGAGCCGCGCGAGCCGATGAGCCCGATGGCGGCGGCCGAGGCACCGTCCTTCTTGAGGAGGTCGCTGAAGCTGATCTGATCCAGGTTGTCGAGGCCCGCGCCGAACGGCTGGTACTCGTCCTGGAAGCTGTCGAGGTACGGCTTCAAGTACAGCGAGGCTAGGTTCCACCACGGCTCACGGGAGAGGAAGCCTACTTCGCGCGGGTTGAGGCCGAAGCCGGCCAGGACCTTGGGATCGGCCAGCATCTCCTCGGTGTAGAGCCGGCCGCCGATCAGGCGGAGCATGCTCTCGCGGCGGTGGTACTCCCGCGGCTTGAGGTTGAACTCCGCGACGTGGCCCCAGAAAAGCTCGTAGCCCGGGCGGGTGAAATGCTCGGCCCCCCCGTCGACGTAGAGCCCGTCGGCGAGCGGGTCGCGCACCGTGCGGACGTGCCCGCCCGTCCGCCCCGCGGCCTCCAGGACCGTCACCTCGTGACCGCGCTTCGTCAGCTCGTGGGCGCAGCAGAGGCCGCCGATGCCGCCGCCGGCGACGATCACTTTCTTGGGGCGCGTGGAAGCGCGCGCGGCCGGCCCCGCCAGCACCGCCGCTCCCGCGAGCCGGAGCACGTCGCGACGGGTGATAGTCATCCGCAGGATTGTAGCCCGGCTCCGTCGCGACGGCGGCGCGCCGTTGTGGTCTACTCAGGGCGGAGAGAAGATCTCGCGATGAGGGCGACCGACCTGAGGGGCATCCTTCGCTACGTGCCCCAGTTCCGCGACAAGGCGTTCGTGATCGCGGTCGACGGCGCGATCGTGGCCGACGACAACTTCGGCAACATCCTCATGGACGTGGCCGTGCTCCGTTCCCTCAACATCCGCATCGTCCTCGTCCACGGGGCCTCCGCGCAGATCCAGGCCCTGGCCCAGGAGAAGGTGGCCGAGCCCTCGGACCTGGAGGGCTCGGGCGTCACCGACGCGGCCACGCTGGAGCTGGCGCTGAGGGCCGCCAACCGCCTGACCCACGAGACCCTCGAGGGACTGAGCGGGGCGGACCTCCGCGGGGCGAGCACGAACGCCGTGAGCGCCCATCCCCTCGGGATCATTCGCGGCGTCGACCACCTCTTCACGGGGCGCGTCGAGCGCATCGACGTGGAGCTGCTGCAGACGCTCCTCTCCAACGGGATCGTGCCGGTGGTGCCCCCGCTGGGGACGGACGGCGACGGCCACAGCTACCGCGTCAACTCGGACTCCGTGGCCCTCGAGGTCGCGAAGGCGCTGGAAGCGGTGAAGCTCGTGTACATCACGACCGCCGACGGCATCACCGTGGGCGGCACGCTGGCGCGCCAGGTCTCGGTGGATGAGCTGGCGGGCGCGCTGGAGAAGGGCCTCGTCCCGCCGGCGCAGGTGTCGAAGGCGCGGCATGCCGTCGCCGCTTGCCGGTTCGGCGTGCCGCGGGTCCACGTGATCAACGGAAAAGAGGATGAGGGCCTGCTGGCCGAGGTGTTCTCGAACGAGGGGATCGGCACCCTCGTCTATGCGAACGAGTACCGGCAGATCCGGCGCGCGCGCCGTCGCGACGTGCGGAACATACTCCAGCTCATCCAGACCTCGGTCGAGAGCGACGAGCTGCTGCCTCGGTCGCACGCGGCGATCGAGCGCCAGCTCGACGACTACTACATCTACGAAGTGGACCGAAACCCGATCGCCTGCGTCGCCCTGCACGTCTACCCGGACGAGAAGAAGGGCGAGGTCGCCTGCCTGCGCGTGCGCCCCTCCCACGAGCACCAGGGCATCGGCCGCCGGATGACCCAGTTCGTCGAGGACCGCGCGCGGGAGATGGGCTTGAAGTTGCTGCTGGCGCTCTCCACGCAGGCCTTCAACTTCTTCCAGTCGAAGGCCGGGTTCACGGAGGGGACGCCGGAGGACCTTCCGGCGGCGCGCCGCGAGAGGTACGAGCAGAGCGGCCGGCGCTCGAAGGTCCTCGTCAAGCCGCTCTGACCGCGTGAGCGTTCGCGACCCCGATGACAAGGCGGCGGGCATCTCCTACATGGTTCTCGGCATCGCGGGCCTCTCCTTCATGGACGCTCTCGGCAAGAGAGTCGCGGCCAACTACTCGGTCTTTCAGATGCTGGCCATCCGCAGCACGGTGGCCATCGGCCTCCTGATCGTCCTGCTCGCTCTCCTGGGGAAGCTGCGCACGCTGCGCACCCGACAGCCCGGAGGGCACGCGCTGCGCTCGGTGTGCGGGCTGGTCGCGTTCGTATGCTTCTATGCCGCGCTCCGTCACCTGACCCTGGCCGACGCCGTCGCCATCGCTTTCGGAAGCCCCTTCCTCGTGACCGTCCTGGGCCGGTTCCTCTTGAAGGAGCCGGTGGGGCCTCGCCGGTGGATGGCCATCGTCGTCGGCTTCCTGGGCATGCTCGTGATCGTGCGTCCGAGTGGGTCCGGTTTCCACCCCGCCGCCCTGCTGGTGGTGGTCTCCGGCATCGCCTACGCGCTCATGATGGTCCTCGCCCGCTGGATGACCCGGCCCGCGCGGCCGCCCGAAAGCACCCACGCCTTCGTCTTCTACATGCTGGCGGGGCAGGCGGTCGCGGCCTGGCTGGTCGCCGCGCAGGACTGGCGCACGCCCGATCCCCGCGCCCTCATGGAGATGGGGGCGATGGCGGTGTTCGGCATCCTTGGGAACTATGGCCTGGCCCAGGCCTTCCGAACCGCTCCGGTGGCGACCGTGGCCCCGTTCGAGTACACGGGCCTCATCTGGGCCGTTGGCCTCGGCGCCATCCTGTTCGGGGACGTCCCCCCGCCGTCGTTCTGGGCGGGCGCCGCCATCATCGTCGGAGCGGGACTGTACACGCTTCGCGCCGAGGGCGCGTAGTCATTCCTCGACGAACTTCTTCAGGCGGGCGAGCGCCTCGTCCCACTGCCTCGAGATGTGGTCGAGACGGCGGCCCGCCTCGCCGAGCCGGTCCGTGTCGAGCTCCCAGATGCGTTCCCGCCCACGCCGGAGATCGTGGACGAGCCCGGCGCCGGCGAGGACGTCCAGGTGCTTGGTGATGGCCTGCCGCGTGACGGCGGATCCGGTGGTGAGCCGCGCGATCGACTGGGGCCCCCCTGAGCCGAGCCGGGCCACCAGCGCGAGTCGGGTCTCGTCGCCGAGAGCTGCGAAGAGCGGCGCCGTGTCCGCGAGGCCGGCGGTTCTCTCGCTAGCCCGCGACATGCCGCTCGATGTTCTTGAGCTGTTCGCCCCAGCCCTGGTCGTTCATGCGGAAGGCCTCGGCTCGGCGCGCGAGGGGGATGCGATCGAAGCCGGACTCGACCACCGTCAGCCGGGTACCGCCGGCGACCTCCTCGAGCTGGAATTCGACGAGGGTCGTGGGCTCGCCGGAATAGTCCACGCCGGGCTGGACCGCGTACGGATGCCAGCGATAAGAGAAGAGGCGCTCGGGATCGATGCGCTCGACGGTGATGTCCATGATCACGTGCTCGTAGCCGGGAGTGGTGATCCGGCCCTTGACGCGGGCGCCCGGCGCGAAAGCACCTTCGAGCTTCACGCCGAACCAGGCGCCAAACTCCTCCGCTCCGGCGATGGCGCGCCAGACCCGCGATCGGGGCGCCCGTAGCACGATGTTCTTCTCGATGCGGTCGGTGCTCATATACAACCTCCTGGTTGCATATTAGGTCGGCCCGCGTCAAAAAAGCAACCCAACAGTTGCATTATTTCGAGGATCCTTGTCAAGCGATTGGTAGGTTTATACTTGCCTGGACACCATCCCCATGCGCATGCGAGCTCTTGGCTTCCCGGCCGGCGTCACGCTCCTGGCCATGACCGTGGGCGTGCACGAAGCGGGGCCGGCGACGGGCCTACCCGCCGAGTACGCGCCGGTGCAGGCGATCTTCACCGCGCGGTGCGTGCGTTGCCACGGGCCGGCGGAGCAGAAACACCGGCTGCGCCTGGACAGCCGCAGCTCCCTCCTCGCGGGCGCCGTCGGCGGGCCCGTGATCGCTCCCGGCCACAGCGCGCAGAGCGAGCTGGTTCGCCGGATCCTCGGCCAGGCCAGGCCCCGCATGCCCTACCGCGAAGCCCCGCTTCCGGCGGCGGAGATCGCGACGATCCGCGCCTGGATCGACGCCGGCGCCCCCGGTCCCGCCGAGCCGACGGCCGCCGCGAAGGTCGAGGCGGCCCCCAACAAACACTGGGCCTACGTCAAGCCGGTTCGCCCCGAAGTGCCGGCCGTGACGCTGAAGGACTGGGTGAAGACACCGATCGACGCGTTCGTGCTGGCGCGTCTCGAGAAGGAAGGGCTGGCGCCCTCGTCGGAGACGACCCGCGAGACGCTTCTGCGCCGGGTGAGCCTCGACCTCACGGGCCTGCCGCCCACCCCCCAGGAAATCGACGCCTTCCTGGCCGACACCGGACCGGATGCCTACGAGAAGGTCGTCGACCGGCTGCTCGCCTCGCCGCACTACGGCGAGCGCTGGGCCCGCTCGTGGCTCGACCTGGCCCGCTACGCCGACACCCACGGCTACGAGAAGGACCGCCGCCGCGTGGCCTGGAAGTGGCGCGACTGGGTGATCGCGGCGTTCAACGCCGACATGCCGTTCCGGCAGTTCACGATCGAGCAGATCGCGGGCGACATGCTCAAGGACGCGGGGCCGGACCAGAGGATCGCCACCGGCTTCCACCGCAACACGCTGCTCAACCAGGAGGGCGGCATCGACGTGGAGGAGGCGCGCTGGGAGACGCTCGTGGACCGTGTGAACACCACGGCCACCGTCTGGCTCGGCAGCACGGTGGCCTGCGCGCAGTGCCACAACCACAAGTTCGACCCGTTCAGCCAGAAGGATTACTACCGGATGCTCGCCTTCTTCGACAACGGCGAGTACCGCATCCAGGGCGAAGGGCCGAAGGTCACGGATAAGTGGATCGTCGAGCCCGAGCTCGAGCTGGCCACCCCCGCGCAGGCGGCGCGCAAGAAGGCACTCGAGGAGGAGATCGGCCGGGTGAAGGCGCGGCTCGATGCCACGACGCCGGCGCTCGCCTCGGCCCAGGCGGCCTGGGAGCGTGAGCGGACAGGTCCTCCGCCGGCCTGGACGACGCTTCGGCCGACCAGCGCCCGCTCCGCGGGCGGCGCGACGCTCGCCGTGGCGGAGGACGGAAGCGTCACGGTGAGCGGCCCCAACCCGGACCAAGACACGTACACGCTGGGCGCGCGCCCGCCGTCCGCGGGCATCACCGCCCTCCGCATCGAGGCGATGGGCGAGCCGCCGCGCGGCACCCCCGGTCGCTCCGACTACGGCGCCTTCGTGGTCACCCGCCTCGTCGTGGATGTGGCGCCGCCGGGCGCCCGGCTGCGGGCCGTGCCGCTCGCGCGGGCCGAGGGCGATTCGGATGCCAGCGCATCGGGTCTGCTGGACGAGGAGGCCGAGACGGGTTGGGGGGGCTGGGACCCGAGCCGCTCGTACGCCGCGGTCATCCGGGCTCGAGCGCCGATCGGCCCCGGCCGGATCGCGATCACGCTCGAGCACCGCGGCAAGCAGCCGCGGCACCACCTGCGCCGGTTCCGTTTGTCGGTGACGTCGTCGGCCAACGCCTGGGCCGGCCTCGCGCTGCCCGACAAGGTCCAGGCGATCGTGTCCACGGCCGAACCGCGGCGGAGCGAAGAACAGAAAAAGGAGCTGGCGGAGTACTACCGCGGCCTCAGTCCCGCCCTGGAGCCCGACCGCCGGAAGCTGCGCGCGCTGCGAAAGGAGCTGGTTGACCTCGACATTCCCACGGCCATGGTGCTGCGGGAGAGGCCCGCCGGCGAGCGACCATCGACGCCACTGCGCGACCGGGGCAGCTTCACCTCGCCGGGTGAGCCGATCTATGCCGCGGTGCCGGCCGCGCTCCATCCCCTGCCGGACCGCGCGATGCCCAACCGGCTGGGGCTGGCGCTGTGGCTGGTGGACGAGAACAACCCCCTCACGCCGCGGGTCACCATGA
>Ga0210378_10002062_pt1 | contig 10316 bp, 11 predicted proteins | sample PLM1_60_b1redo_FD_155465 | JGI IMG/M metagenome (GOLD analysis project Ga0210378, IMG submission 155465) | Groundwater sediment microbial communities from an aquifer in East River, Colorado, USA - PLM1_60_b1 redo | ecosystem: Environmental > Terrestrial > Soil > Riparian zone | place: USA: East... | reverse complement strand
CGCGCACGGAATCGGCCGCGTACTTCTGTGGGGTGGCGCTGATCGAGAAGTCCGACGCACTGGAGCTGTCCATTGTGGATGGTCGCCTTGTGCTGCAGGCGACCGGTCGAGCCGTTGCGGACCAGGCGATCGTCGATCGCGTGGAGGCGGCCGGCGGACGTGCCAGCGGTGGGCGCGTCGAGTTTCCGATAACCCCGGATCAGGGCGTGCAGGCCGACGCCCAGATGGCCGCGAGCCGCTCGGTGCCGAACGCCGACTTGGCGACGTAGGCGGCCGCACCACATTCCTGCGCACGGGCGCCGAAGTCGTCCTCGTCGTCCGTGGAGAGCAGGATCACCACCGGCGGGCTGGCCGATGAACGCAGCCGCCTGGTGGCCTCGATGCCGTCCATGCCGGGCAGGTTGACGTCCATCAGCACGAGGTCCGGCCCGGTCGAGGCCGCCGCGGTGAGCGACTCCTCCCCGGTCGCGACCGAGCCGGCGACGACGAACCCGTCCGTCGCGTCGACCACCGCGGCGGCCGCACGGCGGAACAGCTCGTGGTCGTCCACGACGAGAACGCGAACGCCGGACACGGGACTAGCCTTGCCCGCGGCCGGGGTCGCCGGCAGGGCGCCCGCCGCACGATTCGGTGCGGCCAGCCGTACCACCGATCACGCCGGGGCCGTGGCCTTGAGGAAGGCCAGCACGGCGGTGACCCGGCGGTTCACGTCACCCTCCGGCGGAAGGTTCAGCTTCTGGAACAGCGAGCTGATGTGCTTCTCGACGGCGCGTTCGCTGAGGTACAGCTGGCCGGCAATCGCCGCGTTGCTGCGCCCGGCGGCCATCTGCTCCAACACCTCGCGCTCACGGTCGGTGAGCCCCTTCAACGGCGAGGCCGCCTGGGCCGACCGGCTGGCCAGCAGGCCCTCCACCACCTTCGGGTCCAGCGCCGAGCCGCCGCGGCACACCTCCTGCAGCGCCCGCACCAGCTCCTCGACCTGGGCAACCCGCTCCTTGAGCAGGTACCCAAGGCCGGCGACCCCGTCGGCCAGCAGCTCGTAGGCGTAGTCCGCCTCCACATACTGGGACAGCACGACCACGCCGGTGCCCGGGTACTCGCTCCGGATGCGCTTGGCGGCGACGATGCCCTCGGTGGTGTACGTCGGCGGCATCCTGATGTCGGTGAGCACGGCGTCGGGCCGCAGTTCCTCGACGGCTGCGAACAGCTCGTCCGGATCCCAGGCCAATCGTACGAGCTCGACCTCGTCAACCTCGGCGAACAGCGCCGCGGTGCCCGCCCGGACCAGGTAGTTGTCCTCGGCGAACACCACACGCAAAGGCGGCTGGGGCCGTGCCACGGACCCGACTGTATCGGCCGTACCAGGCCACCGGACATTCGCAAGCACCCGCGGAGGCGTTCCACCTTCACAGGTGACGCCAGCAACATAAGTGGACACGCGGCGTGCGGGATGTTGGGCCCGGACGGGGACACCGCCAGGTTCGGTGACCTACCGGCAGCCGTTTCGTCACATCGGATCGAAAGCCCATGGAACAGGCCAAGGCGTTGCTGGTGACCCGTAATGCCGGCCGGCCTCGGTGGACGCGCACTACAACCGTGCCACCGCTCGCGACTTCCTCGACATCGATGCCGCGATCACCAGCGGACGCTACACCCTCGAGCGGCTCTGCGATCTCGCCTACGACGCCGACGCAGGCTTCGACCGCCAGTTGTTGGCCGCCATGCTGGGCCACATCGGGCGTCTCGACGATGAGGATTTCATCGAGTACGGCGTCAGCGCCGAGCATGTGGCCGCACTCCGTAACCGGGTGAAGGGCTGGCGCGCTGGTCTTGCCCATGGCTGACAATCGGGCTGTCGGCCTCATCCATCCAACTCTTGCCTTCCCGCCGCGGGGTTGGCAGCTGCCGGCCGCGCCAGCCGTAGTCGGTGGCCGTCAGTCCAGAGTGCCCAGGCCGTACCGACGGCAGCATTGCTTGTACTTTCGCCCTGATCGACACCAACACGCGGCGGTCCGCGCAGGCGGCCAGGGCACCATCGCGGTTGTGACGTCGCGCAGGTCGGGATAGGCGAGAAGATCGTCTTCGCCAGGGGTTGTGACGCCCGTGGCCGCGAGGAACACCTCGAAGCCGCGTACGTCCGCGGGTAGCTGGTTGACTCCGAGCCCGGCCCGGTCGGTGAGGGCACAGTGCCGCTCGATGCGCTGCCGATGCTCGTCCCAAGTCGCTCCCAGGCGATCGGCCAGGTGCGGCCACCGGTCGATCAGCGCGTGGTACTGCGGCTCGGGCCAGAACACCGACAGGGTTGTCGTCTGGTACCGATGGGTGCTGTCGTTTCCGGCCGCAGTCCAGCCCGCGTTGCTCATTGCTGTGATCCCCCGACCTTCTGGCCGACCCACACCCCAGACTGACGATCGTGTTGCGTGTTGCGCCTCTCACCACACGCGGGCGTGGGGGGCAGAATCCTGCTCCACTCTGGAATGGACTCCGAGAGGTGGCCGACGGGCAGGTCGATCCCGAGCTTGGCACACCGGTCCACCACGTTCGCCGCGCGCTCGATCGGGTAATCGGGGGAGTACTCGAGCAGCGATTCGGAGCCGCCGTCCCGGCATTGGTATAGACCGCACACGATGCCTACGGCGAGTTCCACGGCCGCGGCCGTCATCCCCAGCTCCGCACGGCGGGCAAGGTCGTCAAGGAATGGCTGCAACGCCTCGTCCAGGATCTCGTTGGCGGCCTCCCCGGGATCGACGTAGCCGACACCGGGCCGGTATCCCGCCCGGCCGTTGAGCTCCTCGATGTCGAGGTAGCGCAGAGCGGACTCGACATCGTCAGCGACCCTGACCCGGTCCTCGTCCGACATGTGCCGCGCCGCGAGGGCTTCGGCCTGCTCCCGCAGCTGCGGTCGGGCGGCCAGCAACTCGTCGAGAAGCTCGCCCTTCTCCGCCGCTGTCAGGGCGTCCAGAGCCGACGTCCTTCTGGCCGGTGTCCGCTGGCGCACGCCAGGGACCATACCGACCCGAGACGTCCTCGCCCGTCATCTCCGCACCGCGCGTCGTGCCACCTGCCGCGCCTGCCCCGTGACATACGGTGTCCCGGTGCGTGGCGAACCGACGGGAGAAGCGGACCGGCCGGCAGTGGTGTACGGGCCGGAGCGCTGGCGGGCCGCTGCTGACACCGAGTGGTCGCATTGGGACCTGTGGTTCTGCGTGGTGTGCCTGGTCGACCACGACGGCGACTGGGATGCGCTGGACACCGCGATCCAGAAGTCTGACCGGTACGACGGTGAGGCGAAGACATCGCCATCAGGCTGCTCGACGCCGCAGACGTTCCCGGCCAGCATAGGGAGCGAGTACGCCAACGCCGCGCCGAACTCGGGTCTCTCCACGTCCGCGAGTGATGCCACCCGTCCGCTCACGGGTCGGGTAGCCTCCCGCGGTGAGCAGGATGAGCCGGGCACAGCTCGACGCGCTGGTCGAGGAGGCCACCGTCGACTGCCACGACGAAGACGAGCAGGTCAGCGGCCTCTACACGATCATCGTCGACAACCTCGCGGTGCCGTTCCGGACCACCGTCCTCGGCGTGGAGGTCACCGTGGAGGACATCGACCTGACCGGCCGGAACCACATCGTCGCCCACTGTTCCCGTGGGGCGTTCCGGCAGGCCATTTCCGTGCTGGACCTTCCGTTGCCGGCGCCGCCGCCGGAGGGCGCACGGTGGATCGCACTGGGCCCGCTGACATGGGTAAGACGAAGGCGCTCCCCGCGAGCTCGGACTGAACCCCACCAAGCTCGGAAAGATCGACAACCACAAGCAGGAACCGTGGAAGGTCCCGCTGCCCCAGTTCATCGAGCACCTATGCCAAGCGTTTCGGCCGCGAACGCCCCGAAGTCGTGACGTCCATCGAGGAGCAGGCAGCCAAGTCCGGACGCCGGCGCACCTAGTCGTCATGTCCGGGTCAGCGGCGAGACGACAGTGTTCCGCCCACGACGATTGCTGCAGTCAGAAGGCGCGGGCAGAGCACGCCGCGGCCGGCCCCGCCTCGTAGCTGGCCGGCGACCAGATTGGGAGCCGACGAACACCGACCAGGCGTCGTCCATGCCCACGACCCGGCCGGAGCCCGTCGGCCGGCGAAGGACCACCGTTTTACAGGATGCAGATTTCCGACACTCAATACTGCGGAAAAAGTACATTGCTGGCTGCGTGAACGGGGTACTGTGCTCGGGTGTGGTGACCCTTGGCTACGTCCCTCGGATGGCGGATGCCCGGCTGGCTGAGTTGGTCGCGGACCTCCCGGCGGTGATGGTGACCGGCCCGCGGGCGGCCGGCAAGACCACGACCGCGCGCCGGCTTGCGGCCGGCATCCTGCGGCTCGACGATCCCGCGTTGGCCGCCGTGGTGGCGGCCGACCCGGGTGCGGCGCTGCGCCGGGTGGCGGAGCCGGTCCTGATCGACGAGTGGCAGGAGGTTCCGCAGGTCCTCGGCGCGGTCAAGCGCGCGGTCGACGACGATCCGAGGCCGGGCCGGTTCCTGCTGACCGGCAGCGTCGAGGCCGACCTCACGGCGAGCATGTGGCCGGGCACCGGCCGGGTCGTGCGGGTTGTCCTGCACGGTCTGGCCCAGCGGGAGATTTCCGGTGCCGCCGCTGGCCCCGGTCTGGTCGACATCGCCATGCGCGGCAAACTCGACGAGGTCCGCGTACCGGCCACGCCGTTGAGCGTGGACGACTACGTCGCGCTCGCGGCAGGCAGCGGGTTCCCCGAACCGGCGCTGCGGCTGGGGCCCGCGGCGCGGTGGGCCTGGTTGGAGTCCTATCTCGAGCACGTGGTCACCCGCGACGTGGCCGTCGCCGGCCAGACCCGCGATCCGGTCCGGTTGCGCCGCTACCTCGAAGTGCTCGGGTTGACCACTGCCGGCCTGCCGACGGAGGCGACCCTGTCCGGCACGGCCGGCATCGACAAGCGGACCGCCGACGCCTACGACCGGCTGTTGGCCGACCTCTTCCTCATCGACTCGGTGCCCGCGTGGACGTCAAACCGGCTATCCCGGCTGGCCAAACGGCGCAAGCGCTACTTGACCGATCCGGCGCTGGCCCTGGTCGCGGCCAGGATCAGCACCGATGACGTCCTGCGCGACGGCGACCTGCTCGGCCGGCTGCTGGACACTTTCGTCACCGCGCAGCTGCGTCCCGAGGTCGCACTCCTCCAGCCGCGAGCCCATCTACACCATCTGCGCACCGACGCCGGTCGGCAGGAGATCGACCTCGTCATCGACCTCGGTGGTGGTCGGGTCGTCGCCGTCGAGGTCAAAGCTGGAACCGCGCCGTCCACTCGCGACGCACGCCATCTCCGCTGGCTGCGCGACGAACTCGGCAAGGAATTCGTCCGAGGCATCCTGTTCCACACCGGTCCCCACCAGTTCGACCTCGACGACCGCATCTGGGCTGTTCCCATTGCTGCACTATGGGCGTCACCAGTAGCACCCGCGCCACGAGTGTAAAGCTGCGAACGGCGGCGGGTGCTCAGGAGCACGAGGACAGGCTCCGACCGAGCCCGTCTGACGTCCTGGCCACTCTGTCCACCGTGGACCTACTGCCGTGGATGCGGTAACAGCGCTCCAGCCACTGGACGCCACCGAGACCACCGACCTCAACGACTATGCCGCGCCCAGGATTATGCCGCGTTCGCCGGCGACCGTGAGCGTTTGACCAGGTCAGCCCACGGCCCTGGCGAGACAGCGATCGGCATAGTCCCGGCCCTGGCGCGAGGCTTCTCCTCAGGTTCCAGAGAGGAGACAGGTCATGAGCGGCACTGCAAGGTCGACGAGTGTTCGGGTGGCGGGACCGCTGGCGCCGTATGCGCCGGGGTTTCGGGAGGAGCTTTTAGCGCGTGGGTATGCATTGGCTTCAGCGGCGACGCATCTGTTGTTGATGGCGCAGATAAGCCGCTGGCTTGAGCGTCAAGGTCTCGACGCTGAAGATCTCACGGCGATCCGGCTGGTGGAGTTCCTCGCGCGGAACCGCGAGATCGGGCGCCGGTTCCCCCGATCGGCCAGTGGCTTGATGCCGTTGCTGTCCTACTTGCGCGGCGTCGGTGTCGCGCCTCCGGCCTCCGCCGCGGTCCTGACCGAAGGCGAGAAGATGCTGGAACAGTTTCGGCATTATCTGCTGCACGAGCGTGGCCTTGCTGACGGAACGGTCACCGGGTACGTGCACGCTGCGGCGCTGCTTCTCAAGGCAACGGGCTACCCAGGTGGACGGGATCTCGGGCAGCTGGGTCCAAGAGACATCAACGACTTTCTCGTGCGCGAACTGGACCGTCGCAGTGTCGCGTCGGCAAAGAGTCTGGTCAGCGGGCTGCGCTCGCTGTTGCGGTTCTTCCACGTCCAGGGCATCACACGCGTCTCGCTGTCGGGTAGCGTGCCCACGCTTACCGGTTGGAGCGGGAGTTCAGTGCCGAAGGCGATCAACGCCGAGTGGGTGCGGGCACTGCTGACCAGTTGTGATCGCCGAACCAGCAAAGGGCGTCGCGACTTCGCCGTCCTGACGTTGCTGGCCCGGCTGGGCATGCGCGTCGGCGAGGTCGCCGCTCTTGAACTCGCCGATGTGGACTGGCGCGGCGGACAGATCCTGGTACGCGGTAAGGACAAGCGTCTGGAGCGCCTTCCAATTCCCGTTGATGTCGGGGAGGCCTTGGCCGGCTATGTCCAACGAGGTCGACCCCGCGAAGCGCATCCCTCGCTGTTCCTACGGGCGGTGGCCCCACATGGACCGTTGACCGCCAGCGCCATCAAGGTCGTCGTCCACGCGGCCTGCGACCGAGCCGGCCTGCCGTCGCTGGGCGCGCACCGCCTTCGCCATACGGTCGCCAGCGAACTACTCCGGCACGGGGCTGGGCTACCTGAGATCGGCCAGGTGTTGCGCCACCGCAGTATTGCCAGCACAGCCATCTACGCCAAGGTTGACACCGAGGCCCTGCGTCAGCTTGCACGTCCGTGGCCAGGCGGTGCGGCATGAACGATCTGCACACCGCCGCCGAGGATTACCTCGCCGTTCGTCGCGCGGTCGGCTTCAAGCTCGACCATGTCGAGCACCTGCTGTTCGAGTTCGTCGAGTTCATGCGCGCCAAGGGCGCCACCCGGGTGAGCTGCGAGTTGGCGCTGCGTTGGGCGACCCGGCCCGCCGACGCCTCGCCGGGCTGGTGGAGGAGCCGGCTCTGCGTGGCCCGGTGCTTCGCCAGGTACCTCAGCGCGTTCGACCCGTCCACGGAGATCCCGCCGACAGACCTGTTGCCCCGCTTCAATGGCGGGAGCAGCCGGGCAACGCCCTACCTCTACTCCGACGGCGAGATCGCCGCGTTGATGACCGCAGCGCGCTCCACTCGCGCTCTACTGACGGCGGCGACCTGTGAGACCCTGATCGGGCTTCTGACCGTCACCGGGATGCGGGTCGGCGAGTCCTTGCGGCTGGACCGCGACGACCTGGACGACGAGCGTGGCCTACTGGTCGTGCGCCACAGCAAGTTCGACCGATCTCGCGAGGTTCCGCTACACGACAGCGCCCTTGACGCACTCCACCGCTACGGTCGCATCCGCGATCAGCGCTTTCCGACGCCGCGCACGCCGAGCTTTTTCGTCTCGCGAACCGGAGGACGGATCAGCTACCGCACCATGAACTGGCACTTCGATCGGCTCGTGCGGAAGGCCGGGTTGCGGCCACGCTCGGACCGTGGCCGCCCGCGGATGCACGACCTGCGCCACCGCTTCGCCTGTATCACCCTCGAGGAGTGGTACGACGCCGGCGTCGACGTCCAACCCCTGCTGCCGCTGCTGTCGACCTACCTCGGCCACATCGACCCGAACTCCACGTACTGGTACCTCTCAGATCAGCCACGCCTCATGGCCGGCGCGGCCCGACGCCTCGAAGCCACGCTCACGGTGCCGTCATGACGACGCTGGCACCCATCCTCGAATCGTTCTTCACGCAACGCCTGATCACGCAACGTCGAGTTAGCCCGAACACCGTCGCGTCCTACCGCGACACGTTCCGCCTCCTGCTCGGCTTCGCCAAGCAGACGACCGGAAAGGCACCCTGCCAACTGCACCTAACCGATCTGGACACCCCGCTCATCACGGCGTTCCTCGATCACCTGGAACGCGAGCGGCACAACGGCGTGCGGACACGCAACGCCCGACTCGTCGAGGTGCACTCCCTGTTCCGCCACGCCGCCCTCCAGGAACCCGCGCACGCCGCGCTCATCCAACGCGTCCTGGCGATCCCCCAGAAACGCTTCGAACGCGCCGCCGTCTCCTTCCTCACCTCGGAAGAGATCGCGGCGATACAGGCCAGTCCTGATCGGAGGGACTGGATCGGCCGACGCGACCACGCACTGCTCGTCGTCGCCGCCCAGACCGGCCTCCGAGTGTCCGAGATCGTCGGCCTGCGCTGCCAGGACGCGTCGCTCCACCACGGCCCGCACCTTCGCTGCCACGGCAAGGGTCGAAAGGAGCGATGCACTCCGCTGACGACTCAGACCGTCGCGGTCCTGCGCTCATGGATGAGCGAGCGAAGCGGGACACCTGACGCGCCTCTATTTCCGAGCCGCCGCGGCACCCAACTCAGTCGCGACGCCGTCGAGCGACTGCTCAACAAGCACGTTCGCGCCGCCGAACAACGCTGTCCGTCGTTGCGGGACAAGACAATCTCGCCACACGTCCTGCGACACTCAACGGCAATGCAGCTCTTGCACGCCGGAGTAGATACCTCAGTGATCGCGCTCTGGCTCGGCCACGAGTCAGTTCAGTCAACGCAGGTCTACCTGCATGCCGACATGTCGATCAAGCAAAGGGCGCTCGACCGCACCACGCCCATCGACACCGCACCCGGGCGATACCAGCCCTCAGACTCACTGCTGGCCTTCCTCGACGCCCTGTGACTATGCCGATCGCTGTCTCGCCAGGGCCGTGGGCTGACCTGGTCAAACGCTCACGGTCGCCGGCGAACGCGGCATAATCCTGGGCGCGGCATAGTCGTAGCTATGCCGCGCGCGGCATAGCAACGAACTGATCACCGAACGGCACCGCAAGACCCGCCACCGCGCTCACGTCCAACCGCGAACCGGCCAATGCGCACAGGTTCGCGCGAACCTGTGCCAGGTAGTGCCGAGACTTCACAGGTTGGGTGGAGCGTAGAGTTGGTCGCTCGTGTCGCCCCGCACCGGATGCCCATCTGGGTGTAGGAGTGTCAGGCGGGCTTTGGCTCTTCATGCTGACCTGGTCTGTTGAGTAGCTCTTCGTAGATAATCGTTGCTCGTTCAATCGGGTGCTGGTTTCCTAATTCTCTTAGCCTTTGACACTCGTATCGGTCAAGTAGCTCCACGTAGGGTTGATAATAGACGCCGGTCCACGGATGTTTCGAGTTTTCTAGGTTGCTGATAGTTCCTTGGCTAGCTCCAAGCCTGTCGGCAACTTGTTGGCCCGTAAGTCCGAGGTTCTTCCTTCGCACCATCATATCTTGTCCGGGATGCATCTTTGTGGACACTATTTCTCCCATCACTAAATTGATCCTCGTTCAGGCTCGCGTCGCGGGCAGCGGGCCACTGACCTGCACATATGCTTGCTGGTTGCGCACGAGTGAGGCGCCGCTCCAAGCTCCGAGTGTTCCGAGTGGTCGCGCAACCCGCGTGAGCGCGAATCGATACTGCCGAGAATAGGCGTGGGTTCGTCGTTTTGCAACGTCTGCAGTTCCGGTGGCAACCGGGTGGGGTCGATGCGGTCGGCGAAGGGGATGAGCACGCCTTCGGGTGTCATGCCGAAGGCGGCGGCGACGAGTTTAGGGTCGAGGTTGTCGAGACGATCGTTGACGAGTCCCGGCAGTAACGGATCGTGATCGCGTGGTCGCGCGCACCGGGGTCGAGCTTGGCGTTGTCGGGCACCGTCACCTCGGTACGATCCGTCCGCTCAGCCCGTTGCCACTGCTGTCGACGATTGCGGCACTCGCTGACACGCCCGAGGTGAGAACGGCGGCACCGGAAGCACCGGCCCGAGCGGTCACGACCGGCAGCGTTGCGCGTCCAACGGTTGGCCGGCGGCGTCGAACATGGCGGCCGCGTCGCTGAAGAAGCGCTGGGCCTCGGCCTCGCGGTGCTCGGCCCGCGCGATGTGGGCCCTGATCTCGACGAGGGACGCCTGCCACGCCGTTCCTTCCCACAGCGCCTCGGAACGCTCGGCGGCCTTCAGGTAGCGGCGGGCGTCGTCGAGGTCGCCGGCGTCGGCGCAGGCCCTGGCGGCGGGAACGGCGAACATGATCGAGCAGAACGAGC
>Ga0210378_10002061_pt1 | contig 10324 bp, 4 predicted proteins | sample PLM1_60_b1redo_FD_155465 | JGI IMG/M metagenome (GOLD analysis project Ga0210378, IMG submission 155465) | Groundwater sediment microbial communities from an aquifer in East River, Colorado, USA - PLM1_60_b1 redo | ecosystem: Environmental > Terrestrial > Soil > Riparian zone | place: USA: East... | reverse complement strand
CCTGTCCGTCTGCTGCCAGTTGTCCTCCCTGGTGACGCCGTCGGAGTAGAACACGGTGACCCGGTACTCGTAGCTGCGCAGCGACTTGTCGACCAGCGGCACCGCCCACACCTTCGAGTCGCTGTCGTCGGCGAGGGTGATGATGTCGTCGACCGCGTAGTTGCTGTGGGCCTTGTCGATGTACCGCAGCGCCACCACGACCTTGGCGATCAGCCCGTCGGCCCCGAACGAGCCGGCCGGGATCACCGCGACCTCGAGTGACTCGCTGATCGGCTGCTCGATGACGAGGGTCTTCGCGGTCGAGGTGGCCGGCGGCTGCTCGATCCGCTGGCCGTGCTTGTCGATGAAGGTGCACTGGTAGTTGTACGGCTCGCTGATGCCGTCGGCGATCACCTCGACCCAGGTCGCGTTCTGCTTGCCGGTGTTGAAGGTGAACTCGGCCTCCTTGCGGGTGCTGCCGCTGCCGTGCCACAGCTTCACGAGAACGCTGCTGATCCGCTCGAAGTCGACCACGCCGACCTGCACGTCGACCCGCAGGACGCCCAGCGCGTCGGTGTCGAGCACGAGCACGTCCTCCGAGCTGCGACCGCGGCGTTTCAGCGTCTGGTTGCTGCCCCGGTAGAAGACCTCGTACTCGTAGTCGTACTCCCTGGCCTCCGGACCGGCGAGGTAGGTGGCGAACTCCTTGGGCACGGCGTCGCTCTTGCTGAAGACGAGGCCCTTGGCTTCGTCGATGGTGCCCTGCTTGTACCGCAGTTGCCCGCGCACCAGGTCGACCGGATCGTTCTGGAAGTCGGCGGTGCAGATCACCTGGACGGCGAGGTAACGGTAGAAGTCGGGGTCGATGTCGATCCGGGTGCGGAACTCGTCGACCCGGCGGCCGCCGGTGATGTTGGCGAGGTTGTCGTTCGGAGTCAGGTGGCCCTCGACCACGGCCTTGGTCTTCAGGGTGTAGTCGAGTGTCGCGTTCATTTCCTCGATGGACGTCTTGAGCTTGTAGAAGTTGATGCCGTGGTGGCCGTACTTCTTGCCGTCCTGCTCGGCGAGCTGCGTCTCCAGCTTGGGCTCTTCGTCGGGCTCGAAATCCGCGCCGGCCTTGAACTCGAGGAAGGTGGCTGCGAGGAAGTCCTTGATCATGTCGTTGCCCTGCCTGGTGAGCTCGGCGATGAGCTCCGGCTTGATCACGTCAGGGCCGGCCTCCGGGATGATCTCCACGCGAGTGGCCTGGCTGTCGGTCGCGACCTTGTGCAGCCGGTTGCGCGCATCGTTCTTCTGGTCCCGGCTGAACGTGTAGTGGGTGCCGCCGTTGTGCCGCACTGACCAGGACGCGTCGTCGGTGATGTTCGCCCACTGCTCGTGCGTCGCCTCGAACGCCTTCTTCGCGTCGCACCACACCACCATGCGCACGCCGTCGAGCCGGTGGTCGAACTTGAGGTCGTACTCCACCCGGATCGGTTGCAGGTTCTTCTCGACCATCTCCCACAGCAGGACGGCGCCGTCCTGGGTGAGCTTGGCCATGAACGACGACCGCCCGACGCCACTGGCGCTGACCCGGCCGACACCGACCAGGTTGGACACCATCTCGCCGGGCTGACCACCCGCCGGGTTCTCGGCGAGGACCGCGATGGCAACGTTGCCCTCCTTGACGGGCACCGCCGCCGGCTTGATCGCCGCCGCCAGCTTGCCGGCGTCGCGGGCGATCTCCTGGTTCCACCAGTTGCGGTAGTCCGGGCCGTCCTTGGGCGCCGATGCCAGCCGGTCGTGCAGGCCAGGGTCGGCGGCCAGGGCCTTACGGATCTCGGTCTCCTCCTCGGCGGTCGCCGTGAGGTCGGTGGACAGGGTGAGGATGCCGCCGCCGAGCCGCGTTCTGCGTTCCTCCGGGGTGAGCTGCTCGACCGGGCGCCGGTACCACACCAGGTGGAACATCGGCTTGCCACTGTCGTCGACCGCGATGCGCGGTGCCTTGGGCATGATGTACCAGGCAAGGGGATCGACGTCGTCCGGGTAGACGTCGCACTCGGCGATCAACCGCTTGCCGCTCAGTGTGATCACTGTTCCGACTCCTTCCCTGGTCCCGCGAGGTGCACCTCGGGGACGATGGTGATCCGGACGAGGCTCACCTGCGGCAACGCCTCGGCGAAGAACCATTGCACGGCCTGCCTGAGCAGCTCGTCAGCGGTGGCCATGCGCGCCTCCCGGCATCAGAAGGCGTGCGGTTCCGGTCGCACGGCGATCCTGGTCACGTCCGGCCGCTGCGCCAACCGGCGGATGCCGGCGGCGTCGACCATGCCGACCGCGGGGTTCGCTCCGGTTCCGGCGAGCCCGAGCCTGGCCAGCTCGGCGTCGGAGGGCAGCTCACGGAACCACACCGCGACGCGCTGCAGCTCGTCGGGCCCGGCGTCGAGCCTCGCGACGAGCTCCGGGTCGACGTTGACCAGGTCGCCGTCGGCCAGGTCGCCGGCCGCGGCGTGCGGCTCGCCGGCGGAGGGTGCCGGCCGCTGGCCGATCGAGGCCACATCCTGCCGCCCGGCCAGGGTGCGCACCGCGGCCGGATCGAGGCGGCCGTAGCCGAGCTCTCCGCGCGCGCCGCCGGCCCGCAGCCCGAGGGTGGCCAGCTCGGTCTCGGACGGCGGGCTGCGGAAGGTCACGACGACGTCGACCGGTTCGCCGGCATCGAGCCGCCGGCGCAGCGCCGGATCGATCACCGACTGCGGCCGCGACTCATGGGTCACGACGCACCACCCTTCCCGGCGGGTTCACGGTCTGAGCTGGCCCGCGTTGACCAGCCCGTATCCCCAGTCCAGCGACAGGGGCTTCGGCCCGCCGCCCGGCGCCGGCTGGTAGTCGGAGTCGGCCGGGATCGTCGAGGCGCTCTTCAGCCTGGTGAGCACCTGGGGCAGCGTCAGGGCGGGCTCGTCGGCGAGCAGGTTTGCGATCAGGCCGGTGACGACGGGCGATGCCATCGACGTGCCCGACATGATCCGCGAGCGGTTGTTCACCACCCACGGCGCGTTGCGCGGGTCGGCGAGCCAGGCGGCCGTGGCGACCTGTGCGGACAGCGCCGACTGCAGGAACGCGCCAGGCGCCGTCACGTCGACCGCGTTCACCTCGTGCGCGACGCCGTAGAACTGGCTCGGCGGGATCGCGCTCGCGCGCAGCGGGCCGGGGCTGGAGAAGCTGGAGATCTCCTTGACCCGAGGCTCTCCGGTCGCGGTGCGCCCGTTGCCGGCAGAGTCGGTCCAGTTCAGCCGGGAGTTGCAGCTCGCAACCCCGACCGCGGCGGCCGAGTCGGCCGGCGTCCCGACCAGGAAGGCGTGGTCGTCATCCTTGGTCGCCTCCATGAACTCGGCCGCGCCGCGGGGCACCCACATGTGCACGTCGAGCGCGTGGTCCGAGCCGTTGACCAGCACGATGCCCCACTGGTTCTGGATCATCGGCAGGTTGCCGGTCGGGTCGGTGGTGCGGAACGTGATCTGGAAGTGGTGGTCGCCGTTGACCGGGTGCGACACCTGCGAGGCCACCTCGATCCGGGTCCGGTGGTTCACGAACACCCCGGCCGGGTTCGCGGCGGTCGCCTGGCTGCCGACCCTGATCGCGCGGGTGACGTCCTTGAACGTGTTGCGGCGCTGGGTCTTGCGGTACACGTAGACCGACAGCGGGAACGCCGCCGGTTTCGTGCCGGTGGGGTCGCGCACCCAGATGCTGAGCGCCTGCGAGCCGACGGCCTGCAGCTGCAGGTGGGCCATCGTCACCTGGTTGCCGCTCTTGGCCGGCAGCGGGCGGCGGATGTGCATGTTGTTGCGCCGGTCGTTGCTGGCCGCGGCGACCATGATCCGGCCGGGCCGGTAGTTGCCTGCGCCGTCCCGGCACAGGTTGAACAGGGCCCTGGCGTTGTCGTCGCTGCCGTCGTGACCGTGGAAGTGGTGCCCGAAGCTCATGTTGATCACACAGGGCACGCCGAGCTCGGTGGCCTTCTGGAAGATCCACTGTGCGCCCAGGACCTCGTCGCCTCGCCCGGCCTGGATGGCCCTGACCACGGCGATCCGGGCGAGCGGGGCCAACCCGGCCGGCATCAGGACGTTGCCGGCGCCGTCCCTGACCTCGGCCCCGGCGGCGGTGCCGGACACGTGCGTGCCGTGCCCGTTCGCCGGCGGGATGGTGCTGCCGGCCGCGGGGTTCGGGTCACCCGAGTTCGCGGTGGCAGCACCGGTCAGCTCGACACCGAAGTTGAACGCCGCGTACGCCGCGTTGCCAGGATGGTTGGCCGCCGGGGTGTTGCCGGCGGCCGCCGTCGGGTTGCCCTGGTCCCACACGGCGTGCAGGCGACCGGCGAACGCGGGGTGGCCGCCGTCGATGCCGCTGTCGATGATCCCGACCAGCACGCCCTGGCCGCCCTTCTTGCCGGCTGGCAGCTTGGCGTCGAGGGCCGGGTAGGCGACCATCCCGCGGGCCAGGTCGTTGGACACCTCGTTGGGCGCCACCAGGCCGAGGTGGCTGACCTGGGGCAGCGCGGCGACCGCCGCCACCTGGTCCGGCGGCGCCAGCAGGATCCGCACCGGACCGTCGGAGGCCGAGATCACGCCGGGCGGCAGCGCCGGCTCGCCGTCCACGGTGGCGACCAGATGCACGAGTTGCGCCCCGCCGTCGCTCTCCGAGACCGCCTCTGAGCCGGCCAGCACCTGCCCGGCCGCGTCCGCGGCCGCAGTCACCTGGCCGATCAGGTCGATCAGCCTTGCCGACATCCGGTCGCGGGTCTCGCGGGGCACCGGGATGCCGGCGCCCTCCCTGGCGTAGAAGAAGACGAAGTCGCAGTGCGCGGCGGCCTGCAGCCGCAGCCGGGCGGTGTGCACGGTGGCCAGCGCGAACGGCGCACCGGTGACGCCGGTGGGTTCGAACCGCACGACGATCTCGCGGAACACCGGCTCGCCGAGGTCGCCGCCGCCGGCCAGCAGCGCCTCGGGGACCACCGCGTACAGGTAGGCGTGCTCGCGTTCGAGCTGCACCTCGAGCACGTTGCGCTGCTTGTAGGTGGCGTGCAGGTGCTCCGGGTTCGCGCCGTCGCGGCCAGCGCCGGCCCAGCGGGGGTAGTGGGCGCCCTCCGGGGTGTAGGTGAAGAAGTGCTGCAGCACCTCCTTGAGCGCGGGCACGTCGGGGGCCACCGCCTGCAGCGGCGGCGGCATGTCGGTCAGCGTCGACAGGTCGGTGGCCAGCACGGCCCGCGCCTCGACGACCGCCCGCGCCCAGTCCGCCGCCCTGGCGGCCGCCTCGGTGACCTCGGTCGGGGCAGCACCGCCGGCCGGCTGTGCGGGCTGACCCGGCTGTGCCGGGGCGGCGCCGGTCGGCGCGGCGGCGCTGCCGGCGAACAGGTCGACGAAGGAATCAAGGTCGGCCATCACCCGCTGGATCTCGGCGGCGTCGTCCACCCCGGCGTCGGCGAGGCTGCGCAGCCACAGCAGGTGCCGGACCGGACCCGTCGCCGGGGCGCTCACCCCGGCCGCGTTCGGCCGGCCGTCGGCGACCGGCAGCGGCGCGGACACCCGCAGCGCGTACGCCGGCGTGACGGGCAGGCCGGCCGTCGTGTTCACCGGCGTACCGTCCGACCTGGTGTACGAGCCGAGGTACACGGTGGGGTCCGGCAGGTCGGCGAACCGCTTTCCGGTGGCCTGCGGCAACGCCTGCTCGAAGAAGAACTGGATGGCCGACTGCACGGTCTCCTCTTGGCTCGGCATCGGTCAGCCCCCGGCCGGTGGGAAGATCATCAGGAGCTCCTCGCTGGTGGTCACCGGACCGACCGTCTGCTGCGTGGCGTTCGACCGCACCCACAGGACCGTGTACCGGTAGGCCGTGCCGGCACCGGCCGGCCGCGGCACCCGCCAGGTGAACGGCTGGGGCACCCCGGAGAAGAACTCCTCGGCCACCCCGTCGCTGCCGGCCGGGGCGTCCGGGTACTCCAGCGTGAGCTTCGCGCCCTGGAAGCCGGCCGCGGTGAACTCGGGGACCAGGAAGCGCACCTCGACCTCGATGATGTCCTCGAACACGTCGCCGACGATGAGCTGGCGCTCGGGGGTCTCGGTCCACTCCCCGGTGTCGACCGTGCCGTCCTTGCCGAACAGGGTGACCCGGTAGCGGTACTTGGCCGACGCGTTGTCCGCCGGCCGGAAGAACGTCCACGCCGCCGACTGGGCGTCGCCGGCCAGCTCGACGAGCCGGGTCTGCTCCGGCTGGCCGGCGCTGCCGGGGTAGGACAGCTCGACGGCGACCTTGCGGAACCGGGCCAGCGGATCGGCCGCGCTGATGCTGACCGCGACCGCCCTCGTGATCGGCGGGTTGATCACCACGGTCGTCGTGCCTGAGCCGGCGACCTGGACCACCTCCTGCACGCCGGCGTAGAAGAACGTGGTCTGCACCGTGAAGTCGCGGTTGCCGCCGGCTGGCGGTCGGATCGGTACCACGGCGTTGGTGTTGGTCTGGGAGAACACCACGGTGCGCTCGTGATCCTGCCCGGCGCCGTAGCGCACGGTGCTCTGGATGCTCTGCAGGGTGGTCCAGTCGATGCTGCCGAGCGTCAGCGACACCGGGAACACCGCGCCGACGACCCCGGGGTCGATGTTCAGGTTGCGGGTGCTCGTGGTGATCCACTCGGAGGTGGCCTGGCTGCCGGCGCTGCCGAGCGCGAACCCGGTGGTGTAGTTGACCACCACCTGGTACTCGAGGTCGACCGTGCGGCGATGGTCCATGAAGAACGCGTAGCTGCCGGAGTCACCCGCCCTGTTCAGCGGGATCTCCGCGGTGTCCTTCGGCGCCGAGCCGTCCTCGCGCACCCCGTAGCGCAGCTTCACGACCATCGAGCCGACGCCGGTGGCCGCGAAGTCGGCAGTGCTGGTCACGGCGCCGGCGATGCGCTCGAAGAACGGGCTGTTCAGGTCGATCTCCTCGATCCGCCCCGGCAACGCGGCAGCACCCGGCAGCACCCGGACCGAGCCCTGTGGGGCGGCGGTTCGGCGGGTGGCCGCCACCTGGCGCAGGTCGAAGGTGAGCGTCTGCTGCTCCTCCTGGGAGAGCTGGCGCATCAGGAACCCGGCCTGCGGCCGGCCCATCCGGTTCCACGCGTCGACCGCGCTGGAGCTGCCGGCGGCACCCGCTGCCGGCGCTGCGGGTTCGGCCGGGGCCGGCGGCGGCAGCGGCTGGCCACCCACCCTCGTCGTGCTCGGGTTGGCCGACTGCCCCTGCTGCCGTGGCCCAGCGACGTCACCCGGCGAGCCGCGCCCGGTGCCGGCGGCCACCAGCGGCGCCGCCGGGCCCGGCTCGGTGCGGCGGGCCTCGGTGGTCGGGTCGTGCACTGTGAGGTTGCCGCGGTCGTCGGCCACCACCGTGCCCGGCGTCAGGCCGGGCCGGAAGAACGCCCAGGTGGCCAGCTCCTTGGCCAGCTCCTGCAGCTTGACGGCGTGCTCGGCGAGCTTGGCCGGGTCGGACTGGATGTAGTCGGCCGACTCGATCTTGATGTGGCCCTCCTTGCGCAGCTTCTCCACCTCGGCGTCGATGTCGGCCTTGAACCACAGCGTGTTGGCCGTGAAGCGGGTGCGTAGGTAAGAGTAGCTCTGCTTGAAGTCGATGGTGATCTTGGCGTCGTAGGCCGGCATGAGCCCGCGGTAGGCAAGGTCGTACACGACGGCCACCTGCGAGGCGCCGCCGCCTTCGAGCGAGCGGCGCATGAGCAGCGCGCCCTCGTGGCTCAGCTCGATCTGGAACACCGCGCGGTTGTCGCCGTAGAGGCTGGGCTTGGCCGAGCCGAGGATCTCCTCGACGAACCGCGGTCCGCGCTCGGTCTCACCTGGCGGCGGCTCCTCGCCGGTGGCCGGCGTGCTCGAGGTGCCGAGCGCGCTGACCCTGATCGACCCCTCCTCGAACGGGACGGCCACCAGCTCGACCGTGCCGCCGGACACCCGCGAGCCCAGTTCGCCACGCACCGCGTCCAGCGTGCCGGCCGGCACGCCGAGGTCCACGGTCATGGTCAGGAAGCCGCCGCCCGGCCGGTCGCCCTCGCGGAAGTCGGGGTTGTCGGTGATGTCCCGCCGGTAGATCAGTAGCTGGAACGCCGGCGCGCCGCCGTCGGAGGACAGCCTCGGCGATCGCGGCATGTAGTAAAAGCGTGTCGGAGTGTTGTAATCACGGAAAATCGTCAGTCCGTGCAACTCCAACGCGGTGTCGAGGTAAAGCACCTATAACCCCCTGTCACACGGCCGACGGCACACTATAGTGGCTGCTGGCCTTTCGGCGGGAGAGCCAGTGCTGACACTTTCGGAGAGCCTGCGGCTCGATCGGTTTACGGTCTACCGGGACGTCGTTGTCGCGGAGGGTCAGCGCTCGTACTCGAACCGATTCTTCGTCCTGCCCGACGCCCCCCGGCTGGCGACCGACGACTCCGGCCGGCCGGAGTTCGACTTCGTCTGGTACCGCCAGCCCGCCGGCGCCGCGGCGGTGGCGGCCGGCGCCGGCGGCATCGTGACGATCACGGTCGAGCTGGGACCCTCCGGCGCCGAACGCGCGGCGCTCGCCGCCGCGATCCGCGCCGCGCTGCCGGCCGAGCCGCTGCCGTCGATCGAGATCATGCCGGTGCCGTTCGTGGACGGCACTGTCGAACTCACCTTCGCCGGCGAGCGGGCCGGCGAGCTCGCCACGACCGCGGGCCCGGTGCCGGCCCGGCTGCAGGGCTCGCAGCGGGCCACCTTCATCGTCGAGCTGAGCCGCGACGGCGCCGGGCTGCTCCGGCAGGCCGTCGACGCTGGCCACGACCTGTTCCACGCCCGGTACGAGCTGACCTTCTCGCATCGGCTGGACGGGGTGGACCTGCGGGTGTGGTGCGACGGCCGGCGGGCACACGAGGTGGCGGTGGCCGCCACCCAGACGGGCAACAGCGACCTGGAAAGCCTGACCAGCACCCTGGTCGATCAGCACGCGGCCGGCGTCGAGCTCGTCGCGCGCCGGCAGCTTCCTGACGAGTATCGCGCGGCGCTCGACGCGCTCGGCCAGCGCCTGATCACCGCGACGTTGGCGGCCACCCTGTTCGAGCCGTCCGCGGACGGGGCGGCCCGCTCGGTCCGGCCGTACTCCGCGGCCACCGAGGCCACCCTGAACCACACGTTCACCCAGTCGCAGCCGGTCCTGCAGCACGCCGTGCTGCAGGACGTGCTCCGCCTTGGGCACACGGTCGAGCAGCTCGGCGACCGGGTGCGCACCGTGGAACTCGGGCGCGGCTTCTTCGCGGTACTCGAGGTTTCGGTGCTCTGCACGGTGGACTTCACCATTGGGCATATCGAAGTCGTGCACGTGGTGGTGGAATACGACGCCATGGGAGGGGCCGGGCGAGTGCACCGGACCGGCGAGTTCATTTTTCGGGACGGCACCGGGCCGCAGACTTTTCGCACCGAGCTGGCCGCGCCGGAAAGCCGGGCCGTGCGCTGGCATGCGCTGGTTCACTACCGCGGCGACCCGGTGCCGGTGATCGTCGACCAGCCGCCCGTCGAGACCACGGTGATCGTGCTCGATCTCGACGGCAGTGGCGTGCTGGAGGTGTCGGCCGAGCTGCGCGACGTGCCGTTCGACAGCGTCACCGGCGCCACGGTCGAGCTGCAGCACCCCTCGACCGGGCATACCGGCACCCTCGTGCTTGACGCGGCGAACCCGGCGGACACCTGGACCGTCGTCGTCCGCGAGCGGCCGCAGCCGGTGCGCTACCGGGTCACCTGGCACGGGACGGACGGGCGGTCGTCGGTCCAGGAGTGGGCGCCGGCGCCGGCCAGGTCGCTGTGGCTGGACGCGCCGGCCGCACTGCGCCGTGGCCCGGCCGTCGAGCTCGTCGCCGCCGGTGACTTCTCCGCGCTCGCCCAACTCCTGGTCGAGCTGCGATCCGCGGACGGCGCGCCGGTCGAGTCGTTCGCCTTCACGGCCGCCGGCCAGGGCGCGGTGTGGTCGTCGACCGGGGTCGACCCGGCACGGCTGCGCTACCAGTCGCGGCAGCTGCTCCTCTACGCCGACGGCAGCCGCGACGAGCTGGACTGGATCGACCGGGACGCGCCGGTGCTGGTCGTCGGCGACCTGCTGCGCTTCGAGGTGCTGGTCGAGCCGCGGCTGCTCGATCTCGGCGGCGGCCTGCGGCTGGCGCTGCTCGAGCTCGCGCCAGGCACCGACGGTCAATCGGAGACGCTCGTGCTGCGCGACCGCACGGTGCCGCAGCGGTGGAGCTTCCGGATGAGCGAGCCTGGCAGCCACGACTACCGCTACCAGCTCACCCTCGTACCCTCCGGCGGGGACCGCATCGTCGTTG
>Ga0210378_10002060_pt1 | contig 10327 bp, 11 predicted proteins | sample PLM1_60_b1redo_FD_155465 | JGI IMG/M metagenome (GOLD analysis project Ga0210378, IMG submission 155465) | Groundwater sediment microbial communities from an aquifer in East River, Colorado, USA - PLM1_60_b1 redo | ecosystem: Environmental > Terrestrial > Soil > Riparian zone | place: USA: East... | reverse complement strand
GACCTGATCACCTTCACCGGCCAGTGCTTGGTGCACCGCGCCGAGATCATGCAGCTGCACGGGGCATGGGCCGAGGCGGTCGAGGAGGCGACGCGGGCGCGGGAGAGGTTCGCCGGAGCCGCCGACGAGCACGCCACCGGGTCGGCCTGGTACCGGCAGGCCGAGATCCACCGCGTCCGCGGAGAGAAGGCGAGCGCGGAGGAGTGCTACCGGCGGTCGAGCGAGTGGGGCCACGAGCCGCAGCCGGGGTTGGCCCTGCTGCGCCTGACGACCGGCGAGGTCGAGACCGCGGCGGTGGCGATCCGCCGCGTCCTTGCAGAGACCCCGGACCGGCTCCGGCGGGCGAAGCTGCTGCCCGCCGCGGTGGAGATCATGCTGGAGACCGGAGACGTCGATCCCGCACAGGACGCTGCTGACGAACTCGCGGACATCGTCGGCGACTACGACACCCCCGCTCTGCGCGCGTCCGCTGCCCACGCCAGAGGTGCGATCCTTCTTGCTCGAGGGGACCCGAGCGGCGCATTGCTCGAGCTGCGCCGGGCGTGGCAACTGTGGCGGGAGCTCAACGCGCCGTACGAAGCCGCGTGCGTGCGCGTGCTGATCGGGCTCGGTTGCCGCGCGTTGGGCGACGAGGAGGCCGCGGTGATGGAGATCGCCTCCGCCCGTAGGGTCCTCGTACAGCTCGGCGCCGCACCCGAGGTGGCCCGCACCGAAAGGCTCACCCGCCGAGCCGCGGAAACCGACCGGCATGGGCTGACCATCCGGGAGCTGCAGGTGCTCCGGCTGGTGGCCACCGGCAAGACGAACAGCGCGATCGCCGTCAACCTCGTCCTGTCCGAGAAGACCGTTGACAAGCATGTCAGCAGCATCCTCACCAAGCTGGGCGTGCCTTCACGCACAGCGGCCACGTCCTTCGCGCACGAGCACCGGCTCCTCTAGTCGGGCATGCGAGGAACTACCCATGCGACCGGGCCGGCGGAGTCGGGTCTTTCTCCTGATGCGCCGGCCTGGGCCCGGTTCCTAGCGTCAAGACACCACAAACGCCGGGCGCGAGGGGACGACGATGGCACAGCTGAACGAGCAACTGGCGCGGGGCACTTCCGGGCCGAACGCAGCGCAACGCGCGTACTGGGAGGGGGAGGGTCTGCAGCTGTGGACTCTGGAGGGGGAGCGCTGGGAGGAGATGCTCCGACCCTTCGGCGTTGCGATGCTGGACGCCGCGGGGCTGCTGCCAGGGGAGCGTGTGCTCGACGTGGGTTGCGGTTGGGGCGGTCCAACCCTGGCTGCGGCGGAGCGTGTCGCTCCTGACGGTCTGGTCGTCGGCGTCGACCTCTCACCATCGATGCTGGCGGTGGCCAGGCAGCGCGCCGCCGCCTCGGGTATCGACAACGTCGAGCTCCTCGACGGCGACGCGCAGGTGCACCCGTTCGCTACGGACGCCTTCGACGTGGTGATCAGTCGGTTCGGGACGATGTTCTTCGAGAACCCCGCGGAGGCGTTCGCCAACCTGGCCCGCGCCCTCCGCCTCGGCGGGCGGTTGGCCTCCCTCTGCTGGCAAGAACCGCTCAAGACCGAGTGGGCCGCCGTGTCCATCGGGGCCGCAGCACCCCATGTCGGGCTGCCGGACTTTGGCCCCCCTGGCGCACCCGGACCCTTCGCCCTGGCCGACGGGGACCGGCTCCGGGCGGTCGTTCAGGCGGGCGGCTTCGGCGATGTCAGGCTCCAGGCCGTCACGAGACCCCAACGTGTAGGCGACGACGTCGACGACGTCATCGGTTTCATCACTTCCCTGCCCGAGACCGTGCAGATGTTCGCCGGCAAGCCCGAGAGCAAGGTCGCCGCGGCGGTGGACGCGGTTCGGGCGGCGATCACGCCCTACGCCGGACCGGAGGGCGTGACAATGGACGCCACCGCCTGGCTCGTCACGGCCGGTCGCTGACCGGCCTGCCCGAGGAAGCAGCGAGCACGCGCGCGAGCGAGCGTCTCGAGCCTCGGGTCAACGGGGGGCGTCACATGGTGGAGCCGGTGGTTGCAACCGCAGCCAGGCATCGTTGATCGCCGTACGACCTGGCTCCACGAGGTCCGGCCCCCGACCTGGGCCGGACCCCGATAACCACGGACTGTCTCTCACCCGATCCACCTGTGGGCGACCGGCCAGTCGCAGGGGAAGCGGGGATAGGCGTGCGGCCGCGACTACGCCGGTGTGAGAGCGGATATCGGGGTCGATCAGTCGTGTTGGGCGGCGGCGATGACGCCGTTGATCGCTTCGCCGATGCGGTCGGCGGCGCGGTCGGGGTCGGGTTGGCCGGCATCGAGCCAGGCGGTGACGGCGGCGATGGCGACGGTGGGGACGAGTTGTGCGGCCCAGGCCGCCCAGTCCGGGTTGGGAATGGTCGCGGCGAGGTGCTTGTGGGCGAGGGTGGTCATGTCGGTGTGGAACTGGTCCATCGCTTGCCGGAACTCGGGTTCGCGGGCGGCGTGGTGGAACAGTAGCCGGAATCCGGCCGGGTCGTCGGCGGCGGCGCGCAGCAGCCCGCCGATGCTGGCCTCGGTGAACTCGCCGGCCCCGGTGGCGGTGACGAGCCGGCCGCAGGCGTTGTCGAGAACTGCTTGGTAGAGGTCGGTCTTGGAGTCGAAGTGCCGGTAGAGGATGGCGCGACTGATGCCGGCCTCTGCGGCGATGTCGTCGAGGTTGGTGGCGGCGAAGCCGGTTCTGGCGAATGCGCGGGTTGCGGCGGCGGTGATCTGTTCGCGCCGTTGGCTGCGGGGTAGCCGCCGCGCTGACTGCGCCGCGGTTGACCCTTGTGGCGCGTCGGCCACGTTCGCCTCCCCACGATCTCGCTCCGTGGAGTTTACAACATCAGATGTACACGTTACCGTCTACATCTGGCCGTCAACACACAGGAGGGGACGTGGACAAGCCGATCATCGAGGCCGACAACGCGACCGCCCGCAGCCGCCGACTGTGGGATCAGATCGCGCCGCGCTACGACCGGGACATGCGCCGCCTCGAACCGCTGCTGTTCGGCCGCGACGCCCGACCATGGGTGTGCGCCCAGGCCAGCGGCGACGTCCTCGACGTCGCCATCGGCACCGGCCTGAACCTGCCGCACTACCCGCCCGGAATCCGGCTCACCGGGGTCGACCTGAGCCCGGTCATGCTCGCCGCCGCCGGCACACGCGCCGCCGACCTCGGCCGCACAGTGGAACTGTCGGAGGCCGACGCAGAGCACCTGCCATTCGACGACGCGTCGTTCGACACCGTGGTGTGCACGCTGTCGCTGTGCAGCGTGAGCGACGACCGGGCCGCGATCAACGAACTGCACCGAGTGCTGCGCCCCGGCGGGCAACTTCTCCTCCTCGATCACGTCGCCGCCACCAACCGGTTTCTCCTTGCGCTGCAACGACTGTGGGAGAAGATCACATTAAGGTTCGCCGGGGACCACCAAACCCGGCACCCGCTCCCACTGGCCGAACAGGCCGGCTTCGTCGTGCAGGACAGCCGCCGGTCCAAGCTCGGCACGGTGGAACGCCTCCGCGCGGTCAAACCCGCAACCTGACCTCGGGCAGCCACCAACGTCGCAGCCCGTAACAGTCTGCCGGGCAGGATCCGCGCCAGTGCCTGCAGCGTCTGCTGCCGCGGTTCGGCGGTCCGCGGGCCTGTCCGCAGCAGCCGTCAGAGGTAGGCGAGGGCTTCGCGGACGGTGAGGCGGGCGGCGCGGGTTGCTGCTGCTTCGGTGGCGAGCACGGCGCCGAGGATGACGAGTGTGGTCCAGATGCCGGCGGCGAGCAGGGAGATCCGGAAGGGCAGCGGTGCGGAAAAGAAGAGGTTGCCGAGTCCGGCGCCGAGGACCGCGGTGAGCCCAAGCGTCGGGAGGATCGCCAGCAGGCAGCTGGCGAGGGCAAGGAGGATGCCTTCGGCGGCGACGATGCGGCGAACAGCCTTGGGGAGTGCTCCGATGGCGTGCATGACGCCGAACTCTCGGGTTCGATCGAGGACATTGGCGCTCATCGTCGAGGCCAGGCCGATGATGCCGACCACGCCCAGGGGGAGGGCGATCCCCAGCAGGATCAGGATGATGGGACCCAGGTGACCTTCGCTGATGGCTTCGCTGCGGCTGATCGAAGCCGCGGACTTCACCTCGACTCCCGCGTCGGTGAGGTTTTTGTTTACGGCGTCGGCGACCGTTTTGCGCGTCTGCTCGTCGTGGCTGTTGGTGGCGATGCGCAGCTGGTTCACCCGCTGTGGCTGGCCGGTGGCGTCGGCGAGAGCCTCGGCAGTGGTGTACACGCCGCTGCCGTGCCCTTTTTCTTCGGCGATGCCGACGACGCGCCAGGTGGTGGCTTTTCCACCGAGGGACAGTTGCACGGTGTCGCCGGCGCTGATGTCGGGGACGGTGTTATTGCGGGCGATCTGGTTGAGCACGACCGCCCCGGTTTCAGCCGGGTTCAGCCAGCGGCCTTCCAGCAGTTTGGGAGGTGTGAGCATGGTGGTGCCTGCTGCAATCGCGGTCACCGAGACGCGGCCGTGTCCTTGATCGGGATAGGTGCGGGTGAGGGGGATCTGTCCTGGCCCGGCGACGCCGGTCTTCGCGATGTTGAAGCCTTCGACCCGGCTGATGTCTGGCACCTGCCCCACCAGGGTGGTGACTTCGTCCATCGGGGCCGGGCTGGCCAGTTGCACGTCGACGTCCCAGTTGCGCTGCTCTTTCTGCTCTTCCTGTATCGCCTCCGTACCGGAGCTCAGGGACATTCCGGCGACGAACACCATGCCCGCGCTGGCCAGCAGCCCAACGGACAGCAGGAACCGGGCGGGGCGCCGGATGGTGTTGCGCAGCGCCATGAGCAGACCACGGTCGAGGCGGCGAATGCGACTCAGCCGGGCCAGGACGCCAGTCGCCGCGCTCGGCTTCGAGCCAAGGCCATGGTGGTCGATCGCCGCCCGTACGGTGGTGCGGCTGCTCTTGACAAGCGGTATCAGGGCCATCAACGGTGGCAGGCCGAGGCCGACAGCGAGGACCACCAGGTAGGTCCACCAGGGAGCCGCGAGGCTGGCGGCCCGGATGCCGAGGAGCCCGAGGAGATTTTCGACCGCGACGCGGCCGAGCAGGATGGCGGGGGCCAGTGCGAGCAGTGTGGCCGCTGCGGCCACCAGCAGCGTCATTGCCAGGTACAGGCGCCCGATGCGCATCGAGCGGGCACCGATCGCCTTCATGATGCCGATCTGCGGTATCTGTTGGGTGAACAGGTTGTTGAGCATGTTCGCGACCAGGATCGTGGACAGCAGCAGTGCGGCCGCCCCGCCGGCGAGCAGCGAGAGGAGCAGCGCGTCGGCTTGCCATTGGTGGGGGTGCGCATAGGGCCTGGGAACCTGAATCTCACGGATCGCCAGGCCGTGTTCGCGCTGCAGCCACTTGCCGGCGTCGCCGGCAACGGCCACGATGGCTTCGCGGTCTCGGCTCGGCGTCGCCTGCCCCGGGTCGGCGACCTGGATCTTCAACTGGTCCAGGACGGCCTGCTGCCCGGGCCCGGGCAGCGACGCCGTGGACAGATAACCGCGACCCGTCTGCTCCTGAGGTGAGGGCGAGAGGCTGGGGTCGTACACGGTGTCGGCCACCCGCAGCCGCACGGGTCCGCCGCCGGGTGTCTCGACGGTCACGGTGTCGCCGACCGACACGTCCAGCAGCGAGAGCGTGTCGCGTCCGATAAAGACTTCCCCAGGTGCCGGTGGCCAGCTGCGCTGCTGCATCTCGAACTTCGCCATCCGCATCGGGTCGTCCGGCGCCGCCACGAATACCTGCAGGAGGATCTCCCGTGAACGGCCGTTGACCTCGACCTCGCTGTCGAACTGGGTGCGTCCGGTCGCCTCGATGACGCCCGGCCGCCTACGCGCCTCGGCCGCGATCGCCGCCATCTGCTCGGCGTCGATGGCCTGGTCGAGCAGGATCGTCGCCGACGCCGGCTCGGTGCTCATGTACGCGCTGCCGGTCTCTCTGCCGCTGGCGGCCCAGGCAAAGAGCACCCCGCCGAACGCCGTCAAGCTGATCGCGATCGCGATCAGCATCAGCAGAAACCGGGACCAGGTCGCGCGCAGGTCTCGGCGCAACTTGACCGTCAGCAAGCTGGTCATGCCGACGCCACCGCCGACACGCTTTCGTCGGTGACGATGCGGCCGTCCACCAGGGTCACCTCTCGACCGACGATGGACCTGATGTCGCGTTCGTGGGTGACCACCACGATGGTCCGTCCTTCGGCGTTCAGGTCGGCGAACAGCTCCAAGACGGCGTCGGCCGTGGTGGAGTCGAGGTTGCCGGTCGGCTCGTCGGCCAGCAGGATCGGTGGATCGTTGGCCAGCGCCCGGGCGATCGCGGCACGCTGCTGCTGACCGCCCGACAGCGTGGCGGGCAGTTTGTCGGCCTGGTCACCAATGCCAACTCGTTCCAACAGGTGCTGCGCCCGATCGTGTCGCTCGCCGCTCGGGATCTTGTTGGCGAAATCCATCGGCAGCATCAGGTTCTCGACCACGGTCAGCGTGGGCAACAGCTGGAAGAACTGGAACACCAGCCCGACGTTGCGTCCCCGCCAGGCGGCCAGTCTGGACTCCGACAATGAACCCAGATCGGCGCCGGCGACCCGAACGGTGCCTGCGGTGGGCCGGTCGATACCGGCGAGCAGATTCAGCAGTGTCGTCTTACCGCTGCCCGACCGCCCGACCACCGCGACGAACTCCCCGCGCCCGATGTCGAGGCTGAGGTGATCGACGGCGACGACGTCGCCGGCGCCTAACGGATACGTCTTGACGACGTCGCTGGCCTGTATTGCGTGTTCCATTGTGTAGTGCCTCCGTGTCGAGTCAATTCGCCCGGCGCCTCCAACTGCGCCGGCAGGGGCCCGTGGTCGGGTACGTCGGTGTCTGCGGAGTCGGCAGTTCCTCAGCCATGAATTGCCGCGAGAAACGTCGTGAGTCGCCGCGGCTACAGCACGAGCACCGCACGCCGCACGTGCTGCTTACGGCGCTGCTCGCCCTGCTTGCGCCGCCGGTATCGGGTCATGCCCCGCGGCGCGTGCGCAGGCGGGGTGGCCATCGTCATCCGTGGCCACTCCCTGGCGGTGTGTGGTTGATGCCGGCGGGCGGCGTATGGCCACCGGTGCCACCGGGCGGTGCATGGCGACGAGGGCCGTGGCCACCACCACCGACGAGGAGCACGACGACGACCAGCAGGGCCACGATGGCCAGGATGATTCCAACCACCTTCACCCGACGTGGTATGTCGGTAGACGACTCGCGGTCGTACTCCATGCCGCTGTCGTCGCCCGTTTTGGGGGAGCGGGGCCGGTCAATCACGTGCGTGTCCTCTCGTTGTCCTCGGTCGCGCCTGGCGGCCGTCTCTCGGCAATCGCTCCCCGGCGCCCTGGGGCGGTGTCCAGGTCACCGTCAGCCGATCGCGCCTGCCGACCTGCTCGAGGCGGTCGGCGACGCGCTGTTCAAGCTGGTGCAGGCTTTCCTCGTCGGGGGCCTCGGCGCGCAGGGTCAGGACGCCCGGGTCGGCGTGTAGCGTGCATCGGCCCAAGCCGAAGCTGATCACCCCGCGGTTATCGGACCATTCGACGTGCGCCTGCATCTGTGGGTGCGTCTGCGCCACGAGGTTGACGTGTCGGCAGAGTTGGACGAGGTACCGGCGGGAGCGTTCGGTCGCGACGCGGGCCTCGGCGATCAGCATCGTTTCTTCTTCTCCCGTGACTTGTGTTCTCGGGTGCGCCCTCTACGCGCCAAGCATCGAAGGGCCGGGGCGGAGGCGAAACGCCCTGCGAGGGGACCTTCTGAGTCCCCATTGAGTGGACACGGATCATCGGCCAGGGTGACTCCCAGCGGCGCCCGCGCAGCTACCCTCGCAGTGTCATGTCATCGACGGCCACGGCCCACCGGCTATTCGCAGCCCGGCCGAACTCGGGAGCGCTCCTCGACGTTGCAATCGCGGCCGTCGCGCTCGCCGGCTCGCTGGCACTGCTCTCACACGGCGGCGTCGCCCCCACCCGCCGCGGATCGGGCCAGCTCGATCTGATCGGCGTCGTGCTCACAGCCTGGTCGACGGTGCCGCTCATCGCCTGGCGGCGCTTCCCGCTCGGCGTGTTCGCGGTGACCGCGGCGGCCAGCGTGCTGCTGGCCGGCTTCGGCTATCCGGTCGACCTGATACTCGGCCCCACCGCCGCCCTCTACCTGCTCGCCGCGAGCCGCGAGCGGGAAACCCCGTGGACGGGGCGCACCACCGCCACCGTGATCGGGCTGCTCGTGGCGTACCTGGGCGCGACCGCCGCCGCGCAGGGGACCTTCCCGGGAATCGAACTGCTGCACACCGGTCTCGCCTGGGCCGTGGCCTGGTTCGCCGGGGAGCGAACGCGCTTGCGACGCGAGCACATCGCCGAACTCAGAGCACGCGCCCTGCGCGCCGAGCGGGAGGCGGAGCGCGAGCGGCTGCTCGCCGTGGCTGAGGAACGCGCTCGGATCGCGCGCGATCTGCACGATTCCGCCGGTCACGCGATCAGCGTGATCGCTGTGCGCGCAGGCGCGGCCCGGCTTCGGCACCGCCAGGACCCGGATCGCACGCTCCTCGCGCTGGAGGCGGTCGAGGAGCTGGCACGGCAGACGGTCGAGGAGATCGACCAGATGGTCGGCACGCTGCGCGAGGGCGACCCGGCCGACGGGGTCGTCGAGGCTCCGGCCGGGCTGGCGTCGCTCGACACGTTGATCGCGCACCATGCGGCCGCGGGGCTCAAGGCCACGGTCGAGGTGTCGGGCGCGCCGCGACCGCTTGGCGGCGTCGCCGATCAGGCCGCCTACCGGATCCTCCAAGAGGCGCTCACGAACGCGGCCCGCCACGGTGGGGGCGGCGCACGGATCGATCTCGCGTTCGGCGACGCGGCGGTCGAGCTGACCGTCACCAACCCCGTGCCCACCGATGGCGCGCCGCGGCCCGGCGGAGGCCACGGGCTGATCGGCATGCATGAGCGCGCGACCCTGCTCGGCGGCAGCCTTGACGCCGAGCGCGCCAACGGCGTGTTTCGGGTCCGCGCCCGGATTCCCTACGGAGGTCACCGCTTGTGACGCGGGTGCTGATCGCCGACGACGACGACCTGATGCTCGCCGGGCTCGTCGAGCTGCTCACCGCCGACCCCACGATCGAGATCATCGGCCAGTCATCGACCGGACGGGAAGCCGTCGAGCGAGCGTGCCGGCTCGCGCCGGACGTCGTCCTGATGGACGTTCGCATGCCCGACCTCGACGGGATCGCGGCGACCCGCCAGCTGTCGCGGATGGCCCCGGCAGCGAGGGTCCTGATCCTCACGACCTTCGAGCAGGACGACTACATCTTCGGCGCCCTACGCGCCGGCGCCTCCGGCTTCCTACTCAAACGCACACGACCCGAGGAGCTGATCGCCGCGGTGCACACGATCGCCGCCGGCGACTCGCTGCTCTCGCCGTCGGTCACCCGACGCGTGATCGACCGCATGGCCCAGCAGCCCACTCCCGAGTTCGCCGATCAGACCAAACTCGATGGGCTGACACCGCGTGAGCGGGAGGTTCTCGAGCTCATCGCTCGCGGCTTGTCGAACCGCGAGATCGCTGCCGCGCTCGCCGTCGAGGAATCGACGATCAGAACCCACGTGAAGCGGATCCTGATGAAGCTCGACCTTCGTGACCGGGTCCAGGCCGTGATCTTCGCCTACGAAATCGGCGTGAACCGTCCTGATGGCGGGCGCCAGCCAACACGTCCGCGGACTGAGCCATGAGCCGGCAACCCCGACGACGTTGTTGGCCCAACAACCGCGAGGCGAGCCCGGCCGCGCCGGTGCCTGCATCCGATCCGGGTCCTCAGCCATCTATCGCCGCGGTGGTGCGGTCCGCCGGTCGCTCACTCGTGCTGCTCTCCGGCGGCGAGCGGGCGCCGGACGAGGAAGTGCTGACCCGGGCGGAGGAAGCGATGGCGGGAGGCGCCACCGGCGTGATCTTCGGCCGCAACGTCTGGCAGCGCGACCACGACGAGGCGCTCCGCTTCGTCGCTGGCCTGCGGGACGTGCTCAGCCGCCACTCCCTGGCCACCGACTGAGTCCCCGCGGGTGTTCAGCAGTGTTGCACATTACCCCCTACCGGTATAAGGTTCCGTTCGATGGACCGAGGAGGGGCGATGGCGAGCTACACCGAGCGGAGGGCCGACCACCTCAGGCGGTTGCGCCGGATCGAGGGTCAGGTGCGGGGACTGCAGCGGATGGTCGAGGAGGACAAGTACTGCATCGACGTCCTCACCCAGGTCTCGGCGGTGACCCGGGC
>Ga0210378_10002059_pt1 | contig 10328 bp, 10 predicted proteins | sample PLM1_60_b1redo_FD_155465 | JGI IMG/M metagenome (GOLD analysis project Ga0210378, IMG submission 155465) | Groundwater sediment microbial communities from an aquifer in East River, Colorado, USA - PLM1_60_b1 redo | ecosystem: Environmental > Terrestrial > Soil > Riparian zone | place: USA: East... | reverse complement strand
CCACCCGCCAAAAAACCCTGATCAACCCCGAGGGGTGGGGACTTCTACTTGGCCACCACCGGGGACCTCTACTTGGCCGTTGACATCCACCTCTTCCATCCGGTGCGAGACAACCGCCGATTCGCTGCTGGTGCTCTACGAGAGCCCAGCCAGCGAACGGGGCTCCCCGATGTCTGCTGGCTGTTAGTGGACTAAGGGCCGATCTTTACGAGTGCGGCATCAAATCCCCCTGCGCCAGGCGACGTCCCCGCCGGTTCGGCCGTCGTCCCGCCCGCATCGACGGCCGCCCCCGCGACGTCTCCGAGCGTGTTGTTCGGCGTGGCCACGGTTCCTCTCAATCTCGAGGTCCTACTCGCCGCCCCGTCGAAGACGTGCGACGAAGTCTCAGTGGTCCCACCCAGCAGAGTGGTGCCGTCGGCCGCAACCTCGATGCCATTGGCGTGATCGATGCCCGTGCCTCCCCATGTATTCGACTCCATGGCCCTCCCCTCGGGACTCATCTGCAGGAGGAACGCGTCGTCGCTCCCGGCGCCGAAGCTGTTGGTATCTCCGGCCCACAGAACGGTCCCGTCCGGCTTCACGGCTACGGCGCCCGAGACGTCACCGCTGCGGCCTCCCCAGCTGCGGTCCCAGACCACGCTGCAGTCCGGTGCGAATTTCACGAGCATGGCGTCGACGACGACCTTGCGGTCCGATGCCTGGATCGCGCCGGCCAGGTAAATGTAGCCGTCGGCCGCCACCGCGACCCCGCCCCGAGAGTCGGCGATCTCCGAGGCCGAGTACGCCTTCTGCATGAGGAGCAGGCCTGCCGGGTCGAGCTTCAACAGGATCGCGTCGGAGCCGGACCCGCCGGGTCTCGCGGCGCCTCCGGCGACATAGATGTTTCCGTCGGGTCCAACAGCGACGCTGGTGTTCCCACCAGCGGGTCCCCAGGTCTTTTGCCAGGCGACCGTGCCATCGACCGAGAATTTCAGAACGAGGATGTTCCCGTTCCCGGCGCTCGTCCCGCCGACGACGTAGATCGAGCCGTCGCCACCGACCGCAACGCCCTCACCGCTTTCGGTCCCGCCGCTGTCCCAGCGCTTTTGCCACAGCAGCGATCCTGCTGCGGAGAACTTCAACAGGACCACGTCGCCCGCGACGCCGAGTGTGGAGCCCGTGACGTATGCGGAGCCATCGGGGGCAACGGCGACATCATTCGCCTGGTCGTTGGCGAACTGGGCCGGGCCCTCCCAGGTTCGCTGCCACTCCAGCGACCCGTCCGGCGCGAACTTGACCAAGAAGATCTCGAGCTCGCCGAAGGGGTCAAAGCTGGTGGTGAAACCGGCCAGGTAGGTGCTGCCGTCTGGGGCGATAGCAGTCCCTTCCGTGGCTTCGGAGGCCGGGCCTCCCCACGTCGCCTCCGAGAGCAGGCTGGCCGCCTGTGCGGGAGCGGCCGAGGCCAGCAAGAGGCCCGCCACGAGCGCGGCCGAGGCGAGCCCGGCAAGCACTCGACGGCCCGAAGCCCTCCGGCTTTTGGTCGAACTGCATCAGCGAGTGGGCAGTTGCACCTGAGCTTCATGGACACTCCCAACTCAGTTGGGTGACGGTTTTCTGGCGCGCAGCACCATCGTTGTCTCGGCAGCAGTGTTGTCGGCAGGATCTGCATCGGGCTCATTCGCTGTCACGGTGGCGGTATTGGTGATCGTCCCGTCCCGCGAGGGGTCCGGATCTCGCGTCGGGCCAGGCGATGGGACTCCCACTGGGAGCGCAGCCCAGCATGTCTTGAACTGACCGGGACCATGACGCGATGACCGCCTCGGATCCGGGGTTGCCGGTATCCGCCGCGGGGCCGTTCGGCCGCCCTCAGTGCGTGCACACCGCCGCGTCGAACCCCTCCCCGAACAGCGTCACGTTCCCGCCCGCGGTGATCGGAATGACACCCGCGATGGGGCCGCCGTTGACAGCCGACGCTGGCGTCTCATTCGTCTGGTTCGCACCCGCGTTGGCCGGCGCCGGGGTGCAGCGCAGCGGCGTGACCCCGTGCACGTGTGCAGAAGCCGCCGTCGCGGGCACGACGGTCAGCGCCGCCACGAAGCCGCCGGCGACGGCGAGTCGGCAGAACCCACGCATGCTCGATCCCTCCCTCGACAGATCCCACCTCCACCACGGATCCAACGACGTCCCGGTTCACCGCTACGGCCGAACGCCGGCTGTTCGTCCCTATCGAGCACGGGCCGGCCGTCGCGCTGCCGCCTGTCACGTCGGCGGGTCGGTCCGCCCGGTGCACACGTGGTGGCGGCTGGCCGGCGCTGGAGGTCGGACCGCAGCGTGTAGTGGCCGGCTGCAGCTCGTCCACGGGCGGTAGCGGCGCTGCGGCGCCCTATACGACAGCTCCCACCATGCCAACGCCCACCACGACAGCGAACACCGCGTCGACCCCGATCACGCCGGCTCCGAGCACGGCCATGCCCAGGCCTGCCGGACCCGACCGCTGCCACACGGCGGATCTCACCGCCCGCCTGCGCGCACTGGATTCCGGCGCCGGCCACCGCTACGCCGCCGTGGTGCTCACCAACCGGTCCACGACGACCTGCCGCCTGCACGGATACGGGGGTGCAGCTGCTCGACGCCACCCACCGGCCGCTGCCCACCCGAAAGGTCCGCGCCCGCAGCGCACCGCCGCACCTGGTGACGCTCAAGCCCGGTGCCGGCGCGTACTCCCGGCTGCACTGGGGCGCGGTCAGCACCAGCACGGAGAGCCAGACCCGGCCCTGCCAGCCCACGCCCGGCTACCTGCTGATCACCCCACCCGACGAGACCCAGCCCATCACCCTCACCTGGTCGGACGGCCCGGTCTGCCAGCACGGCCGCATCGAACAGACCCCCTATGCGCCAGGCACCGCCCCCACCGACTGACCGCCGAGTCCGGCAGCGCCACTGGCGGGCACCGGTAGCGGCGAGAGCATGCATTGCTGACACGGAGCCCTGACTCGCCCGGACCGGCGTGACCAGCGGGGCTCCTTTCGGGCCACGAGGTATCTGCTCAGTTGCTCGCGACTCTTCTCCGAGGGAAGGGCTGTCTCCGCGAGAGGGTGGCTGCGATGTCCGCGCTGGGTCGCGCTGTGCCCTTCGGTTTGCTGCTGGGGTGCCTGGTCGCCGCCGGTTGTTCGTCTGCTCCCGCCAGGGATCCGGCTGCGGTCGACCGACCTGCGCCGGCGTCGACCACCCAGTCGGGCGGCTCTGCCTCGCCGAGCGACGCTCCATCACGAACGTCAGCCGCCCCGCTGCGGACCGCTGCCTCGAGCGCCAGCGGCCGCGGAGCCAGCACATCGACGCCGACTGGACAGGGCGGCTCCGGCAGGCCAAGCGCATCCCCCAAGCCGACCGCATTGCCCAAGCCGAGCACGACGAGGACGACCCCGCCACGTCCGCCCGCGCCACCCCCGCCCGTGAACGGTGGCGGCAAGAAGCCCGGCCAAGGGGCGCCGATCCCGATCCCGCCCTTTGAGGTCGACGATGCTCCATGGAACGATCCCGGCGTCCAATCGCACATCGCCAGCCGCATCAGGGAAGCCTGCAAGGACGGCTCGCTTTGTCTCAAGGCCGTGGCCGTGGTCGCAGTGCCGCCCGAGGTGGACGACGGGTCCAACGACTGCCTCATCCGCGAGAAGCCGCCGGAGGGGAAGCCGGTCCTGCGCGGCAGCACGATCACCTTCGTGATCAGCAATGAGTGCGACCCTGCGGAACCGGACCCGAGCGGTTCGGGATGACCAACCCGGCGACGGAAGAGCCGGAGGCAGCCGCCCTACCCCAGCTGCTCAAGCTCGCCGGCAGCATCGTCGCTCCGACCACCCTGCTGACCGCGCTGCTGTTCTACTTCGGCCGGCTGCACTCGTATTGGTTCTTCAGGCACTTCGGGCTCAACTTCACGGTGCTGGACCTGAGTACACAGGACTACATCATCCGCAGTGTGGACGGGCTCTTCGTGCCCATGATCGTGATCGCGATCGTCGGGCTGATCGCGCTGACCGGCTTCTGGGCGGTGCACGTTGCGCTGATCCGGCGTGGCAGCCCGACCCTGACGCGCCGGGTGGTGCTGGCGGTTGCCGTGGTCGGTTTGGTCCTGCTCGTCGTCAGCATCGTCGCGCTGTTCAGACCGGACGCGTTCGCCGCCACCCTGGGACTGCCCGGCCTGTTGCTCGCCGCTGGCGTGTTGCTACTCGCGTACGCCGGACGGCTGCTGCGCACAGCGGCGAGAACTCCGGGTCCGGTGGCTCGGCCCGTCTGGATTCCCGTCGCCGAATGGGGCGGGGTCTTCCTGCTGGTGAGTATCGGCCTGTTCTGGGCCGTCGCGTACTACTCGGCGTCAGTGGGGACAGCCCGGGCGCTGGAGGTCGAGGCACGGCTGGCTAACGAGCCGGGCGTGGTCCTCTTCAGCGCGCAGAGCCTGAGTCTGACGGCCCCGGGCGTCACCGAGGTCGTTTGCGCGAACCCCGCCGCGGCCTACCGCTTCCGCTACGACGGCCTGAAGCTCGTCCTGCGCTCGGGGGACCAGTACGTGTTCCTGCCAACTGCCTGGACGGCGGCAGGCGGAGCGGCCGTCGTCATTCCTCGCACTCCCTCGGTCCGCCTGGAGTTCACCCCATCCACGGCGGCGATCGAACCCGCCTGCTAACGAAGCCCGGCTGCCAAGGCGGGAACGTGGTCGCCATGGCAGTTGAGCGTCAACCATGCCGCCCGTGGAGGGGCCAGTACGGCGCCGCCGGATCCTGAGCGGGTTGATCAACGAGTACAGCGTGGCCGCACGACGAGTGCCAAGCCGGAGGACAGCGAGCTGGTCAGAGCCGCACCAGAGGTTTCCGAGCCCCACACGGTCGCTGAGGCCCGGTGACCAGGTCCAGCCTGGCATCGCACCGGCCTCAGAGGCGCACCCTTTCGCGTTGTCGTCCCTGATGCCCGGGCCGTACCGCTGCCGGCGATTCCGCTGCATCGCGGCGCGTCGCGGCCATGGGAGTTGTCTGCCGAGTCGTCGGCGACGAACGTGGGCGCAGAACCGGGCAACCGAGTAGATCTGGAGGTGCGTCATGTCCAGGCGACAAGCCGCCCGTGCCGCCTTGCTGGTCGCGGCCGTCCTCGTTCTGGCCGCCTGCGCCGCGGGGGCGAACACCGTCGCGCAGGCCAACCAGCCGGACGCGGCTGGGTTCTGGCTGGGGCTGTGGCAGGGATTGATCAGCCCGATCACGTTCCTGATCTCGCTGTTCAACAACGATGTGAACGTCTACGAGGTCAACAACAACGGCAGCTGGTACAACTTCGGCTTCATGCTCGGCGTCGCCATCGTCTTCTCCGGCCCGGCCGGCTCTGGTCGCGCCGTCCCCCGGCGCGCACGGTCCCGCCGCTGACCGGGCAGCCGCGCAGCCCTCTGCGGCCGCGAAGAACCGTCTCCTTCCACCGGTCGCACTCCTGGGAGAACTACGCCGACTGACACCTCGAGCTGACTGCCGCCGCAGAGAAGACCAAGGCCCACGGTTTGCGGATCACCGTCCAGGCTTTCGGTCGGCGCGGCCGCGCCTCGGCCTCGCCTCGGCCTGGTCGTGCGTCGACGAAACGTATGTCAGAGTGGCCGGGCAGTGGCGGTGTCTGTACCGCGCAGTCGACCAGTTTGGGCAGGTCTACACGATTGTTGGCGTACTGCTCGGCGATGTGTAGTGCGTCCGGGGCCGGCCAGGCCGAATGCAGCAGCGCCGTCGTCGGCCGCGGGTGGATGAACGGCTAGCCGGTAGTTCTCCCATCGGCCTGGCGCGAGGTGAAGGCCAAGGCCCGAGCCCTCGACCCCGACTGGGACCACCCGGACCGCGTCGCCCGGCGGGCCCGGATGCGTGGGGACATAAGTTCAATGCAATCGTGAGCGTTAGGCATGGGTGCTTGAAGTGGCATCATCACCTTCGCCAGCTTCGACCAGGTTATGAACCCCGCTCTCGGCAAACTCTCTTTCCTCTGACCGTACCCCCGTCGCACAGACGTCAGGCCTGCCCGCCCATCCCGCCGCCGCCGCGAGGGGCACGCCCGGCAGCGCACCCCCTTCCGCGGGACTGCGGCCGGCGCTACCGTGCGGGCATCGCGACCGGTCTGCCTCGAGACGGGTGCTCCGCCGCCCAAACATCGGTCCACACCCATGGACGTGGAGGGGCTCAATGAGGACCCCGCACAGTCTCGACAGGACCCGTACGGCGCTGCTCCGCGCGGTCGTCCCTACCCACCCCTCCGGGATGAAGGAGCTTCGGATGCGTGTCCACCCGCGCCTTGCCACGATCGTCGCGGCCGCCTGCCTGATCGGGGCCTCGGCTGCCGCACCGGCCATGGCACACTCGCCGGATCACACCCCGGCCGATCCCGTCGACGGCCCGATCGAGGACGGCCACCAACACGGCGGCGACGACGGCCACCTCCCGCCGTCGAGCACGAACGTGAAGCTGATCGGCAAGGTCAAGCTCACCAACGTTACCGGCGGCGTGGCCGATGTCGGCGCCTTCGGCGACTACGCCTACCTGAACGCCTTCAATCCCGAATGCGCTAATCGGGCCGGGGCCCAGGGCACCGGCGTCCACGTCGTCGACATCAGCGACCCGTCCACTCCCACGAAGGTCGGCTTCCTGCCCTCCGAGCCCAACAGCTACCAGGGCGAGGGCGTGCACGTAATCTCCTACGCGGGCCGATCCGTCCTGGTCCACAACAACGAGACCTGTGACAGCGGCAAGCCGGTCGTCTCCGGCTTCGCCGTCTGGGACGTCACCAACCCGGCCGCGCCGCTCAAGCTCGGCCAGTTCGGCGACACCACCCCGGCCGTCCCGTTGCAGACGTACCACACCACGCACTCGGTACAGGGCTTCGTCTGGCAGAACCGCGCCTATGCGGTGGCTCAGGACAACCAGGACCTGAAGGACGTCGACATCTTCGACATCACCCCGGCCGTCACCGGTGCCGGCCCCGCAGTCCTCGTGTGGGAAGGCGGGCTGGAGGACTGGCCGGCCGCCCAGGCGCCGCTCGCCAACGGTGACACCGTCTTCCACCACGACATGCAGCAGAAGGTGATCGGCGGTCACAACTTCCTGTTGCTCTCGTACTGGGACGCGGGGCAGATCCTGCTGAACGTCGACAACCCGGCCAGTCCGGTGTTCGTCACGGACTCGGACTTCCCGTCCCCCGACCTCGCCGGGTTCGCCGTGCCCGAGGGCAACAGCCACCAGTCCTACTGGAACTCGAACGGCGACTTCGTCCTCTCCACCGACGAGGACTTCTCGCCGACCCGCACGCTGTGCGAGATCACCAGCGGTCCGAACACCGGGCCCACCGGGTGCGGTGAGTTCGGGTGGACAGTCCCGATAGCGACCAACTTCCCCGGCGGAATCGACGGGCAGACGGTTTGGGGCGGCTCAGGGTGCGTCGAGGACGTCGACGGCAACGGCGTATCCGACCGGGCCGAGGTTCCGGCCGCCACCGACCCGAACCAGGTCATCGTCTTCAGCCGCGGCACCTGCTTCTTCTCCATCAAGGTGGAGTCCGGCCAGTTGGCCGGCTACAAGGCGGTGGCCGTCGGCAACAGCCACGGTGGGAGCCGCAACGGCCTGGTCGGCGACGCATTCCTCTGCGGCGGCCAGGGACACGAGTTCACCAAGACGGCTTCCGCCGTCTGCATCGGGCATCGGGCCATGCACCAACTGTTCAACGATGAGCCGGCGTTTGGCGGCGCCGAGGTCGTGGACCTGCCGGCGATCGGCACCCTCGGTGAGCGGCTGACCGCGAAGGGCGGTGTCTTCGACGGCTGGGGCTACGTGCGACTGCACGACGGGAAGACTCTGAAGGAGATCGACGCGTACGCCGTGCCGGAGGCGCTCGACCCCGCGCACGCCGCCGGATTCGGCAACCTCACCGTGCACGAGGTCAAGACCGACCCGCGCAAGGGCGTGAATCTCGCGTACTTCAGCTACTACGACGCGGGCCTGCGCGTGGCGAAGTTCGGCAAGAACGGAATCCGCGAGGTCGGGCACTACATCGCCGAGGGCGGGAACGACTTCTGGGGAGTCTTCCCGATCCAGCTCGGCAACCGGGCGGTGCCATACCTCCTGCTGAGCGACCGTGACAGCGGTCTGTGGATCTTCCGCTACACCGGCGACTGAGATCCCGCTCGCGTCCGAGGGGCGGGAAGCCGCGGCTTCCCGCCCCTCGGCGTCAGCGACAACCTCGCGCAGCTGATGTGAGCACGGTGCCGGCGCGGCCTACGTGCGCCCAGAAACAGCGAACGCCACACCGCCGCCATCGCCGTCGTCGGGGACCTGATCGAGGAAACGATCGCCGACGGGCACCCGCTGCCGGAGGCCGAGGAGGTCCGCTGCCGGCTGCTGGCCGAGCGCGGCGTCGAGGTCGACCACGTCACGGTGTACCGGTGGGTGCAGCGGTTGACCCCACTGTCGCCGACGCCGCCCGGCAGAGGTCGATCGGCGGGGAGGTCCGGAGGCGCACACAGAGCCGCTCAGCGGGGCGGCCAGTGGCCACGCTCCGCGCTCACCGGCCGGTCACCGGGTCGAGCAGCTGCAGCTCCGGCCCGATCTTGCGCAGGTCACGGGGATCGCTGGTCACGACCGGGTGACCGCGCTGCCGGGCGCAGAGCACCACGGACACGTCCACCACGTCCACGGCGCCGGTCTCAGCGCAGAGCTTCCCGACCGCGACCGCGGCCGACCGGTCGAGCGGGACCACCTCGACCAGCGTGGAGCCGAGCAGTCGGGCCAGGCGAGCCTGCCGGGCGCTCGCGCGCCAGACCTGCGCGAGCACTCCGGCCGGAACTGCCAGCGGGCCGCGCTCAGCGAACGCGAGTCGGACCAGCTCCCGCATGTAGGGGCTGCCGGCTTCCAACGCGATCAGCGCGCCTGCGTCGAGCGTGGTCCCGGTCACTCCACTGGGCCGCGTCGAGCGAGTGAGCCGCCCGAGCTGGCCTTGCTGGTGTGGCGGCCCGCTGCGGCCTTGCTGGTGAAGCGGCCTGAGCGGGCGGAGCGGGTCGACCGGCCCGGGGCTGGCCGGCGTGGTCCCGACTACTCCGGCGACGGCGCGTCCACCCCCAACGCCCGCCGAGCCCACGCCCGGTGCTCCTCCGTCGTGGCCGTCCCGCCCCGGGCCTCGTCCTCGTCCAGCAGCTGCAGCAACTCCTCCTCGGCGGACCGCCGGGCCAGCGCCTCGGACACGTATGCGGATACCGACGGCGCTCGGCCCTCCGCGACCGCGGCCCGGGCCGCCGCCACCTGCTCGTCCGGCAGGCTCACCGCGATCTTCTGTGTCATACCGTCAATCATACCGAACGATTGGGTACGGCTGGGCGCTTGCCTGTGGCGGGGCCGGCTGTCAAGTGGTGATGCCGGCCCAGTCACTTCCGGGATCCGCCCGGTGGTTTGCTCGCCCTGCGGGAGCTGGAGCCACACACCACCTGGCGGCATCGGGATGGGTGGGCGGCGACGCGCGGCACGACCGCACCGCGGCGTACGCCTCGTCTCCAAGGGTGCGGAGCCGGTGGTGGCAGCGGCGGGTGAGTTTGCGGGCCACCGACAGCATCGCCCGCTTGCTCCCGAGCCGGTCTTTGACCTGTTGCCGAACATCGCCTTCCGCGACACGCCGGCTCGGTGCGGCAGAAGCGCGTCGAACCAGGCAAGGTCCTCGCCGGTCGGCTTCGGGAAGCTGGGCGGAGGCGGCCGCGTTGCCGGTAGCGGCCGAGACCGCGGTGCGGGCGCTGACCCTGCTCGAAGTGTCCGCCGGACACACCCTGGTGATCAACGGTGCCGCTGGCGGGGTGGGCACGGCGGCGGTGCAGTTCGCCCGGGACCGGAACGCCACGGTCATCGGCACCGCGAGCCCAGCGAACCACGACTTCCTCCGGTCGCTGGGTGCCATGCCGACGACGTACGGCGCGGGAGTGGTCGACCGGGTGCGGGCACTCGCCCCAGCGGGCGTGGACCTCGCGTTCGACGTCGCCGGCCAGGGCGCGCTCCCGGAGCTGATCGAACTCACCGGCAGCCCGGAGCGGGTGCTCACCATCGCCGATCCCCAGGCCGGGCAGTACGGGGTGCCGTACACCAGTGGCGGCGGGCAGCGGTCCTACCAGGCGCTCGGCGAGGCGGCGCGGCTGTTCACGCAGGGTCGGTTCACGCTTCCCGTCGCGCGTACCTTCCCGCTCGCCGACGCCCCGCAAGCCCACCGGATCAGCGAGCAGGGCCACGTCCGCGGCAAACTGGTCCTGCTCCTGGACTGAGAGAACAACCCGCCACCGATTCCCCCGGCCGCCCATGATCACGCAGAGC
>Ga0210378_10002058_pt1 | contig 10329 bp, 12 predicted proteins | sample PLM1_60_b1redo_FD_155465 | JGI IMG/M metagenome (GOLD analysis project Ga0210378, IMG submission 155465) | Groundwater sediment microbial communities from an aquifer in East River, Colorado, USA - PLM1_60_b1 redo | ecosystem: Environmental > Terrestrial > Soil > Riparian zone | place: USA: East... | reverse complement strand
GGGGTTCGCCGCGCTGTTCGCCCTTCCGAATCTAGAGAGCGGTGACCCTGCCGACGTCTTCTTCTCGACCGAGCCGAGGCTGGGAGTGAAGGCATCGGGGTGATTCTGGACCCGGGATCAGCGGCGAGGACGGCTCGATCGTTGCGGATGGAATGTTCCAGGCGTCGACGGCGATCTGCGGAGGAGCGGCGGACATGTCGTCGACCACCCAATCGACCAGGACAGCATCCGAATTGGGCAGGGACATCTGCCGAACAAGGTCACTGGTCGCTGTGACGAAGTCCTCGCGGAACGGTGCCAGGAACTGCTCTATCTGCTCGTGGGTGCGCGGATCTCCGAGACTGCTGTACGTATCTGCCCAGACAAGACCTATCACCCGCCCGGGCAGATGGAGCGCAGCCTCGACGATGACATCCCCGCCCATCGAGTGGCCGATCATCGCCACCTCTGACAGCGCAAGTTTCTCGACCACGGCCACTACATCGTCGCCGAAGGCCGGCATCGTCCACGCCTGGCGGCCTGCCCCTGAGTCCCCATGGCCCGGCAGATCGATGGCCACGACCTGGTATCGCGTGGCGAAATAGTCAATCTGACGGCTCCAGTAGCTTCGGTCGCACGACCAGCCGTGGACGAACACCAGCGCTGGTTCCCCCGTACCGTGCACCTCGTAGCAGACAGGAATGCCATCGGTGGAAAGGACAACGTCCTTCATCGGCCACCTGCTGAGAGCTGCATGCTGACCCAATCATGGCTCGCCACGCGGCGCCGGTGCCAGCACGGTTCGAGCGAGGAGCCCTGCTAAACGATCGAGGCTTCCTGGGGATTCATGCCCAAAGTGAAAAGGTCGATCCGAACCGTCGTTCCCGTCGAGTCCCGGAGGTCCGACACATGAACCGTTCCACGATTCCGACAGCCGTGTCGATATGCCTTGCCGTCCTGCTGACCGTCGGACTATTCGGCCCGGTGGCCGCGTCCGCGGCACCCCCGTCAGGCTCAGCGATCCCGACCGGCTTCCGCGCCCAGTCGCTGACCTGGGTGGGGCCCAAACAGGGCTGGATGCTCGGCGACGCTCCGTGCGGTACGTCCACGTGCACGACCGTCGTCGGCACCACCGACGGCGGTGGTACGTGGAACACGCTCGGGACCTTGAACGCACCCCTGACCTTGGAGGAGGAGACCGGCGTGACGGAGCTCCGGTTTGCCGACGCTCTACATGGGTGGGCGTTCTGGCCCGCGTTTTGGGCGACGAAGGACGGCGGGGTGACGTGGACCAAGCAGAGGCCGCCCGGTGGGGGCCGTCAGGTCAAGGCGCTCGCCGGAGACTCCGATGGGGTCTACTCGCTTGTCTCCTTGTGCCGCCTGAACCACCCCTGTAACGACCCATCGACGCTTTGGCGCACGACCGCCGGCACCGGGTCGTGGACGAAGGTATCGGTCACACTGCCGGTCGTGACGACGGCGGTGCTGGCTGTCCACGGCGTCGTCGCGTACCTGGCCGTCCCGGCCGGTTTCGCTTTGTCCGCCGACGTGCTGGACGTGACCGTCGACGGCCAGCAATGGTCGTCGCGCCCGGACCCCTGCCGCCCAAGTCAGGACGAGACGCTCGTGGATGTGGCCCCCATCTCCGACACGAAGGTCGCGCTCCTGTGCGTGGGCAACCCCGGGTTCAGCAAGGCCGATAAGCGCGTGCTCCGATCGAACGACACGGGGCAGACGACGTCGCCCGCCGGAAGCACGCCCAGGGATGGGATAGTCTCGTCGCTCGCGGTCGCGCCGAACGGCACGCTGGCCGTCGAGTCGTGGTCGGACGGCAGTTGGATATATCGAAATGGCGGCGGTCAGAGCTGGACCACGTCGGTATCGCTGGGCGACTTAGGCGAGGGCTGGAACGATATCTTGTTCACGACGAACAAGGTCGGGTGGATCATCACGGGCCTGCGGCTTCTCCCTGGCTCCCCGGCGAACTCTGGGGAACCCAGGACGGTGGAGTCACCTGGGGTCCAGCGCTATGAACGGGCAGGTACCCCTTGCAAGGTCCAACCATTGCCGTCGGGGTCGCTGAAGAAGGCGAACGATTCATACGGGCCGTCCACGGCACCGGGCACCCATGAACCTGATTCGCGGTCGAGGTGCTGGATCTCACCTACATCCACGCCGCGACCGACGAGCTCCTCACGCGCGGCTTTGATGTCGGACACGACCAGGTGCATGGCCTGCAACGAGCCCGGCGGCATGGTCTTGATATCAAGGCCGAGTACGATCGAGCAGGCGGAGCCGGGAGGCGTCAGCTGGACGATGCGCCCCACCCCGCTCACCTGAGTGTCGACTTCCTCTTTGAACCCGACCTTTTCGGTGTAGAAGTCCTTGGCGCGGTCCACGTCCGAGACCGGGACCGGCACCAGCTCGAGCTTGAAGTCCATGAGGATCTCCTTTCCGGTGGGTCGATCCATCATTACCCGACGGAGACTAGGCTATCCTCGATCGGCGCCAGGTACTGGGCGAGACGGCGTGTCGTAGGTCTCGGCCTTGGTCGTGTCCGACCAGGCCAGTCGTTACGACCGACTCAGTGGGGTAGTCATCGTCAGACTCGGCGTGGATGGGCCGCTCGTTCGGCACGATCTCCCGGTAGACGCCCCGCATCCCCATACTTCGGTCCGAGGAAGACTCTTGAGGATAGGAAATCACGAGTAACATGCCTTCACCCGCTTTGAGGTGAGGCATCGGAGGAAACCGACGATGGGCGAGCCAGAGGGTAGCCGCGCTCACACTCGCCTCGTTGCGGCCGCCGTAGGTGCACTCGTTGCCGCCACGGGCATCGGTGGGGGCGCCTACATGTTCTTCATAAATCGCGGCCCAGGATCTGCTTCCGCAACGCCGGCAGGGTACTACATCGCTCTGCCGGATGAGCCGCTCGGGGCAGAGGATGGGCTACAGATCCTTGATGCCACCACCAATCTCCCCGAGGGGACCGTGTTCGAGCTCAGCATCGGCTCGCCAGACATCGAGGGCAGCTCTGGCGGGCCGGTAATCGAAGCCGGGCTGATCCGGATTCGCGTTGCGAACAATGCCTGCCGGGAATCGCACGGGGTGCTTCAGAGTCCGTCAATTACCGTGTCCGTGATCGTGGCTCCCTTCGACGTATCCGGCCCTATTTCCGGCGGAAGGGCTCGGTCATCGCCTCCAGATGACAGTGCGAAACAGCCGCAGGAGGTGCGCGCAGTCCTGGGTGATGCCTTCGAGAATCTGTGGGGCGATCAGGTGAAGGAGACGGATAGGGGCAAGATGCTTCAAGCCGAGAAGAGCTACAACCTGCCGGTCGAGACATGCACCCACAAGCTCGTGGATACGGAGGGGGGAGGATTGCGCCAGATACCTCTCAAGCCTCCCCGCGAGGGTGACATCCAGCTCTTCGAGTGGTGTCCCACCCTCGACGGGACGCTCCAATTGGAGGGAGGGAACCCGGCGGAGGCGGCCGATGTGGCTCTCCGGTTCGACGGTGCGATCTTGATCGACGACACCGCGACCTACGAGGCTCTGGCGGACCCGGTGGTTCGCTTCCCGTCCGACTGGTATCCGGCAGGCGGGCAGGAGCCTGGACTGAACAGGCCGGTCGTCGTGGCGAGCTTTCCAGCAGCCGATGGTGAAGCCGTCGCCCGAAGCTGCGGAGAAGACGTAGCCCAGAGGACGTGGCAGGTCGTGCTGAGCGACGGCGACACCGATGTCGCGCTAGTCAGCTACTACCTCGTCTTGAGGGAAGACGGATGGAAGGTCTGGGGCACCCTGGAGGGGCATGGGGAGAGGACCCAGCCCTACGGCGGCTAGAGGGCGATCAGCCGAAAGGTGCGTCGGCGGCCCCCGGGTTGGCTCGCAACGGGGCGATCGCCCGAACCGAAACGGGTTAGGGAGACGGGCTTCAGGGCTGGCCGGGAAGACCACCTATCTGCATCAAGAGCAGCAGCGCGTCGTTCATTCCCCAGTGCTCCACGACCTTGCCGTCCTTCAGCCGGTAGACGGCCCAGGACTCGAAGTCGACTGGCTTGCCGTTGGCGGGAACCTGGAAGAGGGGGAACCCGCCCTGGTTCGCCCCGGTGACGCGGTTGCGAACGAACACCCGGTCGCCCTCCGCGATCAGATCCAGGATCTCGACCTTTCGGTCGGGGAACGACTGCATGGTGCCCTGATGCGCCATCTTGGACCCTGCCAATCCCTTGGGCAGGCCCTGGACGCCCGACTGCGAGTTGTCGAAGTCCTCCGCGAAGTACTGGTCCAGCTCATCCAGCTTGCCGGCGTCCCACGCGTCCTCGATGGACCGAACCACCGCCGCGTTCTCTTGCGACATCTGTTCTCCTCTCCCTTCCTCGACTGGATGCCAATACGACGCACGCGAGGACTGGATTCGACAGAAATGTTCTAGGCGCGGGGGAAAGCCGATCGTATACTTCGGGCACAACTCCACACCTCCTTCCCCCAATATGACCATCGCCTTAGCGAAGAGCACGCTTTCGTTCCTCGTCTTCCTGGCGATGGCGCTCGCCCTGCTGGCGCTCTTGCCTCACCTTGCGGGCGTGATGCGCGGCCGGCTTCGCGCCGGGCGAAGCTCGCCACGCGGACGCCGTGTCTCGGCCACCCTGGAGGTTCATGCGAAATCGATAGAGAGGCTGGAGGCCGCCGTTCGACAGCTGGCGCTGGGCGAACGAAGGCTGGGAGAGCTGGCCGAGGCGTCGGTCCGCCATCTGTCCGTCGTTCGGTTCGACGCGTTCGAGGACATGGGTGGCCGGCTTTCATTTTCGGCCGCGCTCCTGGATGGGCGCGGGGACGGGCTGGTCATCACATCCATCAACGGCCGGCAGGAGAGCCGGTGCTACTCCAAGCAGGTCCGAGGCGGTTCCAGCGTCCACAACCTCACCGACGAGGAAAGGCAGGCGATCAAGGAAGCCCTTGAGGGCGGGAGTTCGAAGCTGGTAACGGAGGCGTCCAGGTAAGGAGGGAGGAAAGATGTTCAGGCGAGGAGAATCCGAGTCAGAGAAGGAGCATGGGCACGGGCCGATCGAGCCCAAAGAGGTCCGTGTGAAGGACGGGCAAGGCGCGGAGGTCACCATCGTCGGTCCGGGCGCGCGGCTGGAGGGAACACTCATGTCGGCCGGGTCCCTTCGGATCGACGGGCAGGTTAGTGGTTCGATCAACGCAGAGGGCGACGTCCTGCTCTCGCCCCAGGGTGACGTCGAGGCCGACGTCAGCGCCCGGAATGTGACGGTGGCGGGACGGATCAAGGGCAACATCGTTGTGAAGACGAAGGCGGAGATCGCCCGCGGTGGCCGTGTGGAGGGTGACATCACATCGAAGACCCTGGTCGTAGCGGAGGGGGCATCGTTCCTCGGCCGCTCGATCATGGACCCGCCGGCGTCCAAGGCGGCCGTCGCCCCTCCGGCACGCGCTCAGGAGCGTGCCGTGGGTGGGGAGAGTGCGGAGGCAGGGCAGAAGCTGGTGGTCCCAGATCGAGGTCAGGAGATTGCCCAGCGCCGCTAAGCTAGCGAGCGTGCTCGACCTTAAGGCCATAAGAGGAGACCCGGGGCCCTACCGGGAGGCGCTCGCGCGTCGCGGGGCGGCCGCGGACCTTGACCACGTTCTGGCTCTTGACGATGAGCGCCGGAAGCTGACCGTGAGGGTCGAGTCGCTCAGGGCGGAACAGAACCGCGGGGCGAAGGCCGTCGGCGCTGCGAAGGATGCCGCCGAGCGCGAGCGGGTGATCAGCGACCTACGGTCCGTCGCGGACGACCTGCATGAGCTGGAGCCCAGGCTGGCCAGGGTCGAGGAAGAGCTCGCCGAGGCATCAGCGCTCCTGCCGAACCTCTTGCATGAGAGCGTCCCCCCCGGCGAGACCGAGGAGGACAACGCCGAGATCGGGAGGTGGGGCGAACCGCCGTCGTTCGACTTCGAACCCCAGGACCACCTGAGGCTGGGACAGGCTCTACGGATGATAGACGTGGAGCGAGGTGCGAGGACATCGGGTTCACGGTTCGCCTACCTGACCGGACCGGCGGTCCAGATCCAGTTCGCACTCATGCGGTACGCTCTCGACTTCGCGCAGGCCCAAGGCTTCATGCCGGTGATCCCTCCTGTGCTGGTCCGCCAGGAGGCGTTGTTCGGCACGGGGTTCCTTCCCCGAGGGGCCGAGCAGCTCTACCGCATCGGCGATGACGACCTGTACCTGATCGGGACCTCCGAGGTGTCGCTCGCCTCCATGCATGCCGGGGAGATCCTCGAGCCGGGTGTGCTCCCCATCCGGTACCTCGGATACTCAACATGCTTTCGGCGGGAGGCGGGGACGCACGGCAAGGACATGCGAGGGATATTCAGGGTGCATCAGTTCGACAAGCTGGAGATGTTCAGCTTCACACTGCCGGACCAATCGTGGGACGAACACGAACGCATCCTGGCCTGGGAGGAGGAGTGGTTCCGGTCTCTGGAGATCCCGTACCGGGTGGTGGATTGCTGCATCGGCGAGCTGAGCGCGTCGCAAGCCAGGCGCTACGACATCGAGGCGTGGTTCCCGGGCCAGGGCCGCTACCGAGAAGTCACCTCGGCCTCCAACACGACCGACTACCAAGCCAGGCGGCTTGAGTGCCGTGTGCGCTTGAAGGAGGGAATCAGGCCAGTCCACACTTTGAACGGAACGCTCTGCGCCATCCCCCGAACGTTGATCGCGCTCCTGGAGAACGGTCAGCGCGCAGACGGCTCGGTGGAGCTGCCACAGGCGCTCCACCCGTACCTTCCCGAAGGAGGATTGACGCTGCGGCCGGCCTGACTCAACGCTTGACGCCGGCGGTATCGTTTTCGACAAGGCAGGGGGAGGTGGGAAAAACGCTCAGGGAAGTCGATCGCTCCGGCTTGACGGACGAAGACCTGCCGCCCTTCACTGAGGATCCGGTGCCAAGCTATGGCGCACTCGTCCCGGACCTGTTCGTGGTGCACGCTGCCGAGGGCGACGGAGATGGCTCGGGTCTGGCCCGCTTCTGCCACACGAACGACGGTAGCGGAGAGAAGGGAAGCAGGCCGTACCACTGGCATTGGTCGATCGGCAACCAGGGACGGGCCTTCCGTCACCTGCTCTGGGACGAGAAGGGGGCACATGCAGGGTGCATCAACGATAGGGCCGTCGGCGTGGAGCACGCGGGTTTCAGCAGGAAGACCGACTGGGACAAACGTACGGCCCAGCTCTCGGCCAGCGCGCAGATCTGTGCCAACTTCTGCCACTTCATTGGTCGGGCGCCGAGTCGCGATTTCATCATCGGCCACGTCGAGGATGTGCGTTTCGGGGGCTGCTCCGATCATTTCGATCCGGGGAAGAGATGGCCCTGGGACGACTACATGGAACGGGTCCAGACGTTCTACGAAGGAGGGAGCTTCCTCATGGCGCTCAAAGAAGAGCAGCAGAAAGAGATCTTCAAGTTCATTAACACGGCCGATGAGAAAGGGGCGGACGGCGGGAATCTGGCGGGTACCGTCAACTTCTTCTTCGGGGTCCGCACCTTCATGCGGAATCTGAGCGAGAACGAGAAGGGCAACTTCAAAAGACCTCCCGACAACGACCCGGGAGCCGCCGATCGGCAAGCTGGATGGGACTTCGCAGAGAAGCTGTTCGGAGTGGCTGCTTCGCCGCTAGACGCTCGCCCCGAGCGCCTGTAGGAACGGGCCCATCTCGCTCCTCCAGATGCGGTGAACGTTAAGCCGCAGGACCTTGCCGTCCGGTCGGCGGTATCGAAACGAGCTCCACACGCTCCCGACCTTCACGTCGGACACGACTCCCCGCGTCCGAGGGTCGGCGAACGCCAGCCCCTTGAACTTCGTTGACCACCTGGACTGGCCCAGGAAGACGACTCGCCTATCGGTCGCGGCCACGTAGTAGTACTGGGTGAAGAGCTGCCCGATCAAGCCGAGGAGGCCGAGAGCAAGCCACGGGTTGGGCCCGGCTATGACGCTGAGGGACACCACCTCTTGTTCGCCGGGGGCGAGCACGGACCTGAGCGACTCGCTCCCCAGTTCCTTGATCCTGTCCTTCCGGAACGCCACCTTTGCCCCCTTCCCCCCGTCAGACGACGGGACCCCGTTCGCGACCCAGTCGCCCGATCAGCGACGCCGCCTTCGCGGTCCCAGGACTCTGCTGGAGCCGGTCGGCGATGCCGCCCATGTTTGCACGCAAGCCGTCATCCGCAAGCAGCCGGGCGAGTGCGGCCTCGAGGTCCTGGTCCTCGAACGAGTAGGGATCGAGCCGGGCGCCGAAGCCGAGGTCGGCTATCCGCTGCGCGTTATCGTACTGATCCCAGAAGAGCGGGAGCGCGACCATCGGCTTGCCGAAATGGAAGCTCTCAGTGACCGTGTTGTTCCCGCCGTGGGTGACCGCGACGTCGACCTGCGGCAGGATGCTCGTCTGCGGCAGGAACTCGGCTCCGACCATGTTGTCAGCGAGGGCGAGCTGTTCGTGTTGCGGGCCCATGCTCACGATCACGCCATGCTCCGTTTCGGCGAGCAGGTCGATGAGTCGGGTCATAAGCGGAACGTCGGCCGAGCCCAAGCTCCCGAGGCTCAGATAGACGAGCCGCCCACTGCCCGCACGTAGGCGATCGGGGACCTGGAAGGGCGCGTCGGTAGCCCGCACGCAGGAATCGAGACGATGCCAGTTCGGTGCGAGCGGGCGGGACCGCTCGTAGTCGGCTTCCGCCGGGTACACGTAGAGATTCAGATACGGCGACTCGTGGATGAACTCGCCCTCGGGCAGGGCAGGTGCCCCGGCGGACCTGCAGAAGGAATCGAAATCGGTATGGAGGCCTGCGTGCAACTCGCGGTAACGCGTCCGGAATTCGTCCCAGTGGGCCCGGTCCGAGCTGGGATAGCCGGAGAACGTTGGCGGTAGATCCGGGTCCTTCATCTCCAGGGGGTTGCAGGACATGATCCGCACCCAGGGGACGCCGGCAGTATGCACTGCCGGGAACGCCACCACGTTGTCCTGGACGATCACGTCGGGCTGGAGGTCGGCGAAGATCTCTCTCAGCCTCGCCTGCACATACTTCGCTCCGTCGATCAGCTCCATCCAGATCGGCCGGATCAGGGTCTCGAGCTGTTCGATGGTCGGCTTCCGGAACTGGGGAGCCGTGTCCCTGATGAAGTCCTTCCAGAACTGCCCGGGTGTCTCTTCGATTAGAGGCTTCGGCTTCAAGCGCATGAGGGCCTCTTCGAAGCCCTTGGCCTCCAGGGTGCCGGCGAAGGACTCCTCGACGACGAAGACGACCCTCGCTCCCATGGCCCTCAGGACGTTGGCGATGCCCACGCAGTTGTTCGTTGGACCGTAGGCGCCCTCGGGGAAGAAGACGATGGTCGGCCGCTGCTGGCTCATCGCCCGATCGCGAGCAGCGCCAGCCCGCCCAGCACGACCGGCACGCCCGCGATCTGGGAACGCGAGGGTCGCTCCGCGAGGAACAACAGGCCGCCGGTCACCGGTAGCAATGGGTAGGTGGCCGACGCGGCGGCCACAATCGAGACGAACCCCAGCTCGCTCCCCCTCGCGAAGCTCGCGAACGCCAGGGTGTCCATGAGCCCTGCCAGCAGCGCGAACGTGATGGGCCATCGGCCGAGGGGGGACTGCCTTCGCCCTCCCCGGAAGAGCGAACGGACCGAAAGAATCGCGAGCGTTCCGAGGGCACCGATCCGTTCGACGTAGACGACCTCGAACCAGCCGACCCTCTTCGCGTAGCGCGCGATGAAGTACGCACCGAAGCCGAAGCCGACCATCGCCGCGATCGCGAAGTACACGCCTGCCCTCGACCCAGGCGTGCGAAGGTGTATCGCCCTCGGGTCGGTCGATGCCATGATCACCCCGAGGAGGGTGACGCCGGCGCCCGCGAGCGCCAGGGCCGGCACACGCTCTTTCAGCAGGGCCAGGGACAGGACGATCACGATTGAGGCGTAGCCGGCCACGATCGGGCTCACCAGGGCGACGGGGCCGAGCTGGAGCCCGCGGTAGAAGAGCCGGTAGGTGAGGGCTCCCAGCACACCGACCAACAGGAGGCCCAACATGCTCCCACCGAGGTCGGGCATCGGTGGCTTCGCCGCGATCAGCATCACCGTCAGCATGAGGAACCCGGCGAACTGTGACACGACGACGGTGGCGGCACTCCCCATCCTGCGGGAGACCAGGGCTGCCGTGAAGTCGGCTATCCCCCAACCCAGCGCCGCGCCCAGTCCGTAGATCACTTGGGGATCACGAGGGCATCCACCGCGACACAGCCGTTCGGGCCGGCGATCAAAGGGTTCACGTCCAGGGCCTCTATTTGC
>Ga0210378_10002057_pt1 | contig 10334 bp, 9 predicted proteins | sample PLM1_60_b1redo_FD_155465 | JGI IMG/M metagenome (GOLD analysis project Ga0210378, IMG submission 155465) | Groundwater sediment microbial communities from an aquifer in East River, Colorado, USA - PLM1_60_b1 redo | ecosystem: Environmental > Terrestrial > Soil > Riparian zone | place: USA: East... | reverse complement strand
CGGAGGCCCCAGAAGCCCCAACAGCTGGAGGGGATACGACGCCATCGGCGGTCCCGGAGTTGGCAGTGTGGGAGGAGCCCCGGTGACAGGTGGCGGCGGTTGGTCTTTCGTGCCGGAGGGCGAGGGTTCTTGACTCGCCGCCTGGGAGGCGATCAACCCGACGACAATCCCGACGACCGCACCCGTGCCGACTCGGCGGAACCGCGCGAGCATTGACCGCCCCTGGGAGCGTAGCCTACCTCGAGACCGACTCATCGCTCTTGCGTGCAACACCAGGGACAGATTATATAAGCGGATTCGTTCAAGAGCGTTCATCCTTTTCACGAGCGCGCGCCCACTGCCCCGTCGAGGGCCGCCGCCACGGTGCACGCCGCGAGTCTTGGGTGCAGGGTCGCGATGCCGCGTTCCCCCGGCGCCCCCGTGACAAAGAACGTGGCCGCAGCGAGCCAGCGATCATACGCTCGGTTCGTGACATAGCGATGCAAGAGCGCATTTATATGAAATGTACCTTCCCCTAGATTCAGATCCAGTTCGAAGGTGCACTCGACCTTCTGATCGCGGTCGAGGGTAATCGCGTCTGCCCCGAGGCGCTGTGTGCAGGTCTCGAACACGGGATACTGATGGTCGTCGACAATCTGAATCACAACGCTCACCTCGTGGTGAGGAGTTCGTGCACGAGCTTCGACTGTGATTCGCAACTTGCCGCCCGAGTCGAACTCGACGCGCGGGCCGCTGTCATCGTGAGTGATGACATGCGTGAGCAGAACGCCGCTGTCGGCGTCAACGACGCGCTGTTGCTGTCCTCGGCGGAAGTACGTCCTGATGACGTCGTCAGTCGGCCCGACCATTTGTACCCTGCCCTTTTCCAGCAACAAGCTGCGCGGGCAGAGGTTGGAGACCGCGCGAAGATTGTGGGAAACGAAGACGACTGTGGCACCGCTCGCGATCACGGAGTTCATGCGCTCGATACACTTGCGCTGGAACAGGTAGTCCCCGACGCTGAGCACCTCGTCGACGAGCAGCAAGTCGGGATCAACGTGGGCTGCCACCGAAAACCCGAGGCGAGCGAACATGCCCGACGAGTAGCGCTTGACCGGAGTATCGATGAATTCCTCGAGACCGGAGAAGTCGACGATCGCATCGAAACGCCGTCGGATCTCCTCTCTCGTCATGCCGAGAATCGTGCCGTTGAGGTAGATGTTCTCGCGGCCGGTGAGGTCCTGGTGGAATCCTGCACTGACCTCGATGAGAGCGGAGATCCGGCCGCCCGCACGAATGGAACCCTTGGTCGGACGCATGATCCCGGTGAGTAGCTTGAGGATAGTGCTTTTCCCGGCACCATTTGCGCCGATGATGCCGAAAGCTTCCCCGCGACGGACGCTGAATGAGACATCCTGAAGCGCCCAGAATTCGCGTGGCTCGAGTCTCTCCGGCTGCTCGCGATTCATTAGGCGCTGTGTCACGGCTGGTATCAGGTCTCTCAACGCGTTGTGCAACTCGCCGCGCCTGAACTTCTTGAAGACGCCTTCAACGTCGAGAACGTTGACAGCCATCGTCGCTGAGGTCACACACTTTCCGCAAAGAAGGGCTCGACCTTCCTGAACGTCGTAACGGCGACTGTGATGAGAAGAGCCGTGACGACGAAACTGTAGGAGACCCAGAGAATCGACGGACTGCGGTGCAGAATCACGACGGTCGACAGCCCCTCGAGTAGAGGCGATATCGGATTGATGAGCAACAGGGGCGCCCAGCGTCCGAAGAGCGAAGTATCATAGAAGACCGGCGTGAAAAAGATGGCAAACGTCAGGAAGACTTCGACGATGTACTTCACGTCTCGGAAAAAGAGACTGGCCGCCGAGAGTACGATCGCGAACGCCACCGCGAGTGCGATCAGGGTCGCGAGCAGGACCGGGAGCCAGAAGAGGTAAACGCTGAATCCAGCGCGCACAACCACCAGGAACAGGCCGACTAACACTCCCGCGATGAGGAAATCGAGCAGTTGCGAGAAGACTGCAGCGAGCGGAAAGATGACCCGGGGCAAGTAAACCTTGGTGATGAGGTCTGTATTTGCAACCAGGCTGTTCGTACCAAAGCGAAGCGCCGAGACAAAGAAGGCCCATGGCGCAGCCTTCACGGTGACGGAGGTTAGGTCCGACCAGGCAAGGGGCGTCTCGGAGGCCTTCGCGAAGGCGACGCGGACGACGAGGCCGGCGCATACGATGACGAGCGGCATCAGTACCGCCCAGAGCGTTCCCATGACAGTCTGCTTGTATTTCACCCTGATCTCACGCCAGGTGAGCATGTAGAGGAGGTCGCGGCGATCGAGGACTTCGCGAATTGGCTGAAACATACCCCCTACTCTTATAGCACTACGGCGCCAGAGTTCCGTCGATCCGTGTGATCCTGTGCCGTCTTTGTCTGGCGCACCGAGGATCGTATCATGGGCCTGAACACGATCCTGAGGTCCAATTGGCTCCCGATCCTGTGGCTCGCAGTGATTCTGGGAGTGACGCTCGTTCCGCTCGAGGCCACGGACGGACCACCACCGATCCTCTGCGTGCTGTGCGGCGACGGGGCGCTCGCCGACGGCGTCTTAAACGCGGCGCTGTTCCTTCCGTTAGGGGCGGCACTAAGCGTCGCGGGCTGGCGTCCGTGGCGCACTATCGCGTTGGGCGCCCTTCTGTCCTGTGGAGTGGAGACCGCCCAGTTCGTGATCCCAGGCCGCGATCCGAGCCTCTCGGACGTCCTATTCAACACGCTCGGGACAGCGCTCGGGGTTGCCCTTGCTCATTCCGCCCCCGCGGTGTGGAGACCCACGCCACGCCGGGCCAACGTCCTCTCGATCGCCGGAGCACTGGGTGCGGCGTCCGTCATCACCCTGACCGGTGTTCTGCTTACTCCATCGTTCCCCGAGGACGTGTACTACGGAGGATGGACCCCACGTTTTGGTCATCTCGAGTGGTATGGGGGTCGCGTCCTGCAGGCCTCGGTCGACGGACTGGCGATTCCAGACGGTGTCCTCGCGAGCTCGTCGCAGGTGCGTCAGCAGCTCCTTGCCGACGCCGCGATCCATGTTGTCGCCCGCGCTGGTCCGCGACCACAAGGGGTCGCTCCTTTGTTTACCATCCAGGACCAACATCAGCGCGAGATCCTGCTGTTGGGCGTCGACGGAGACGACGTCGTCTTTCGATATCGAACGCGCGCCGTCGCCTGGGGCTTGATCGGACCCGAGATCCGAGCATGGAACGCGGTTCGCGGAATCGCCTGGCGGAAACCCCTCGCCGTCATCGTGCACGCAGAAGGCAACGGTCACTGCGTCGACGTGAACGCGACGGAGCACTGTGGCCTCGGCTATACGATCGGGACAGGCTGGGCGTTGGTTCTAAGCAATCAGCCTGTCCCCCTGCGGCTTCGGCCGATTCTCAACGTCATATGGCTTGTCGGCCTGTTCTTCCCGATTGGACTGTGGGCGCGTTTCGGTTGGGCGTTCGCGACTGCCATGGCGCTCTCACTGGCCAGCCTGCTGCTCTTGCCAGCTGCCCTCGGTCTACTGCCAACGCCCTCGGCGGAGCTATTGGGCGCTCTCGCAGGGTTCCTCGCTGGTTGGACAACTGGGCGTCTCAGGCTACGCCCTCCGCGGTCGGGTTTCAGGGTAAGCGCTTGTTGCAGAACCTAGGAGTCAGAGTGTCGCCCACGAGACCAAGCCAAGCGTACCAGCCCGCCCACGGCAGAGCGCGCCATGACGTAGATCGTCTCCCCCGAATAGCGCCAGTCACGAAGATCGAAGTCATAGAACGCCAGAGGCCGCTTGTAGGAACGCACCACATCTCTCCAGGAGATCAACCCAGCTTTCCGGTAGGCGATGATGGCACTGGGGTCCGCACGAAGTACGATATGCCGGAAATCTCTTCCGTGTGCCGCGACTGGTGTGACCGGCTTTCCGATCAGGTCGAGGTAATGGAGCCAGCACACGTCGACACCAGCATATGGCGCGGCGTCGCCGTTACCAGTCAACCGGGGGTTCGCTTCGATCAGCTTCACCTTGCCGTCGTGGCGGTCGCGCTTCGTCTCGATCTCGCACACGCCCGAATATCCGAGATTGCGCAGCCAGCGGTCGCACAGCTCATCCGTTTCAGGGTCCGCCACCGGTTCACTTACAGTGGCCGTTCCGAATTGAACGGGCGCGCACCGCAACAGGCGAAACATTGCGCTGGCGGTGCGACGGCCATTCCGGTCGTAGCAGGCCACGTACACCCGCTTGGCCGTATCTGGTCCTTCAATGATCTCCTGAACGATCGCGTTGTGATTGACGGTGGCGCCCAGTCGCCAAGCAGCGAGCAGGGCCTCAGGAGTCTGGGCAATAGATACCTTCTGATGTGAGAGGGGGTGGCTCTCGGGAAAGCTTTCCCATTCCCGAAAGTGCAGCGGCTTGAGCAAGCAAGGGAACCGAGCTTCCCTGGCGAAATGCCGGACGTCCTCCTCAGAATGCACCAACCTCATATTCGGAAGAGGCATGCCGTACTGCGCGGCCAGCGCGTACTGTGTCTCCTTGGTGGCGAGTTGACCCTGGAGGCGGATCCCCGGAGACAGGACGTAGTGCTTCGCCAGAGTATCCGCATGGGCAGCGATGGCCGAGACGAACTGATCGGCGCTCGGGATAAGGACCGGCTTACCACCCACCTTCTCAGCGAGAGAGATCATAAAGCTCAGCCAGACCTGGACATCGATGTCCGGATCGGGGCAGGCGTGGGCGGGTCCATAGATCGAACGAAAGCCGGGATAGTCGAGATGACAGTCGAAGCAACAGGCCCGAACGCCGCGCCTGATTAGGGCGCGCACGCCCAGGACCCCAGTCTGGTACGCTCCTGCGATAACCGCAGCTGGCCAGTCCTGCTCCGCGCGATTCGGGTTCGTGGCCTGGGCCGCTGCGGAACTGTCAGACGGCGTTGGCATCGACTCGGAGCATGACCTTAGTGTGGGCTCGAGATCTCACGGCATTCCAGGCGTGCGCGAACTCCTCCAACGGATAAACGCATTGAAGCAGAGGGCTGGTATCCAGACGCGGGAGTGTCGCGAGGGCCTCGTCGAAGTGGCCGCCACTGCTTCCTACCGAGCCGACGACGGTCTTGTCGAACGCGACGATGGACTCGAAGCTGAAGTTTTGGTAAGCGTACGGCAGTCCGAGGAGCAGCAGCGTTGCGCCGGTCGTCGATTGCTGCAAAAGCGCTGCGAGCGCCGCTTGGTCCCCTGTCGCTTCAATCAGCCACTCGAACCGGTCCAGGGCGCTGAAGGCGCTCTCTGTCTTGACTACCCCGCTCAGCGGCGCGAGCCGGGAGGGTGCTCGGTCGAACACCGTGACCTCATGCCCGCGGAGCGCCAGGACCTTGGCCGCAAGGTGGCCAATGGTACCGGCGCCGGCGATGGCACAGCGTTTGGGCCCGGTCGTCGATGCCGGCGCCTCTAGTCGGCGCAGCGCCTTGATGACGACGGCGAGCGGTTCGGTCAATGCGGCTTGCGCAAGCGTGATTTCGCTTGGCACCCTGTGCGCGAACCGGGCACGGGTGACGAAATATTCGGCGTAGCCGCCGTCTAGTTCGATCACTCCGACCTCGCGTCGTTCCTTGCACGTGATGGCGCTGTCACGCTTGCAGTCATCACAAGCCCCGCATCCCTGGATGCATTCCACGGCCACCCGATCACCGACCTCGAGCGTCGTCACCTTCTTGCCTAGCGACACCACCGTGCCTGAAAGCTCGTGCCCGGGCACGATCGGATACTTTGCCATGCCCGACTTGTAGTAGCCCAGGCGACCTTCGAAGATCTCCAGGTCGGTCGCACAGACACCTTCGTACGCGACCCGCACCAGGATTTCACTGGGCTTGAGGGGCGGGATAGAGCGCGGCTCGATCGCCGCCGAGTGAGAACCGCGGATTACCACAGCGGAGAACCCCTTGTCGAAGTGGAGTTCGGCGCGCTTGGAGGGATTGGTGATGACCCGGCTATCCAGGATCCCTTTCACGATCCCGATGGTCTTGTTGTATCGGTACCGCAGGATCTCGCCGGCGAGCGAGGGCAAACGTCGCTGCATCGTCGCCAGAGAGAGATCGAGCAAACACCAAGACAGCTCCTTCAAAATCACGCCAGGAATGTTCCGGATGATCCGGACTGCTGTCCACCGCCCAGCGATCCCCTCCCGATGGAACCGGTGTCGCACCTGAGCCCAGGATTCGGTGTGTACGTGGTAGACGCACGCGGTTGGGATGTACAGGACTTGCTTGCCTTGCGGGATCCAGTATTTGGCCCACTCCGCGTCCTCAAGCCCAGGGAGTCCCTCGTCGAACCGGTGCTGATCCCACAAGTCGCGCCGGATCGCCGAATTCGCGTTGTTGACGAACACGTGGTCGTCGTCCATCACCAGCGGCTTCGACGGGAAGCCGCGCTCCAGATCGCGGGCTTCCGAGAATTTGGAAATCGCATGCCCACGTTGTCCTCCGAAGACCATCGCGGTCTGGGGCTCACGGAGAGGACTGATCAGGTGCTCCAGCCACCGTTCGTCAGTCGGGATCGCATGGGCGGAGATAATTGCGATGAACGACCCTCGTGCCGCGTGAATGCCAAGGTTGAGTGAATGGCCGAAGGTGAAATCCTCGCTGCGGAGCCGGATGATGCGGGCACCGTGCGCGGCCGCGATGTCGCGCGTCCGGTCCAACGAGCCCGAATCGACCAGGAGGACTTCGAAGTCCCGATAGGTCTGCCGGTCGATGGCGGAGAGCACTTCGGGCAACCAGCGCTCTTCGTTGAATGCCCGAATGACGATGCTCGTTTCGGGAGACTGGACGCCGGTCTGATCGTGCCCACGCGAGGGATTTAGAGGCAAGTCAGGAACCGTCTTCATTTGTTGATCCCGGCGAGTCCACCCGGTGTGATCGCCGCGTCACGCCAGTCTGTCTCTCGAGACCTGCCGCCTCCGTGAGCTGGCGGTAAATCTCTATGTGACTCTCGACCATCCGCTCGAGCGAAAACTCACTCTGAACTCGCGCCCGAGCCCGGCGACCCATATCCCGGCGGAGCTCGACATCGAGTAAGTGTCGTCGCCATGCCGCCGCCAGGGCGGCGGCATCGTCGGAAGGGACCAGCAGTGAAGCCAGATCGGGCCCGAGTACCCCGCGATTGCCACCGACATCGGTCACCACCGGGCACAAACCAGCGCTCATCGCCTCCAGTAGACTGACGGACATGCCTTCGCTTCTGGAGGTCAGTGTAAAGATGTCGAAGGCGCCATATAGGCGCTCGACGTCATCACGCCAGCCGAGAAACCTCACCCGGTCGGCGATACCTAGAGTCCTGGCAAGCTCATCGAGCAGACCGCGCTCGCTTCCGTCGCCCACGAGGACGAGAAGGGGCGGCGGGCCTCCGTCGACCTCTTCAATTTGGGAAAGGGCTCGCAGAGCCAATCGATAGTTCTTGACTGGTTCGAGACGTCCAACACTCCCGATCACCGGTGTACTTTCCGGGATGGCAAGATCCCGGCGGAGGCCCGAGGCGTCTGAGGCGGGCCGGAGTCGGTCGACATCGACCCCGTTTGGGATCACCCGCAGCCGTCTCGGGTCATGTACGACCCGCCGTCGGAGCACTTCCGCGAGCGTCTCAGAGACGGCGATGACCAGGTCGGTGGACCGGCTCGCCAGGTTGTCGATCAATCGGTCAGTCACGCGCTCAGCGACAGGACGTCCGTGCTCTGTGTGTATCAGCACTGGTACACCCGCCAGCTGCGCCGCGCGACTGGCCCTGAACCAGACTCCCGAGTGAGAATGCACGACGTCTGGGGCGATGCTCCGGAGCATCTTGATGAGTTGCCATGGATAGAGGAGCGAGATCTTGGACATCGGCGGCACCTGGTGGAGATCGGCGACTTCTCGGAGCCCGTCCGCGAAACGGCCGAAGCCCACGACGACCACGACGTGCACCTCGAACCCTCGAGGAGGAAGTGCTTTCGTCAAGTCATTCAGCAGCCTCTCCATTCCACCATAGTGGAGGCCCGGAATGATATAGGCCACCCGGATGGGTACAGGAGCTGCGCTCGGTCCTCGCTTTTCACCAGAGCCCGGGTTGACCTGTGTTTCAAGGCGAGCGGAGGTGCGGCGAAACATTCGGTTCCGAAGATTGGCAAATCGCGCCGTCACGACGGTTTGATCAGGACACCAATCCCGCAGCCCTTCAGGTGATGCCGCGGGTCGACGATTTCGACATATTCGCTTCCTCGACGAACCTCGCTCCAGAACTGGGGGACGCCGCACGAGGGATACCCGGGGTCTTCGATAATATCGTGAAAGATAATCAGGCCTCCGGAGCGGACCAGGGATGAATACATTTCATAGTCGTGCTTGACGCCTTCGTACTTATGATCCCCGTCGATGAAGAGCAGCGAGAGGCGCTGATCCCATAGCAGGTGTTCGATTTTTTCCCGGGTTGACAAGGCGTGAGAGTCCTCTCGTAGGCAGACGAGCCGCTGACCCGGTAAAACGAATCGCGAAAATCTCTCCACGAGCGCAGGATCGTCGGGCTTGGGTGGGAAATCCACGCTGATGAGCGTTGCATTAGGCTCGGCGAGCCGAGACCACAAGTACAGGGTCCCGCCGGTCCACGTGCCGATCTCCATGATCGCTTCGAGCGTATGCCCCTTCACGAACCGCGCAAGTCTATAGAGTTCGAGCGGCTTTTGGATCGCTCCGTACCTTGTCAAGGCGGTCGAAACAGTCAGGAAGCTTTGAGGATCTTGCACCAACGCCTGGAGCAGGCGCAGGGAGACCCCAGGTCTGGAAAGAGCAGACCCGATTCGCGACACAGTGGGGCAGTGTCTCAAACTGATCCCTTACTAAGCGGGCCGAGCTCTCCCGTCGTCTTCACTGACCGGCATGGGCTATTTTCCTGCAGAAAACGCCCGACGATCGATCTTATTCTCTTCCACGGGGACGCCTCCTCTCGCCGCCAACGCCAACTAGGGACTCTTGGTTTGCAATCCCAGCAGCGATGATGGAACTCCTCCCGAAGGACGAGAGGAGCCGCGATCGATACGCGGTGGTGGCGGCATGGGCCGGATCGGTGTGCAATGGGTTCCAGTCGCCCGACAGCTTCGCGAACTCGACGGCGGAGTCGGTGGTGACCTCGACGTCGAACGACGCTTCCGTCACCCGCCCTACTCCTCGAGATAGAGCTCGACCGCGGGAAAAGAGGTCAGCGCCAGCGAATCGGCGATATCCGATCGAGATCCCGAACTCGCTCTCGATAGCCGCGACGAGCGAGACATGAGCGAGCGAATCCCAGCCTGGCGTGCTCAGCTGGCGCCGGTCACGTCGGTATCCGGGCCGAGGCTCAACACGGCTCGAAACACCTCCGCTAGCTTTCGTTTGTTTTCCTGTGTCATGCGTTCATGTCCGTCCAAGTGTTCCGTCGGATTCACCGTCCCCGCGCATCAGCCACCAGCGCTCGAGGGTCGTGGGCCACGAACGTGCGGATCGGTTTCTCGCACCAAGAAACGAAGGTTGCCGGGCACTGGAAGCCAGGCTTGACTCACGAGTAGCCGGCGGATCCAGCCGGACGGTGTGCTCGCAAGGAGCGCGTCGCCCCCCAACTCCCGGGCCAAAGATACCGCGCTCCTCGTGGCGAGGATTGCGGCCCGAGAATCGCCTTGCCTGACGATCAGATCGGACAGCGCACCGAGCGATAATCCTCTGACCCGTTCGTCGTTCTGCTCCCGAGGTGCTTGCAAGATCGCCAGAGCCCGAAGCGTACCTTGCTCGCGGACCGTCACGAAATGGTATCGATTGCGCCCATACCGGTTGTCTAGATAGCGGGCATTCCTGGCCACTCCAGCCCATCCGGATCGGCAAGCCGAGAGCCAGAGGCTATCGAGGTCAACCGAAGACGGGAGGCGATCCTCATGGTCCACCGTAAGTCCAATCCGAGAAAAGGCATTTATTCCAGTCGCCGCTCGGACGCCAAGACCGATCCCCCCGTCGCCGAGCTCGGCCAAGCCAGTCCGCTGAGCGAACCGAACAGCCCGGACAACCACGCCGGGGAGCCGGCCCTCGATCGAAGCAACTCGACGCCAGCCGAGAAACCTGACCCGGCCGGCGATACCCAGGGCCATCGCGAGTTCCTCCAGCATACCGCGCTCGCGCCCGTCACCCACGAGGACGAGAAAGGGCGGAGGCCCATCATCGAGCTCTCCCATTCGGGCAAAGGGTTTTAGGAGGTCTTTGCGGATCGCTCAGAATGCGAGTGTCGGTGTCTGCATGTAGTCTCGTCGCGCGATATTGAAATAGCCACACATG
>Ga0210378_10002052_pt1 | contig 10341 bp, 8 predicted proteins | sample PLM1_60_b1redo_FD_155465 | JGI IMG/M metagenome (GOLD analysis project Ga0210378, IMG submission 155465) | Groundwater sediment microbial communities from an aquifer in East River, Colorado, USA - PLM1_60_b1 redo | ecosystem: Environmental > Terrestrial > Soil > Riparian zone | place: USA: East... | reverse complement strand
CGGCGCGGTTCCCAGAGCAGGAGGGCGGCCAGGGTGCCGTGATGCCACTCGGCGCCGATCGCCGTGGCCCCGACCAGGAACGCGAACAGCGCGAGGACGACCGTCAGCACTTGGGTGCGGTCCTGCATCTCGCTGGTGAACCGGAACGGGTCGTTGATGAGGAAATCCTCGGCCGGCGGAACGCGGATCTCGTCGCAGCTGTAGCCGGGCGGGTACTGGCCGAAGCTCGGGTCCTCCTCGCCCCGCTGCTGGGCATCGTGGGCGGCCTGGCACCGCTGCCGGTCCTGCTCGACCAGCGGCGCCTGCTCGGCCGCCATCCGTTCGGCGCGCGCCCGGTCGGCTGCATCCGGGACCTCGGACTGCGCGCCCGTGATGGCGAGCACCACGCCGATGCCGATGATCAGCGCCAGCCCGCCGATCCAGAAGAAACGCCGGGCGAACAGCCGCCGGACCTCGACTGCCAGCAGCCTCATGCCTGCTCTCCCGCCTGCTCGGTCGCCAGCACGTCCACCGGGGGAGCGGGCGGGTCCGGCGGTGTGGCGACCTCGCCGACCTGGAGGTGTTGGCCGGGGGTAGGCGTGGTGCCGGTGAGTTCGAGGAAGACGCTCTCCAGATCGGGCGCGACCGGGGTCAGCTCGGCGACGAACAGCCGGCGCCGCGCGAGCGTCTGGGTGATCCAGGCCGGATCGGCGATGTCGGACACGACGATGTGGTCGGGTTCGCGCCGCACCGGCAGCCCGGACTCGGCCAGCAGCGAGGCGGCGTAGTCCAGGTCGGAGACCTTCACCCGGACGTCGTGGGTGTCGCGGGTGGCGAGCACCTCGGCGACCGGACCGGTAACCACGTGCCTGCCGCGCGAGATGATCGAGACGGCGTCGCACACGTTCTGGACCTCGGACAGGATGTGCGACGACAGCAGCACCGTGACACCGGAGTCGGCGAGCGTGCGCATCAGGTCGCGGACCTCGCGGATGCCGGCCGGGTCGAGGCCGTTGTTCGGCTCGTCGAGGATGAGCAGCTTCGGATCCTTGAGCAGCGTGGCAGCGATCGCGAGCCGCTGCTTCATGCCGAGCGAGTACCCCTTGACCCGGTCGCTGGCGCGGTCACGGAGGCCGACGATCTCCAGGCTCTCCTCGATCCGGCGCCGCTTGACGCCGACCACGCCGCCGAGGAGCCGCAGGTTGCGGCGGCCGGAGTAGAACGGGAAGAACTGCGGCGACTCGACTACGGCGCCGACCTGGCCGATCACCCGCGGGAGGCGCTGCGGAACCGTCTCGCCGAAGATGCGCATCGCGCCGGCGTCCGCCCGGACCAGACCGAGCAGGGCGCGGATCGTCGTGGTCTTGCCCGACCCGTTCGGCCCGAGGAAACCGTGTACCCGCCCGGGTTCGACGACGAGGTCGAGCCCGTCCACCGCAACCCGGTTACCGTGCCGAAGACCGCCGAAAGTCTTGCGCAGACCGGCGATCTCGATGGCCGCGGTCATGTCGCCCCCTCTTCCTCTCCTCGCCTTGGCTGGGAGGCCTATCACCCTAGGGGACTGTGGCCACCAGCTTGTGCAGACCAGGTGCCCCGCGGCTGGGCGGCGTGCGGTTGGATAGGGGGCGTGTCGAAGCCCCTGACGCCGCCCGCTACCCCCGCCGATCCGTCCTCGGACCTTGTCGTCAACGTCTCCGACGTGACGATCATCCGTGAGGGCAACGATCTCCTCTCCGCTGTCAGCTGGCGGGTCGCTCAGGACGAGAGGTGGGTGGTGCTCGGCCCCAACGGCGCCGGCAAGACCACTTTGCTCGGCCTCGCGTCCGCCCGGATGCACCCGACCCGTGGCACCGTCGACATCCTCGGCGAGCGCCTCGGCGCCGTCGACGTGTTCGAGGTGCGGCCCCGGGTCGGCCTCTCCTCGGCCACGCTCGCCGACCGGATTCCCGGCGGCGAGACCGTGCACGACGTCGTGGTCACCGCCGCGTACGCCGTGCTCGGCCGGTTCCGCGAGGAGTACGAGCTGCTCGACGACGTCCGCGCGCGGGCGCTGCTCGACCAGTTCGGGGTCGCCCACCTCGCCGACCGCCGGTACGGCACGTTGAGCGAGGGCGAGCGCAAGCGCGTGCAGATCGCCAGGGCGCTCATGACCGATCCAGAGCTGATGCTGCTGGACGAGCCGGCCGCCGGCCTCGACCTGGGCGCCCGGGAGGACCTGGTGCGGCGCCTCGGCGAGCTGGCGCAGGACCCGGCCGCGCCGACCCTCGTGCTGGTCACCCACCACGTCGAAGAGATCCCGCCCGGGATCACGCACGCGCTGCTGCTGCGCGACGGGCGCGTCGTGGCGCAGGGCAAGGCGGCCGACGTCCTCACGCCACAGCACCTGTCGGCGACGTTCGGGCTGCCGCTCGCCGTACATGACGAGGCTGGCCGGTACTACGCCCGCGCACTATGACCGGCCGCTCCTGGCAGGCTGTCCGGTGAGCGACGTCGGTCGATCGGTGAACCGGACAGCCGTGACCGGCAAGGATGCCCGCACTCATAGGAGCCTAAACCACCCAGTCGGTGGATATCCGGGCGTCGATTGGCCGGGGTTAATGCAGAGATGCGACTGCCGGCTGACTCTGGGCCGGGGAGGCTGGAGCTTGTGGCCCCCCGGTCCTCAGCGATGCGGCCGGCGCCACTGCTCGTTGTCGGCGTCCTCGTCGCTGCTCTGACTCTGGCCTCCGGCACCCCCGCGGGCGCTGACACCCCGCCGGTGGGCACCCCGCCGGTGGGCACCGTGACGGCGGGCACCGTGACGGCGGCGCTACCGGAGACGGGCACCGCCGAACCGGCTCCGACGACCGAGCCGGCACCCACGACGGCCGAACCGCCCGACAGCACCGAGTCGGGCCAGACGACCACCGATCTCCCGCTGCCGCCACTTCCGCCACCGCCCTCCCCATCGCCCGTGCCGTCGCCGTCGCCCTCTCCCGCACCGCCGTCCGCGCCGCCGACGCCCGCACCGACGGGAACGCCGACTGCCCGGCCGTCCGGGCCGCGGCCGGCACCCGTGCCCGCTCCCGCCCCGCGCAGCGAGACCGCCCCGACCAGGCCGTCCCGGACCGCCCGTTCGCCCGCCGACGACCCCGGCCGCGACTACTACCCCGAGGTGCCGTTCGACCCGGTGACCACGCCGACCGCCGCGCAGGTGCAGGCCTTCTACGCCGCGCTGAAGCGGATCCAGGTGCTGCAAAACACGGTCTCGACCGCTTCCACCAGGCTCGCGGACCGGCAGAAGGAGCTAACGGCGGCTCAGGCCGGTCTGAACTCCGCCCGCCGGGAGCGTGACGCCGCCGGCCGGCGCATGTTCATCGAACGGGCCGGCGAAAGCCCGGTGCGCCTCGACTCGCCGACGCCGCTGAACGCGCTCGGCATGGACGACGAGGAGCGCGACGTCAAGACGTTCAACCGCCTGGTGCGCGCTATCGCCGCCTGGCAGGAGCGGGTCGGCGCAGCGCGCACGGCCACGGTCCTGGCGAGCACTGAGCTGACGGACGCCCGGCGCGAACTGGTCCGCCAGCAGGCGGTGGCCGCTGCGCTGCGCCCGGTAGTTGACGAGAATGCCCGGGGAGGGCTCCCCGGCGGCGACCGCGGTGGACGGCTGCGTTGGCCGGTCGACGGCCGGCTCTCCAGCCCGTTCGGCCCCCGGTACGACCCGTACTACCACGTGTGGCAGCTGCACGCCGGGATGGATCTCGCCGCCGCGGCGGGCACGCCGATCCGCGCCGCTGCCGGCGGCGTCGTCACCCGGGCTGGCTGGTTCGGCGGCTACGGCAACTACACCTGTATCGCCCACGGCATGGTGCGCGGGCAGCGTCTCACGACCTGCTACGGGCACCAGTCACGGCTGCTCGTGCGCCCCGGCCAGGCGGTGTCCGCTGGTCAGGTGATCGGCCGGGTGGGGACGACCGGCGCCTCCACCGGGCCGCACCTGCACTTCGAGGTACGCCTCGGCGGGCGCCCGGTCGACCCGCGCCCTTGGCTGTGACTTCTGGGCGACATGGTTGTGGCTATGACCACCAACACATCGCCCAGATCGCCGCTCAGCCGATCGTGAACGTCCGGGAGGAGCCGGTGAACGGGCTGATCTTGCCGGTCCAGCCGTTCTTGTAGTCGCCATAGTGGACGATCCGGTAGCTGCCGGCCGGCGCGTCGGCGGGGATCGTCCAGGTGATCTTCGCCAACGAGTTCGCGATTCCCGAGCGCGCCCACCGGTAGATCGTCGACCAGTCGCCGTCGTCGGCCACGGTCACCCAGGAACCGCCCTCCTGGCGCTGTACCTCCAGGAACGTGCCGCCGCGCCGCAGGTTGTTCTTCGGGTGCCCGGTCCAGAACTCGACCGCCACGGTCTGGCCGCGCTGGTAGGCGGCGTTCGCGTCGACGTTGACCGAGCCGAAGCCCTTGCCGATCGGCTTGTCGTCGAAGACCACGCCCGTCTGGAAGTTCAGCTGCTTGCCGGTGAGGTCGCGCGTGACGCCGTCGTCGGCGGCGGCCGGACGCCCGTCGCGGAGTGCGGCGGCGAGGCCGGCGAACTGCTGCTGGTAGGCGGGGAGCGTCCAGCGGCCGAAGTGGGTGGAGCCGCCCTCGTAGTCCTGCTGGTCGTACTCCTCCGGCGTGGTCGTGTAGCCCGAGTACGAGTTGGCGTAGCCGGAGAGGATCACGTTCTCCAGTGGCACGCCCAGCTCACCGGCGACGGTCTTGCGCAGCCGGTACCCGGAGACGATCGTGAACTCGCCCGGCACCGCGGCGAGGTACAGCTGGCCGATCTTGATCAGCTGCACGGGCAGCAGTTCCGGCGACCACGGGTACGGCTTCGTAGTGCCGCTGGCGATGATGACTTCCTTCGGCGCCTGGCATGCCCGCAACTGCGGCGAGATGTCGAAGATCGTGTTGCCGAGGGCCTTGAGGAACGGGTTCGTGCCGCCCTCCTTCACCCAGTCGAGGCCGACGCCGTCCTCGGTGCTACCGGCGGCGAACCCGGTGCCCAGCGCTGCCGCGCAGGTGGTGTGGCTCGCGCCGTCACCCGTGAACGCGGGGGCGACCGTCACCGCCGACATGTTCACGTACCGCGTCCGGTAGTCGATGCCGCCGCTTACCTGCGTGGACGCGGACGAGAACGCCTGCGCGGCCGCGTCGAGCTGGCGGGTGCCGATGATGCGCGTGTTGTCGAACTCGTTCTCGGTGGGGCCGGACGTCGGCTTGAGGTTCAGGTTGGGGCTCATGTCGCCGGCGTTGGTCTGCGCGAACGCGGCCACGAACTCGGGGTGGTCGCTGTCGCGGTACCGCATGCCCTCGCGGTCGTGCTCCCACGCGTACTCCGCGTACCCCTTGTTGTCCCCGCTGATCAGGGTGTTCTTGTTCGACATCGAGGTGCCGTGGGTGGCGAACCAGGTCAGCGCGCCGACGTCACGACCAGCCTGGCTGACGCGCAGCGCGGTCATGTTCGGATCGATACCGAGCGGGTAGACGGCCTTGTCGGCCGCCGGGTTGCGGTTGAACGCGTTCCGCGAACGCTGGGCGCTGGCGTTGGTGAGGAGGCTGCGGCCGAGCGAGAGGGAGCCTGGGCGGACGTTGCCGTCGGCCTGCACGATCGACTCGACGATCCCGTCCACGACGGCGTTGAACGTCTTCTCCTGGAAGCCGAGCACCGTGATGTTGTAGAGCGCGTAGTGGGACATGCCGCCCGGCCCCGCATGGGTGTGGGTGGCGCTGATCAGGGTGTTCCGGTCGGTGTAGCGGTCGCCGAAGCGGGCCCCGAGACGCTTCACGACGGCCTGCTGGACGGACTGGAACACGCCCTGCAGGTCGGTGTTGACGACGGCCACCCGCTTGCCGGACGCGCGGTCGACGAAGACGAACGCCCGCGCGCGCTGGCGCTGGTGGATGCCGCTGGTCTTCTGGTCGAGGGCGGCGTACCCCATCATGCCGGTTTCGGCGGCCTCACCGGTGATGTCGGCGATGCCGGTGCCGACGAGGTAGCCGCCGGCTGGCTCCTCGTCCGCGGACGCGTTGAACGACGGCCCGACCACCACGAACATCGCGGCGGTGAGTGCGGCGGCAGCGAGCGCCCGCACGCGGGGGGGAAACGACCTCGTCATGTAGTACTCCTCGCCGGGGCCGCGAAACGGGACAACCCGATCGCCGGGAAGGCGCAGCATAGCGGAGAAGATGTGATACGCGACACAGGTTCACGTTTTGAATCTGTGAGCCACCAGGGCGGGGCAGGCCGTCGCCTACCCGTCGGTACGCTGGCGACCTCGGCAGCGTGGCGAGTGAAGGAGCGAGGCGTGGGCGAGTTCGTACGGCTCGAAGTGGAGAACGGCGTCGGCACGATCCGGCTGGACCGGCCGCCGATGAACGCGCTCAACAAGCAGGTGCAGGAGGAGCTGCGGGCCGCGGCCGGTGAGGCCACCGACCGCGCCGACGTCCGCGCGGTGGTGATCTACGGCGGGCCGAAGCTCTTCGCGGCCGGCGCCGACATCAAGGAGATGGCCGGGCAGGGCTACGCCGATATGGCGGAGCGGGCCGGTGCGCTCTCCGGCGCGTTCACGGCGGTGGCGCAGATCCCGAAGCCGGTGATCGCGGCCATCACCGGATACGCCCTGGGCGGCGGCTGCGAGCTGGCGCTCACCGCCGACTTCCGGGTGGCCGGCGACAACGCCAAACTGGGCCAGCCGGAGATCGGACTGGGCATCATCCCCGGCGCCGGCGGTACCCAGCGCCTCGCGCGCTTGGTCGGCCCGGCCAAGGCCAAGGACCTGATCTTCTCCGGCCGGTTCGTGGGCGCCGAGGAGGCGCTGGCGATCGGGCTGGTCGACAAGATCGTCGCGCCGGACGAGGTGTACACGGCGGCCGTCGAGTGGGCGCAGACGTTCGTGAACGGGCCGGCGCTGGCGCTGCGCGCGGCGAAGGCCGCTGTCGACGGCGGGCTCGACGGCGATCTGGAGTCGGGCCTGCGCATGGAGAGTCACCTCTTCGCCGCGCTGTTCGCGACGGAGGACAAGAAGATCGGGATGGAGTCGTTCGTGGAGAACGGTCCCGGCAAGGCGAAGTTCGTGGGCCGCTGACATGGCGACGCGTGAAGAGATAGAGGCGGCCGCGGCCGACCCGAAGCAGGCGAACGTCCTGTACCACGACTGGGAGGCCTCGACCTACGACGAGAAGTGGTCGATCTCCTACGACGAGCGCTGCATCGACTACGCCCGGGAGCGGTTCGAGGTCATCGCCGGCACGGACGGCTGGCCGTACCCGACCGCGCTCGAACTGGGCAGCGGCACCGGCTTCTTCCTACTGAACCTCATGCAGGCCGGCGTCATCAAGAAGGGCTTCGTCACCGACATCAGCCCCGGCATGGTGGAGGTGGCCAAGCGCAACGCCGCCGGCCTCGACCTGGACGTGGAGGGGCGGGTCGCCGACGCGGAGTCGATCCCGTACGACGACGAGTCCTTCGACCTGGTCATCGGTCACGCGGTGCTGCACCACATCCCGGACGTGGAGCTGTCCATGCGCGAGGTGATGCGGGTACTCAAGCCAGGCGGCCGGTTCGTCTTCGCGGGTGAGCCGACCAAGTACGGCGACGTGGTGGCCCGCAAGCTCTCGCAGCTCACCTGGTTCGCCGCCACCAACGTCACGCGTCTGCCCGGGCTGACCGGGTGGCGCCGGCCGCAGGAGGAACTGGACGAGTCGTCGGCGGCTGCGCGCCTTGAGGCCGTGGTCGACCTGCACACCTTCGCCCCGGACGACCTGCGCCGGCTCGCGCTGCGCATCGGCGCCGTCGATGTCGAGGTGAAGACTGAGGAGCTGACCGCGTCCTGGTTCGGCTGGCCGGTGCGCACGTTCGAGTGCGCGGTGCCACGGGAGAAGCTCGGCTGGAACTGGGCCCGCTTCGCCTACCAGGGCTGGATGGCGCTGTCCGCCGTCGACAAGCACGTGTGGAGCCGCGTGGTCCCCGACGGCCTCTTCTACAACGCCTTGGTCACAGGGACAAAACCCTAAAAACGTTTGATCTGACGTGGAGCCCGCCCAGGCGCCGCGATCGCAAGGCCGAGAAGCCGACGCGTGCTTCAGCACGCGAGGCGACGAGAACGCCGCGAGCGTGGTGCCTGGGCGGGCCGCTTACTAATAGATTCTGGCGACGCTAGAGGAGGGGGTTGACCATTGACGGTTGTGCACGTCCTCGATCGGATGCGTGCTCAGCGCCACCGTGCGTACGGTCTCCCATTTGGCGCGTAGCCAGCGGGCGAGCGGCGCGGCGCACCGCTCCTCCACCGTCACATGGAGCAGCCACGACAGCGCGACCACGATCGTGACGACACCGGCGAGCAGGAGCCATCGCGGCATCCGGCCGTAGCCGAGGTTGAAGAGGACAAAGCCGATGTACTGGTGGAGCAGGTACAGCGGGTAGGTGAGCCCGCCGAGGAACGCCACGCGCGCCGTCCAGCGCGCCTGGAGCTTGTGCGACGCGATCAGGGCGAAGAGCACGAAGATGCCGGCGACGACACCGCCGACCACGTACGGCGAGAGGTTGGTGTGGTACGAGTCCGACTGTTTCCTCGACAACTCGGTGGAGATGTACACCGCCCAGCCTCCGGCGACCAGCAGCGGCACGGCGTACCGCTTGCGCCAGCCCTGACGGGCGACCAGCGCGAACAGGATGCCGGCCGCGAAGTACGGCGCCCACTCGGGTACGAGCAAGCCGTCCAGCGTCTTCGGGAGCGGCGCGAACTTGTCCCAGATCGAGAGCGCGAGCCAGCCGACGGCGAAGCCGAGCACCCGGTTCAGGGTCATGCCGATCACACACAGCACGAGGATGAGCAGGTAGAACTTCAACTCGATCAGCAGCGTCCAGTACACGCCGTCGATCAGCCCCATGTCGAACAGCTTCGGGGCCATCGTCAGGTTGTAGACGTACTTCTCGGCGGTGATCTCGAAGCGCTGGTTCGGATCGAGCAGCAGTACGACGGCCGTGATCGTGCACGCCATCCAGAACGCCGGGTAGAGCCGGGCGATCCGGGACGCGACGAACGCGCTGGGCCGCTTCTTCCACGCGCTGTTGAGGATCACGAAGCCGCTGATCACGAAGAACAGGTCGACACCGAGGTAGCCGTAGCGAAAGATGCCGCCCGGATCGGTGAAGCCGGTGAGGGCGAACGCCGGGTCTTCGACGCTGGCACGGAACAAGTAATGGAAGCCGACCACCGCGATCGCGGCGAGGAAACGGAGCAGGTCGACCTCGTGGTAACGCCGCCGGGCTGGCTCGCTTTCAGGCAGCGGGGCGGCGGGTGTAGCAGGGCTGGGGGCGGGGTTCTCAGGCCCGAGGGGCCGGGAGCGGGGGTCGGAGGTGCGGGTGGGCGTGGGGGAGTGGAGTCCGGTGGTACTACTGCCGCCCGGGGCTGGGCGGACGTCCTCCTCTAGAACGGGCGTAAGCACCCGGTGACGCTACCCAGAATCGCGCCGCACAATCTCCTCCCAATACGTGACAAAGGTCACTGAGGTAGCAAATCGGACCGTGTTCTCACCCACCTCTTAATGTCCGGGCGCGCCGTGGAGGTACGTTGACGCGCGTGTTGGGTGGTCGTCGTGATCCGCGTCAGGCGCGGTTCCTCACGCTCGCGTCGTTGCGCTGGGCGATCCGGAACCGGGCCTGGACGCCGTGGTACCTGATCCGCTATTGGCGGTTCTTCGTGCTGAAGGTGACGAAGCCGCACATCGTCACCGAAGGGTTCGTCTTCCTCGGTCCGCGGGTGCGGTTGCACGCCCGCCGCGGCTACGGCCGGTTGGTGCTCGGCCGCTGGGTGCACATCGGCTCGGGCAACGCCCTGCGCGCGCACGAGGGCACCCTGCGGATCGGCGACAAGTGCGTTTTCGGCAAGGACAACACGGTCAACTGCTACCTCGACATCGAGTTCGGCGAGGCGACGATCGTGGCCGACTGGGTGTACGTGTGCGACTTCGACCACGTGTACAGCGACATCCACATCCCGATCAAGGATCAGGGCATCGTGAAGACGCCGGTGCGGATCGGGCCGGACTGCTGGGTCGGTACCAAGGTGACGGTGCTGCGCGGGATCACGGTCGGGCGGGGCTGCGTCCTTGCCGCGCACACCGTCGTGAACAAGGACGTGCCGGATCACTCGGTCGTCGTCGGCGTGCCGGGTCGCGTGGTGAAGAACCGGGTCGAGGCGTATGAGCAGGCCGCGGCTGAACGCGCCGCCATCGAGGACATGGCCCGGAAGCAGCGCGAAGCCGCCGAGCGCACGTCGGCGGGGGCATGAACAGATGACAGCCAAGGTTACCTGCGAGTAGGATTTCGCAAAA
>Ga0210378_10002051_pt1 | contig 10344 bp, 11 predicted proteins | sample PLM1_60_b1redo_FD_155465 | JGI IMG/M metagenome (GOLD analysis project Ga0210378, IMG submission 155465) | Groundwater sediment microbial communities from an aquifer in East River, Colorado, USA - PLM1_60_b1 redo | ecosystem: Environmental > Terrestrial > Soil > Riparian zone | place: USA: East... | reverse complement strand
GCCAAGACCCATCCGCTGCTCCAGGCCGAGAGCAACCCCATCAACCCGAGCCGGACCCCCTTGACCTTTTGCTCCATGTCAGAGGTTCTAGGTTCCTGCGAGGGCGCGCCGCACCTTCGGGCTGAGCGGCGCCGGTCGGCCGTCGTGTCGACGTGGACGGCTGTGTGGCGGCCACGGATGCAGACGTCACCGTCGCGGCGGATCTCCCAGGCATAGGTGATCGAGCTCGTGCCGACATGCTCCGCGGCGAGCTCGAGCTCGAACTCGTCCTCGAAACGTAGGACCGCGAGGTACTCGGCCTGGACCGCGCGCCGCGGGTAGTTGGCCCATTCCACCAGGAGCCCGAGAGAACGCAGCAGCGCCGTCTCTGCCGCCTCCGCCCAGCGGAACGCCGCAGTGAAGTGGATCCGCCCGCCCGCGTCCGTATCGATCCACGCCACCCGCGCCTGCATGACGTGACGAGGTGGCTCGGGCACCCCGGGATCCTCCCACGGTCGCACTCCATCCGGCGTTCCACGCTTGGGATCCGAAAATCGCGACCTTGGATCCAAAAACTCGCAACTAAGCCATTTGACAGAATCGGTCAAGCTAATTAGGATCCGAAACACCTCACCGAAAGGAATGCGGCCCATGAGCGCTCCAGCTCCTCTCACGAACCTCCCCCCGGCGGTCGAGCCTGCGTACCTCGCTCTCGTCCACGATCCGCGCGAGACCTACGTCCAGTGCACGGCCGAGACGGCCGAGTGCACGTGCCCCGAGTTCTGCGAGCGGGACCACGATCGTGATTGAGGGCCGAATCCACTCCGGCGCGGCCGCGCTCGCCGAGCGCTGGGCCGAGGACGCGCGCTGGTCCGGGATCCTCCGGGCGTACGAAGCTGAAGACGTCGTCCGCCTGCGCGGATCCGTCGTTCCGGAGCACACGATCGCGCGCCTCGGCGCCGAGCGGCTCTGGCGGCTGCTCGCGGACGAGGATTACGTGGCGGCGCTCGGCGCGCTCAGCGGCGGGCAGGTCGTTCAGATGGTGAGAGCCGGAATGAAGGCGATCTACCTGTCAGGTTGGCAGGTCGCCGCGGACGCGAACCTCGCGGGACACACGTACCCCGACCAGAGCCTCTATCCCGCGAACAGCGTTCCGGCGGTCGTACGCCGGCTGAACAATGCGCTGCTCCGCTGTGACCAGATCGACTGGGCCGAGGGCCGCAACGGAACGGACTGGCTCGCGCCGATCGTCGCGGACGCGGAGGCGGGATTCGGCGGAGCGCTCAACTCATTCGAGCTGATGAAGGGCATGATCGAGGCGGGCGCGGCCGGCGTGCACTTCGAAGACCAGCTCGCATCCGAGAAGAAGTGCGGACACCTGGGCGGAAAGGTGCTCGTCCCCACGAGCCAGTTCGTCCGCACGCTGACGGCCGCACGCCTTGCGGCGGACGTGCTCGACGTCCCAACCGTTCTCGTCGCCCGCACGGATGCGTTGAGTGCCGCGCTGCTGACGAGCGACGTAGATCCGGCTGACGCAGAGTTTCTCACCGGGGAGCGGACGGCAGAAGGATTCTTTCGCGTTCGGGACGGGCTCGACGCGGCGATCGCACGCTCCCTCGCATACGCGCCGTACGCAGACGTGCTGTGGTTCGAGACCTCGATGCCGGACCTCGGTGAGGCGCGTGCCTTCGCCGAGGAGATCCATCGGAACTTCCCGGGCAAGCTCCTCGCCTACAACTGCTCGCCGTCGTTCAACTGGAAACGGCACCTCGACGACCGGCAGATCGCGACGTTCCAGGAGGACCTGGGGGCCATGGGCTACCGATTCCAGTTCATCACCCTCGCCGGCTTCCACTCCCTCAACGCGGCCATGTTCGAGCTTGCCCGCGGCTATGCCGCCAACGGCATGCCGGCGTACGTCGAGCTACAGGAGCGCGAGTTCGCTCTCGAAGCGGACGGATACACGGCCACGCGTCATCAGCAAGAGGTCGGAGCCGGCTACTTCGATCGGGTGACGGCAGCAGTCACAGGTGGGCAATCGTCGACTCTCGCATTGCACGGTTCGACAGAGGTAGCCCAGTTCAACGCGGAACGCGTGTGAGCTCGTCGTCGACGTACAGTGCCGGTGAAATGGACGGCCTCGGAACCAAGGCCGACGACATCGCGCTCGAGATCGAGGAGGCGATCGTCTCCGGCGAGCTTGCGCCGGGTGAGGTGCTACGCCAGGACAAGCTCTCCGAGCAGTACGGCGTCAGTCGCACGCCGGTCCGCGAGGCGCTGAGGCGGCTCGCCGCGCTCGGGCTCGTGTCGTTCGAGCCGAATCGCGGGGTACGCGTGCGGACATTGTCGCGCGAGGGCATGTGGGAGGCATTCCTCGTGCGCGCCGAGCTGGAGGCGCTCGCAACCGGCCTCGCGGCGACGAAGATCACGAAGGCCGACCTCGACGAGCTAGAGGAGGCGGAGAAGCGCTTTTCGCGGCTGAGCCGCGCGCTCCGCGCACGCGAGCCCGGCGCCGACCGACGTGCGCTGACTGCCGAGTGGATGCGCGCGAATCACGGTTTCCACGACGTAATCTACCGCGTCGCCGACGCGCCCTTCATCGAGCAGATGGCGAAGAGCGCCAGGCGGACGTTCTCCGGGCCCGCAATCTGGGCGCCCGGCGACGAGACCATCGACGAGCTGTATGCGGACAACGAGCGGCAGCATCGAGCCATTCAGGCCGCACTCGCTGCCAGGAGCGCCGACGGCGCCCGCGCGCTTGCACACGCTCACGTGCTCTCGTCATTCCATCTGCTCGAGACGATCCTGGAGCAGGTCGGCGTCCGTCTCGGCGGACGGCGAACCGAAAGCGCGGCTGAAGTCCCGGCTTAGCTTTCCGGCCGCCTGTCAAGTCGGGTTATGGGGCAGGCGGGAGCTGACCGGCGGGGCCGGTCTGGCGGCGAGGGTCTCGCTCGTTAAGGGCCGGCGTGGCCGCGGTGTGCGGGCAGGCTGATCAGGCGCCGTCGTGCGGCAGGCTTTCTTGTTCGCCCTGGTGAGCAGCCGGCGCGGGCGGGCGGCAAGCTAAGTTGCGCCGTCGTGCGGCATAGCCGTGTGCGCCGTCACCGCCCGCGCCTACGACCGTGACGATAGCGCGCCTCGTCGTAGGGTTGTTGGTTGCGAAGGAGTGCGTAGCAGAGTCGGCAGGCGTGGCGGGCGAGCGCGACTCGTGCCTGCATCGGCGCGAAGCCGCGGCCGCGCAGCTCGCGCGCTCGCTCGCGGAAGGTGGGTGCGCTGAGCGAGAGGCCCCAAGCGATCGCCATCAGCGCGTCACGGTGCTCGGCCAGGCCTTGGCGCGAGATCCCGCCGCGGCGGGAGAGCGTCCCCGACTCGTAGCTTGCGGGCGCGAGCCCCGTCGCCGAGTAGAGGTGCTCAGGGCTCGGGTAGCGCTCGATCGGAAGCGAGTGTGCGGCGAAGGCAGCCGCGCGGACGACCGCGACGCCCGGCAGGCTCGTCAGCACCTGCCCGTCGGTCTGCGCCAGCAGCGCCGCCGTCTGCGCATCAGCCGCGGCGAGAGCACGCAGCAGCACTTGCAGCCGCTCGAGGTCGAGTGTCAGCCGCTCCGCCCGCAGCTCGGCGTCACTTGGTGGCGGCAGACAGCGCCGCCAACGCTGCGCCCAGTAGCTCGCGGAGTTGCGGCTCAACCGGCCGGGCGCGCGCGCAAGCAGCGAGCGGACGCTCGCCGGTCGGCCAGCGAAGGCGGCCGCGCAGGCAAGCACGGCCTGCCCGGACGGTTGCAGCAAATCAAGCACGCGCCCGTGCCCCTGCGGCGCCGACAGACCCGGGCAGAGCACGTTCAGCTGCCCGTGCAGACGCTGGCGCAGGATCTTGAGCTCGTCGACCAGCTGCCGGCGGTGACGCACAGCCCCGAGCAAACCCTCCAGCGCCGGCGGCTCCGGTAGCCGCCCCAGCCCTTGCCGCAGCAGCCAGACGAGCGCTGCGCAGTCGCGGTCATCGGTCTTGAAGCGACGCGACCCCAGCTGCGCACGAGCCGCCTTCGTCTCCGACGGGGCAAGCAGCCGCACGCGGCCGGGAAAGCGCCGCTCCAGCTCCGCCACCCACGGCCGGTGCAACGATCCGGTCGCCTCCACCCCGATCACAAGCTCGCTCGCCACCCCACTCGCCGCGATCAAGCGTGCAAGCTGGTCGACCCCCTCCCGAAACGCCGGCAACGACACCGGCTCCCCGATCAGACCGCGCGCGCCGGTCGCAAGCCACACCCGGTGAGTGACCTTCGCCGGATCGATCGCGACGAGCAGCGTCTCGAGCCCGACCGCCCTCTGAAGCTGACTGGCCACCTGAAACCTCCCTCTCCGAAAAAAGAGAGAAAAACAAACGACGCTTCCCCGACCAAAAGCGCCCTCGTCAAAGCGATTGCTCGAGACCTATCAGCCGCAGGCGAACTGACTTGGAGCCGGGACGCTTCAGCGCCCCGGCCCAAGCGGAAGGAAACCACCGCCAACCACACCCCAGTAGGAGCCCGCGGGCTTGGCCGTGGGCGTTTCGCCGCGTAGCGGCCGTACCAAATCCCCGAGGCGAAAGCGAAGCTTTCGGCTCGGTTCAAAAGATCAGGCTGCGGTACGAGCCGTGGCGCTCCATCCCGATCCTCTCGTACACCTTGATCGCCGGCGCGTTCTCCGGCCGGACGAATAGGCAGACCGTCGGCACCCGTTCGAGGAGCAGGCGGCAGAGGTCGCGCATCCCACGCCGCCCGTAGCCGTTGTTCCGTGCCGGTGGGTCGACCCAAACCTGCTGCACCTGGACCGCGGAGGGCGTCCACGCCGACGCCTCGGCCTTGAAGAGGATCGTGTCGTCCTCCACCCAGAGCCACGACCGGCCCTCCTCGATCTGCGAGCGCGTGCGCCAGCGGAAACCATCCGGATCGCGTGCCATCGGGTCGACGCCGATCTCCTCCTCGTGCGCCGCCGCGCACGCGGGCAGCAGCAGCTCGAAGTCCTGCTCGGTCGCGGGACGAAGACCGGTGTCTCCCGGCGGCGGCGGCTCAGAGAGCGCGTACACGGGCTGGCCGGGCCGATCGTCCCGCGGACGCGGCATGCGCGCTTCGAGGTGGTCCCAGAGCTCCGCGACGGCGCGCTCGTCGCCGATGATCATTCGTGCACGCCCTCGCGCGGCCGCAGCTGCAAACCGTCCGCAGTCGGCCCCGGACGGAACGACATTCGCTCCGACGTGACACAGGGCCGTGAGCCGCCCGTTGTCGGCGAACCCCGTGAACCGGCCGAGCCCGCGGCGCGCAACGTCCTCTAGGAACACGCGCTCGACCGGATCCTCCGCACAGAACTCCAGGATCTGCTCCAGCTTCGGCTCGATCACGTTCTGCATGGTCGCACGGGTTAGGCTCCCCGGCCATGCCTATTCACATTCGCGCCGAGCCAGGCGAATACGGCGAGGCCTGCCTCCTCCCTGGTGATCCCCTGCGGGCCAAGTACATCGCCGAGACGTATTTCGACGACGTCGTCCAGCGGAACTCCGAGCGCGGCCTCCTCGGCTACTACGGCACGTACGAAGGCAAGCCCGTCTCCGTGCAGGGCACCGGGATGGGTTGTCCCGGGGCGACGATCGTCTTCGAGGAGCTGATCCAGCTCGGGGTGAAGAAGCTCGTGCGCGTCGGAACGTGCGGTGGTCTCCAAGCTCACCACTCACTCGGCGACCTGATCGTGGCGCTGTCGGCCGTCGCCGACGACCGGACGGCCGACCACCTCGTGGGCTACGAGCCGCATTGCCCGACTGCGAGCTGGGACCTGATCCACGGCGCGGTACACGCGGCCAAGCAGATGGACCAGGGAATGCACGTCGGACCGATCGTCTCGAGCGACGTCTTCTACAACCCGGACGAGAACCAGTACCAGCGCTGGTCGAAGCGAGGCGTGCTCGCCGTGGAGATGGAGGCGTCGGCGCTCTTCACCGTCGCCGCGCTGCGCGGCGTGCAGGCGGGCTGCCTCCTGACCGTCAGCGACATCATCGTCGAGGGCGAGTTCACGCGCATCTCCGACGATGAGCTGCGTGACGCGGTCGATCGCATGACGCGGGTCGCGCTCGCGACCGTCACGGCCGACGAGAAGCACTGACACGCTACGCGTCCAAGTTACGCCGAAGTGACGTGGAGGCTTATCGGGGCGTTCCGGCCCGCGGAAGCCGGCAAGTGATGGTGTGACGAAGCTACGAACCGTCTTCCTCGTCAACCCGGCGTCGGCGAACGGCTCGACGGGGCGGCGGTGGCCCGAGATCGCGCGCCGCGCGACGGCGGCGGGCCTGAACGGCGACGCGCTCTTCTCGCGCGCGCCTGGCGAGTTGACCGACCTTGCGCGCAAGGCGGCCGAAGACGGCGCCGAGCTGCTGGTCGTCGTCGGCGGTGACGGCTCCGTGCACGAGGTCGCGAACGGCCTTGCGCAACGCAACGGCGTCGAGATCGCCGTGATTCCCCGCGGCACCGGCTGGGACTTCGCCCGCTCGCTCGGGCTCCCGCACTCACTCGACGCCGCAATCCGGGTTGCGCTCGAGGGCCGGACGCGCACGATCGACCTAGGGCGCGCTTCCTATCGCTCGTGGGCGGGAAGCGACGAACAGTCGTGGTTCGCGAACGTCGGCAGCGCCGGCATCAGCGGTGCGATCGCGCAGCGCGCCAACGACACGACGAAGGCCTTCGGCGGCAAGGTCTCTTACGTCTGGGCGACCTTCGCCGTCTTCGCGCGCTGGAGTAACACGGAGATCGACGTCACCGTCGACGACGAACGCCGACGTGCCCGGATGCACGACGTGATCGTCTCGAACGGCGCCTTCCTGGGCGGCGGCATGAAGATCTGTCCGGACGCGCAGCCCGACGACGGCGTGTTCGACGTCCTCCTGATCGGCGACCTCACGAAGCGCGACCTGCTGCTGACAATGCCAAAGATCTTCCGCGGCACGCACTTGCCGCACCCCAAGGCAGAGCTCCTGCGCGGTTCGCGGGTCACCGTCGATGCGTCCGAGCCACTCCCGATCGAGGTCGACGGCGAGCAGCCGGGCACGACTCCCGCACGCTTCGAGCTGGTCCCGCAGGCGCTGCGCGTCCGCGTGCCAGGCTAGTGCCCCTTCCAGCAATACATGTCGGCTTCTGGCCCGCGATCACGCGGCGCCAGAGTCCACCCTCGCCCTTAGCAAGGCAGACCAGCCTTGCTGCGGACGAGTGCGGCCTCTGGCTTGGTGCTCGCGACCCAGAAACTCGACGGCATTACTGGAAGGGGCACTACGAGCTCTTCCGCGTCGTTGAGCTGGTCTTGCGCTTCGACGTGGACGAGGTCTTACGGGAGGCCGATGCGCCTTTGCCCTCGAGCTTGTCGACCCGGCGCTCGAGGGTCTTCAGACGCTTCTCGAGCTGCTCGAGCCCGCGCACCCTCTTCTGCAGGTCGTCCACACGCTCGCGCACACCGCCGATCGCGCCCAGGAGCTTGTCCGCGCCGGGGGCGGTACCGATGCGCTGAATCGCCTCTTCACCGGCGTCGGCGAGCCGTTCCACGATGTTCTTCTGTCTGGGACGAGCCATCTTCCGTGATCCTCCTCGATTGCGGTCGGTTCTCTTTACCTGCCGGTACCTGGGCGTAACCCTGCCAGGTTAGGCTCCGGACGTGAAAAGCGTGGCCCTCTGCGCCGCAGCCCTCCTCCCGGTCCTTGCCGTCGCAGCCGCCACCGCCGCGGACGCGAAGCGGACGCCGATCACCGTCCGAGTGATGACGCGCAACCTCTACCTCGGCGCGAATCTCGACAAGATCGTGCAGGCGAAGTCCGTCCCCGAGGCGTTCAAGGCCGTCGAGGAAGGCTGGGCCGACGTACAGGAGAACAACTTCCCCGCGCGAGCCCGTGCGATCGCACGGGAGATCGCGACGGCCCGGCCAGACATCGTCGGCTTCCAGGAGGTGTCGCTCTATCGCACGCAGGCGCCGGCCGACCTCACCGTCACGCGCGCGACCACAGTCTCGCTCGACTACGTCCGCGAGCTGAACAAGGCACTTGCCGCCCGCAAGCTGCGCTACCGCTTCGTCGGCATCAGCTCGGCGACAGACGCCGAACTGCCCAGCGGCAATCCGCCGACGATGGACATCCGGCTGAACATCCGCGACGCGCTGCTCGTGCGCGTGGACAAGAAGATCAAGGTGAGGCGTGTGCGCACTGGCCTCTACGCCACGACGACTCCGCTCTTCGCCGCCTTCGTCATCGCGAAGCGAGGCTGGGTGATGGCTGATGTGACCATCTCGGGCCGCACCTTCCGTGTGATCGATACGCACCTCGAGTCGTTCAGCGACACCTCGCAGGTGGCGCAGGGCCAGGAGCTCGCGGCGGGCCCTGCAAACACGTCGCTGCCGACGATCCTGCTCGGCGATCTCAATTCCCGCGCGGACGGCACGGGCACCCCAACCTACGCGAACCTCCTCGCCTCCGGCTTCCGGGACGCGTGGCCGCAGGCACACTCGAACGACATCGGGCTCACCTGCTGCCACGGCGACGACCTGCGCGAGCTCGGCGGCGCGTTCTACAGCCGCATCGACTACGTGCTCGTGAAGAACGGCTTCCGGGCGACGGCCGCCGGCATCGTCGGCGAAGAGCCCCGGGACCGACTCTCCGGTTTGTGGCCTTCGGACCACGCGGGCGTCTGGGCACGTCTCCGCCTGCCCTAGCGGCCCCCTCAGTCCCGGATCACGACCGGCGTTCCGCCGAGCGCCTGTGCGAACACCCGGCGCAGCACCGGATTCCGGAGCCGGATGCACCCGTTCGAGACCGCCTTCCCGATCGACCACGGTGCGTTCGTCCCGTGGATCGCAATCGGGCCGCCCTGCGTCCAGCCCGTGAGGACCTCGGAGAACGCCGAGATCCCGACGGCGCCGGGCCCGAACGGCCCTTGTGGGTCGTGCGGGATCAGCCGCTGGCTCACGTAGAACCGCCCGGTCGGCGTCGGCGTCGCAGAAGCACCTACCGCGGCCTGCGCGCTCAAGAGCTTTCTGCCGTCCTTGTAGAGCGTCACGCGCCTCTCCGACAGGTCGACGAGGATCCGAGTGCGCACGGTCTCGACGTCCACCCTGGCGGCAGCCACCCAGCCGGTGACGCCGTTCGGCCGTTTCGGAACCTGGACGAGGTACGAGCGTGGGTTGCAGCTCGCATCCACGATCGCGCCGCGGATCGAGAAGACCGTCGGGACGCGGTTGACATTGCGCCTGCCGAAGCTGGCCAGCCGGCGCCCGCCGGGCCGGTAGAGAACCGGTGCGCGGGAACGGACGACGGCGACGTAGGCAAGCCTGAGCGAGCCGATCCTGTGAAACGAGCCGTCGGCGCAACGCTTCGACTGACTCGCGATCGTGGCCACGACCCTCGCGTTCCGATCACCGTCGCTCCCTCCGCAGCCGGAGAGGAGCAACAGGGCGAGCGCCGCAGTGACAGCCGGGCCACGCACGGCCTTCAGCGTAGTACGTGGAGAAGGTGTACAGGTCTGGTGACGATCTGCCGACAACAAGTGGGAACGACCGGACGTCTAACTACTCTGGGTAGGCAGGATGACGCTCAAACGGCCACACAAGCACACGACGGTCACGGTTCACGCGATCCGGCAGCGCGCAGGAGTGCCTTACCACGTCGAGCGAAAGGTCTGCTCCAACTGCAGCAAGACACTCGACGAGAAGACGATCAAGCGCGCCGCCGCCTAGCCGAGCACTAGCCGAGCACTCGAAGCATCGCGGTGAGGGTCTCGCCCGCGCCGGCCTCGATCCTCGTCGAGGCCAGGTGATCGACCGGCGTCGGCCCCCGGTTCACGATCGCGAGCTTCGCGCCGGCTGCGACGGCCTCCTCCGGGAGCGCGGCAACCGGGTGCACCTCGAGCGACGAGCCCACGACGAGCAGAAGCCCCGCTCCGTGCGCAAGCTCGAACGCACGATCGATCGCCTCCACGGGCAGAAGCTCTCCGAACATCACGACGTCCGGCTTCAGAATCGAGCCGCAACTCGGGCACTGCGGCGCCGGCGCCTCTCGTAACGCCGAGACGACCTGGTCGAGGGGAACCCGCTCGCCGCACTCGAGGCAGCGGGCGGTCCGGATCGACCCGTGCACCTCGACCACGTCCTGCGAGCCGGCGCGGTCGTGCAGCCCGTCGATGTTCTGCGTGATCAGCGACTGCACGAGGCCGCGGCGCTCGAGCGCGGCCAGCGCCAGGTGGCCGGGGTTCGGCTCGGCCCGAGTCAGCGCCTCGAAGCGCAGCGCGTAGAACTCCCAGACTTTAAGGGGATCGCGGCGGAAGGCCTCGATGGTCGCGTACTCCATGGGGTCGTACTCGGCCCAGATACCGGTGGG